>ERZ773027.41-NODE-41-length-84413-cov-16.595035_pt1 | contig 84413 bp, 115 predicted proteins | sample MGYA00511032_ERZ773027 | MGnify/ENA primary metagenome ERZ773027 (study PRJEB29015, sample SAMEA2738138) | human oral metagenome | biome: human oral; feature: human-associated habitat; material: saliva | place: China | collected 2190 ... | reverse complement strand
ATATATTACATTCTTATACTACATTATATAATTATATTCGAATTGCCACTTTTTATTTCAATTTAAATATAGACAACATTTATAAAATTCTTTATAATTATAAAATAAGTTATAAGTTACTAAAATAAATTAAACTACGAAATTTAATTAACAATATAGTAATGTAATAGTTATATTATATATATTAAATTAAAAATTTAATAAAATATTCTATTTGCATATTTTATTTGCAAAAAAATGTTAATGAAAAAAAATTTTTATTAATGTTGTAGTAAATAATTTACCTAACTTATGAAAGATGTTTTAAGTGAAAATTTATAATTAGCATAATAATTAATTGAGACATGATTTTATCTACAATTTCTCCCTCATTTATAAAGAATATATAAGCCCCTCTAAATTATTCTTTAAATGTAGATAAAATTGTGTTTCATTTTTCTACTTAATTCATTTATAAAAATAAAAGAAAAATTAATAATATAATGTCTGAACAGGTAAAAAAGAAAAATGATTGTTTGTAGACCTTTAATATTTCAAAGGCAAAGAAAGCATTGAAATGTGCTATGAAAATGGGAAGTGGTCAGTATTTCCCCCATCTTATAGATGCAGTTACGAATGAACTTGATGATTATGTTAAGAAATAGGATTAGCCTATAGAAACATCTAAAATTGATAAATTTATTTTATCACGATTACATGATTATGGACAAGATGCAACGGCATCATCATATGAACGTTTCAAGACCCTTAAGTATTATAAGAATTCTGAAAGTATAATTGATAATGAAATACAAGGTCTTATTCGTGGTACAAATGCAGGTGTAATTAATGAGAATTCTAATAAAGATGCACGCATGATTTCAACCCAACGTGACCTCATTGCCGGAATTGAATCACGTAGTTATACAGAACGATATTTAATGCCAATAGATATTCTTCAAGCACATAATGATGGTCTTATACATGTACATGATACGGATTACATGATACATCCAGGATTATGGAATTGCTGTGTATTCAATCTTAAAGATATGTTAATGAAAGGCACTTGTATTAATGGTAAAAAGATTGAAACTCCTAAATCTATTCAGACTGCTGCCACAATCGCAACACAAATTTCACTTCAAATTGCAAATGGTCAATATGGTGGTCAAACATTCTCAATTGCACACTTAGCTCCATTTGTGAGAGTTTCATATAAGAAACATAAAGAAAAGTTAATAGAAGATTACAAACAAAATGGAAAAGATATTGACCTTGACTTAATCGAATTCCAAGCAAAACGAATGACACGTGATGAAGTTAAAGGTGCTGTTCAGACAATACAATTCCAAGAGAATACGTTCAGTAGTAGCAATGGGTAGACGCCCTTCGTTTCGATCTTTATGTATCTTAATGAAGAACCTGAGTATATAAAAGAAACTGCAATGTTGATTGAGGAAATGATAAATCTCCGTTATAAAGGAATGATGAATGAAGAAGGTGTTTATGTAACTCCTGCATTCCCTAAATTATTATATGTCCTCGATGAAAATAATGTACCTGCAAATTCAGAATACAGATGGTTAACAGATCTTGCAGTTAAATGTGCAGCAAAACGAATGAATCCAGATTTCATTTCTGCTAAAATAATGAAACAAAACTACGAGGGAAATGTGTTCCCTTGCATGGGATGTCGTAGCTTTTTGAGTCCTTGGAAAGATGAAAATGGAAATTACAAATGGTATGGTCGTTTCAACCGTGGTGTTGTAACACTCAACCTTGTAGACATTGCACTTTCAGCTCGTAAAAATGAAGATGAATTCTGGAGAATAATGGACGAACGTCTTGAACTTGCTAAGAAAGCACTTATGATGCGTTCTAAACTCCTTGAAGATGCAACATCAGATGTTTCTCCAATTCACTGGCAATATGGTGGTATCGCCAGATTAAAATCAGGAGAAAAAATTAATAAATACCTCCGTGATGGATATAGCACAATTTCACTTGGTTATATAGGTATATATGAAATGTGTATGGCAATGTTTGGAAAATCAAATACAGATAAAGACTGTCATGACTTCGTTGTTAAAGTAATGAAACACCTCAATGATAAATGCGCAGAATGGAAAAATTCTGAAGTCCTCTTACAAGGTTGTAGTTTATATGGAACACCATCTGAATCACTCTGTTATAAATTTGCAAAGAAAACTGCAAAAAGATTTGGCGAAATAAAAGGTATAACAGATAGAGATTACTTCACAAATTCATATCACGTAAATGTAAGAGAAAAAATCGATGCATTCAATAAACTAAAATTTGAATCTGAATTCCAAAATATGTCACTCGGTGGTGCAGTCTCTTATATAGAAGTTCCTAATATGAATGATAACCTCGAAGCACTCGCAGATATTGTAAACTTCATGTATGATAATATACAATATGCTGAAGTCAATACAAGAGGTGGTGACTATTGCTCTTGCTGCGGATATACAGGAGAAATCACAGTAGACCCTAAAGATAATAAATGGACTTGCCCTAAATGCGGAAATAAAGATTTTAATAAAATGAATATCGCACGCCGTTGCTGTGGCTATATTTCTACCACCCTTACTAATACCGGTAAGCGACAAGAGATGAGTGAGAGAGTTTATCATATTTAATGTAGACAAATTATATATTTTTTATTATAAAAATTTAGGAGAGTTGCATCTTTATGTAGCTCTTCGCTTTTTATGATAAAAAATACTAAAATTGATAAAATGAAAGACAAACACATACGAAAAAACAAGTTATTTTGTGAAGCTTGCAATGTTTCAAGTGATGAAAAATATGTTCATTATAGAAATGATGTAAAACAAACTTTATGCCGTAAACATTATAATCAGTTAGTAAAATATGGTAAATTTCTTGATAATAATCCACGAACAATAACCGATCCTAATGAAGTAAGGGAATATGAAGATTATGCAGAAATTGATATTTATAAATGTGATACAAGTTTATTTAAAACTTTTAAGTTTGATAAAGAATATTTGGACATTATAAAATCAGGAGGTAAGTGGACAGCTGGAAGTGATACTCGCATATTTTGTAAAAAGTATGGTGATTATATAACATACATAATGCAAGATGAAAATCCAGATAAAAATGCAACCATTGTAATGGATACATCTATCAATGACTTAAGAAAATATAATTTATGTGTAAAGGGTTCAGATAAGTATAATGAATGGATAGAAAATAAAAAGAAAACCTATGTTGGAACAACTATTGATGGTGATAAAAAATTATTAATAAAATCATGTGAAGCATGTGGCATAACTGCCGACTATCGTAAAATTATTTATGTGACATTACCATCTGGGGATAAAAGTTATTTGTGTACAAAGCATGCCGCTCAAGTTGACAAATATGGTAAAGTTATGGATAATAATTAGAGGATAGTGCATGACCCTAATGAGATAAGAGTATATGATGACTATTGCGAAATAGATACATATGACCAATTTGGAAATGTAACCTGTACATTTAAGTTTAGTCCATGCGACATTGAAATAGCAAAGTCTCGTAAGTGGCAGTTATCAATGAAGGATAAAGGTGTTAAGCCTTATTTAAATAATAAAGATTCAGATTATTTTCATAGAGTTATTTTAAAAGATAAATTACAACCGGGTTTAGAAGTTGACCATATAAATGGAGATTCTGCTGACAATAGAAGGGAAAATTTAAGAATTATTAAGAAGCATGAGAACCAACAGAATATGAAAATTGCCAGAAATAATACAACTGGTTTTACGGGTGTTTATGAAAGGAAAGATATTAATATGTGGAAATCTGAATTTCAATATATGACTTGTTTGACAACTTCAACTTCATACCCATATAAGGAAATGGCAATATACTATCGTTATATTTTAGAGTTACATTTTAAGAAGAATTTAAGAAATATTGATAATGACGAAGCTATAAAAGAAGCAATTAGCAAGTTATCTCCTGAACAGAAAAACATAGTTGATAGAGACATTAATTTTTCAATCAATGAAATTAATCAACAATTAAAAAAGAAAAACACATTATAGTATAGTAATGAATTATCATAATATTAGAAAATATGACATTGCAAATGGAAAGCATTTGAGAACTACAATATTTTTTACAGGTTGTAGGTTCCATTGTCCAGATTGTTTTAATCGTGAAATATGGGATTTTAATTCCGGTAAACCATTTGATGAAGAAGCAAAGAAAGAATTATTTGCATTATGTGCAGATTCTCATTGTGCTGGTTTGAGTGTATTAGGAGGTGAACCTATGCAACAGGGTATGGAATTATATGATTTATTAGTAGAATTTCATAAATTATTTCCGGAAAAGGATGTTTGGTTATGGACTGGTTATTATTTAAATGAATTAAATGAAGACCAAATGAAGATTGCATTGCAATGTGATTATGTAGTAGATGGTAGATTTCAAAAGGAATTACATGGAACTAAGAAATTATTATTTAGAGGTTCTGAAAATCAAACTATATGGCATAATGTAAATGGTGAATTTATAAAAGACCCTATGAATGACCTGGCTTAAATATATAAAATAACTTAATTAATTATATGGAAAAGGAAACTAAAGAAAATACTACTAATATAGAAGAAACAATAGAAAATAATTCAGAAAAAGAAACAGAGGAAGTTAAAGAAAATCCACTGCTAAAAGACGGTTATATTGAAGGGCCTCGGAAAATTAAGAAAATGAAATTTGTAAAAATAGAAGAAGAGAAAGTAAATGTTTGATTTTAATATAATACTGGATAATGTGCAAGACAATATAAGTCAAAGTAGTTTAAAAATTACATTTGACAGTATATTAAGATCGTGTTTAGTAAATATCGATCTTAATAAAGGAAATATATCTTCATGTCCTACATATCCATTAGATGATTATGAACATCATATATTTTGGGAAGATGATTATAATGTATACTTTTATAATTTGGTAATGACCCCAAAAGATGATATATCATTAGATACATTATATAGATATAAGTTTGTATTTGATAAAGAGTATAAAACAGTTTCAATTATAAATAATAAATCAATATATGATGAAATTCCATATATAATAGATGAACCTATTTATAGGTTCATAAACACATCACCTATTCCTATTAAATCATATAAGATAAATTCATTAAAATCATTTACATCTGAAGCACCTGTAATATTTCCAAATAATTATATTATTACATATAACATATATGAAAGCAATAGAACTTTTTATTTTAATGTTGCTCCATTAAATGAGAATAATGTTTTATCTTTTTTAACTTATTGTAATACTCATAAGTTTGAACGAACATTTATAGATAATTTTCCAACCGAATTATCACATATAGGGATGGGGTTTAATTATAAAACAAAAGGATGTACAAATTATTTCTTAATAAGAAATATGTTTGATAATGATAAAGATTTTCTTAAAATACTTAATATCTATACGAAATATGGTTATTCTATAACAGATGAATACCTTAATATATATGATAGATATGTAGAATATGATAGTTTACCATTTGATGTAGAAAAAAAGAATGAAGAATTAAAACTTAAATATCAAGATATAGTACATAAAGATGTCTTATATTTTACTGATGGTACAGTGGAGCATTTAAATTCTATTCTTAAAGTATATAATACATTAAAAGAAATTAATTCTTCTCGTAGTGAAAAGAATTTATTTAATAATAAAACTATTGTTAAAATATCAAAAGAAAATTCATTTAATTATACATATTTAAAAAATATTTTTAAGAAATATTATAAAGATAATGTACATGTATATAATATAGATTTTAATGATTTTATATATTCATTAATATTAATGTTAGTTCAACAACAAATAATTGTTAATAAATTAATTCCTATTAGATATTATACAGATCCTACTAAATTTGCTATTGGGACTCCTTATCAAACTAATTATAGAACGGTATATAATAAACTTTCATTTAATACTGCATTTGATATATATATAAAACATCCAAATGATTTATGTCTAATTTTTAATTATGTAAAAAATGCAATGATATATTTAAATGATGATAATACAATGAAAATGATATTATTTACCTCATTTTTAGGATTTTCTGAACCAACATATACAGAAATATTTAAATATATACATAATTATATAAAAGCACATAATATTCCAGATTATGATAAATCTTTATTTAATAATACTACATTAAATAGTACTGCTAATAACATGATAGACCAAGTATATAAAAATGCAATTAAAAAGGGCTTACTTTAAAAATAAAGTAAGCCATTTATTTTTAAACATTTATAGTAAATTACTTTATAATTTAAATAAGATAAATTAAAATATAAACATGCAACAACAATTATTCACTGAATTATTTAGGCCTAAAACATTAGAACAAACTATACTTGTACCACGTGTAATGAATGAGTTAAAGAAAGGACTTGTCGATAATATATTATTATATGGTTCACCTGGTATTGGTAAAACTTGTTGTACTCGAATATTGGCTAATACTGGCACAGACCCTTTGTTTATAAATGCATCACTTGATAATGGTATTGGAATTATTAGAGATAAAGTAATTTCATATGGAACTCATACTACTTTATTCGGAGGTGAAGAACAAATGAAAGTAATTGTATTAGAAGAGTGTGATAATTTAACTAATGATGCATGGGATTCATTAAGAGCTACTATTGAACAATTCCATTCTCATGTAAGATTTATTGCAAATTGTAATTATATAGAGAAAATTCCAGATCCCATTAAATCACGTTTTAATTGTGTATGCTTAGATCCTATTAATAATGATGAAGAAACATATTTAAAGAATGCTTATATTGTTAGATTAAAACAGATTTTGAATGCTATACATATTTCATATACAGATGAAATATTATTACAGTTTGTAAATAGTTCATTTCCTGATTTCAGAACTTTAACTAAGAAAGTACAACAAATGTATACTAAGGGTGAAACTACTATGACAGCAGAAGCTCTTGGCGCAGTATTTGATTGTGCGGATTTATTTAATATTATATTAACACCAAGTAATACATGGGATAATTATAAGAAGATGGTAGGAGAATGGAGTACTCGTGCATCTGAAGCTATATTACAAATAGGTAAACAATTCCCAGATTACATTATGAATGTATGCCCAGATAAGGTTGCAAAAATCCCTATGATTATGATTGCAATAGGAGAAGCCAGTGTACAAGTTAATACATCTATTGATAAATTTATTACTTTACTTGCATTGGTTTATAAATTGCAACAAATTTGTAATTCTTAATAAATAAAAAAATAAACGTGTTTCTATACAATGTATTGTATAGCAGATTGATTAGTAATATATGAATTCTTATTATTAGAAAAAATTTCCATATGAATTATCAGAAGATAGATTATCATTATTGAATGATAATGATCGTGCTATATATGAATATGAACATTCTATATTTTTTGATGATTCTTTTATAGGAGATGTGTATACATAGTTTCAACAATAGTTAAATGAATATAATACTTATTATACTAATACTATTAATAGTGATGATGACTATAAAAATATTACACCAGAAGAAAAATAGGAATTAGTAGAATAGTTAATAAAATCAGATATTCAATTATTGTATAAAGAAGCTGAAATTATAACATTACCTTTATTAGAGTAGGTTTTAACTAAAGATGAATATAATCAACTTAAAGAACAAACTTTAAGTAATATGAATTCTTTTATACATCATATATTAAATGAAGGTACAGCACCAGGAAAATCTATGGATTATTGGTTACCTGATGGTTGGTTTGGATGGATAGGTAGATTAGGATTTGGTTTATTATCTACTGGACTTACAGGTATAGTAGCATTATTTATGGCAGGTAGAGATAAAATGGCTGCAGCTTAGTTACAAAAATATATGAATAAAATTGTAGAACTTATAGATATGGGTTTATACAAAAAGAAAAGTATATTTTCATGGTTCTCAAATAAATTGGGTAAATGGAGTGGAGACCAAAGTAGAGCATGTTTTAGGAATGTACAAGAAATAGTAGAACGACAATTATGTACTAATACTATTATTGCAGGTAAAGCTATTGGTTTATTAGGAAATGATGCTATATCAGATGTAAAAACTGGTAATATCTATAGTGGTGGTTTGGCAATGTTTAATGATAAGATTGCAAATAAAATTGATGAGTTTATTATTTGAAAACTATGGTAAAAGTTAAGATAAAGAATATAAAATAGAATAATATATTACAACCTATTGTAGAAGAAACGAATACTAATACTTCTACAAATGAACCTGTATAGAATGGTATTAAATCATAGTTTTCTTTATAGGAAGAAGTGCTCAAAGATTTAACTTCTAATATAACATAGAATTTTGAAAGTTCTAATACATTAATTAAAATTAAATTAACTAAAAAATTCCAGGATATTATTCGATTTCCTGATGCACCTGCTATGTTAGATGCATTAATGGTAGCAGCACAATTTCCTCCTAAATTTTTTAATGTACATAAAGCCATTGCAGCAAATCCAATGGAGATGATATAGAAGTCTCCGGATTTTGCATTTAAAGCATTTACAAATACAGAATGGAATATTACACCGGAATATAATAAAGATGGTTCTGTTAAAGTAACTTCTAATTAGAATGAATCATATAATCCTGTAAATGAAGAAGCTTTAAGTACAGCAGCAGGTGTTGTTGGTGGTGTAGCATTAGGTGCATATACTATGGGTGTTGCAAGTGTAGCCTTTAATAGTGACCATGGTGTTTATGTAACGAATGATAAAGAGTATAAAAAAGAATATGAAACTGAACGTACTGTAGGTGCTTTAAATTCTACATCATTAGTGGAAGGAATAGATTATTACTTAACCAATATATCTAAAAATTTTGCAGTTTTATTACGTCAATGTACTTCGCCAAATAATAATAAAGAAATAGAAGATGTATTAAATACCATTAGTACATTATCAACTCGTGCTAATACACGTATAAAATCATATTTGAATGATAATAATGAATCATTACGTAAAATACAAGAAATAGAATAGAGAGAGCGGGAAAATAGATATAGAGATAAAGCATCATTAAATACAGATATAAAGGATATTATATTACAATGTATACAAGATAATAATACTACTGCATTAAATGATATAAAAGGCATTAATACAAGATCACAACTTGATGCATTTAGACGTAAGTATGGAATAAATGAAAGTACTTAGTCGTACATATATTCTAATTATATAAATGAAGCATATTCAGATGGAGATGATATTATACAAATGGATCCATTTGATGCAGATGCATTATATAATGAAGTACGTGGTAATTTACGCGAGAAGATTATAAAGATCATGACAAGTGATCCAGAGGAGTGGTCTGATGTTAAATGGGCACGTCAACAAATGGAGCAAATGAAAACAGATGTTGATAAAGAAATTAAGGAACGTATTAAATTAGTATGTCGTATGGCAGATAGTGGTCAATTAGGTTTATCATCTAAACTTGCTTCATTTGTATCTAAACACCCTTTACGTGCAGAAGGTCTTACAGGTATATGGAATAGACATATGCGCGATTTAGATGAAAGAATATAGAGACGTATAAAACACATATCTACACCTGAATCTGGTTCTCCTATTGCAATGACAATAGAATTTTTACAAGAAACTGTACCTAATGTTATTGCTATGATGATAACATATAAATGCTTAGCACAGTTATTATCTGATGCAAGAACATAGATAAAATATGTAAATGCTAAAGTAGAAGAGGAAGATAAAGATGCATTTATTAAACAAGAATTAAGTAATATTCCAGATATATTAGAATAGATGTTTGCAACACATGGACATAACTTAAATGTAAATGATAAACCTATATATGATAAGTAGAAGCACGATTTTACAGGTAATAGCATGGATTATCTATCTATTTTTATGTATAAGATTTTCAGTAATAAAATTACTCCAGCAAATATTAAAGTATTTACAAAAATTGTTGAAGACCTTTTAAACACATAGGGTAATGTAGATTTATTTTTTAATAAATTTATTTAGATACTTACTGAAAATAATTTAATTAATCTTATTACCAATTTTAGTTTAATTGATATATTCAGAAGTGTGCATAATGCTGAATTACCTAAAATGCAATTAATTTCTACTGCATCATAGTATATTGATTCACATCCTAATTTAATATCTGAAGATAATAGAAGTATATTTAATTTTGTATTATCTCGTGTTTTAGCTTCTGAAGGTACTGTATTAAATAACTTTAAAATTAATAGAGAAGCTATTTTATCTGGTAAATCAACTATTGAGCAGGTAAACGATTTATTATAGTTAAAGAATATACCAGAAGATAAAATAGTAGTATGGATTAATTTCTGTAAATTATTAGATCAAGAAAAAGATATTAAACTAATATTATCTATAAAAGATCCTTATATAAAGTTATTAAATATATACTATACATATAAATTAAATATATGTAAAAATTATGCAGATAGTTAGATTATAGGATTTAACCCAGAGTTAACTGTAATGTTCATTAATATGATAGCATCTACCGCTATATAGAATTTAGTAATTAATCAAATGGACATATCAGATTTAATAAATCTGAATGAAACATATTTAGATATTGATGAATTCTATACAGCATTACATGATTATGTAGGTGTAAACATAGAAGATAAGAGTAAAATAGATTATAACAATTTATTAGAATATCAAAAAGGATTAGTACCTATATTACAATCTACAGATTTATAGATAGGATAGTTACTAAAAACACTTCAACTTAATAATGATGATATTAAGTTATTACATGGAATTAATAATATTAGTGATGTTGGTAATATTATAGGATTAAAAGTTGATACATTAGAGAAGTTTATAACATCTTGTACTAAATTATACTTATATAGTATTACTGATAATGATAAGGTTAGTAAAGCTAATAATATATTTAAATTGATATTAAAAGCAGTTATCTTAAAATATGATAAAGATTTTAAATCATATGATATAACATCTTATAAGGATTTCATAAATGGAGATAAATCTATAGTAGAGAATATAAAAGATATTACATTTGCAAAGTTCTGTACAGATTATCATATAATGTATGATATTATGAATAAACCGGCTAATAAGAATTTTACAAGTAATATTCAATAGATATTATCTAATATAGAAACAAAAATCAATCAAGCCATCATAGATGCATTATATAGTAAATATCAAATTAAGATGGTGGATGGTTTTAATTTGTTTAGTGTTAATGGAATATTGTATAATATTGGAGGTGCAAATTATATTGATGAAAATAATTATATTGGTGCTATATCTGGTATTAATGTTGAAAAAAATAATATTCAAATTCAAGTAAAAGATGATATAAATATAAAGACCATATTATGTAATTTTTTACCTATCATATTCAAAATGAATACTGTAAAACAATTAATAAATGCAATATACAATAAAAATGGAAAATAATTTTTTAAATAACATATATTTCGGTAATTCATTATATGGTAATATACTCAATGAAGCAAAGGATGATGCAAATCCTATTGATAATTTTGAAACATATTTTGAATAGTATGTTGCAACGGGTGAGTTTGAAGAACACTTGAAAAACATAGAAAGTAATATAGGTAATTTACATGATGATAATCCTTCAATAGAAGATTTACAGAATAATATTAAAGATGTGAATAATATAAATCCAACTGAAGTTAATAATTTAACTAATGCAACATAGAGCATGAATAATGCAGCAGATAGTTGGGAAAATTTAATGGATGATTTTTTAAGTGATGATAGTAATAAAGTATCAGATATATCTAATAAACCTGAACCTGCTACTAATAATACTAATACCACATCTAAACCTACATAGCAAGCACAAGAGCAAAATACTTCTATTGTAAATAATAATCAACAAGAAACATAGAATACTAATTCTGTAAATAATGCAACCACATAGAATGTTTCTACATAGGCATAGGAAGAAGAAGACATTCTAAATGATATGTTCTAAAAAAATTTAAAATAATGTAATGAACCCAGATATATAGCTCCATTTCACAGATAGTTTAAAACTTGTTATAAAGGCTCATAATGAAATTATGGATCTTTATAATGATTATTTATATGAAGAAGGCTGGAATGCTGATACAGTTAAGAAATTTGAGTAGTTATTAAACATTTATAATAGAGAACTCGCAGTGGTTAAAGATTATAAAGATCAATATCAATGGTCAGACGATGCAAAACGGGCAAAATTTGAGCATTTTTATAATGAAATATTATTACCTGATAATACTGCATATAATTATGCAAAAATAAGACATAATGCATACCTTACATATAGAGCTAAACGTAAATCTATAATAATGTTAATTAATGATACATTACATTTATTTACAAATTAGGATATTGAATTATTAGATTATTTTAATGATAAATGTGCTAAGGTATAGTTAGAAACACCAGATATTTACCATACTCCAATTTTAAAAACATGGCTTAAATAGAATTTAACCGAAGTTTTACATGAAATAAAAAATTCATATAGAATAACTGGTAAATATTCATCAGAAACCATTGAACGTGCATTTTTTAAATATGTAGAATGTAGAACTATTGCATATCAAATATTTAATTTATTGACATCTTCTAACCCTATTAATGGTTATACTAAATATTCTAAATTTTTAGAGAAGTATGTTAATGGAAATTTAAGTAAAGCCATTGTAAAACATCTTGCATAGTCTGTTAAAGATGAAGATGATTTTATAGAATTTGATGATACTCAACAAGCAATGGATTAGCATGCATGGTCTACTAAAGGAGTATTTGAAGGATATGATTACTGGACGTTATTTAATCATGATTATAAACGTGATAAGAAATCTGTTAAGAAAATTGATATGATCCCGTCTGATGCTAATATATGTAAAGTATATTCTGATGGGAAATCTGTATATGCACAAAGAAAATTCTATAAAGGAGATATTATAGAAATATGTCCATGTAGAGAAATTTCAAAACAATCTTTATATACAAGTGATATACGTAAGTTAGTATTTGAAGTAGTCCCAAATGAGCAATATGTGATTCCGATGGGTTATTGTCAATATTATGATATTTCACAAAATTCCAGTAGCCTGGTACTGGGTGGTAATTGTGAGTACATTTGGGACCCAAATCGCTTAGTTATTGTGATAAAAGCTACTAAAAACATAGCAAAAAACGAGAAATTAATACTTAATTTATAAAGTTCACGAAAAAATAAAAAACTTGAATAAATAATTCAGTTGAATAAATATTGTATAAAATACTGTAATAATTAAAATAATGAGAAAATTTACCGCAGTTTACGAAGATAGTAAAAAGGATACATTGCAGATGAAGGCAGCATTGTATGAAAAACAAAAATAGGCAATTGTTTCCATATTAAAAGAACAATATATGATTACTGGTAAAATTGAAAATTTACCATTAGAAGAACAGAAACAAATGGCATGTCGCCTTATGGAATATTGGTCTCCTAAAACAGGTATTAAAAAGGCTGGTATTAAATTATTAAATGAGAATGAGATTGTATTAACTCCACAATCAACTAAAGATGATATTAAATTATATATTGAGCATCAAGTTAAGAAACATATTAATGCTATTACAGAAGCATATAGAAATAATAATGTACATGCTGTAACTGAATCATTCAAGGATAGCATAGAACCTCGTATACATAAAACTTTGAAGGAAACATTTATTAATAATACAGTGTGGAATCTTATTGAACACCGTATTAAGAATGGCATATAATAAATTAGTTATACAGTATTTTCAAAATATAAAAACCTGAACATTTTTATTGTTCAGGTTTTTCATTTGTTGCATTTGTGTAATTATTTTTCATCTAAGTTCTCACAAAATTTGCGAGGGTCTAACCATTATACATACAATTTTTATCTGATAATGCGGTTGCAGTACTATCTATAATTGCCTATATATGGTTATCTATATTACTTGTAGATGACTTTATGATAGTAGCTGTATTTAAACCACTATCTTCACCAAAATACATTCGGCCATTTCTTATTGTAACTGCAGTTGTACCATCTTCTGATATATACGGTACCATATAATCACCTTGTAATGTATTAGGAACTACTGCTGATTTCATTTCAGTTTCTTTTAACTTATCATATGATGTTGAATCACTCTTATAATCTTGATTAACATACTTATAAAAGTTACGTACTTGTTGCTCACGTACATCATTTTCTTCATGATCTGCTTCTACTTGTGTAGTCTTAGAAATTGCTTCACCCTCATTAGGAATCATTAAAATATCCTCATTTGATAATGTAAATGGATTTGAAATACCTGAAAACTTTAATATAAACTCCGCTGAATCTGTATTACCATATTCTGCATTTGCCACAAGGTCTGGACGCATTTCATAAAAATTTGTCATCTTTCTAACAGTATATGACTCTATCTAACCTGCATTACGAGTGAACATAGATTTACATAAGTCTACTATCTAATTCCCATTCTTATCTATAATAATAGGTTTACTATCTAATGAATACTAAAACATAAAAATCAACTTGTATATTTTCTGGTTATTGCCATTGCCTTAATAGCAGGAACAACATTATTTGTCATATAAGATTGGCGGGTTAATTCACTAACAGGTGTATTTGCATATGACAATGCATCACCATTAAATTTAGTTACTATCTATGTATTATAATTACCAGTATTACTTGGAATATGCCCACCTGATACTCTATACTAATGTGTCATAAATCTATGTACCCCATTTTCACCTTTAATTCTATTCGCATGTATAAATGCAGGTTGTCTAAACGCAGTACCGCCTGTAGTTTTATCTACATGTGTTTCATATTCACTGGAAGATTTTATATAATCAGGTAATTCATAAATAGCACCCATACCACGATTAAACATAGATTGTATAGCAGGTTTATCTCTTTTCATTCCATGCTATAATGTATATGTAACTGTTAAACCTGTTGGAAAATCATCCGGTCCTAATTCATCATTCCATTGTACTTGCATTTTCTCACATATTAAATTACCAACAACCATAATAGGATTTAATGGATTTCCTACGGTTAAATGCCATTCTCCCACTGGATCTCCTGTCAACAATGCATGCATATTTTTAATTGTAGGAGCAATTGATGTAGCCAATACTTTATTTCTCCACATATTATTTAAGTTCTTAAACATATTATTAGCTTTCATTTTTGCTGCTTTCACTCCACCTTGCGATGAAGCACCGGCTCCTTTATCTAATAACTATGTAAATACATTCGTACCTTCACCAAATAATGCAGATGAAACAGATGATACAATAGAGCTAATACATGCTAAACCAGTACCTAATATATTACCAAAGCTTGTCATTATATTATCCCATGAAAATTCACCATTTTTTGTACCAAATCTACGTACACCAGATAATACATATTCCATTGCACCGCCATGCCCAAATATTTTACCATCATATAATTTCTTCATAAAGTTATCACGCCATGAACCATCATGGAATGGATAAAAATGGGGAGTCATCATAAAACGATGCCCACCACCCCAGAATACTGCAGTAGGTGAAACCATTTCCATACAGTTACTAAGAATATCTAACATAGCAGCTTTAGGATTTATACCACCAATAGATTTAGTGACATATTCACATTTTATAGTAAATGACTAATCAAATATAATACCTTCTTTTCTTCGTTTAATCTCTTCTATTCTATTTAATGGTCCTTGTATACGGTTTGCGTATGTACCATCATTGTATGGATCCATCTATGCTGCTAAACGTTTATCTCCTGCCCCCTATGATGCAGTAACAGTACCATTAATAGCTGTTGCCATTTTACCAAATGACATAATTTTATTTGTTACCATACTACCAAGATTCATTAAACCATTTATATATGTTTTAGAACCTTGACCAAAACCACCACCTTCAAACATAGAATCTATTGTAGCCTATGGATCATCACCATCATCACCAGATACTTCCCATATTTCACTTTTAGCATCAATCCAATTAATACCCGTTGAGAAACTTAATAACTCTGAAAATTTATTACCTGTATCATCTCCTGCATAAGTAACTACAGTACAACGTGGTGCAAAATATATACCATTATGATTACTTGATGGTGAAGACATCTATTCATTTTTTTTATTAGAATCTCCATACATCTACTCAAATTGTAAATTATCACGGGTTGGTGCATGGTAACGTCGTAATGTTATTAATCTATTATTAGGTATTAAACCAAAATACTTACAATATACAAAATCCTAATATGTATATGGAGTTCGGCCCCATCTATCTTTATTAGCCCATTCAATAATATGTGATACTGTAGGTGATAATACTTGTGTTGGATGTTCAGTAGAATCAGTTATACCATAATATCGTCTATTATCTCTAATATCATACATATAATTTCGAGGGGTTGACCCTACTTCATCTTTAATATTTGCAAATGAACCTACTAAACGAGTTAATGAATATGGGTTCATTAATGAAGATGCTCCCCAAAATCTACTATCTGTATTATAAAATTTACGTGGTGTTATTGGATATTCTGAACGTGCATTTGATGCAGCACTATGTTTACCATATTCAAGTAAACTATCAATTTCAGCTAATCTATCATTATCCTTATTATTACCCTATGAGAATAATTCACGTGCTACTTTTAATGGTAATCTATATATCATGTTAGAAAATGCAGTTGCAGCTGTATTAGATGCAAAAGGGACGATAGCAGTAGAACCACCTTCTGCATTCATATAAAATGCATCTAATCTACGTAAGCGTGGATCCCATGACTATAAATCATACATAGCTTGATTATTTTCATCAGTAAATCCATTTTCACTTTCAGTAACAGGGTATTTAGAAGGATTATCTATTATACTATCATTTAAATACTCACTATTAATATAATCCCTAAAATATTTCTACTATTTAGTTGGATCTCCTTCACCTATATTTTTATGATTTGGTGTTAACCACCACATTAACTATTCTTGTGTAATATCTTTAAATCTATTATCAGGTTCAGGTTTATCTTTTTTTATTTTAGATAAACCGGGCTTTTTAATTTGATTAACAATTTTATTACCATCTATAGGTGTAAATTTAGTAGGAACTATAGGATTTGCCGCGCCCATCAAATCATTTAAGTCATTAAGAATATTATCATTATACTTATTAAAATCCATAAATTATATTTAAAATTTTTAACGGACTGGGCTAATAAAGCTCATGTCATTTTTATTTAAAGGAGTATCTACAATTATTAATTTGCTTGCATTCTATACTAATTGTGAATACATATCCATTTGATATTCATTTTCTATAGAATATTCAGAATTATATATTCTGAAATTTGATAAATCTATATCTATTGTATTGAGAGGTATTGTAATTTTATCAAAATTTAATATAGTATTAGAAATATCTATATTATTTTTATCTTTATATAAAATCACATCTTTTATATTACCATTTATTGATGTTTGTAACTATGATATTACAGTATATACAGAGTTCTAATATATATCTATTGCAATATAAGTCCAATCATTAAAATTAAATTGTTTACTAAATGGAATATTAATAGTAGAATTATTATATACTAAATTTATACCTCCTGAATTAATAGTGCATGAATATACATTATTATCTTTATCATACATATTTAATAAAGTATATTGATTATCTGTACTTAATCTCCATATACCTTTAGAATACCACCAATTAGGAATTTTCTATGTTGCTTGTAATACATCAGAGGTTTTAACCTATAATGTAAAAATATTTTTACAATTACCTTTATCATCTATATCATTCTACATAGATACAATTCCAGGTATTAATAAAGTATTGCCTCTCTTAATATATACATATGTATTATCAGGTATAGAACCATTTAATTCTTTTTCATTATTAACTGTAAAATACCAGTAATCTTTATCTTTCGTATATATACCATTAATTTCTAATTTATATTGTTTATTTAATGGCTCATTTATCTTAAACCACATACTACTTATTAAATGGGTTTTTGATATATCAATAGAATCATTTATACTATATATGATAGGTTTATTTGCATTTTTAAATGAATAATGTGCTTCTGATATAATGTTTCCTTTTGCTCCTATAATATGTTCTGTAATTATAGAATTTAAATCACAGGATTTAATAAGATCTACATATGTAGAAATATTACCAGTTTTTTCTGCTGTCATAACAGAATCTGCAACTTCTTTAGAAATATCATCGCCAAACATTTCAATTTGATTATTTGCTAATGTATCTACTTGTATTTGAAATTCTTCATTTTCACGGCGAGATGCAGTTCTTTGATATTTTCTTAATGAACATTTAAAAGAAGTTGGTAATTCTCCTACACCATAAACTACTGTAGCTGAAGCAACTTCATATGGCCTATGTAACATCTAAATAAAAACAATATCTCCTTTCTATGGCATTGTGTTTTTACCATATATTGCTTCCCATGTTTTTATATCAATACTAATATCTAATGGATTTTCATAATTAACACCCCATAAATCTACATTATAATTTCCAGGTTGATAATCATTTTTATCTGTAACAATTCTTATATTACGTGGACATTCTACATTAGATAATGTATATTCTTGGACAATAATATCTTCACTGTTTTTATATGAAATAGTACGACACCACTATGCATCAAGACCAACCATTTCAGTTGCAGATTGCTATAATTTAAGCATTGTCTAATATATAGATGATGCCATTTTGTTAATATTTATAACTTGTCCCATATTTATATTTATTGAAAAAGGAGTGCTAATTTTTATTGCACTCCTTTATTTATATGTATATAATACTAAGTTAATTTCATCTATCTAACGTTCTACATCATCTTTAGCAGATTTACATTGTTCTGATGTACGTCTATCATAATAAGATCCTCCATCTTTAAATTTGATGAAATTATTTATTGTTTGAATATATGTATTAACTAACTACTGTAATCTCTGAATATCCCATGCTATTTCTTGTACTTTATTATGTAGTTCAAAATTAAAGTTTTCTGAATCATTATTCTAATTTTTATTAAGAAATTCCAAAAACTTATTATTACATTCTTTAACTTTATCTATAATTTGGTTACGCTCTGCTTTATTTGCTCTTATCTGTTTTTGTATTCTAACATCTTCACGTTTTTTTTCTAAATTTTTCAAATTACTTTTAAATAAATCAGTATTATACTAATCTATATCTTGTAAAGGAATATCCTTAAGTTCTTCCAAGTGTGCATTATATTTAGTAATTACTGGAACATATCTTTTAAAATTTCCGAATTCATCCTATTTCCATTTATAACGTTTTTTGGTGTCAGTATCCTTATATATTTCTTTTCGTTTACTTGAAATATCTTTAGTACTTAATATATTTTCTGATGGACTACATATATAGCAATAATCTGTTGGATGTGCACCCCAATTTAATTCTGTGTATAATCTATTTTTTTTATTTAATATACTATTTAGAACTATACCTTTTTTAACACCATAATTGTAGTCATTAATAGTTGCACCAGCAGAATCGGTACTATTACAGATATGGTATAAGTTATTAAGTAAATCAAGATTTAACCCTAATACTGGTAAATCCTATATAGTGCATAATGTTATTATATGTTTACTTTTATCAAAATTTTTAATTTCATTAATATATCTATCATTATTATAAGTACTATATTTTGAAATTAAACTATCTTTTGAACTTACACCTAATATTTTATTATTATCATCAAAGTAAAATACTAATAAAGCTTTTTTAATTTTTTGATATATCTATGTATTCTTGGTTACTTCTTTATATGTATACTTTTCAAAATCACTATCCTATATTAAATCTAAATTAAACTAACTTTTAAGGTCATTATCTGTTTTACGTGTAATAAAGTTCTATAATAATATATATGGGTCTATTGTAGAATTAATAATTCTATTTAACTGCATATTTAACTAATACACAGTTTTATTAATATTATTAATATATAATACTATTTCATCTTTTGTTTTACCCAATTCTTTTATATAATATGGTTTAATTTCCTAATATATAGCTGAAAAGTATATAGATTTTTTACTATTTCTCATATATGGTGGTAATAATAATTCATATAATGATTCAAGTTTCTTCATTAAATCATTACAAGCTTTATATGTATCGCTATCATACTAAAATTGATTAAAGAATGAAATATTTTGTTTATTATTAATAATATCTCTTAAAATATTAGAATTTATAGATTCATTTATAAGTCTCATAGTTTATTTATTTAATTTTACCACACATTTGCTCTATCTTCTGGTGCTATATATAAAAGGGAATTCGGATTTATATTAAATACATCATACCACGGATTAAATAAACTTAGTGTTCCATTAACTCGCAAGTAACTAATAGAGTGGCAATCATTTAATGCACTGTATTCTAATGATTCTTGGGTTTTATAACTTGCCCATAGATTTGCAAATGCAATAAAGAATTTCTTAAATTCTTCTTGTTTATTTAATTGTGGAGAATTTAATGATTTAACATTATTATGTGTTAATAATGTATTTAATGCATTATATGCAATTTTAACTCCACCATAATCTGCAATGTTTTCATTGATAGTTAAATTACCATTTGTGGTAATAGTAGTATTTTTAATATGTTGTTTATCAAATCTATTTAATGTATTAGTAGTTAATTCTTTAAATTCTGTATATTCTTCAGGTTTCCACCATTCTTTCATATTACCTTCTTTATCAAATTGAGAACCTGCTACATCAAATCCATGTGTCATTTCATGCGCTATTATTGCACCTAATGCACCATAATTATAAGCATCATCTTGCTTAATATCTAAGAAGGGAGCATTCATAATACCACCAGGAATACAAATTTCATTATTAGAAGGGTCATAATAAGCATTAACGGTATAACTTGACATAAACCATTCTGACTTATCTACTGGTTTATTATAATATTTCTCCTTATTATAATTAAACATATATTCTATTATTGCAAGCATATTATAGAATAATGAATGTTCTTCAATAACGGGTATATCAGATAAATCATCATACTTATCAGGATATGCAACTTTATAACCCATTAACTTTAACTTTTCAATAGAAAATTGTTTAGTTTCATCTGACATCCACTCTTGTTGCATAATTATATCATGGAACGAATTTTTAAGGTTATTAATCATATTAATACCATATTCCTTTATCTCTGGGGATAAGTATGTTTTTGCATATTGTTCATTAATATAATCTGAGAATATACCCTTAATAGTTTTAATACTTCTACGCTCTAATGAATCTTTTTCACTTTTACCTGCAAATTTAGAATTAAATCTAAATGCAATATCATACATTTTATCATCTAATATATTAGTAAATGATATAACAGTTTGAAATGTATAATATGCTTTAAGTATATTAAGATCATAATTCATTAATACATCACATGCAGTTATAACGGCAGGCCTCTGGGTTAATATAATCTCCTGTGTCGCGTTATAACCAAATAGATTAAGAAACTTATTGAAATTAAATTTAGTAAGCTTAGATAAGTCAGAAACACTTAATTTTTCATAATTAGTAGTAGGGTCCTGTAATTCAGCTTCTGTTTTATATGTATTAGTAAGGCGTACTTCTAATTCAAAAATTTTCTTACTTAATTTATTAGCTTCTATATTAGAAAATCCAATAGCTTCAAATACTTCTCTAATATAATCTATATAATATTGTTTATACTTTTTAATATTTTCATCAGTTTGTACATGGTAATAATCTCTATTTCCTAATACAACACCGCCTTGACCTATATATACAACATTCTTATTAGAATCTTTCATATCAGGACTAATACCCATAGAAAATACTAATGTTTCATGCTTACTCGCTAAGAACTTTATAAAGTCTGTATTATTTTTAATATTTCTAATGTTCTGATTAATATATGTAGTAATTTCATATATACCAATATTATTACGAGATTTAATATCCATTAATTTATTAAGAAGGATATTCATCTTCTTTCCTATAATATCAGTACCTTTATTGTCTTTTATAAGATGTTCTACCCTTTCATGTATCATTTCATCTACAAGACTAAAATTACTCCATGATGCATAATTATCTGGTTTTGGATGGTTCTTTATCCAATTACCTGTACACCAAGTAAAAAAGTCAGATGATAAATCAACATCTGACTTTATATTTTCTGCATAACTATATGTATATGTATTCTTCATTATATCAATAACTTTTAACTACTGTTTCATTTAAATGCTTCAAATTTTTACTATTTGAGCTTTCTAAATTCTCATATTTTTTATAATCTGGATCAGTTCTATTATATCCACATTTACAGCATACATTACTATCAGCCGTTGTATATTCATGACAAATTGGACATTCCCAATATTTAGCATGAGGTATAGTTGGAGTTGGAACTTCGTTTAATGTATTACACATACTTATACTTGATTTTATTTTATTTACCAAATTATATAGTAACTCACAAGTTTCATCATTTAACTTAAGGTTTTCTATTTTATCCTTTATATACTCATGTATATTTAAAATTAAATTAGTTGAAGGTATAGTTAAGAACTCATATTTATTATATAATTCAATTTCGACTATTAATGAGTTTCTATCACTAATTTTAAATTTAAGTCCAACATCAGAATTATCCACATATATCGGATCACTTACTTTAAATGTATCAGTATTAACTACTACACTATGTGCATGAATATACTCCTCTGGAATATATACAATTTGGTTATTATATTCAGCATCTAAACTAATACAATATCGATTAGTATTTAGTTCTTTTCTGATTAGATATACTTCTGGTACATTAGTTTTAGAAGTATATATTTTATTTTTATTTTTAGGATTAATGTAGTAATCCGATATATAAATTTTCATATATAATTATGGTTTTATATATTTTATTTTTTAGAATAATGATGATGTATAACAAAGGTCAGGTGTTAATTCCGGATGCCCGATTATATTAAGTATTCTATTTATAGGTACAAGTATCATATTTTCAAATTGTTTATTATAATCAATAGGCAATGCAAATTCTAATGGAAAATTATTAGGTAAGAACGCAAATACAGGAAAATCTGGATCGGTTGTATAATAAAATCTAACTTTATCTCTTGACCTAATTTTATTATATTTCATGAGATATTTTTTATTCTTATCTTGTGATAATATATAATTTGCAATACCTGCACCTTTAACATGTATAGGGCAATGTTGACCTACTACAATATTATTTTTATCTTCTAATATGAATTTACTATAATCACTAACTGATAAGCATTTACATATATCATCAGGTGATTGTCTTAGAAATCCTGTTTTGAATTCTTTGACCATTGCAAATATAGTATTAAAATCAGGTTTTTCTGTATGTTTAGCATACCAAGCTAAAATAAATCTAATGAATTTATCTTGACATTCTCTTGAATATTTAGGACATGACCCTTGTATAAGTTCAAGACCTTTATACAATACAGTTTCACCAGGTTCCAAATATATATCAGGTTCCTTAAAACATTCTGACATTGCATAGTGTTTCTTAGAAGTCATTAATGCAGTATCTGCAATTTTTTCAAGTTCAAGGCTTTGTAAATTTTTATCACAATTAAACTTCTTTGCATATTCCTCATATTTCTTATCCATATATGGACCACACCCATAATTCCATAAATCCACTACAAATTTGGGTGCTTTATCAGGTGGAATATTTAATTGGTTGACAATGCGGCCGAACTCAACATATATAGAATTATGAACAAGTATATTATTAGCAATAAAGGTATGAAAATCATCTACCTCAATATCATATACATACTCGTCATTATACATTCCTTCTTCAATAGATGCTATATCCTCTATCTAAACTTCATAATCAACTATTTTCATATATCTTTTTACTTTTTATTTACAAATGGATTTACTTGCTTCTTTAATGATAAATTAGGATTATTATCCAACCCATACTTACGGCGAGTTGTCTGTATTACTGCTTTTACAATACATGAAATATATGAGTTAAGCTTAGTATTTCTTATATATATTTCATTTTTTTCAATTTCTTCTTTAGTTGTTTCTTCCATTAAAAGTTCAGGGCATTCTGAACATATTACATTAACAGTATCTTGAAACATATTAATCCTTTGTATGATAAAATAAGGAGTAAGAATATTTGCAAGTACTTTCTTATTCTTTACGGTACTTACTGAATTTACTGTTTCATGCCAACAATTAATAAATCTCCACATATCACGGATAACAGTACATCGCATTACAGGACTTACTTCAAGAAGTGCCTTATTAAAAGATGCTAACATATTATTACCATTAATAATATCATTAGATAAACATTTCAACAGATCTGTTATTACCTGTGTATCATCATAAATCTTTACTTTACTCATATTTCTTATTTTTATAAATTAAATTAATTGTGATAAATAAAATGTATTTAAAATGTAATAAAATTTTAATTTAAAATATTTGCACCGCTTCGTTTAATAAGTTTTAGGAATTTCGCTTAAGTATGGGACCGGTGTCAGAGGCATGAGGTGAAGCATGCCTCATTTTATTTGTAATAAATTTTAACTTCACCTTTTATATTAAATGGATCTTTCAATATATACCATTCTGTTATATTATTACTATCTACTGGCTTACCATTTGTATCTGGATTTGTAGCAAGAGTAATATGTTTTATTTTATTTTCTGATATAACATCTGATATAACTTGCAATGCACACGCTTTATTATTAAAACCTATTGCAATAATTTTTAAATTGCATACCAAACCATTATTTTCTAATAACCATTTATATGTATTATCAGATATAGTTGTATAATAACCAATTGTCATATGATGACAAATAGGTTTAAAACTTTTCCAACGTGTTAATTTTAATATTTCATTATCATAATTGAAATACTTATCCCATAACATAACACGGTCTTCCATGTTAATTTCTACAGCACCGTATAAAAATTCTTGAGGTTTCATAATTAATTATATGACATTTTCTATAATTTGTTTTGGATTTAATCCAGCTTTTCTCTTTTCAAGAATATGTTTTAAATCTTCCATCTCTTGATCTGTAACTTTTCTATCATTTTTTGCAGCTTTACGTTTTGCATAATATGTTGTAAGAATTGCAGGTACAATAGCATTAGGATCTTTTTTATAAACTGCACCAGATGTAGTTTTAATCTCATCCTCTTTAGGTATATAATTTATATCTTTCTTAATAAAAGATTCCGGAGAAATTTGGAATTGTCTCATAATAGATGGATATAGTGATGCGAAGTCAAGTCCTCCAATATACTTATAAATACCAGGTTGTGTTGGCCATACAAATGCACCGGCATAATCACCATTTTCTTTATCTTTATCAAACTTTTCTGGAATAACTTTATAATTAGGATAGACAAAGTTACACATAACAGTCTCTGTTGGTTGTATAGTAGAGAATGCTGTATTTAAATCAATACGAAGCTCACACGCAAGCATATACCAAATTTCTGAGGTTTTTAAGGTTTTATCTATTTGTTCAACTAATATAGTATCTACTGCATTATAAAATACATATTCCTTAAAATGTTCTCTATAAAATTCTGCAAATCCCCACTTATGTTGAACCTTTTTAATTCCAAGTACTTTTTCAGAAACAAAATCAAGCGTATTATTTTCCTTTACTAATATAGTCATATCCCATAATTGATACACTATTAAATAGTCATATACTATCTTATGTTTAGGTACTTGTACATCAATTACTACTTTACGGTTCAATCGAAATTTCTCAAAACTACGAGTAGGAGAACATACTGATAAATCTATGCCAATAAGCTTGCAACGATTATAGATATATTGCCAATCATAACCCAAAAAATTCCAACCTGATAATGCAGGTATAGGTGTTATGAATTCAACAAATGCTTTTATCATCTGGTACTCGTCAGGGAAATATCTATATTCAAACTCATAATTTTCTGTAATTTTATTATAAGTTCTTAATGATTCCTGAATCCAATCTTGCTCTTCTTTACTTAATTCCTTTCTCCCAAATACAATAGTTTTTGGAAATTTTGTAATAGCAATAGTATTAATTGGCATACGTGCACTTTCAGCATCAGGAAAACCAGAATCATCTACATCAGTTTCAATATCACAAAACCATGTAGTAGGAATATTCATTTCAAATAATGGGTCAACATTTTTACCAAAATAATTGAGAACTTCATTAATTCTCATAGGAGATAACTGCTTTGCTGGCTGACGTCTAACTGGTTTATTATCATATGATCTCCATTGTGCTATTTTAGGTTGACCATTTTCATCTAATACTGGTTGACCTGTTAAATGTTCCGTTACATAAAATGGTGGATCTGCATATTGTTCATTCGTATATACCCATTTAAATAACTCTTGCTATGGTATATTCCATTGAAAAAATGAAATGCCTTTATCCTTATTCACATAAGAAATAACAAGCTTCTTTGATGGCTTACCTTGTGCATCAAAACAATCTAATTGTTCTTTACTTACTATCATAATAATTATATAAAAATAAGTAATTTTGTCTGTTTATAAAATGTACTAACCATTGGCCGGTAGTACATATAAATTAATAAAATTAAATCCGTATTTCATTATATAATGTCAATGTTAAGAAATTCACTTATGATGGTTCAAGACCCTTTTTATATTGATTTTAGTACACAACCTGATAATGAAATATGGTATACGACATTTGATAATAGTCCAATAAAAAATATTAATAATTTTACAGAAACTATATTTTTTGTAGGGAACTGGGGTAGACAGCCTGATTTATAGCTTGTTAGACATAGTTATGAAAATGGAATAGGAAAAATCGTTTATAATAGTCCTATTATTAAATTAGGTGAACAAGCACTTAGAACAGATAGCGCCATAAGTCTAATATCATTTCCAAAGTAGTTTAAACAAATTCATGCATATTGTTTAAATTATGGGTATTATAAGGCTTGTCCTATTGGAATTTTTAATATAGCTAATAATACTATTACATTAGCGATAAATTCTGTTATATTTTTTATTACATATGTAAAGTAGAATATAAGTTTTAATGGTAGTTATAAGCCTCAAGTAATTATAACACGTTAATTAGAGTTTAGTACTACGGTAACCTGTAGTACCGATATTTATAGTTATAATGAGTATAAATAGAAGATCACTTATAACTTTTAATTATAACCGACAACTTACTATTGATGAAATTGATTTCAGTAAACAACCGGATAATGAAATATGGTACACTACTGAAAACAACGTTCCTATTACATTGCCAAATAATGTAACAGAATAGTAGTTTTATATTGGAGGTTGGGGTAAATAGCAGGATCTTCAATTTGTAAACGGCACATATGAAAATGGTTTAGGAAAAATCATTTATAATAAACCATATATAAGTATGGGCGAACGATCATTTAATCCAGCTAAAAATAATGTTTTAATTTTATCTCTACCTCGATAGTTTAAACATATTAATGCATATTGTTTTTCATTTTAGAAAATAAATGAAATAGTATTTTTATCAAATAATAAAGTGTATATACATGATTCCTCATTAAAAGGTAAAACTTTATATGTACAACCTGGACTTAGTAACAATTACAATACTTTAAAGAAATATCAAAATCTTATATTTGAAAATGTAATTGAAAAAACATTATAAAAAGAAAAAAGACTTAACTTTATATGTAAATAAGTTAAGTCTTTAAATTTATATAATCTTGATTTTATCTTTAAACCTATCAAAATTCTTTATATCTGTCATATCACTTGATATATAAATTACGTCAGTAACTGCTAAGTCTAATGGTAATTCTTTAATTTTGGTATGTAACATAGATAATGATTTAACATGTAAGTTTTTTGGTAATTTTCTAAGATTAGTATAAGATATATTTAATCTATTAAAAACTACCAAATTATCTGGTAATTCTTTAAGACTATTACATGCTGATAAATATATATTTTTAAAATATTTAATATTTTTAGGGATATGTTTTAATTTGCTTGACGACATAACTAAATTATATACATATAAATCATTAGGCAATTCTGTAATGTTAGTATATGCAGCACATAAACGATCCTTAACTATTAACTTATTAGGCAATTTAGTTATCAGCTCATTGCTAATTGTTAATGTATTTACTGTAAGATTATTTGGTAAAGCTTTTAATTTACAGTCTCTTCTAATATCTAAATAATTTAGCTGTAAATTATCTGGTAATTTTTCAAGTGTAATGGAACTATCAAGGGTTAAACCGCCATCGCATACAATTTTATGTTCTTTTATATAGAATTTATCATATGGAAACTACTTTTGCAATAAATTTATGTCATTACCATATAAAATTTCATCATATATTTCTTGAGTATTATCATTATCAACTTTAACAGAATTAAAATCAAACATATATAAGGCAAATTAAGTAATTATAATTGTGGAGATAGTCGGTACCGCCCCGACGTCCGACCCATGCAACCATAGACCGTCAAACACTATATTATCCCCATTGCTCTATAAGTTCTATAGAATTAGTTTCTTCTGATAATGTAATAAGTAAAAATATATTAGCATTAACTTTTAATGTTATATAATTATATATTGGTTTGTATTGAAATGTAGATACATTATCTTCTAAAAACTTAATAATACAAGTTTTTAATAATTTATAATTAGTGTTATTATTTGTTTTTAATATAACTATTGTACCTGTATTATCGTCAAAATCTTTTATATTAATACTTAGATGTATTTCTTTATTATTGAGAATATTTGTAATAATATTATCAACATTAGGTAAATTAAAAATAGAGACTTTTAACTCTATAGTTTGTTTCTCTATAATAACTTTTAATTTCTCTATAATGTCACTCATATATAAGTATAAAATATAAAAAATAAAAAAACCTGATTGAATTATCTATAAAGATAATTGAGTTTCTTAAACTCTTTGGCACCTCAGGTTAAAGCATTAGTGATTAGCTAAGCCATATCGTATATAAAATTTTACAAAAATCTATTGATTTAATGTATATTTTATTTCTTGCTTCACCCTATCATTACTTTTTAGTACATTTATTATTTCTAATAAATCAGTCATCCATAAGAGGATAGTCCACAAGCGTAAATTCGGTAGTACGACTACCTATTTTTATATTTATTTATTTTTATGAACTTAAACTTATACTCTATTTTATAGTTCTTTGTCCTTCATTTAAGATATTCTTTGCTGCATTTATATCTCTATCATGACTTTTTCCACACTGAGGGCATTGCCAAAATCTATCACTCAAATTCAAATCATTATTCTTGTAATTACAAAATGAGCAGGTCTTTGAACTTGGATAATACCTATTAATAAGTATAACTTTTTTATCATTTGTTAGGGCTTTGCTCTGTAATATAGTTTTGAACTTAAAGAAACCTACCTCTTGTATTGCTTTTGATAGACAATGATTTTTTAACATCCCACTTACATTCAAATCTTCCATAAAAATTGTATCATACTTCATAAGTAATTCATTTACAACTTCATGAATATAATTCTCTCTTTGATTAACTAAATGTTCAAATGCTTTTGCAAGTTTAATTTTTGCTTTATTTCTGTTATTAGACCCTTTAACTTTTCTTGATAGTTGACGTTGAAGCTTTTTAATTTTATTTTCGTGATTCTTTAAGAAATGCTTATTTTCAAACTTCTTACCATCAGATGAAATTACAAAATCTTTAACTCCAAGGTCAATACCAATAGATTTACCAGTTTTCTTAAACTTTACAATTTCATATTCTTCAATATCTATAAGAATAGATAAGAAATAATTACCACTCTTGGTTTTCGAAATAGTAGCACTCCTTATATTATTCTTATATGTTTGTAACCTTTTAAAGTATAAATCTGAACAATGAAATTTGATGTTCTTAAGTGAAGTTACTAAACTTATATGCTTTGTTTTAAATGTATTACATTTTGAAATTGCATCAATCGGAAATAAAGCAGATTGTTTATCTTTCTTTGATTTAAATTTAGGATAACCCTTATGGTATTTGAAAAAATTATCATAAGCATTACATAACTGCCTTATAGATTGTTTTAGTACTTTAGTATTTTGTTCTTTTAACCAATTATATTTTTCATTTTTAATTAAAGTGCCATGAAAATATTTAGAAAGTTTATTCAACGAAAGATTAATTTTATTAATATCATATTCTTGTTTCCTAAGAGCAAGCATGTAATTATATACAAAACGATAACAACCAAGTAACTTATTAATTATTTGTTCTTGTTCTTTATTTGGGTATAACCTTACTTTAATTGCTCTTAACATATAATTTATTTAATTTACATTCTTTACAAAAATATAAAGGTCAAATTTTCAATTATTTTTAAAATATTAACATATAATATATAAAAATAAATTAAAAATAAAAACTTGATTAAATTATTCTATATAATAGAATTTTATATAGAATAATTAAGTTTCTTAAACTCTTTTGCACCTCAAGTTAAAGCCTTAGTGATTATCTAAGCCATATCAACTGGCAGCACTCAGGCTACCATTAAATCAGCGTTGCCGTTTGCGGAAGTGGAGGGATTCGAACCCCCATGCCAGCTCATCACCGACCTAACGCTTTTCAAGAGCGCCCTCTTCACCAATTTGAGTACACTTCCAAATACGGAAATATGTAAGTTATTTCCTTGTCTCTTATCATTTTCTTTATTTATTTGAATTGCTTGCAAAAATTCAGATCGTCGACTTCCCCCTCACTAAAAGACAAGCAATATTGAAGCTTCTCAACTATAATTATTTATTTTACATGCTTATACATTATAGTTTCTAATTTTTAGCATGACTAATGTTCTCTGTACATAGTTAACAGGGTCTTACATTTTATAAATAAAAAATAAGTTTTCGTATTTCACCGGTAAGTAAGTCACTTATACTTATATACTGAAGGAAACTGTAACATACAAGGATAAACTTTATAACCCTGTCTAAACCAACGATTTTAAATAGCCTCGAAAGAACTATATGTTTCGGTCAAGTTTTAGTGCACATATAAACTTGCTACTTACATTTATTTATATAGAATATCAAAAGAAAAGTCTGGAATTTTATATAATAAATTTATATTTCTTTATCATGAATATTTTTAATTACTTCAAACTCCCTTTCATAATATACATCAGACAATGGTGCGCAATTTGCTATATTAGATGTGAATTCATCTTTAATACGATATGCTCCATTGTAATATATAATTTCTGCAGTTAGTGAAGCTTTATCTTTATCCATGATAACAATATCACCTTCATACATGTATTTTTTGTTTTTATCAGTAAACCCACTATTACCGCAAATACTATTAATATTATCAATAGTGAAAATACCGGTAGGAGTAATTAACTGATACCTATTTAATATTTTAACACTATTTAAAGGACTTATGTTAAATTCTGCTAAGAACCCGGTTTTCCAAACCCCATTACATATAGCCTTACATAAAAATCTATCTATTTCTTTCATAACTGTTATTTTATTATAGTTTTTCATCTGTCTCTACTACTTCTAATGTACCAGCCAACGATAAAAATACAGAATCTCCTATATGATATTGATATAAACATGCAGGATCCTTTGTAGTAAAGCTAAAAGCTCTATATTTTCTATTCTTTTTATATTTGTTAACTACTATAATTTTATATGTGTCTGGAATACCTCTATAAAGATTGTTATAACCATATGGCGTCATATATCCATTTTCACATCTAATATCTACTATTCTGCCTCTATATGAATCATCATCACAAGATATACATATAAAACATATAATTATTAGTAATATAACTAATAGTTTCTTCATAATTATATAAATTAAACTGTTATTACTAATCGGGTTCCTCACACCAATCATCATCATGCCATATAGCTTCATGTGCATCAATGAGCTCACCAAAACTACGAGGATCCAAAAATGGGTCGTAATTAAGTTCTCTTTCTACTGGTTCATTATCTACACATCCATCAATATAACCCTTTGTATATCCTCGGTTCAAACGCTCTGGATGTGCCTTATTATAATCGCGATAGTAATGTTTGCGATGTCTGTCTGCTTTTTTACCAGCAGCTCTTCTTTTTTCTTCGTACTCCTTGTAGTAACCAGGTCTATGTCTATCAGCCATAATTTTATTTGTTTTATTATTATGGTACAAAGATACAAAATTTTATTTAAATAAAAAAATATAAAATGCTAAAAATATAAAAATAAACTCCCGGAAATGTGATTTGTACACTTTTCAGGAGTTTACTATAATTATTTAATAAACAACTTACTTCTTTATGAAAGTAACCCCCATAGTATTTACGTCGACTATAATCTTATAATTACCTTCTTCTGTTACTTCCCACTGATTATCTTGATTTGTTCCTACTATCATCTTCATAGAACTACCATCTGTTTTGATTGGAGTAGGATGTACATTAGCGAAATTGGCAACTGTTACAGTTGTAGTTACACCATTTTCCGGCATCAGATAACTTGTCTGATTGAAGTTATAATCACCAAATATATAAGGGAATTTAAGATAACCCTTAGTCAAATGACCTTCCCAAACAAAGTGATTTGGATCATCTGCTGCATTATAGCTAAATGCAAGAGGCATAGTAGCAGTATAATTCTTAACAGGGGTTGCAGTACCAAACAACCATAACTTATTAATAGACTCCTTAGAACCATCCGTTTTTGTAATCTGTAATGTTGGCAATGTACCAGTATAAGGCTCTACTGTTACCTTATTTGTACGTACATTAACTGTGATCTTGTTAACCCCTGCATTTACTACTTTCCATGTATCATCACTACGAAGTGTGTTATCATAAGTAGAATAGTATGCAGTAGTCTCTCTATCAGTGTTATTACCGGTCTTACGCATAAGACCAGCACCTTCATAAAGACCATTATTGAAGAAATAAAACTTAAATGCTCCTTCACTTCTACCAACAGCTTGATAAATTGCATCTGGTGTTGAAGGACTATACATTTGTGTTGGGGTATTACCAACACCCAATGCAGGTCCAATATATGTGAACACACCATTTCCTTCATTCTTCATCTTTGCTGTAAAAGGCCAAATACGTGTACTATCACCTCTCACAGTAGAATGTGCCCAACCAAATGGAGTTGCGTCACCAATGATGTATAGGTGATCTGCATCTTTAGTCCATTTAGCCATATCACCAAGGTTATAATAATTATTCTCTGTCTTAGCATCAAAATTCTTCTTCACGTAAATACTACGCACTGTAGTTTCATCACCCTCCATGTTTTTATTTTTGCCAATAAGAGAGATAGTTACTTTATCATACTTTGTTTCAACCAACGGCATATAAATTACACCTTTACCAAAACTCTCTGGATTCTTATTTGATAAGGTAAGCCATGTATTTCGTAGCATGCCTGGTGTATACTTCTTAGTAGATAGATTGTATGTTGCACCATCATAATAACCATCATATGAACCGTTCTTTACACTTTGTGTTAATGAAACACTCTGGTAATCATGCATCATATCACGAAAGTACATCGTCATAGATGGTGTAACATCAAGTGTACATTCCATTCTTACGGGATTTCCATTATTAGCAAGCTCTGGGCATTTATCTATCTTACCTACACCAGTAAAGTTAGTATTAGTGAGTACTGCTTTACTATCACCTGTATCTCCCCATGCAAAACCTGCATTAGATGGATTAATATAATTAAAACTTACATCGGTCTTATTAGTTACGGTAGGCACATCTCTTGCTGCAATAAGGTATATAGTACTACCAGTTGTCCACTTAGCATCAGTTGATGTAAATGTAGCACCGGCATCACCTTCTACTGATTGACATATAAACGTACTGACAAAATCTTTAATTGGATCATAAGTATAAAGCTTATCACCTACTGACCAAATATACTTGTAATTTAGTATCTTACCAGTTGTAGGATAAGTAATTGCTCGACCTGACGTTACATTTACGTCGTAATCCCCTACCACTGTTGCACGGGTCAATGGACCCTGTGCAGGATTACTTACATGAATAGTCACTACACCTTTATTTTGCTCTGTAGGTTGAATACCATCTACAATATCAGAAGAGCATGCTGTCCACATTGTTACTACAGCGATAAGTAACATTAGCTTTACTATTAAATTCTTCATTTTATTCATTTTATTTTAATTATTTGTTTTTGTAATTTTATTATAAACTTTTGTAAATTATGGAACCTGATATATTAATCCCAACCAATATCATCCCACTCATCATCCGTTGGATCATCTGACGGCATTATACCGTTTTCGTCCTTATCCTGACCGCCATTTTCTACATCATGAAATTTTACGGTAGAAAGTGCCATAATAGATTGTTCCTCAAAAGCTGAGAAGACACTCGTATATGGCTTAACATAATACTTTTTCATAATTTTCTTCATACTCTATTGATTTTAAATTAAATTATTTTTAATGACCCTTTTTATATAGGGAGTTGCTTTATATTTATATTAATTTTTTACGATACAAAGATATAAAATCTTTTTGTAAAAAAATAGGAAATATAAAAATATTCCCTACTTTAACTTATTTTGGCATTATTTGCCTTTTATATTCCACATTGGAGTTTCTCCTGAACCAACAAGTACATCAATATTAGCACCTTGCTTATTTGCAATAACATCCCATGCTCTAAGTTGAATAAACTGCTGAGGTGACAATGAGAGTTCATTCATATAAGCCTTATCTGCAATAGCCTTATTCTTTTCAGCCTTTGCACGAGCAAGCTCCATCTCTGCCCTCTTCTCTTGTGTTTGCTTAGCCTGAATTGCTGCAGCAGTTTTATTCATTTCTTCAAGTTGTTCACTATTAGGCATTACTCTATCAGTTGTAACCTGTTGAATTTCAACCGGGAAATAACCCTTAGTTTTTGATAACTGTGCAATATATTGACGCATTGAAACTGCAATATCATCATCAAGCTTCTTAAGGACTTCACGATTACTCATCAAATCAAATGGTGAGCATGTAGAAACATATTCACGAACTTTATTCTTAAAATAAGGTTCAATAAATGTTTTATACCAGTCTTCTCCATAATTCTTAAGTAATTCTGGTGTATGACCTTTCTGTACCTGTATTACCATATACATACTAACATCAAGTGGAGTGTTATCATTTGAAAGAAGATCATCAAATTTAAATTCTACCTTATGCGGCAAGATATAAAAATGAACTGCATCTGTAGTCATTGCCATCATAGTAAGGTCATTCACTGGCGTATCATATACACGCGTATCACCAAAAAACCACGGCTTCATTTTCAATGCAACTTCCTCATCATAAGAAGGATTAGTAAATTTACAACTTGACAATGTAAACATAGTTACAACTGCCATTAAAAACAATAGATACTTTTTCATATATTTTAATTTATTCGTTATTTTACTATTCTTTTAAATATGTACGTGATAAATTTATCATGTAACTTAATTAGTTTCTTTATAAAATTGTTAAAAATAGGAATTATTCTAAGGTATTTTAAAGTTATATGTATAAGTAAAAATCCTACTATAATACCTCCTATGAACGTAAATATTGTGCACATTGCAAGAAATGGTTTCCAATCGCTCATCCAAAAATCTTCGTAATAAGCTTCCTTTCTATCTTCATATGTATTATATGTATAATTGATCCATAAAATGAAATATATATATGACATTATACATGTTACTATAACTCCAATTAAATATATAAGTATTGCTGCCATAATTATTTAAGAATTTTATATATTAAGAATTTCCCAAAATTTGTATCATTTATAATGTACTTTAAAAAGTTATTTATAGCAATACATAACAATACTATCATAATAACTACCATAGTAATCCATGAAAATAAACTAACTATTGTAAAACCACAAAACATACCCCATATATCATCTATAAACTCTTCCTTTCTTTCTTTTATAGTAGCAAATGAACGTTTAATACTATGTATATATAATACCCAACATGTTATAAATGTAGTAATACAACCAACTATGTACATTTCAATATTAATATCCATAATCATCCAAAAATTTTATATATTAAAAATTTACCAAATTGTGTACCCACTATAATGTACCTCAATAACATATATATACCAACGCATATTATTAATGCAGTAATGCAAATAATACTAACCCATGAACCAAGACTAAGCAATAAATTTACTCCGAGGTTAGTCCAGAAATAATCCACAAATTCCGCTACACTGTCTTCTACAGTATCATATGAATATTTGGTAACAAGTATATATACTATTGTATATGTTATAAACACTATTAAAAAACCAGATAAGTACGTAAATTCCATATTATTATTTTTTAATCTTTTGTTTAAGATGTTTTCTAATCTTATCAACTACCTCATTATAGTAGTCAATAAAAGTTTTGTCTGAAATTTTATTCCAATTTTTGATATTATTCTTATCAGGCATATCATCCATTACTTCTATATCATCCGAGGTTACTATTATAGTTTTATTATCATATATAGCAACTACAGTTTCAGTAGAGAATATATTATAACTATAACATTCCATTGTACTGGTAAGTTCAGGAAACTTAATAGATTTTATTAATTTGTTAAATTCTTTAAGTTCATTATTATAATTATTGATAAATTCGTTATTTTCATTTTCATATATCTTTTCTAATGAAAAATCTTCGATAGTTACTGGTGTTACATTTTTAATAGAAACTTTATTTTTAGATTTTTTCTCATACTTTAAAAATGGTAAAAGACATGGAATTTTATTATATACATTAATGAAACTCATATTTTTTGCTATTATATCAAATATATAAGAATTATCATATTCTGTTAATAATATTTTATTAAAATATAACTCACATAGTTCTTTAAACTCCTCTTCAGTATTAATTAACAATATACAGTCATTTAGTGAATCTGTTAAGCACCCTATTTTTTTACATAATAAATGTTTACTATGTATACTAATAGAATATAAAACATTATTAGCATTTTTAAAATATAGTTTTAAACGGTATGGTTTATCATCAGTTTCAATAATGTTAGATAATTCTAATAACTTATTATAAATTTCTTCACTAAAATTATATTTAATAACTTCTAATATTTTTTCGTTCAATTTATTTGTATTCGATATATCAACAGTATGTTTAATATAGTCAGAATAAAATGTACTTACAAAGTCATCATTAAACTTATCTTTCCAATAACCAGATTGTCGCCATACTTTATCTTTATATTTTTCACATTCTTCTTTTGATATAGGAGGTAATACACTATTTACAAAGTCAATAATTCCAGGAAGTAGAAAAAAAGGAGTATTCATATCACTGTATTCATTCTCATATTGAATATACTTAGGACTTCCACAATTATTATTAATACTTTCAATTCTTTCACCATGTATAATTTCATCATCATTAACTTTCCAACTTGTATACGGTAAAGCATCTGGAAAACCATATTCTACTCGTTCATAAGTTTTCAGGTTTTTATATAATTTATCATATACCTTAGATATTATATGGTTTATTTCTTTTTTTAATTTATCAAGTTCCTTTGTATATTCATCTAATTTTTTACATACATCATCATCAAATACTATAGTAACGCCAAATTTCCCACTTGTAAAACCTGGTAATTCTATATGATTTCCAAAGTTTATGTATTTGAACTTTTTATCATATGCTCTTTTATTTTTATTCGTTATATTAGTATATCTAAGGTCACTATAAAAATTTGGAACACTTGTTTCAATATTATAATATTTAGTATATGAATAACTATAAAAATTATCTATTCGTTCAAATACATAATTATATAATGCTTCACCATAATATATCTTTAGTTGTTCCTTTATATATTCATTTGCTTCATTTACTAATGCATTGAATTTAGGATGTAACTTTTTAACGTTATCATAAACTATACAGTGTGCAGCATTACGTGCACTATCAGTTGTTATATTTAAGTACTTACTTTCCATATTTTTTATTCTGGTAAATCAATATGTGGATAAAAATTAAATAACTTATAAAATGTATGTAAGAAATCTGTTAAATCTGTACATTTATTAAAGTATTGAACTACTACATTTTTAGCTTTATATGACCAATAATTTCCTTTAAATACATACGCTAGGCAATTTACACTTTTAATGTATACAATGCCTTCATAGTCTAAAATATTTTCACTTGTGTCTATAATAGTAAAGTTAAATTGTTTAGACCAGAATTCATTAATTGGTATGTCTTTAACTTCATCCCAACCCCAGTGTACTAAATCTCCATCAGGTTCAATAGAAGAGAAATATGAAGATTCTATCCTATGTATTTTATGCGGTACATCATAGATAGAAACAATATCGCCAACACAATAATCCCTATATGTCTTATAATGAGTATTGATTATTATATCTGCTATTTTTCTATCAATCAATTTAGTGTATTGCTGTATATTTTTAGGAACTTTATTTTTATCCATAACTTTAATTATAAAAATTCTCTACAAAATAATCCATTTTACATTTATATAATTGTGTATCTTCGTCAAATAGAATATAATACCCTAATAATTCTATTGTTCTGTATCCTTCTCTTGTAGATGATAATAATAAAGTTTTATTATCTTTACTATCACCCATTATTTTTTTACTCAAATTTGGATACAAATACTTCTGTAACTTTTTATCATTACATTTAAATGTGAAGTATTCCATTTTATCCTGCGCTTTAGGAATAAAACCATTACCATATGTTTGTGAGCCTAAAGCATATTTAATATCATTAAAGATTTCGTCTGTAATGCATTTTGGCTTTATTGAACTTTCACTATATCCAAGAGAACCGCACACTTTTCCTGGTTCTGGAAAGGTATAATGTATATAGTGTATAGTAACTTCACTTACTCTAATTTCATCTTTTCCTATTTGTAACTACATATCATATAATTCTTTTTATTTTTTCTTATATTTTTGTAACACCAACATAAGTGGCAATTGGATAATTAGTACAATGAACCAAACTGGCCAAAATACATAAATAGCAGGTGCTGGTAAACCCAATGTTAATTGTTCACATAAACTTTCAGACACATGTTTTTCTATATAAAGCAAAGTGTTTATGATAGCTGCACCAATACAACAATAGAAAATAGCAAAACCTAAAGTTAACAATAAAATTGTATGTGTACTCATAAATAATTATTTTATAAATTAAAAGTTATCCTCCATACATTACTAATGTATATTGGTCAAAATCAAAATGTTTATATAAAGAAATAAAATTAAATATTTCATACTCATATGTTGTACCAAATGCAACTAAGAGATTATTATTTTTATCTTCTCTAAGATTTAATGCAAGTGCTTCAACATTTTTAATGGAATTTTCATCTTTATCCATTTTCATACCCCACATAGAATACTTAGAACGAATATCATGATAGGCTAAAGATTTACCAGTTTCCATATCTCTATCTAAAATATCTTTAAGATACATTTGATACTTATTTTTCATTTCTAAGATCCACTGGTATAGTTGCTCTTTATTAACAGTACCAAGTATAGTATCAAGATTATCATCAATTTGAGTATATAATCTATTATTCGTATTATCACAATCAGTATATATACTTGTTGATGTATCATGCCTTATACATGAAGAAGATTTACTAAATTCTTCATTATACTTTTCATAGTCTTCTGAATCTTTAAAAGAATTTCTTAACTTAAAATCCTTTTTAACTTTATAAAAGCTAATTCTAAATCCCATACACTTATTTTGTTTTGCCTCCCATGCAAGATTCCAACTTGCAACCTACGCTTTAGAGGAGCGTTGCTCTCTGCAGTTGAGCTAATGGGAGTTATTATATACTTTATATAAAGAGGAATTATATAAAAGTCTATAATTATAGAACAATAAAAAAGGATATACACTTAATAATTTAAGCATATATCCTGCAAAATAGTATCTAACAATATGAACCCTTTGTGAAAGGGTATGTTTTAATTTCACTCAGTTACAACAATAACAACACGATTAGATGTTGCACCAGCTGCACCCATACCTGTAACCTTTGTTACCTTAACACCATTCTTTGTAAGAACATCTGCTACTGTCTGAGCACGGGTTTCTGACAACTTCTGATTAAGTACATCAGATCCCTCTGGTGATGCATAACCTGTTACAGTTACATTTCCCTTTACAGTAGAAAGTGTATTAAGTGCTGTATCATCAAGTGTACTCTTACCCTGAGCAAAGAAAATTACATAAGTTGTATTTCCTGTAACCTTTACTGTATTTTCCTTAACTACTTCCTTAATAACTTCACGTACTACGGTCTTTGGCTTTGTATTGAGCTGATCACGGAGAGAATTAATCTCATCATTCATCTCACCAACATTCCAAACCTTGAAGTTATGTGTACCATTTGACGTCTTAAACTTGTAATCTACACCTACAAGCAATGCAAGTTGTGCCTGGTTCTTACCAAACTGAATTGCATCACCAGGTCCATGTGTAAGATTCCAATATACCCCAGGTTGTGCATATACACGCCATGCCTTCTTCTGTCCAAGATTAAGTGCAAGTTCAAGTGCTGTCTTAGCTGACAACTCATCACCATCACCAAGATTATTATGGAATGAACGATGATTACCATTCAAAAATACAAGCCAACCCAGACCAGTAACAGTGCTAACTTCAAATGTACGTGGTGTACCCTTATAGCCCCAAATCCAATTTGACAAATTCAATGTAGCATTTACTTCAGTATTAATAGCCTTAAACACTGTATGTGCATCATTAACATATGCATCATTCAATGCAGTAAGACCAGCAAACTGCACACCAAATACTGGAGTAAAGTCCTTACCAACTCGTACACCAGCAACAGCATTTACAGGAAATACCTTTGAAAGGCTAAGCTGTGTTGTTGCACCACCATTAACACCTACATAAACATTATCGAACATCTTAGATGTCTGTAATGCTGTCTGTGCATTTGTAACAAGGCTGAACATAACAGCCATCATAAAAATAATAAATTTCTTCATTGTTTTAAATTTACTTTTACTTTATTAAAAATTATTAATTAATTTATTTCACTTTATTTAAGTTACTTCTTATTATATACTAAACTTATAAAAAAGTCTGTATTTTAGTAATTATTTACATTAAATTTCTAATGCCTTAGCCATTCTATCATAATCCATCTCAATTCTAAGACGAGTGTTATTTACTCTGTTATTAAAGTCTGCATCACTTTCCTTTACAATAGCTTTAATAACTATATTAGGCTCCCCATAATTATAATCATACACTGGACTGATTTCAATTTCATCTGATGTATAATCCTTCTTATGCTTATCAATTAACTCATTTAATTGAGTTATTGTCATAGGAAAATCAATAGTTTCAAGTACAACTTCTTTAATAGAAGGTTTTAAATTTAACCTATCTAATTCTTTCTTTACATATTCTTCCTGTGATAACATAGCTTTATATTTTTAATTTATTACCGCAAAGATATAATAAAAAATTAAAACATAAAAATTTTTAGTGCTAAATTAAGTTAGAGCGAACATACCTCATCCATTGCCTTAGTAATTTCAGCAACATACTTGGAATATTCCTCTGTAGCAAATACCCATTCACCTCTTCGCTTTGTTTCTTCTCCTGTATAGTGAATATCAAAGTCTTTGTATACTTTACAAGGATTAGGGCTAAAAATATAAATCTTATTACTAAGATATGCAGCTTCTTCTATAGAATGTGTAATATTCAAAATAGTTGGGTCACATTCAGATTTATAAAAAATATTCAAAATGATATTCTGAATTTCTCTTTTCATCTTAATATCTAATGCACCAGTAGCCTCATCAAATACTATAATTTGTGAATTACATGCTAATGAACGAGCAATAGAAACTCGTTGCTGCTGTCCACCTGATAATTTAGATGGGTATTTATTAATATGTTCTTTTAATCCAACAAGTTCTAATAATTCAATAGCTTTTGCTTTTGCAACTTTCTTATTAATGCCACGGATCTTCATTGGTAACATCACATTCTCAAGTACTGTCATCCATGGATAATTAGAATATGTTTGAAATACCATAGGTATATTTTTATGGTAATCTTTTAAATTTTTCCCATATACCATAATATCTCCAGATTGAACCGTATCAATACCACAAATAGCACGAACTAACCTTGACTTTCCACAACCAGATGCACCCATAATAGAAACAAGCTGACCACTATTCGGTATATCTTCAATATCTAAATTAAAATTTTCAAACAACTTATATTCATTAGACTTTCCTTTATTGAAAATCTGTGTAATATTCCTAACATTAATTACATCTTGTAGTTTACCTGTGGTATTATCACTTTCATTACTTATAGTACTATTATCTACTACATTATCAGTAGTTGGAATTTTATCAACAATAGGTGTAGGTTTCTTAAAAATATCTGTATCCATAATTTTTATATTTTAACGATGATGCTTAAAAATAATTGGTTCAAGTTTCTTAAAAATAATATCTTGAATAATACCAATAATAATGATAATAAACAATAAACAATATACAGAACTCATATCACTTTGTCGTGATAATGTATTAATAGTTGCACCAATACCACCTTCCTTATTGATATTTTCTGCAATAGTTACATAAGTATATGAAATTGCAACTAAACTTCTAATATCTCCATATACTTTCTCCATTACATAAGGCCAATATACATATCTAAATTTTTGCCAATTTGACATCCCTATTGTATTAGCAGTTTGTATATATACATTATCTGTAGGATTATCAACATTTTGTAAGTCTAATACTCTCTGTGTTACAACAGGTAAAATATAAATCAAAATACCAAATGCAAGAAATGATGCTTTCATATCAAAGCCTAAACCAAAGATAGTTACAAAAATACCAGAAGTTACGGGTAATGGTAAGAATCTAATAGCCTCAAATGGTTTTTGAAACATTGCACGAGGTAGAGGATATATTCCAATAATAAAACCAAGTGGAATTGCAATTAATAAAGCATAAAAATAACCCTTTAAGTTAAGGCTTATTGTATACCATATATTAGAGAATAAATCACGTTCCTTAATTAATTCAGGAATAGATAATACTACATCTACAGGATTAGGTAAGATCTTTGGTGAAATAAAACCAGTAATAGTAATCAAATACCATAAACATAATAGTACTATACCTCCTACTATACCTGTAATAGTAGCTTTCTTATTACTTAAACTACCACCAAATTTTAATAGGTCTAACATAAATTTTTTATTTTAATAATTAAAAAATAAGGAAACTTGATATTATTATATTTCAAATTTCTCAAGTTTCCTGTTGTATATATGTTAAATAAAATTAGTCATTAAGAAGTTGGAACTCTGTGGTTCTATATGCTTCATCTGCACCAGTTACACCATTTGCTCTTGCATGCTTTGGACCATTACCTACAACAATAAATCTATTTTTATTCATCTTATATTCATTGATAAGGTAATTAACCACTGATTGTGCTCGTGCCTGTGACAACTTTACATTACTATCATAATTTCCGGTATCATCGGTATTACCTTCTACTCGAATACGAGCATTACCAAATTGCATAGCAATATCAACAAATTCTCGGTCAATAATAGTTTGTGCAGTATTATCCAATGTATAACCAGCTGTTGGGAAATTAATTGTAACTTTCTTAGTAGAAAGTGCAGCTTCTGTTTTCATATTCTCTGTAGGCGCTGTAAACTTCTTTGCTGCCGTTGCACCTTGATTATTAGATAACTTATTATTACTAATAACCATTTCAAGAATATCTGGATATACAATCTTCATCCATGGCATAACAGACTTAGCCAACCCAATATCAGTATATGTACGTGACATCTTTGTATAAATTCGTTCACCTGTCATGCCAGAATAATCACTATTCATACCAAACCAATTCTTCTCGTCATCAAGTGTTGCATAACTAATCTTACTTGCGGATGCCAATGCAAATTCTTTATCAGTTTCAAATGCCTTTGCAAATACTCCTGCACCGTCATTAAATGCATCCTTATTGTACTTAATTTCAGAATTAGCCCATAGAATTCCCTCTACAATCTTTGCTGCAAGTTCTTTATTATTTTCAAGCCATTCTTTCTTAGCAATAAGTCCATCAGATACCAATGAATTAGCCACTGCTGTTGATGTAAGTACCTTTGAATTCTTCACTGCTGCTACACAATCAGCATCATCTGGTGCCCATACACATGCGGCAGCAACAGCTTTAGACTTAAATGCTTGTGCAGCTTCAATACCAGATCCAACCTTAACTGGAATAATATCATTCATTGTCATTCCATTAGTTTCAAGTGTATTTAGCAAAAGGGTATGTGATGCTGTTCCTTCTGCATATGCAACTTTCTTACCCTTCAAGTCACCAATATTATTGATAGAGCCATCTGCTACCAATGCATCCGCACCATTTGAGAAATTTAATAGCATAAAATACTTCATATCTGACATTGTACCAGAAGAACTCATCTCAGTTGGCAATGCATCCAATGTACAATATTCAATATCAATACTACCATCCTTCAAACCAGCACGGGCGGCTTCAAAATCATCCATAATAAGGATATTCAACTTAATTCCATACTTCTTATAAAGATAAGAATCAGTAGACCCTTTCAAACCACCATTAGCCCATACAATAGGCTCAAAACCACAATAAGTGTTAACAGCAAGTGTTGCATCATAATCACCCTTATCTGCTGTATTAACTGATGATGAAGGACCATCATTTTCAAACAACTTAGATGAAGCAAGCTTTTCAGTAGCACCACTAAAATAAAGTAATGCACCAACTACTGCTACTACTACCAAAATTACCATAGTGCGCCCCGCACCCGTCAATCGATTTAAAAAATTCATATTGTATCGTTTTTTATAAATTTTATATATTATTTTACAAATACTTATTTATACGCAATTATATACTTTAATTCGTATAGGGTTAACAACTAACCCTTTATCAGCTGGCTATATAATAGCATCACTGTTACATTTTAAATACTTCCTGAGTATATTTAAACTCCCATTTATATCTGCATTTACTCTCAAACCTGTACTTGTTATATATAAACCTCTGTGTGATCTTTTACCACTGAATTTATATTTAACTACAGGTTTATTTTTTCGGTATGTCGGTATTTTGTCATTGTCAAAGAAGCTTGCTTTACTTGTGTAACTTTCCTCTTGTATTTCGACTTTGATACCTTTTAACTTGGCCTTATATTTAATTAACTGAATTAACTTCTGAAAAGGAATCTATATGAAGTTCTAATTATTTTTCTTACCTATATTAGTGTCTTGTTTCCATCCTTTATTATACCCTATAACTATGGTATTGGTGTTATTTGAAACTGCATGATTCACTATATATTTTGAAACCTCATGTAAATAATTATTAATTCTGAAATTTCTCTTTTTTGTTATATCATTTAATTGATTTGACCAATGTTTATTTTTTGGAAGCGTACTCTATAATTTACCTTTTTGCTTATTATACCTTTGATTTATTGACTTTAAACGTTTACCATCTATCAAAAATGAATTTGTTACATTACTTGTACAAGCACATAAATTATCTATACCTAAATCAATTGATAAATACTTACCATTATCAGCTTTCATTGGGTCTTCTTCTTTATCATATATAGCTTCAAGTTTTATATACCCAGTACATGGAACAAATCTAACTTGTTTACACGTTTTATAATTTTCAATTTTAAACGTTATATTTGTTTTTGGTATAATTAATGTTCCATCTTTTTCATAATCTTTACTTAGTATTCCCGTATTTATAATAATTAAGTTATAACCATCTTTATCTAAATAATTTGGTATATTAACATGTTTATTATATTTCTATTCCTTTTTCTTTTTAAGTAATGTAAAGAAAGATTTAAAATTTCTATCTAACTGCATCAATACTTGTTGTGCAATAACACTTGGTAATGCATAAAAATCTGAGTTTGGATGTTCGCCTCCTGTAAACATTTCTCGTATATCATAATAATTTAGATACTTCTTATTATTATCAAGTGGATTTAAATAATGTTGTCTAACAGTATACAGTGCAGCATTATAAAGATTTTTAGATTTGTGCATTAAATCTAATAAATCTTCATAATAGTGATTATCTTTCTATATTATCTGTATTTCTGTTAATTTCATTACTTTTTATTATATTGAATTATTTATAAATAGTTTGTATTTTACTCTATAATTATTATATTATTTTACGTTATCTATTAATAACTATATATTCCTATATAATTTAAATTATTACTTAAAAATATTTGTTATTACTTTTTACTTCATTATAGGCAAGTTCTTTCTGTTTTGGAATACTTACAGTTACTTCTGATTTATCCGTAAGTAACTTAAAACCATTCTGCTCATACTTAGAAATGATTTCATTGGCCTTTTCTACATTCACTTCATTTTCAATATCAAAATCAGTAAGTAGAGAATTAGAACCATCTAAGAACTGATTCATTTCTGCAATATTAGTATTGACAGTATCAGCAATATGTTCCAATGCAAGTTCTTCCTCAAGTGAACGGCTCATACCACCTGCCATAATATTCTTAAATGCTTTAAGTACAGACTGTTCACTCTTTGCAGCTTTATATTCTTCCTTCTGTACATTCAATTCACTTTCAGAATCTTTAATCTTAAAGTCTGCCATTGTACGAAGTCTCTTCAATACATCTAAATACTTTTCTGTAGTATTAATGCGATTAATTGTATTCTTAAGAATTCTATCAGTACGAGCAATATTATTACAAGTTAATTGATAATTTGTCTTATACTTAATAAGCTCTTCATTAGATAAATTCTGTTGTGCTTTACTTTCTAATACTGACTTCTTACGAGCAAGTTCCTCTAATGTATGTTGATAATCATCTCTTGATTTTTTCATACCTGTAAGTGTGCCTTCAAGCTTTGTAATATTAACATCTACAATATTCAACTTGTGATAAAGTTCTTTAATTCCATTTTCAAGAATAGAAATAGGATCAATCTTTACAAAGAAACCAAGGATCTTACGATTAAGTTGAAGCCAAAAAAGGCTAATCCACTTCCAAAATGATTTACTACAAAGAATACTGATTACTGCAGCTAATACTACAAGTTCTCCAATGAAGAACAATAGATTTGCTGTACCTGCAATTAAGAATGGTAATGCTTTAAATACCATATAACCAATACCACCAGCTGCTAATACAGAAGTGAACTTTGCAAATTTTCCACCTGGTCTATTCCACAGCATCTTCATCTGATCTGTAGAAATAGTGGAAATTGAATGATTTGTATCTAACATATAATTTAAATGTTTATAATGTTTATAATGTTTTTATCCTTATTTAATGAGTCTAATACATAATCTACTGAATTATTAAAGATTTGTTCTTTCTTTTTAATTTCAGAAGAATCCTGTGCAATTGTATTTTTTAACTCTGTAATAGTATTATTTGTATTATTAATTTCATTTTGAATAGATAATAACTGTTGCTCTAAGTCTGCTTTAGTTTTTTCTAATTCTTTAATACTATTCTCTTTATCCCCAACCTTCTCTTTATAGAGTTGAGCACATTGTTCTTTACCATTACTTCTTTCCTTTTCTACAATAGAAATATAATTATCAATAGACTTTAATAATAATTCCTTTGTAAATTCTGGATGAGACTTTTTAATAGTTCTAAAACCACCTTCAAATGCTTGTTGCATAGGTAATGACATTTCCATTAATGCACTTGCATTCTGCTTAACTGTTAAGTAATCAGGTTCATTATTTTTAGTACTATTACTAATCATTACTTTCTGAATGTTATCTACTATAGAACTATCAATAGTAGTTGTAGTAGGCTCATTTGTAGCTTGAACATTATTACCATAAGGTACTTGATTAACTATAGGTTGTTGCTGCACTAACTGCACTCGATTTGCTGATGCAGATTTATCAACTTCTTGTGTATTATTTGTATTCTCGTCAGGTTTAATAAAAAAATCTTTAAAACCCATAATTTTTTATTTTAAATTACTATTTAAATTTTCTTATATCTTATATAAGTAAAAATATAAGAAAGTCTGAAATTTTAATGAAAACTTTTATAAAATATAAAATAAAAGAGTGAAATTAATTAAAATTTCACTCCGTATATTTTTAATTTAAAATTTCATAAAATCCTTCTTCTGGATGATACCGATATTTTATGGAATCACCTTCTTTATAAAATTGGTATTTATTTTTATATGGAACTATATGAATAACTTTATTTTCATCATAGAAACTTGTGTATTCCTCATTTCTATAATACTCTGGTCTAAATGTATTTAAAATAGGTTCTTTTATTACACCAACACCTTCATATGATTTATAAATTTCTAATAAAGAATCATAATGGTCTTTATAGTAACATAAAGTAATAACACTAAATGCTAAACATGCAAATAAAATTAAACATAAAATTTCCATATTTTTCTTTTTATTAATGTTGAGCGGGGAGGTTTCGAACCTCCGAAGCTCGTAAGCAGCGGATTTACAGTTTATAACCCATTTGACCACTCTGACAGTATGTTAAAACTCAAACAAGTTTTAAACCTTGTTCTTTATTAACTTCTTGCTTCGCTCTATCATTACTTTTTAGATCCATTGCTGAACGTTCATCCATAAGAGGATAGTCCACAAGCGTAAATTCGGTAGTACTGTTACCTATAATATTTTCATTTATTACTTATAAGCTTGAATTGTAGTTTCGTTGTCCTTCATTCAAAATATTCTTTGCGGCATTTATATCTCTATTATGTGTCATGTTACATTCAGGGCATTTCCATACTCGGTCATTCAATGTTAAATCTTTATAAATATAACCACAATTGTGGCAAGTCTTTGAACTTGCATAGTACCTATCAATAAGTATCACTTTTTTATTATTCATAAGTGCTTTGTTTTGTAATATATCCTTAAATCTAAAGAAACCTACTTCTTGAATCGCTTTTGCTAACTTATGATTTTTTAACATTCCACTTACATTCAAATCTTCCATAAAAATTGTATCATACTTCATAAGTAATTCATTTACAACTTCATGAATATAATTTTCTCTTTGATTAACTAAATGTTCAAATGCCATTGCAATTTTAATTCGTTGTTTGTTTCTGTTATTTGAACCTTTGACTTTTCTTGATAGTTGGCGTTGAAGCTTTTTAATTTTGTTTTCTTGTTTCTTTAAGAAATACTTATTTTCAAACTTCTTACCATCAGATGAAATTACAAAATCTTTAACTCCTAAGTCAATTCCCACAGATTTACCAGTTTTCTTAAACTTAACAAATTCATCTTGAGAAATATCTATAAGTATAGATAAAAAATACTTACCACTCTTGGTTTTCGATATGGTTGCACTTCTTATTTTATCTTTGTATACTTGAAGTCTTTTAAAATATAAATTAGAACAAGAAAACTTTATGTTTTTAAGTTGTTTTACTAAACTTATATGCTTTGTTTTAAATGTATTCTTTTTTGAAATTGTAGTAATCGGAAATAACGCAGATTGTTTATCTTTCTTTGATTTAAATTTAGGAAACCCTGTATGTAATTTAAAAAACCTATCATATGCAGTTAACATCTGTCTTATGGCTTGTTGCATTACTTTAGTATTCTGCTCTTTCAACCACTGATAATCTTTATTTTTAAGTAAAGTTCCATGAAAATATTTTGCAAGATCACATAAAGAAAGATTGTTGTTATTATCCTTATATTCATTTTGTTTAAGGTTAAGCATATAATTATATACAAAGCGGTAACAACCCAACAACTGATTAATTGTTTGTTCTTGTTCTTTATTTGGATATAATCTTACTTTAATTGCTCTATACATAAATACTATTTATATTATTTTATATATTCTTTTTAATTATTTTTGCTTAATTTTTTATAAGTAAAATTTATAAAAAGATTATATAAAATATAAAAATTTTCAATAAAAATAAAAGAGTGGAATGAAATTCCATACTAAACAGCTCTAAATATTAATTTTAAATTCAAATTATGACTTATGGTATTAGCCGTTGAGCGGAGAGGATTCGAACCTCTGAAGCTAAAAAGCACCGAATTTACAGTCCGGCCCATTTGACCACTCTGGTACCGCTCAAAAAATGAAGTCAGAGCTATATTACTTCTCCGGGATAAGTACTGACTTCTATAAACAAATAAAAAATATGAACTATGTAGCCCGACATTAATTATTAAGTAATAAGGTATGAAATTATATAGCTTAAATTTCTAAGTAACTTTCCCTTATTACGAGTAACATATATATTAAATATATGCTGCTGTAACTACTCCCCAGTATCTATAGAGCATTATTTTGTTACATACTCTCACTGCTTCATACTGGTTAGAAGCAATATTTTAAGAACATTACAGCATGTTTTAAAATATCGTCTGGTATATTTAAAGCTGACAACCAGCCATCAGCACTCTCTTTTACATATACCTAAGATTTCAGGCAACTAAATTATATCCTCAACATAGAAAGGTAATCAAGTCACTCACTCTTCACACTGCAAAATAATAAATGTGCTCTCGTTAACACTAAGCGGCCTCATGCCAGGCTACTAACCACCTGGGAACGGCCCCTGAGGGAGTTTAACCCTCTCTTTTTAATATTCATCTGAAGTACTCTCATATATCGGCATACACTGTCCATGCTTCCAAATGAAAATGACTTAACTAAATTATGATTGAATATTTAAGTAGACCTAAAAATATTCATTTTATTTTTATATTTCTTCTTGTTTTATATTTAATATCTCAATGAACGCTTATACATATTATATAGAAATTGTAACCAAAAGTCTATAAAATTAAAGAAAACTTTTATATAATATTTAATAACTTTTTTAATTCTGATGATTTTCTTGGTAAACCATATGATTTAAACCATTTGCTGATAGCTACATCACTAACTTTATATATAGACCCTATTGCAGACAATGATTTATGTTCTTTATATAATTCAACTAATTGCTCTTTTGAAGGACGTAGAACTTTTCTACTATGATTTCCTCTACATTTTGTACAGTAAGTAGCAGTTCTACTAATTTCTTTATTACAATCTTTACAATAATAATGCTTCTTCTTTTGTGCACTACCACAAAAATTATCAGTTTGACTATGACAATTAGGACATAATAACTGCAAATTTTCTAAATGATTATCAGAGTGAATTCCATTAATATGATGTAATTGTAAAATAATTACTTTATCCATCCATGAACTTATCCCGCAAATTTCACACTTATTTTCTTTTATACCTTCTTTTATTAATTTATTTTTTAATTTAGAAGAAGCAATAGGAACATTATCATTTAAGTATGTAACTGCACTTACATATGCTTTATTTTGTACATTACTTTTATATTGTTTACTAAATGTAAAATGTGATATATCAATATTAAATGCTTTTATCTTTCTCTTAAGAGTAGATGAATTATTACCAGATATAGGAATATTCATTCTTCTTAAAGTTTCAGAATATGAATCTGACTTTTTTATAGCATCTACTATGATTTGTTTATCCCATATATATTTCATTATTAAAATTTTTAAACATTGTTGGGATACTCGGAGTCAAACCAAGAATTTTAGGACCAAAACCTAACGTGTTATCGCTACACTATATCCCAATAAAATATCACTATATTCTTTATATTATAGAGAACTTTAAGATAAAAGTCTACTTATTTTCAAATAAAAATTTTAATTACTTATGCATTATATTGAATCATATTAAGATTAAAGTCAATTGCATTTTTAATTAAATCTTTTAACTGTTCTTTTGATAAAGTTTCTTTTAGCTTAAACCCTATATCAGATGGTTCAGTTAAATTATTATCCTTAAACCATTGCCAATTAGTTTTATCATTATATGATAAAATCAAATAAAACAAATCATCTGGCAATGAATGTCCTTTGAACTTTTTCATAATTCTTATTTATAAAATGAAATATATTCTTCCCATAATTCAGGAAAAGTTCGTTTAAACCAATCACAATATGCATAAGCATATGCTTTTAATTTAAATGGAACAGCATAGTATTCAATTGGAACTTCATTAATTAATATCATTAATTGAAACCACTCATATTTTTCTTGTTCCCAACTATAGAGGGCCTGTCTTTCACAAATTTCAAGTGTATCATAAAAATTACATACATTTCTATGAAAATTTAAACCTTTAAATGGTTTTCTATATTTTTTATGTTCACTAAATTCCAACCATAAATAACTATTTTGTGCAGGCTTACACTTTTTATCTGTAATTAAATTAATTTCTTTAAATAGATATTTTTTAATAGTTCTTAATTTCATATTTAATATAAACTATATTATTATATATTGCTATTATAAAAATCTTGTATTTGCTTATATACAGGAGCAAACTTAGAATTAAAAGTTTCTTCATCTATAATAGTAATGCTATTAAAAGTTTTTACATATTGAAACTCTAATTTATCAGCTGAAATAGATAAACCTGTTTCAGGATTAACCTCAAGATAAACCCCATTTATAACGAAATTAAATTCATCTCTTATATTTGTATTCCCTATATAGTTAATGTCTTGAACTTTTACATAATACTTAATATCATCAACGTATCGAGTATTTGTATATACAATGATTTCTTTTGTTAACTTTAAATATTTTGCATTACATATATATTCTATATCAGAATCAGTTAAATCTGCATAATTAAAGACTTTTTCCATATATTTTATTTTTATATAAAAATTAAAAAGAGCTCCCAGTAGGATTCGAACCTACGACCTGCTCATTACAAGTGAGCTGCACTACCGCTGTGCTATGGAAGCAATATAATAAATATTTTAATTTTTTTCAATATACTCAACAGTGATAGATGGACCTTCATACTCGTATCCATAATCAAAATCGACGTATATTTTTTCTGCATTAGGATGCGAAGCCTTTAAATTTTGAAGTTCCTCTAAAACATCATCTAATGTAGTATCTTCAAATAAATCTGATAACTCAATGCGTTAAATATATTTTTTCATAAGATATAAAATTATATAATTAATATATCATTAATTTATCACACTCCTAACTTTAGCAGCATGCCTGGATTCGAACCAGAACTTCCACCCCCACCGGATGGTGCACTTCCTGTATACTACATGCTTTAGTTATTATCCAATCAGCGCTAATTTAAATAATAACTACTAAAACTATGCATAATTAGTTTTATTTTAAATAGTTCGGGCGGGTGGGACTCGAACCCACGACCTTCAGGTTATGAGCCTGACAAGCTACCACTGCTCTACCCCCGGATATTATATTTTTATTTAAAAATTTCAAATAACACTTTGTAAATAAACTCTTATATTTCTTTGCTACTTACATTTATTTATAAGATAAAACCCTGAAAATGTCTGCTTATAAATCAAATAAATTCACTTCTTTATGTTCTAAAATAAGCTAAGGGTTATATCCTTGTTTTATATAAGCATTAAACTTATCCTTCATATTTTGAACATCTAATGTCCAATTAGACTTTATCTCATATATAGTGTTTTCTACTATAAAATCAGGAATTGCAATTCTCTCTTTATTTAACTATGTATCATAGTAAATAAGCCTTAAACTTTCTACTGTATATGTTACATGTTTATTATCAAGTTGAAGTGCAAACTCCTTTTCATATGAAGATCGTAAATAAACTTTCTTATTATCCCATGTTGTGTGCCAACCACATTTATAGTTATTATAAACAGGGCTACAAAGCACAGTTCCTTTCTTTATATTTAAAGAATTAGATTCAGATAAATCCCTTGATGGAATATTTAAGTACTTAAAGACTTTATTAGTTAAATTACTGGGACATGGATAATTAAATAATTTCCCAATTTCAGTAGAAGTATACTATTTACTCCAGTATAATTCATATAGAAGTTGTTTTACCCTATTGAATTCAAGTTCAACCTTTTCTATATTACCTAAACATGAAATATCAAATGTAAAATATTTATGTAGAGTTTTAATTTGTTGTATATTATGGTTTTTACAAAACTCATTATTACAATGTAATTGTCCACATAACTAACATTTTTTAAGTCTTCTTTCTTTTCTACAATTATTACATAAACAAGTTTTACTTGATGCATTTTTCTTAATGTATATTTCCTAATTACATTTATAACAGTTTGCAAGTTTTAATTGTTCATGATTTACCTTTAATGTAGAAAAAGAATGTGCACACTATGTAGAACAAAAGCGATTACTAATCCCTACAACATATTCACATTTACATTTTTCACATTTCATAATTTAAAATGGGCTATCGTCATCCGTACCGTCAACTATATGAATATTGGAGGTATCTCCTGTTGTAAAACCTTCATGACCAGCACTTGGTACACTATTTACACATAATTGAGTTTCTATATCTATATTTGTTATAGTTATATAAGGTACACTATAAAGTTTTTTCATAGTTTATTAAAATTAATTAGTTTTGTAGTTTATATATTTTTAACGTGTTGATGGCGCGACAGGGGCAAAATCCATCAGCACGATTTTATTTAACTTCACTAAATTAAACAAATTGCGGGGGCAGTAGGACTCGAACCTACGACAACCTGATTAACAGTCAGGTGCTCTAACCAACTGAGCTATGCCCCCAAATAATAGTTATAATACTGAACATGGTACACATTAAAACCATTATAACTATATGTATATATGTGTTTATTTTGAAATTAGTTAGTACAAAATACAATTCTCGTATAATACTTCAGTATTAGTATATAATGAAATTCTTATTATTATAAATCTTATTTCCCAACAAAAAATATAATAATTTAACAGTATATTGAATTATGAACAAATTTATTCATTATCAATTTCTTGTTTCACTCTATCACTACTTTTTAGTATATTTCAAGTTCATCCATAGTTGGATAGTCCACAAGTGTAAATTCGGCTGTACTGCAACCTATTTATATATTATAAATTTAAAATTTTTTAATATATGCTTACAAAATATTTAGAATAAAAATAAAAACACCCTAACAGCACTCCTATGAAATTACTCAATGGTCTGTCACAATTTTAATAATTTTACTTATCAAAATAGTTCAGGGTTTCTGGTTTGATGTTTAAGCTACTATAAACCCTTTTTCGCTTTTTATTTTAATTTACTTTATATAAGTATTTCAAAGACTCATTATATCGCCAGAATTCACAATGTAATGTATTTATTATATTTTCCTACCTTACAATATCTTTATATTTCAAAATATTTTTTCCAATATCCTGATAGTGTTTTGGTTCATCATATTCAAATGCAATATTCAAATTTTCATCGTAACCATCAAGAAAATATCCTGCAACAAACTTCTCTCCACCATTCAATGCATGTACAAGGTTCCAGCCCTTATCTTCATTTAATTTATCTATATATTTACATGCAACTTCTGAATAAAAAGCTCTACACGACCTGTACTATTTCTATATATTAGAAACCATTGTTTCTCTTATCTTCTACTTTGTTTCTTCTGTATGTGTTTTACCAGCAAAACCTGTAATTAAACCTTCTTCTGATATTCTGTTTCGCAAGGTTTTACCAGCTTTCTTATGGAACTAAGCTATTTCATCTGAAGACTTTTTATCCCAACCTTGCATACATCCTTTAGGTGTTTTATTTTTATCTCCAAGCGGCTCATTATATAAAGCCTAATGATGTTGCTCACACTAACGGAAATGTGCATTCAAGGATTGAGGATTTGTTGTATTATACCCACATTCACATAAATAGTCTTGGAAATTTTCTCTCCAGTATTTACTTCGTTTAGTTTCTTTTACATACTATGGACAAAACCTTGCATGCACTGTTAATGAACGTTTCTTTTCAAAATGTTTACCACATTCACATACATAATCAACGCCATTAAAATGATTATAATTTTGTTCCATATATATTTTATTTTTCTTTGTAGCGACAGTGGGATTCGAACCCACACGCCCCTTCCGGAGCATCAGATTTTAAGTCTGACATGTATAACCGTAAAATTTCATCATGTCGCCATTAATATTGGTTGTAAGGTTACCACCCCAGCTGTTTATAAATAATTTGCAACTTAAATATAAACATTACTCCGAGATTTTGCTTTGTAATTTTACAAACAGCATCTACGGATGTATGCAGTTTAACCAGTGTAAAGCCTTGTCTGGATTTGGCTCATTAATTATTTTCTTATTACTTTTTATTATAGAGTATTATAAGAAAAAAGTCTGTAATATTTCAATAATTTTTTAGTTGTTTATTTACAAATTCTATTGCATTTGGTCCAACATTAGAATATTTCTCTAAATGCTTCCAATTTTCCTCTAATTGTTCAGGTGTTGCATTTTCTAAAAAATTCAAAAGTCTATTCACTAATTTACTCATGAGATTTATTCTTCTTCTTGATTTATATATCCTCTAACTATTTTAGCATACTCTAAAACATCTGGGCCTATTTCATTGAGATACTCCCATTCTTTTGCTTCTTTATCTAATACTTCTTTAGGAGTATTTTCAAAGTATTCTTTTAATTGATTTAGAAGTTTTCCCATATTTAAAATAAAAATTATATAGTTGGTTCGGTGTCGAAGCCTTCAGTAACCTATTACTTACATTGCCTTCCCGTTGTTTTCAACATATAAAATGTGTCCTTCTTTTAAACTAAACGAACATAAACAATTAGTCCATTATATAATTATTTGTTTTACTGTACTACTCTTACTATTAAATTATATTTTGCTGCCGAATTTATCATATGTTTAGTTCCTTTATTTTCTGAATTAGGATCTAAAAATGCAATTAATGCATTACTTACTTTTGCCATTTCTTCATTGCGAATATAACCAGCAGCTTTACCATGTAAATTCCAATCAGCTGGATATACTTCACATTTATAATTATTTTCATGAGCATATTTTTCACCTAAAGAATCTGCTCCTCTTGCATGTCCAGAAACTATAACTAATTCTATATTAGAAGTATTAATCAAGTCTTTTAAATAAAAATCGCAATAGGACTTCAATTTTTCATAATCATTAAAATTTCTTGAACCTGCGATAATTACTTTATATGTCATTATTTTTTTATAATTATATATAAAAATACAAGCTGTATTTAATGAAGTATTTATTATCAACAATATCTATATCCAAATCTAAAACCGGGCATAGTACATTCAAAAACAAAATCAATGTTAATAGGTATCACCCTATAAAAGTAAAATATATTTTGTACTTTCCCGTCAACACATAATGTAATATAACATAAAGTTATATTTCGTACATCCGTATATAAAGCTTGATGCAATATATATGTATATGTAAAATATTATAGAAGTAGAAATACCCATTAAATACATGCAGCAAGTTAGAGTGACAAGCACCCAAGACCTTTACTTACTTATATGTTTATATATAATGTTTACAATGAATTTACTTCATTATAAATAGATTTCAAATTATCTGGAATTGCAATCTTTAATGATGCATATTCTTGTGCCTTTTTCTTAATCCATAAGTTAAACTCCGACATATATTTAGTTTGCACCTGTGAATATTTTTCAAGTTCCTCTTTATACTTATTATCAATAGATATACGATTTGCAGATAATGCCAATTCACACTCGTGCTTCATGCCATTAAGCTGTGCTTGTACTTGGCGATGATCTTTCTGAAGCTTGAAGAATAAATCTTCTACTTTACTCTGCTCAACAGAAGGATTATAATTATAAATTATAGTATCTCTTCCATCTTCCTTAACTTCATGAGGTCTATTCAATTTATCAGAAAGCTCTTCACGTGCTTTAGAAAATGCACCAGATGGATGAATGTACTTACCATACACCGCAGCTTGTGTTTCAAGCATATAATAACGATTACGATCTTTAATATTCAAAGATGCATAATAATCATCTTCCGTCATATAATTATCTCGTTCTGGATATTCTGGTAAAGTTTCATTCTTTTCCATCTTAACCCAGTCAGCAAGAGATAATCTATTAAGTTCTGCTTGAAGGTTCTCCTTTGCTTTGAGTGCTTCACGCAACCATGCAATCAATGATTTTGCTTCACTAATCTTGTTTAACTTAGTTTCTACAAGTTCAAGAAATGTTGCATCTTTACCAATAGAAATTTTAACATTATTATTACTATCGATTAGAGTTACAGATGTATTTACAAATGAAGTATTGTTCAAATCTTTTTCAATATTCTGTACATACTCCTTTGCCAAATTTGCAACATGGTTTGCACTGGTTGATGTCAAACCGTTATCCGAGAAAAAAACTGTATTACTTTCCATATATTTAATTTTTATAAGTATCTCCGTCGGGACTCGAACCCGAGACTCTCGCATTGCTTTAGTGGTAGGAATCGAACCTACATAGGAACAGTTGAAGTATACATAGTTCCAAGCCTCCCGCTTCCGTCGCCTGACTTATCCCTCTGTCATCACTAAAGTTTTGATTTTCAGTTTACTCTGTATAAAAGTGCGATACTCTACCAACTGAGTTACGAAGACATTTTTATATTTGTGCTATGTATAGGTCCCGACCCTATGTCCACCCACGTAACGCGGGCACTCTCACCAACTAAGCTAACATAGCAAATTTTATGCAGTGCATACGGGATTCGAACTCGTGACCTCCTGCGTGACAGGCAGGCATTCTAACCAACTGAACTAACGCACTAAATAAGTATGTGGAGAAAACCTCCTCAATAAAACCCATAGGTACAAAATCCATACTTCATTTTTGTTTTTTCTTTAATTTATATATTATATGTAAATATTATTAAAAAGTCTATTATATTTTAACCAACTTCATTATTAACTGCATATATTTGTAATAAATTACCGTTACTAACAACCAATGGGTATTTTTTATTGTAGTCTTTAATAGTATAATGACAACCATTATTAATCCATTCTGATAAATGTTTTTCAATAACATCAATAGCCTCTTCGAAAGTATTTAACTTTTCTATTACATAATTAATAACATTATGTAAATTAACATGGAATTTATCACATGAATCAATATATGTACAAACACTTTCTATGATCTTATCTTTACTACCAACACGACAGAAAATATCATCAAGCCTATCTTCTATTGAATCACCATTTCCAAAAATTAACTTTCCTTCTTTAGTTAATATTAAAATATAACTATAATCACCTTCATTTAATAAATGTTCAGCTATATCTAAATAAGTCATAGTGATAGCAACACCAAAACCAGATATATCTTCAATATATGGGTCATGTATCATTTTATATATACCTACAGCAGATTCAGTGTAAAGACTGTTATCATGTAAAATATGTAAATATTTCTCATCAAACCATGAAGTAGTATAAGTAATGTTATAATTATTATTTTTAAGATGATACATAATAGTATCTATACTTCTTACTCTATCCTTTAGTTTTGATGTAACTTCATCTATAGTATCATATAACTTATTGATTTCATCATCATAACCAACCCTATATAAACGTCGTTTACTACTATTATCAATTTTTTCGAGTAATGATTTTACTTCCATTATATAGAACTATTAAATTTTTACATTAGATAAGTGCAGTGGATTCGAACCACTCCAGTAACAATGACCAGCCGGACAACTCCGACTGCTAACTTCCAGTTAGCATCACCTAAAACCTATTGACAACAGCAATTTCCATTACCATTAGCAACCCTGTAATGTCCGTGTGGAGGGACTTGAACCCCCGACCACTTGGGTATAAGCCGAGCACTCTGACCAACTGAGTTACACACGGAATTTTTATTTTTATTGTAACGCCAACGGGATTCGAACCCGTGACTCCAGCGTGAAAGGCTAGCGACTTAACCACTTGTCGATGGCGCTATGTTAATTACTCATTACTCTTATTATATAGAGTATTTTAAGTAAAGTTTGTTATTTTATTAAAAAATTTCAAAGAACTTTTTGTACTTAATTAATTAACTTATATGTTAAATTAATAACCAGCATACATTTCATTATATATAAGATATAAGAAAAGTCTACATTATTTCATATAAAAATTAGAAGCAACTTAAACATTTTATAGTTAAGTTGCTTCTAATGAGTTTATATATAGAATAATTGCAATTATGTTTCTATAAAAACTTAACCATATGTAAAATAAAGATCTATTAAAAAGCGTTCATTGCCTTCTAACATATCATTTATATTTTTATATATAGTTTTAATTTTTGACATATTCTTTTTATTTATTCCATAAAAATATATGAAAATTCAATTTACCTATGCCCTCCAAATTTACTATTATATGATTGTTGTTGAGTACTTGAAGGTGGATTATTATTTACAGGAGAATTTTGCATATTTTCTCTTCTCATATTTCCAAAACTTTGATTTTGTTGTGGTTGTTGGTAAGACGGCTGAACTACTACATTATTATTGGTTCCTTGCCTACTACTTCCAAAAGCACTGTTATTTGGTCTATTATTATAATCAGAATACCTACGAGGGGTTCTTGGAACAACATATGTAGGTTGTGCATAATAATATCGGTCATAATAATCGTGATACATACTTCCAGGATACATATCACGATTATAAAAATTCTAATAATTACTGCTATATGGTCTATAGTAATAATGTACTTCTGGATACTGACGGATATACACATATCGGTTATATGGAACTCTCATATAGGTATATCCATCATTCCAAATAACATAATATGGAACTGTACCTCTATAAATGATAGGAGTTCCCCCCATATAGTCATAATATGTATATTCTACATACTCATCATAACCGTCCATCCATGTTATACCACATGAATTAAAAGTGAATAATGTTGCACACAATACACAAAGTGTTAATACAAATCTTTTCATAATTTAATTATTTTAATTGATTATTATACCATATATATTTGAATTATATAAAAAAGTTTAGAAAAGTACACATAAAATTAAATAGGGAAATTCCTATAATTTAAAGGAAACCCCCTATTTCAATAAATTTAAATTATATTTTTCTGGTTTATTTACCATTTTTTATAAAAATAATGTTTTTCTGGATACTGACGAATGTACTCACGTTTATAGTCTGGTACTTTTGTAAACGTATATCCATAGCCATACTTCCAACCAACATAATAAGCTTCTAAACCGTTAAAGATAACAGGAGTTCCCAACAAAGAGTCATAATATGTATATTCTACATAGTCATCAACATCATCCAAATAGGACATATCCTTACTACATGAGCTAAAAGTGAACAATGTTGCGCACAATACTAAAAATGATAATACAAACTTTTTCATAATTTAATTTTTTTAATTGGTTTCTACCATATATATTCAAATTACTTAAAAAAGTCTGGTAAAATACACATAAAATTAAATATGAAAACTCCTATAATTTAAAGGAGTTTTCATATTCTAATAAATTTAAGTTATATTTTTTCTGGTATAATCATATCAAAATCCTTTGTTATTTTTTTAACATATCTACCATAATAATTATTATCATCAACTCGTAAATCATCAATAGATAGATTATATATTAAATGAAACAAGGAAATCGACTTATAACCATCCGGTGTTACATATTCTGCTATTTTATTATTCCATAGGTCTTCATATGTTGTAATAGTTAAAATCCAATTACTTTTATTTTGTCTATTAATAAATGCAGAAACATTTGTTTCATATCCTAACAATTTCTGCATCCAATTATTATTATGTTGTATATTTTTATAGACTTCTAAACGTTCATTTAATTTTTTAAATGGCACTTGTGAGAAATCATATACTGGAATTAAATATACAGGTCTTTTTTCATCATCTACATATCCCTTTACTGGATTAAACATTTGAGATACTATGATTTGATACATAATACCGTCATTTAATAAAATATAGGTATTATCATAATCCTTGTGCATATATAAATCTAAATCTTTCCCTGCAGTAGAATCTTCAAAATGTTCTATATACTTTTCCGGTTGTTTCCAGAAATCTGCTGTATATGCAGATTTTTGAAATCTATACCATATATCAGAAAGCATGTCTTCTGATAAATTATTAGTACTATCAGATGCAGCTAATACATCATTTTTTGTACATGCATGACACACTTTATGACCATGATCATAAAAAATTAATTTTGTAGTAGACCTTCCAATTTTACCATTAATTAATTTTGTTGTTCCTAAATAGTACCATTTTGCACGAGTAGTTCCATCCTTAATAATATAAGGTTTATTTGGAATTAACTCTAATGCTTGGTCCTTTGGAGCAAATAAACTCTGCTGTAATTTAGATAATTCTGTATATGTAGTATTATCAGCAATAGGTATTAATAATAACTCTGTACCTCTCCATACATATACTAATTTTCCAACAATCCCAGTATTAATGATATTGCAGTGTTGGATAATGTATATAAAATTATCGATAGTAATTTCAAATTCAAAACCTCTTGGATCATAGATACTCAAATATTCTTGGCGTTGTGACCATTTATCTTTTATATTAGAATGGATCATAAAACCTTCTGTAGGTATATTTTCAAATTCATTACTATCAATTTGTTTATCTCTCCAATTTTCCCATGAAGTTTCTTTACGTAATTTACCTGTATGATCATAATAAATTACGTATCCTATTTTCTTCTCAAATTTAGTATCTCTATATTGATACCCAACTTTCAAAGTCTTTGGCAAATATAATTCAGATGTAGTTAGTAACATAACTCCTTAAATATTAATCGGTTAACATAAATTCTTTATTATCGACTTTCAAAATATCCTTAACATTTGTAAAGATTATTTGTCTATCTTCAGAGGTATAAGTATTATTATCAATAGTAAGAGCCTTCAACACTCTATTAAATTGTGTTTTAGTGATTTGTGTATACTCATCTATGGTTCCTAATAAGTACGATAATGAAATATTTGGGCATGACATATAATAAGTATTAATATTAACAATACCTTTTGTCTCTCGATTATAACTAAATGTAATACAAGTTCCATTTACTATCATATTCATACATTCTTCTAATGAATTAAAATCATTAAGTTCTTTATCTATATAAATTAATGTTACAATAGATTGGAATGGATTAATATAATAGAAATACTTACCTTTTACCTTCTTCAAAATTTTTGCAAATCGACTTAAGAAAATAGCATCAGCTGAATTAAGAACACTACGAATATTAGTTATTGTTAAATCATTTGACATGTCCTTAACTAACTGGTCAAATTCATCACGAGTTTCATTTCCTAATGCCTTTTTATCTAAACCATGTACAGAATTCTCAGGACGAATATAATTAGATTGACGTACTCTTATATATTCTTCTAAAGTTTCAAACTTTTCTCCTACAAGTTTCTTAGTTATTTCACCTACTTTACTCATACAGTTATTTTTATTATTTTATTTGTTCGTAGCATTCTGCTCACCTGGTGAGTTTACTACTAATGTTTGTTTACCTATAAAATCATTTAAGTTTTGTGCATTGCAATATGTCATTGCAGATCTTAAACAATCTTCCATATTCTTAGACCATTGTTTCATTGTATACTTACATGGAATGAGCTTTTCAATACCTTCTGCTGTTTGACCTGCTTTAACTTTAAGTTCTGATTGAGCCTTCTTAGATGCCATTCCATATATTCCTTTATGCATATTTGTATATTCTTTAATTAAGTAACGCTTTACTTCTTCTGATAATACATTTAATGGAACATCTTTATATTCTGCAAATACTGAAGTATCTTTAATATCAACTACTTTATATGGTAATAAACTATCATCTTGTGATATTTCTGGTACTGAATACTTTAACCCAAAAGTTATGGTTCCATCTACATAATCAATATAAAGAATACTTCCATATTGTTTATAATCATTTATAATTTCACCTGCACTTTCAAAGAATCCTCCGAAAATACCTCCTACCATTACGTAGTCAGCACCCAGAGCTAATGCTTTGATTACATCATCATAATTTCTGATACCACCATCTGCAATGATTTTAATATCAAGTTGTGCATTCGTTTTATATTCATAACATGCATGTATTAAACTTCCTTGTGGTACATGGCATCCAGTATTAGATGATGTAATACATACAGAACCTCCACCAATACCAACACGAACATAATCTATTCCAGCTGCATTATACATAATTAAAGTTTCAGGATTTGCAATATTACCAGCCATCAACTTTACTGTATCTTTATACTTTGCTTTTACTTTACTACATAATTGTAATAAATTCGATAAATGACCATTTGCAATATCTAAGAGGATATAATAAGTTTTATCGAACTTATCGAATGTATTATATATTTCTTCTAATTCAGATAAACCAAATGCACACCAATATCCTTTTTTCATGTATTCTATTCTGATTTCATAATCAAAGTTACGAGGTATAATAGGTGTTATATGATTATTATACCACATATCTAAATTATAAAGATCTACTACTGATGACATAGGTGCAGTGAATATAGGTAAAACTTCACTATTTGTTTTGTCACTATATTTAAACGGATTTACATCTCGCCTTGAATTTACAGTAGATCTAACTGATGGCATAATAGTTAAATCATCATAAGAATATTGTAATGTTGTATTAATTGTTGACATTGTATCATTTTATATTTTTTCTTTTATTTTATATAAGAGACTAACTCAATAGTCCTGTCCATATTTTGTGAAGTTAAACCTATATTTGAATCTACTATAACTGTATGATCTAATATATTTCTATCTATATTATAATAGTTATCATTACCTGTTATAATAGCATATTCAACCAAATTATCATTACTATATTTTTTAACAATAGTATTTACAAGATCAGATAATTCATTTGGACCAATATTATAAAGTTCATCAAAAATAAAGGTTTTATCATTTTTTCGAAACTCTTTCCAAAGTGCCTCATTTTCGTAACATTTCTTATCGAAAATGACCACTTTTGAGCCAATATGCTTGATTTTTGAGCAAAAAATGCTCAGTTTTTCAGGGTCAAGCCTACTCCCTTGTAATTCAGAAAAATTATCAATATTTTTATCAATCCATGAATATGGGCATAAAACCCCATCTATTGTTATAAAAATTAACTTCATCTTTAATTTACTTTTTAATCCTATTATTATATAAAAAATTAGCAGGTTTGTTTATTTTTATAGAATGAAATATCCTTGTTAGGTTTAATATATTGTTTTGGTAATTTCTTAACAGTTACTAAATTATCAGGATTATTGAATAATTGATAAACATCTTGATATTCTTTATTATTATCAAAATTTAAATATGAATTAACTGCTTTATCTATAATTTCTTTATGGTTTTCAAATAGCTTTTTAGAACTCCAACAATTTAATTTTTTCCTAATATCATTTCTAATCCATGAGAAATGATGCATTTTAATAGTTTTCCAAGAAAACACATGATAATCAATTATAGGCTTATTATCATTATCTTTTGGTATATAATATCGTCTTGTTGGATCCGACGGTAAATTAATATCACAACTATCAAAATCATAATGATATTTTATTTTAGTTATAAATGGAACATACATTCCTTCTTTAAATGGGTATAATACCTAATGTTGATAATCATGATAATAATTCATATACTAACAATATGTTATATCATAATCATTATCATCTATTTCTTTCATTGCATTTATAAAAGAGGTCCTACTATAAAACTCATCTGAATCTATTATAAGTGCATGTGAACAACCATTTGTTGCTAATATTTTAATTAGTTTATTTCTTTTTTCTGTTTCCTGTACTCTTGCAGGAGTATCAAAATTAGTATCTATATATTCTATACTATTAATAATATTATCATTTAATAATGACTAACATGTATCTATATCTACTTTATCTATATTATCTCCGTGGTATGATATAGTTTGTAATGCAATAACTGTATAGTTAATTAATCCTTCTAATTCTTTTACTATATTATATATGTGTTCAGTTCCTTCAAATGCAACTATACCTAAGCCTAATTTTTTTATATTTTTAAACTACGACACTTTTATATGTATATTTTCTTATAATTATAAAGTAAAATATAAAAAATGTTTTTAATGTAAATAAATTATATGGCACAAATAAACAATAATTATAAAAAACATCATAAACCTGTAAATGAATCTAAATCAAGGTATCATTAGGGTTATTATATACCAAAGCATCCCGAGAAATGTTTAACAAAAGAAAATATATATCGTTCTGGTTGGGAAGTTAAATTTTTTAGATGGTGTGACGAAAATTCTAATGTAGTTCGTTGGGCATCAGAGCCAGTCGCTATAAAATATAAAAATCCTATATCTAATCTTAAATATTGTTTAGAGCATAATTTAAATCCAAAAGATCCAAGATATTGGAAAACCTGTAATTATTATACAGATGTTTGGATTGAATTAAAAACTAAAGAAGGTAATATCAGAAAGATATTCATTGAGATTAAACCATATTCTCAAACAATTCCACCTAAGCCTATTAGTGAAAATGCACCTATAAAAGAGCATAAAGCATATAATAGATAGGCTGAAACCTATCTTGTTAATCAAGCTAAGTGGCAAGCAGCTGTTAGAGAATTTGCAGCAAGAGGGTGTGAATTTATGATTGTTACTGAAAAATCATTATCTAAATTAGGGTTGATGTAAATAAAAACAAGAAAAGAGGAACCGTACTTTTAGTTCCTCTTTTCTATTTTAATTTTGTAATGTATTTACAATCCATTCTCTTAATTCATCTTGAATTTCTTCTGCTTTCATAGTAGGTAAATTCAATTCATTATATGCAGTGAGATGTTGCCAACCTCTTAAAAGAAATTTCCAATTATTAATTACCAAAAGGCATGGGTCTGTATCATCTATATCTTCTATAGTAAATGTCGTGTCAGTTTTATTTCCATTTAGTTTATCACATATATCACTCATCAATTTCTCTATGTTTGAAGTGATTTCATTATTGTCTAAACATAAAAGAATCATATTTCCTTTAACATCTACTATATACGGTCCTAACATAGAATAAGGACCAGACCAACAGTCTTTAAATGTAATTTCTGTAGTTTTCATATTTTATTTTTATTTTAAAAAATTATCAAGCATATTCCTAATGTTATAAAGCATAGTGCTTCTGCATAAAAGGTTTTATTAGGAGACTTACCAAATATACACCATAATAAAAATGGAATCCAACATAATAACAAAGGCCAATACCAATATCCAACTGCAACTTGTGTCATAATACCTGCAAGATAACCTCCTAAATTATGCATAAATTCATATACTGTTCTATAGTGAGGACTACATCCTACTAAAATAAGTCCTATTAAAAATAACATAGCTACAAAACCCCATAACCCCGGAAGCAATGTTATCATATAAGGTGCTATTGAAAATCCTGCTATGCACATTGATAATGTAAATACCCAATCATGTTTTACTATATATGCAGTAGATGATAAACTCTGAAGCATTTTCTTATTTTTTAAAATATTCCATATTGTATACCCAATCATATATATTACTCCAAGTATACTTAAAACTTTTAATGCTATTACCATAGAATATTTATTATTATAATGTAAATTATGTGTAAAGTCTTTATAAAATAAATATACTTTAAGAAATAATTTTAAATTATTATGAATACTATAACAGTTAAGCGAATTGCAAATAATCCAACATTAAAATATTGTATTGGTAAATTATATATTAATGGTGTATATGTGTGTGATACTATAGAAGATTATGATCGTATGCTTGACGATAGTATGTCACTTCAAGAGATACTCAAAAAGAAAGTAAAAGGTCAAACTGCAATCCCTACTGGTACATATAAGTTATCATTAAAATATACATCATAGGCCTTTAAAAACACTACATGGGCTAAATTATATGGAGGTATAGTTCCTCGTGTATTAAATGTTAAAGGTTATGACGGTATTTTAATACACCCTGGTAATACACCTGCAGATACATTAGGCTGTTTATTAGTAGGGGAGAATAAAGAAAAAGGTAAAGTTATTAATTCACAATTAACATGGAAGAAATTAATGAGTACTTACCTATGGCCTAAACGTAATGAGGAATGGTTTATTAAATATACACGAGCATATTAAAATTAAAAGGATGAAATTTTAAATTTCATCCTTTCTTTTATGCTTCTGTATTATCTTCTACCGGTGTTTCATCACCTAAATCAGCATCAGCAAAATCAACATCTTCTATATTATCATCTGGCGGTGTAGCATTTACAGGAGGTTCAGGTGTTCCCATTACAGGAGCAGAACCTTCAACTTCAAAATTTTTAATAAATGCTGAAACTGTACCAGCAATAGTAACAATATCTTGTGCTGTTACATCAGATAATAATTTTGCAATATTAGTTGCAATTTTTAATGATTCAATTTTTAATTCTTCATCTGTTAATGATTTATCTTTTGGTGCCGCATCATTAGCTGGAGCATTTTCTTCTGTTAAAGAATCATCCATGTCAATAAACTCATCTGCTTCATACAAACGAGCTTTATTACGGTACTTTAAGAAATCACGGTCAGACAAAATTCTTTGTACTTTTACCATTGTAAATTTTATTCGAATAGTTTTACAACTTATTTATTTGCGAACTATCATTACTATATGATAAGTATACTTCAAAAGTATCTGAGTTATTAAGTAAATTAGTTTGTAAAAATATAGTTTTTATTGCATAACAAAATTCAGTTACTGATGCATTAGAAGGAGACATAAACCTTATAGGGATATATGGTATAATTGCAGAATCTTTCAATGTATCTATTTTAGTAATAACAGGTATAAATTTACAATTATATATATACTTATAGTTATCTAAGGTATGCCTACCAATGGTTTGTTTTAATAATCCCATATCAAATACACCCCTTTTAAATAAACCTTGATACCCTGTATCATTATTAGTAGGTTCATTTAAATCAGTAAAATAGTTATTAAGGTATTGTGTATATACAGGTTCATAACCATTTCCATGTCTGGTTAAATAGCATCGCATTGTAAGGTACACATTAGCATTAACTAAGCATCTTTGTAACCATGGTGTTTCAAAACCTGTTAAACCTACTTTACTTGGTGTGCAATGTGGCATAAATCCACGTTCCATATCTAATAATAAACCTTGTGAACCTTCGAAAATAACTTTATTAATTTTATCATCAAAATTAACAAGTATATTATTAAAATCTGAAACAATATGAATATCTGAACATGTAGTTAACCACTTACATGCATTATTAAACATATTTACATATTCTTCATGTTCGGTCATTTTAGAGGCACATAATTTTGTACCATAATAATACTGGCATACATTCTTAATGTATATTTGATATGGTAAGATACATAAATATGTTACCTTATCTGTATTAATATATCGTTTATATGTACTGAAAATGCCTTTACCACAACTTCCATTATTTAATGTATTTTCATCATTAATATTATTTAATACATCAAATGGTGTAATGATTTTACATTTCTCATTAACATACAATGTAGGTTTAATCCCTTTCTTAACGAGTTCATTATATTCATTTAATATACAAATAGGGTCAATTAATACATTTTCATCTAAGTAAGTAGGAACTCCTACTAATGTTCCTGCTCCAAATGAACTACATATATGTGAAATACCGTTATGCACTACATTATGACCTGCTTGAGGTCCAGATGAAAAACGACAAACAATTGGTGATAAATTTTCACCAATTGCTTGTAAACATCTCCATTGTACAATATTACCTTTTCCTTCATCCCCGAAGAAAGTACCTAATACAATATCAGAATTATGTAACATATTTTTATGTATTTTTTAATCACCTACTTCAACTCCTTCAAACAAAGCTTCTTCTGGGTTCAAGTATGATTTGGTTTGTTTATATGAATTAAAAATTACAGTAGGTAAAATATCTGCAAGGTCATCACCATGTAGGTCATATGAAACCTTAATATGGTTATCATCTAACATTTCTTTCCAATTAGTACAGTTTAGAGAATATGTATTTGAACCTTCCATATGAATATGATATACATCCCACTTCTTCTGTGCATCCTTAAGGAATTCTTTAGTCTCTAATACTCTATAGCCATTAGTAGCAATTTTTTCATCATTTGTTTTTATATAATGATTTAATATATCATTACTAATAGACTTATGCACAGGTTCATCACCAATTGTAATAAGTACACCTTTCTTTCCTCTCTTATCAAAAGAATCAGTCTTGGTTTTATATGCAGCGATATACCATGCAAGTGAATAATCTTCACCACCATTACCACCGCCACAACCTTCAAGATAGATATTCTTTAACCAGTGTTCCATTAGTGAATCAGAAGATTCAAATTGTCCAACTTGTATAGGAGCTTTTTCTCTTTCGTATTGGGCATCACCAATTCCCATAAAACATACCTGAGGATTTTCAATACCAAGATCTGTTAACTTTTTAATAATATCTGGTAACAAATTAGTGATAATATTATGGGGAATTCTACCCATACTACCAGTTTCATCCAATGCAATAATTATTGGAAATGATTCTGGGTGTTCTTCACTGTCACATGATTCACGGACCTGAAAATATTTCGGGTCCATGTCATGTGCAATAGTGTGATTTTTAAATATAGCCTCTTTTGACTGTGACTGATAAGTATCTACAGAGCGAGACTTAGCTGACATATAACTATAACTTCCTCCACCCATGTTACTTCTTCTCCTTCTTTAATTCAGCCATCAATTCCTCCTTCAAAAGATCCTTAAGCTCCTTCATGAGATTTGGGTCTGATGTAATAATACTCTTAAGTGCTGAGGTAGTTTCAACATCCTCTTCATCATTCTCTTCAGATGAAACTGTGTTTACAGAAGGATTAACAGGTTTTACCATATTCTGGATATTATCAGTAATATGTGCAAATGGATTGAATGCCTGACCAGTACTTGCATTTTCTACTACAGGATTTGTTGGGGTATTCATATTGCCAAACATGTTACCACCATTCATCATCATCATCATTGGTAGCATCTTTGACATCTCTGTGTCATCACCTTCTCCAATGCTCTGTAACATCATCAATGGCATCATACTCTGCATATTTACATTAGCTCCACCATTCTGAGCAGCAGACATAAACATCATCAATGAGGTTGTATCGAACTTGGCATCATCCTTTGACAACAACATGAACATCATAGGATTAAACCCTGTCTGGTTATTAAACATATTAACAACACAGGTAACTGTAGATGCACCAAGAATAGCATCAGTAATATCCTGCTTGTTATGTGAGTAACCAGAAGCACTAATCAACTGTAATGATCCATTAGCCTTACGGCCCTTTACAAAAGAATAACTATTACCATTCTTTACAATATCACCAGGAACAACCTGTGACTGTAGTTTAGAAATTGTAAAAATTGGAATTTCAAATGTCATTTCAGCTGGCCAACGCTTCAATGTACCTTCCTTTGACATACAAATGTAATTACCATCACGATCAGGCAATGCAACTGATAAATCATATGTCATTCGTACATTGTAATCACGAGCAGGTACATACTGACTCATCATGGTATTTAAAATACCAGAAAATCCATTCTTTTTCATACTTGTTTTATTTTTATTAGGATAAACTTTATTATTGTTAATACTTTCAATATTAATAGTTCTGATTGGTTTATTTTTTATTGTATCTACAGTAGAATCTTTAATAATATCCACTACCATAGCTGGTTTATTATGGGATGGACATTTAATAATATCACCAACCTTCAAATTATAATCATTACAAATATATACATATCGAGTTTTATTTTTCTCATCTGTATCTATATCTGCCACAAAATCATCATTATATGGAAATATAACAAAGATTAATGTATTTTTTACTTTTTCATTTGACATAATTATAATTAATTAAAATTTAAGTCCATTAAGAATTTCCCCTAATTTTATTTTTTGATTAATACCATATATAAGATTATCAATAGTTGCAATGCTTTCTTTAATAAAATTATTATGGTTTGTTAATAAATCTATAATAGATTTTTCATCAATCAACTCAACCTCAACTACTTTTTGTATAGCGCTGTCATTAGGTAATCTAACACCATTATAACCTGATATTTTAATTGTATTAAACATATTAAGTGATTGGCGTTTATACTCTCGCATTTGTTTTAAAATGACAGTATTCATTGAATGATAGTAGTCAACTGCCTCTTGACGTTTCATGTAAACAATACCTAATAAGTCATTGACCTTTGGTAAAGTTTTCATCATTTCATTTAATGAAGTTATTTCTGTTGTCCACTTATTACGATGTTCATTGAGTTGCTCTTCTAATGTAAGAGGTTGTTGTTGAGTATTTGTTTGTTGATTATTATTATTTGGTAAAACTGGTGAAGGTACAGCTGAATTATTAGGAGTATTTCCTGTATTCACTGCTGTACCATTATTACCATTGTTATTTTGTTGTATATTACTTACATTCCCCATACATTTCTTATATAGAAAAAATTATCAAAAGCCTATTTTTTTAACATCTTTTTGTGCACCATTATCAGAATTATAATTAAAAATATCAGAAAGATACATATCAGTAATTTTATCTTCTGGAATATTCAACTTATACTTATCAGATAATACCTTAACCTTATCCTTTGATAACTTCTTAAATTCATATTTAACTTTCATTCTACCTTTTCTTAATAAGGCTTGGTCTATACGATTAATATCTGCATTAAAAGTACATATAAATTTAAGATTAAATGCATCACCTAAAATACCATCACTTAAATTCAATAATGATGCCATCTTATTATTACCATCTGTACGGTCGGCTAACATACTTTCACAATCTTCAAGAATAACTACACAATCTTTATATTCTAATAGTAATTGTATAAATGAAGAATCTGTAATATTATCAAATACAGAAGAATCTAAAATAAGAAAATCTTTATCATTTAATTCCCGTATTAAATTTCTAATGTATGTAGTTTTACCTGTACCAGGTTTACCATGTAAAATCAATAATCCTGATTCATTTTCCGCCTGTAAAAATTCCTTGATTTTATCATCTGGTAAATCATCATTATAATTCTCTTTTACATTCAAATCAACTGTCTTAATCAATAATGTATTAGTAGAAAAACCATCTCTATTATATGTAGCATATTCACATGAAGGAGTATTTCCATTTTCTTCATATAGTGATATTGATTTCTTTACTACTGAAGGTAATTCAGCTGTATTAGTCAATACTGTAATTTCTCCTCTATATGAATATATAAACATATTGGGAGTGATAATTACAGGTGTTTCACTATTTCTAATAATATAATATGGAATATTATTGTTTGTTAATTGCGTTTCTAATTGTATATACGTAGTATAAGTATCTATTTCATCCTTATATGTATATTCTCCAGTAGTACATTCATAATGTTGTTTCTTTGCAAAATCCTTATTCATATAAGAACCTTCCATTTGAATCGTAATTCTATCAGGATATGCGCCAAACATGTATATATAGGCAGAGCGTAACCAATTATCAGTATCACTAAAAATATTAGAATCTTTAGATATATCTCGTAGACATGCGTCAAAACATTGTTTTAAATCTTCCGATGTATTATAAATTACTTTATTCATTTTTTAAATTAACAAATTAAAATTTTAATTAAGGCTTTAGAACATCATCAATAATACCATAATCTTTAGCCTCTGGTGCAGTCATCCAATAATCACGATCTGCATCTGCCGTAATCTTTTCAATACTCTGCTTTGTATGAGTAGAAAGAATATCATATAATTCATTCTTACACTTTTCAATTTCACGTGCTTCAATTAAAATATCTGATGCCTGACCAGACGCACCTCCAAGTGGTTGATGAATCATTACCTTAGAATGAGGTAATGCATATCTCTTACCATCTGTACCTGCAGCTAAAAGAACTGCACCCATCGATGCTGCCATACCTGTACAAATGGTTTTAACATCACAATTGATATATTGCATAGTATCATAAATTCCCAAACCTGCCGATACACTACCACCGGGAGAATTTATATAAATTGAAATATCCTTTGAATCATCTTGATTACTTAAATATAAAAGTTGTGCTTGAATTACATTTGCAACATAATCATCAATACCAGCCCCAAGAAAGATAATGCGATCCATCATCAATCTTGAAAATACATCCATCACTGCTACATTAAGATTACGTTCTTCTATAATAGAAGGATTAATATAATCATTACTACAACCAATATTCATATTATTAATATGGTTTGTATACTGATGCATTGCCATACTTGAAATTCCTCTTGACATTGCAAACTTATTAAAATCTTTCTGAGAATTTATCATTATCTTATATTTTATTGTTTGTTAACTTTATATTTTAAATATGTTAAGTAAAAAAGTCTAATAATATACTTAACTTTATTTCTAAAATAAAAGTATATATTAGACTTCATATGAAAATTAATGTGTATTTATTTGTTGTATTAAACCGTTGTTACAGGGTCTCCAAGTACAGACGAGGAATCTTGATTAAGCATGTCATCATTTTCTTCATCATTTGGTAAACCAATAGCATCTTCAATATCTTTAACATCATCAAATGCACTTTGATCTGGCAATGCAAACATAGGTTTAATTACATTATCATTCAAATCCTTTAAGAACTCTGGTGTAAATACTTTATCTGAATAAAAATCTACTAATGATACTTGCTCCCCTAAATGTTTTACAACAATACCTCGTGCAGTATCTTTTGGTTGGCAATACATTGTTTCACCATTATGATCAAAGATATAAATCTTTTTCTTTTCTGTATCAGATAACTTATTATAATCTTTTTCAGTAAGTAATGATCCACGAACAACACCAGAATTATCCCATGTCATAAATTGTTCCAATCCTACATAAGGATTTGGTTTCTTATAATAAGGAATTTGGAATTTAACCTTCATTGGTCTACAAAAACGTGACTTAACTGGTTTTGCAGTTACAAGAACACCATTCTTTGTACCAGCTTCAGAACCCACATGTTTCTTGGCAGCATCTTCATTTGCCTTATCATCAAGTTTAGCTACAGATAATTCTAATGTAATTGAAGCATTATAAACCAAACCTGTACCACCTGCTTGAATATTCTGAGGAATAAAGGACATTGAACTATAAACATGGTTCACACATATTAAGCTACATTGTAACTTAGCCAATGGAGTTGCACATACACGGAACAAAGCTTTAAGGTCTTTTGCCTTTGTAAAATCAGCCTTTTGATTACCAGTTAAAGTATCATCCCTTTCCTTTTCAGATGTTAAGTTACCGATAGAGTCTAATACTATAATTATCTTATCATGATCACCTTGTTTTTCCTCTTGCTTTTGTAACTGTTCACAAAGTTTAATAATAAATTGAGATGTTTCAAAAATAGTATTAACTTTCTTAATAATTAACTTAGTTGGATCTACACCTAATCGTCTAACGAAATCTGAATCAATAGCCCCTTCAGAATCCAAATATACCGGTATATATCCCATTTTCTAAGCTTCTCTACAAATAGAACAAGCCAAGAAAGATTTACCAGTACCACTACTACCACATAATGAAACTATACGACCTGTTGGTACAGCTTTAAATAAATCACCCGACATACATGCATTTAATACATAATTACCAGTCGGGATCCATTCTTTTATATTAGATAATGTAGAATCTGCAATAATTTCTGCACTATCATCTATTGCCTATACCATTGAAAATAAACTGTCTATTCCACCTTCAAAATCTTCTGTAACTTTCTTCTTTACCATCTTAATTAATAAAATGCTTTATTTATATATTATAAGGTAAAAGTTCAAAAAAGTTTTTATTAAAATAAAAAATAGAGACAACTATGTATCGCACACTGTTGTCTCTTAAATTCTTATTTTATATATTTAATTATTTACAACATGAATCTAATGAATGCTATCCGTTGTAGAAGATAGTTGATTCATCAATTCAGTGTTCTTCGCTTTCAGATCATTAATTTCATTATTCAATGCATTTACATCTTCTTGACTACGTTCATACTTCATTTTATACTTTGATGTAGTAACATCGAAATGATAAGTAATGCATCCCATCACCTGAAATACTGCCTTCTTTACATTAAATCTATTATCAAATTCAGGATCAATAATGTCATAATTCATTCCATATCCAGTAAGAGGTGTTGCCCACCAACGTTTAGTTAGATCCCAAATTACAGTAGGTTGTAGAGTTACTGTCCAATTACGTTTTGAACCAAAATTATAATTAAAGTTCAATCCAGTCTTGAATATAATGGCATCACGCTTATCTGCAAAGTGTGTAGGATGTCCAAGCCATGGTCCATCAGGAAAATAATACCAAAACATTGAGCCATATTCATGGAGACAACCAATACCAGCTAATGCTTCAACTTCAAAATTACGTGGTTTACCATTATATCCCAAAAATGTGTTACTAATGTTCCATCTGTTAATAAGGGTCCATGTAACTTGGTCAATAGCTTGCGCCCCGTTATATACCTTAACATTCCAATTGCGCTTATTATTAATGCCTATTGTACCTTCAAAAGTAAGTCCATAATAAGGATTAATGTCCTTATTTACAGTTACACCAATAATAGCACCTTGTGGGGCATTCCAGTCATGAAGATTTGTTTGAACTCCTCCTGCTAAACCAACTGACCACTTCTGCAACAAACCAAACTTCTTTGTAGTCTCCTGAGCATTTACTGAAAGATTAACCATCAATGCAGTAAGCAATAGAATAATAAACTTTTTCATAATTTTAATTTTTTATTTGTCCTTAAAATGTTAAACTTATACCCTATATATGAGTAGTTTTAGAAAAAGTCTGGTTTTAATATGCAAAATTATGTTAAAGTTTATTTTGTTAGTCCTGTTGACCCAAAACCACCTGCTCCACGGTCAGTTGTTCCATGTGCTAAATACTCTTCTTCTGTTTCTTCTTCCCATTCAGTTGGGATATATTCCATATGAATAAATTGAACCACTTTATTACCTGAACGTAATACAGTATCAGTATTTCCATTATTACATAAATTAAGATGTACCTCACCTGTATAATCAGCATCAATTGTATTTGCCATTACATCAAGATGCTTCTTAGATGCTATACCTGATTTATTAGTAGCTTTAAGATAAGTATTCTTATCATGTATCCAAACCTTAATACCAGATGGAATATTAACTTGTTCTCCTGATGGTATAATAACTTCTAATACTTCCTTATTTAATTCAGTATCAAAAACAATAGAATACATTATTCTATTTTTAAGATTAGCTTTAGTTAATGCCTCAAAAAATTCTGGTGTATATTCTGGCATAAAGAAATCTGTACCCGCGTCATGCTAATTTACACGTTTTGGACTTTTTACATCTCTTATCTTTAAAAATGAAACTTTCTTATTAATCATTTATTTAATTTAAACTTGATTTATAAATTATAAAATGTATATAATAAAAAGTTTAATTTTTAAATTTTAATTTATGCTCCCATAGCTATTTAGAAATATTTTCAGGTAACTAACTTAAAGGTAAAATATCAGAGCACATATGAGACATTAAATTTTCATTTGCTTTATATAAATCAACTTTATCATCTGGTGCATATCCAACAGTAATAGGGTACTATGTCAAACTTTTATATGCCCAATGTTTACTAACTTCTGGTGGTTCATCACTCATAAAAATAAAAATAGGTTTTTTACACCACGAAAAAGCACCACTCATTATTGTTTTAACCTATTTTGGTATAATAATGACAGTATTTTCTTTTAATGCACCTAAACATAGTATTTCATGTATAACTGATAAATTAAAAGGCAATATTAAATGTGAAATATTTTTATTATATATGTAACAAAAACTGCGGGTTAATCCCTAAATCTAATTTGGTAATTCAATTTCTTCTAATTTTTTAAAATTTTTAAATTCAATACCAGGACTACTTAATCGCTATATACTTTCAAAATATTTGAATTCATTAAATTTAATTATACTACTACATAAAGGATCATTGTACATTGCATATGGAATTTCCTTTACTGCTAACATATCACTGTATAAAATTCCTTGCGTATTTGCAGGAAACAAATATTTCATACATAATTTTTCAGCTTTTACATCCTAAAATTCTATATAATTATAAGTAAATGAAGAACATAAATGATTTCGTAGTATACTCATAAGTATATTTGTTTATACTACTGGTCTATATATAAAATAAAAAGTGGCAATTCCAATATAATTATATAATGTAGGATATGAATGTTATTATATAATATACATAATTAATTAGATAAATTATATTTTAATTTTGTATAATTTTTATTTTTATAGTACGTACACAAACTAAATAATTTAATTATTCAGTATATATTTTATTTTTATTCTAAAACATATATTATTTTTATTACCTATTAAAATAACTCAATTTTTTATCAAAATACACTTAAAATTAAGCTAAAATTTAATGAAAACCCTTAAATTTACTTAGTTTTTACCTCAGTTTTTAGGGCCCAGTACCACAAACACACCCAATACTTATTTTTATTTAATTTCTAAAATTCTTAAGTTTTATATTAAAATAAAAAGTGGCAATTCGAACATAATTATATAATGTAGTATGAGAATGTAATTATATAATATACATAGTTAATTATAAACTTATATAAAGAAAAAAAAGAAACTTTATATAATTAAATATAAAATTTCTTTTTAATAATTATTTTATTTTATTTTACATAAACTATATCCTATATAGAATTCTAATAATGATTACCAAATCTATCATATATATCGAATATAAATGTATGTTTACCTTTATGTATTAATTTCTCAATAGTATATGTATTAAATATTTCATTTACTAATGTACGATGATTATATGTATTAACATCAGTCATATTAGCATTTGTCATATCCATTACCTATTCTACATAATGTCTGATTCTACAGTATGTAATTTCAGAACATGAACCAAATTTATTCAATCTATTATTATCTTTACTATAATGATTCATTAATGGGTGTACTAATACCTCGGTACCTTCTGATACAGTTATAGGTTTATCTTGTAATTCAATCAATTTTTCATTTAATAACTTATCATCAATATTATTTAATAAATGTGTATTATCTAAATCTATTCCTATATGTTTCTTAATAAACTCATTCATAGAAGACTTTAATACTTTATTCTATGTATTATGTGTTACAAGATAAGGTTTATAATTTACATCATCTGTATACTATTCTATAGGGAATAATGTATTATTATATGTTACCTTCATCATCTCAACATTTAAATGATTTTCAGTTTTACTATAAAATACTGGTTTTTCCTATAATGGAGTAATATATTCTTGTATTGCAGACTATGGTAAGCTTAATGTATATGTAACATTGTGTTTTTGCTTATCTAATTCATTATATCCATCAATTATAGGTAATATTCCATTTATGGTGATAACTTTACTATATTGATTATATGAAATGATCCTAAATACAGATTCCATCATTCTATTATGTTTACTAACATCTATAGTAGTATTCTATTCTGTACCTGATAAATTATCAACTTCTATTCTAACTTTTGTTAAAACACCAGAAACAAATACTTTATCTGGATGGAGATAATCACTAAACTTATTATTATATTCATCATCTTGTAATTTAAAGCTTGTTACTTTATTTTCATTATCAACTGCAATACTATTTGTATCAATAATAAATTTACTTAAATTAATATTTAAATTAGTTAAATGTTGTTTATCACTATAATTATAATTATTGTTATAATTAGTTGGAATATATGTATTCTCTCTTATTTTTTTATATGCTAACACCTCTTCATCATTATCAGTTCTCCATTCATTTAATATATTATCAAATCTGGAAATAAAAGAAATATATGTATTTTCAGTTATATCTGGTTTATTATAACCTTCTAATCTAACTTCTATACTATGATTTTCGCGGTCATGTTTAACTGGATTTAATCTATAATATGAATTATTCTATAATAAATTAAAAGTATAATTGTAATCTATATCTTTTATTGTAGTTACAGGAGAATTATCTTTATATATTGAATTATCCGGTTTATCTGTAATTAATGATATACCTGTATATGATGGCATAACTTCAAATAGATTTTTCTAATATGTTGTGAATTTATTGCCATGATTATCATATGTAATTAATTTTGTATTATACTTACCATTATAGTATACCGGTATTTTCATATTAACTACAGGATTATATATATTACTTATATTATGATTAAGTGTTTCTAAATCATTACTATTTTGTAATATTTGTGTTATATCAGTATCATGTGAATAATAACCATGATGAAAATCAAATTTAGAATATACTGTAGGTGTAATATATTTCTAACTATTTACATCATTTACTGCATTTTCAGTATGAAATAATATTTTATATATTAATTCATGTGTACCATTTACATTAAAATATTCAGTATTATATACGCTATCTTTAAATTCTCTATTTAGAATAATATCACCATTAACTATATTTAAATTTTCTATATTAACACCATAACTGTTTATACTTGATATTCTAAAATCATTTATATAATTATTATCTATAGATTTATATTCTAATCCATAACTATAACCCATATAATCATTAGGAATACGTAAAAATAAGGGGGTATTACTATATGGACTAAATCTATCAATAGAACTAAATAATAATATGCCGGACTCGTTACTTGATAAAATAGGAGCATTAGTTGCAATATCATATCTATTTGTTATAACTTCTAATTTATATTGTTCCTAACCTGTTTTTGGATCAATAATAGGATATACTTTCAAATATACACCTGGCTAATCCCCTACCATTTTCTTATAACCAATGACATAGCCTTCTTTAATTCTAACAGTATCATTAACCTTTGCATCTATATTGATATTTGGTTTTTCTTGAAAGCTATCATTATAATCATATGCCACTTTATGTATATCGTTATACTAAGTTTCAAATATATTATTATTTTCAATGATAATACCATTAAATGCAACAGATTGTGGTTGTACTTCTGTTACTATACTGTATTTCTCTGCATTTACAGGGTTATTAAATGTATTTGAAAAATATATTTTATCTATACCAAATTTGGTTTTATATTCATCTGGTAAATTATATATTTCCCTTGCAAATGATTCAAATGTATCATCATTTAAATCATCAAATGTTAATTTAGTATATTCATTTAATGTTAAATTAACAAATGTATTTTCATGTTCAGGATTAAATTCATGTACAACAGAAGATTGTTCAGGTTTTAATGTATAACTTCCCTGCCATTTATAATCATAAAGTTCATGTTGTGTTACATATCCTCTGGTTTTAAAAGTTGAAAATATAATACCTTCTCCGGTAATATCTTGAATATATGAATTAACACCTAATATATACTTATCAAGCCATTTACATACTGCCCATAATTTACTGATTACTTCACTATTTGTGTATTTAAATATTTTTTCTGTTACAGGTTCATATGCAAATTGAAATACATCTTTTCCATTTCTTTGGTTATATGTATTAGTATATGCTTGAATAGGTTCAATAGATATAAATGCAGTCTAATCACTATTTAATCTAAATCCATTAGGAATATTAGTTTTATCTGTATCTTTAGTTATAGGTATAATTTTATATACATCACAAGGTTTAGCAAATTCATTTTCTTTAATACAATTAAGGTGGTAAACCATAGTAAGCTTATTCATCTTGCTATAGTTATTAAAATCTTCAATAGAAACACCATATTGATTTAACATATCTTTTAGGTATTTTCTATTTTCAATATCCATTCGTTGTATCGCAACATCTGTTTGGTTATCATTATTATCTTTTATATGATACCATTCTTTAAATATAATATCTGAATAACCAAGGAATTTTATTGCATTTAATAAAGCTTTATATGTACCAGTATATGGAAATATCTGGTCATAAGTTAACATTAATTCTTTTGATTTTTCATTTACAATTCTATAATCAGTACCTTCTTCATCATATTCCTAATCACTGAAAATATTTGCATAATCTTTTGGGTCAGGAATACCAAAATTACCTAACAATGCACGGTATCTTTCATCCTCTCCTTCTACTTCAGTTTTAATAACTATAACACCGATAAAGAATGAATTTTCAGTATCTTTCTATTGAAGATACATACCAATAAAATTCTAATAACAACCTTCATTTTCAGATGTAAATGCAACCGTTAAAGATAATGGATTTTCATTTTGGAATAATTCATAAGTATACTCTGGTATATATTGAATATCATAAGTATTTAAAGCATCTTTAATAGGTTTTACTATATTAATTTCACTGTCAGCTTCAGGTTTAAATACTAATGAATATAACGTAGTATCTTTTTCAAATGATATAGGAGTAGTATATATAGAATCTACTGCTATAAAATCAGTAGAAACTTTTTCCTATTCATAAGATAATGAATAATATACAAATGGAAAAGCATTACCGATATTATCTATACTATTTGTTAATAATCTATATATAAAATATTCATTTGTTTTTTGTTTAGTATTAACATCATATACATATTGTAATGCCATATTATCATATGATAAGTAATAATAATATTCATCTGTTATATCATTATTATTACATGTTCCAGTATAAATCTTTTCTTTCTTAACTTGGATATTAGTATCAGTTAAATCAAATATAGATCTAACATCAAAGTCATGTACATAAGGTACATTATTAATATTAACAGTTATCCTTACTTTATTACCAGGTGCAGCGAATATATCTAACATATATTCATTAGCTTTAAACCCAGATTTTAAATATGTATACTTATCACAAAAGATTTTTCCTGAATTTATAAATCCGGAAAACATAGTTTCATTTATTAATGCACGGTTTGCATCTATTTCACATGCAAAATATCCTTCTGGTATTTCATGGAAATATGAAGTTACATCATTACTTGGTAATAATTTCCATGTAATGACATAATCTTTTTGTGAATATATTAAATTACCATCTTGTGAATAAAACTGTAAATTAAATAATTTCTTAATATCATTTATAACCGGCATAATAAACGTTTCAATTTATTTTTTTAGAATTTTTAGGAAATGCGATAGCATACTATAATTTTATTTGCTTTACTGCATCAATAAGATGTTCAATTAATCGTTCAATCTAACGAAGTGGTATATCATTTAATTTATTAGCAAACATCTCTTGAGAAACTACTTTATTCAATAAATTACGGTGATAATCATAACCTTCATTTGTATAGTTATCATACAAATGTTTTTCTTCTTCGTGAAATGAATCTATATACTTTAATTTTGGCATTTTATATATAAAGACTATACTTTAATTAACTTACTGTATTTACTTTTAATTTTCACTAAAAATAAAATAAAAAGTGGCAATTCCAATATAATTATATAATGTAGTTAAGTAATGTAATATATAATATACGCATTTAATTAGTAAATTAAATTTATATAAAATAAGAATATGTTTAATTCTTATATAAAGTTATATAATTACATTTACATATAAAGTATACATATAAGTAATTATAACACGATACTGAAGAAATAAACTATATATACATGTATATAAAAAATAAAGAGACATAAACTTATAGTTGTTTAAAGTC
>ERZ773027.40-NODE-40-length-85476-cov-11.468386_pt1 | contig 85476 bp, 83 predicted proteins | sample MGYA00511032_ERZ773027 | MGnify/ENA primary metagenome ERZ773027 (study PRJEB29015, sample SAMEA2738138) | human oral metagenome | biome: human oral; feature: human-associated habitat; material: saliva | place: China | collected 2190 ... | reverse complement strand
GAAGCGGTAAGTAGCTTGATACTTGTTAGCTTCAAAGGCCCATTTTCCTACAAACTCAACATCGGCCTTGTTGACAACGGCGCTAGCTGCGTCATAGCCCTTGAAGGTCCATGTGCCATCGTTCACAGTATCTGTGTAAGTCGTTTGTGATGGTTGTTGAGCTGAAACAGAAGCACCATTCACATAAGTTGCACTGTCGCTTGGGGTCAATGCGGCGATGGCTGCTGGAAGAGACTTACCTGCTGTCTCACTCTCGAAGCGGTAAGTAGCTTGATACTTGTTAGCTTCAAAGGCCCATTTTCCTACAAACCCTACATTAGCCTTGTTAACAACGGCGCTAGATGCGTCATAGCCCTTGAAGGTCCAGGTGCCATCATTGACAGTATCTGTGTAGGTCGCTTGCGCTGGTTGTTGAGCTGAAACAGTATTGCCATTTTCATAGGTTGCACTGTCGCTTGGTGTCAATGCGGCGATGGCTGCTGGAAGTTGTTTACCTGCCGTTGCGCTCTCGAAGCGATAAGTAGCTTGATACTTGTTGGCTTCAAACTTCCACTTACCTGTGAAAGTCAAATCAGCTTTTTTCACAATCTTACTTTTGGCATCGTAACCATCGAAGGTCCAAGTGCCGTCGTTCACATCATCTTTGTAAGTCTTTGTTGTCGGCTCTTCTGCAAAAACTCTCGTCCCATTGAAGTAAGTTGAGCCATCTTTTGGTGCTTTCTTCTGGATAAATTCAGGCAAATCAACACCAGCCGTTTCGCTTTCAAAAGTATAGCTTACATGATGCGGTCTAGGCGTTGCTTCCCAGATACCTGTAAATGTCACGCGCTTGCCATTATATGTCGCATTCTTCTGATCATAACCTTTGAAGGTCCAGACATAATCTTTTTCTTCTTCAACTACTGATTCTTTAGCAGGTTGTTTGGCTACAATGGTGTCACCAACCTTATAAGAAGCCTCATCACTTGGCAACATTCCCAAAATACTTTGTGGCAATGGAACACCTGCTTTAGAAGATTTGAATACATATTCTGGATTTGGAGTAGGCACCCAGCTTCCAAGGAAAGTCTGTCTGCCTTTTGCTACAATGATTTTTTCTTTATCGTATCCTGCAAATGTCCAAGTTACCTTGTTTGCTTTGTCAATATAAGTCGTTTCACTTGGTTGCTCAGCATCTACTTCTGTAAGGAACAGACCGCCCATCTTATAATCAATTGGGTTTTTCGGAGTCAACTTGGTGATATGATCTGGTAATACGAAATCAGGATTAGTTGATTGGAACTCATAGTCTATACCATTTGGCGTAAAGCTCCAAGATCCTGTGATGGTCTTCACTTTTGTACCTGCAATAGCTTTTCCGTATTTATCTGCATCAAAACCATGGAAGGTCCATGTACCTGTCGGAACAGTTACTGTAGATGTGTCAAGCTTGCTTGCATCTTTGTAATCGTCAGCTCGTCCAACGAAATCAGTGCCAGCTGGAAGCATATCGCGAATCTTATTTGGAAGAGGATAAGCAGGAGTCGAGTTAGTAAATTTATACTCTACCCTATAGATCGTATCAGACTGATTGGTAGGAACCAAAATCCATTTCCCTCTAAAGATAACGTCTCCTGCCTCGACTGTTTTCACACGTGGAGAAATAGTCGTATTATCATCTTCATAGTAGTCATCAAAGACCCAAGTCCCTCGGCCATCAGGATCCTCAAATCTTGTTTTAGATGGCATTTTAACGCGAGCTTTTTCACCCTTGACAAATTCTCTTTCGTAAGTGATTAGATTATACAAAGTTGATGGCGGATAGATCGTTTGACCAGAATCATCTTTTGAATCTGTGTAGAAGTCATAATAAACACTACGCTTGGTCGGTAAAAATTTCCAATGAACCGTGTAGGTAGAATCCTCATCGTCAGCTGGTTTCTCAACTTCCTCCTTTTGCTGAGGAATCTGCTGAGCAACCCATGTACCATCATTTTCATTATCGACGTATGAACTGAGATATTGAATTTCATTAAAGACATTGGCAGAATAATCTGATGGAGAAGTCGTGATAGGAGCAGGGATTTGTGCCTTCAAATCATCAGGAATGGTCTTCCCTGGAGTATCACTCACAAAGTCAAAGGAAACAACCTTATCGCGGTGTGGAGTGAAGGACCAGCTACCTGTAAAGAGGACGCCAGCTTTATTGACTACCTTTTCATCCTTGTCATAGCCTTCAAATTTCCAAGTACCTTTATTCTCAAAGTCCATGTAAGTCGTCTTCTCAGGTTTTTTTGCCTGAACAGTAGCACCATCAACATATGTCTCTGTGCTGATTGGCGGGAAGGTTCTGAGTCCATCTGGTAGAGCTAGGCTAGGGTCTTTGCTGACATACTCATAGTTTTCTGGGTACTTTTTCTCTTCAAATGTCCAAGTACCTGTGAACTTGAGATTCCATCCATCGTGCTCCCAGTCGCTCACTGGTTTTTTAGTAAAATCGTAGCCTTTAAAGTGCCAAGTCCCCTTCTTGTCCTTATCTTCATAGGTTTCTTGAATTGGTCTAACAGACTGAACTATATCCTTGCCTTTCGGGTATTTCTTTCTATCTGCATACGCCCACTCATCCATATAAACAGGCTTCAGATTATTAATCTCAGCAGGTAGTTCTTTGCCAGCCGTTCCACTGACAAACTCATAAGTCGGTTTCCGAGGAACTGGTGTAAATTTAAACATCAATGGTATTGTAACTTTTGGTATTTCCCCATATGTAGCCGCCCGCTCTAGTTCACGACTGAAGGTTAAATCTACTACATCTTCCTCAAAGGTCCAATTTCCTTCATTTTCCGCATCATAAAAGGGTTTGTAGACACCTTGAGCTTCATCGTAGCGAAGCAAGGCTGCTCGCGTATCCAGTATATCTTTGGGTAAATACTCATCACGTTTATCAAACTGATTGAGAGAAAGCTTGTAATCGTATAGCTTACTTTCTAGATCTTTTATCTCCTTAGGAAGAGGTAATCTATATTCGTCACGTGAGGTCTTAGGACTACTTGGTAAATGATAAAAATTCTCAAAATCGTGCTGGTTCATAGGTTTGTAGGATACAGTGACATCCTCAAAGTATTTCCAAGTTCCTACGAACTCTACATCGCCATTGTTTGCCACTTTACTTGGAGCATCAAAGCCAGTCAAAGCCCAATAGCCTTTTCGGTTAGGATATTCTTCTGAAGTATAAAAAACATAGTGAAATTCTTGTGCTTTTACTACTTCACCCTCAGCAAATCTTCTTTTATCTTCTGGGCTCCAATTTGCAACATAAGATGGCGGAGTTTTCCCAGGTGAGCCATTAACTGCTCTATAGGTAGCCTTGTATGGTGTTGGTGTATATTCCCACTTACCTGTGAAGAAAACATCATCTTTGTCAATCACCTGACTATCATGGTCATAGCCCTTAAAGGTCCATCTACCACTTCCATCATACTCTACATAAGTTGTTTCAGTTGGCTGGATGGCCTTTACTTTATCGCCCTTTTTGTAGATTTTTGTGTCTTCTGGCTTCAAGTAGTTCAGAGTAAGCGGAGTTGTTTTTCCTGGTGTAGCACTTTCAAACTCATAAAGTGCCGAGCGAGGAGTTTTATCCTGATCTGGGATGAACTTCGGATTTTTATCACGAAGACCTGAATTGACAAAAGTCACTAGATTGCGATAAACTTTATCAATTTCTTCTTGCTTTGTCGCAGTTTGAAGCACACCATCAGCGGCTGTCATTACACCATTCAAGATTTCTAGACTATCGTCTGTCTTACTTGAAAAGTCCTTGCTGCGCAACTCTTTGAGGTAGTTCTCTAAAGTGCTCTTGTTTAGACTTGCATTTGCTGTCGCTGGTTGAGCAGTGGCTGCAGCTGGCTGACTTGTACCTGTAGCTGGCTGAGCATTTTTAAAAGCAGTCGAATCTGTCGCTTGACTTGTCTCTGTCGCAGCAGATTTCAATGAGGCTTGGTTATCCCCTTGCCTTTCTGTCTGTGCTGGCGCAGGAGCTGTTGTTGAGACAGCCTCTTTGCTTTCTACTTGCACAGGTGCAGAAGGCGTTACTGAGACAGTCTCTTGAGTTTCTGTTTTCGCTGGTTCAGAAGTTCCCACCGAGACTTGATTTTCTGACTTATTTTCCGCTTGAGCTGTAGCCACAAGCTCATCTGCATGGGCAACTTGACCCGCTCTAATCGCTGCGGGTGCAAACAAAAATCCAATCGCAAGTGATACAGTAGCAACTGATAATTTGCGGATTGAATACTTTATCTTTCTATCCTGAAAAAACATCTTTTCCTCCTTTTAGCTTTTTCGATAACTATTATAGCATAAAGAAGAGGAATTGCATATATTTTGAATTATTATTTAAGGGTTTATGATCACTTATAGGATAGGAAATTTACCCTATATAAATATAGGTGTTCGCCTGTTTTTTTCAGTATAAATCATCTCATTCAAACAAAAAAGATCGAAAAAGATAGCTAGGCTATACTTCTTCAATCTTCTTGCTTTCTTTCTATCAGCAGGGAATATTCAAGATGCTGGTAAGTTACACTATATTGGATTGGCATTTGTAGATACCTTCTCAGTCCTCCGCCGCAAAACCATCTTTTTTGATGGCATACTGCTCTATGATGCCATTATGGCCAAAGAGAACTCCGTGGAGGACTCCGCCATAAACAGCTCCGCCATCCATGCCAATCTTGCCATCCTCAGTCATCCATAGCTGGTCAGTTCCCGGTGCCTCATGCAAGAGGTAAAATGTCGGTGTATGACCAAAGACAATCGTTTTGCCAGTCTGATTGCTGCCTTCATGAAATGGCGCGCGAATCCAAACTTTTTGATAATCACTAGTCTCTCGCCAGTCTTTCCGTTCCAAATCTAGGCCAGCATGGACAAAAATGTACTGCTCTGTCTCCAATAGGAAAGGCATCTGGCGAATAAAATCTACTAAATCTACCGCCTCCGTCTTGACACGTTCCGCGTCTGCCACTCCATCTACAGGAGCATTGAGAGGCCGGCCTAAAAGCGAATTAATCGTCGTATCTCCGCCATTGCGTCGGTAGTGGTCATAAGATTTTTCAGGATTGTCCAGCCAAGTCAGAAACATATACTCATGATTGCCAGAAAGACAGATGGCTCCTTTCTGCTTCACTAGATCCTTGACTCGCTCCAAAACGGCTCGGCTGTCCTCACCACGATCTATCAAGTCGCCTAGAAAGACTAGTTGGCTACGACCGTCCCAGTGCTGGAGCAATTCATCAAGCATGCCTACCTTGCCATGGACATCACCGATTACAAAATATTCTGTCATAGTCGCCACTTTCTAAAGAAGACCGAAACACTCGTGTCTCAGTCTCGCTTGTTTATTTTTTTAATAATTCTCTAGCCTGCGTCAAAGCAGCCTCCGTCACATCTTCACCAGCCAGCATCTTAGCAACTTCCTGAACACGCTCGTCAGCCGTCAGCAGGCGAACCGTTGAGACGGTCGAATTCTCATCCGAAATCTTCTCAATAAAGAACTGATAATCGGCAATCGCAATGACCTGCGGCAGATGGGAAATTGCCAAGACTTGACCGTTGGAGCCAATCTTGTGAATCTTCTGAGCAATAGCCTGGGCCACTCGGCCAGAAACGCCCGTATCCACTTCGTCAAAGACAATGCTGGTCTTGCCTTCCTTACGAGAAAAGGCAGACTTGATAGCCAACATGAGACGGGATAGCTCGCCTCCAGAGGCAACCTTCACCAAAGGTTTGAAATCCTCGCCCGGATTGGCTGAGATGTAGAATTCTACTTGCTCATTGCCTTCACGGTTGAACTTGCCCTTACTGAACTGCACTTTAAAACGCGCCTTCTCCATGTAGAGGTCCTGCAGCTCTTGCTTGATTTCCGCTTCCAGCTGGGCTGCTAGTCCGTGACGAGCCTGACTCAGCTCCTGGGCCAGCTCTACCAGCTCTCTCTCCAAGGCCTTCAGCTCTCGGTCCATATCCTCTGAGGACAAGTTACTTCCAGTTAAAAGGCTGTATTCTTTAGAAATCTGAGCAAAGTAATCCAGCACATCATCTACTTGGCCGCCGTATTTACGTGTGATGCTGTTAATCAAGTCTAAGCGACTCTCCACCTGCAGCAGCCGATCTCCGTCAAAGTCCAGTCCATCTAAAATATCCTCTAGGCGCTTGCTGACATCTTCCAAGACATAATAAGTCTCTGACAAGCTGCCGGAAAGCTCCTTGTAGGCTGGATCGTAATCCTCGATAGACTCAAGGTCGTTCATAGCTGAGCGGACATTGGTCAGACTGGAAAATTCTTCATTATCCAGCATGGTATAGGCATTCGTCAGCGTATCGGCAATGAGCTTGTGGTTAAGCAGGCGGTCTCGTTCCTGATGCAGGGCAGTATCTTCACCGCTTTTGAGGGCTGCGCTCTCAATCTCCGCCATCTGAAACTCCAGCATCTCAATTCTGGCCTTATGCTCCTGCTGATTTTTCTGCAAAGTCAGGACTTGCTTGCGCAGGCTTCGATAGCGGTCAAAGGTTTCCTGATAGCGGCCTTTGAGATGCAAAAAGTCTGCTGAGCCAAACTCATCTAGCATGGCAATATGAAGCTGGGGTCTCATCAGCTCTTCCTGATCATGCTGACCATGGATATCCACCAAGTGCTGGCCGACAGCCTTTAGAACAGATAAATTAACCATCTGGCCATTGATACGGCTGACACTGCGGCCGTTTTGCAGAATTTCCCGACGGATAATCAGCTCATCGGTCAGCTCCCAGCCCTGCTCCTCAAAAATCTCTCGCAAAGCTCGGCTATTTTCCAGCGAAAAAAGTCCCTCTATCTCAGCTTTGGGCGCTCCATGACGAATCACATCCGTCGTCGCACGGCTGCCCAGCATCATGTTCATGGCGTCAATAATAATAGACTTGCCGGCTCCGGTTTCCCCGGTCAAAACCGTCATACCTTGCTCAAAATTAAGGGATATCTCCTCAATAATGGCAAAATTTTTAATCGAAATTTCTAATAACATAGGCTTTCCTACCAATTATTGATTTCAGCCGTGACTTTTTGGGCTGCACTTTCACTCACTGCAACGACTAAGATACTGTCATTATCCGCAATGATACTGAAAATTTCCTCAGCAAATTCTTTACTCAGATGGCGTTTGACCACCGCTGCACTCCCTGGCACTAGATTGAGATTGAGCATATTTCCTAGATTTTGACAGGCCAAAATATTATTTTCTGCCAACTTCAAACTATTGGTCGCTGTTTTGGGAAGCTCATAGATATAGGTATTATCTTTAAAAGGGATTTTTACAATCCCTAGCTCCTTGATGTCTCGTGAAACCGTTGCCTGTGTCGCTGTAATACCAGACTCCCTGAGATGTGCTACAATTTCCTCTTGGGTGCCAATCTCAAATTCGCTGACAAATCGTCTGATTTTCTCTAATCTATCCTTCTTCTTCATCTTTAAATTCCTTGTGGGCCGCCTCTACGACAGCGACTAAGTCTTGCTCCAAGTCATTTTTCGGCTGCTCGTTTTTCTCCAGAAAGGCTAGAAATTCAACATTTCCATGCCCGCCCTGAATCGGAGAAAAATCCAAACCTTTGACTGAAAAACCTGCTTCCAGCATAAAGGCTGTCACGATTTCCAGCACCACCAAATGAACTTTCTTGTCCTTGATAATCCCCTTCTTGCCAATCTGCTCTCGACCAGCCTCGAACTGAGGCTTAATCAAGGCCACGACCTGACCGCTCTCTTCTAAAATCTGATAGAGGGCCGGCAAAATCAAGCTAAGCGAGATAAAACTAACATCAATACTGGCAAAGCTGGGCCGAAAGTCAAAATCAGTTGGCTCGGCATAGCGAAAATTGAACTGCTCCATGCTGATAACCCGTTCATCTTGGCGGAGTTTCCAGGCCAACTGGTTAGTCCCAACATCAACCGCATAGACCAGCTTAGCTCCATTCTGCAACATAACATCGGTAAAGCCACCGGTCGAAGCACCGATATCCAAGGCCACCCGGTCTGCAACCGAAAGGCCAAACACTTGCAAAGCTTTTTCTAATTTTAGGCCGCCACGACTGACATACTTCAGTTTTTCTCCCTTGAGCTTGAGCTCTGTTGCATCATCGATTTTTTCACCCGGCTTATCAAAGCGCTCTCCATTAGCAAGTGCCACGACTAGGCCTGCCATCACTCCGCGCTTGGCCTGCTCTCGGGTCTCAAAGAGCCCTTGTCGATAGGCCAATACATCCACTCTTTCCTTAGCCATCCAGTCTCAAACTTTCTATTATTTTTTGAATTTCTTTAGCTGAAAAATCACTTTCTTTCTCTAGTTGCTCCAGTAGGATTTTTGCTTGTTCTAGCGTTTCATCGAAAAAAGCACTAGCTCCATCTAGGCCTAGCAAGGCTGGATAAGTTGATTTCTCAGCCGCCAGATCCTTCTGCGGTGTCTTACCGATCTGCTCAAAACTAGCCGTCACATCTAAAATATCATCCCGCACCTGAAAAGCCAGACCCAAGAGTTCTCCCGCTTGACGGAGCTTCCCTAGGACGGATTGACCAGTCTGAGCAATGATTCCCGCTGCTACAAAAGGATAGGCCAAGAGCTTTCCTGTCTTATTGGCATGAATGGTCTGGAGCTGGTCCATGGTCAACTTGCAGCCTTCTCCCTGCATATCCAAAACCTGCCCGGCCACCATACCAAAGGAACCAGCCGCCAAAGACAGCTCTGCTATCAGCTCCACCTTGACCTGACTAGGGAGCTCTGCCATTGCTACCAAACCATAAGGATCCAAAAAGAGAGAATCTCCCGCCAAAATGGCCATATCCTCCCCGAATTTCTTGTGGCTGGTCAGACGACCTCTGCGGTAGTCATCATTATCCATAGCTGGCAAATCATCATGGATCAGGCTGCCAGTATGAATCATCTCCAGAGCTGCTGCCACCTGAAAGTGAGCGGGAGTTAATTCCAGACCAAAGCCCTCCAGCAACTCCAAAAGCAAGAGAGGGCGAATCCGCTTGCCACCAGCCTCGACAGAATAGAGAATGGTCTCTATCAAATCTGATGACACTCCCTTGCTCTGATAAAAATCTTGAATCGTCAGGCCAATTTGCCTGATTTTATGCTCTCTTGTCATTCCATATCCGTTTCTGTGCCATCCGCCTGCATGACCTTGACCAAGGTCTTCTCTGCCTGATCTAGCGTCTTTTGCAAGTCTTTAGACAACTGCATGCCCTTCTGGAATTCAGCGATGGCCTCTTCCAAGGCCACATCTCCATTTTCCAGCTTCTGGACAATAGCTTCCAAATCAGCTAAGTTTTCTTCAAATTTCTTGTCTTTTGACATCTTTTACCTCAACTTGGACTTGACCATCCCGCATGAGAATGGTCAGCTGGTCCTTCTCCTTGATATCCTGACTGGACTCGATTACTGTTTCATTTTTTTGAATAATAGCATAGCCCCGCGCCACAATGCGACTGGTATCCAGCATGAGTAGCGCATCAGACAGCCTCTTGGCTTCAGCCACCTTATGGTCATAGATAACCGCCATATTGCTACGCAACAAGCGCTCTTGCTGGTGCACCTTCTCCTGATAGCGCTGCACCTGACGCAGAGGTGACAAAGATTCCAAGCGATGCTGGAGAATCTTGACCTGCTGGACTTCTTCACTATAATATTCGCGAATTTTTTGCTTTAATCGCAGATTGAGCTGGTCTAACTTTTGCAGATAGCCATCATAAAGCCGCTCTGGCTGACGAAAAATAACAGATGAAGCCAATTTATGCAAGCGTTCCCGCTGGTAAGCCAGACGATTGGAAGCTGCATTAGACAGACGATTTTGCTGCTGACTCAAATGCCCCAGAAGATCCAGCTTGGTGACTGGCGTTGCCAATTCCGCTGCTGCTGTTGGGGTTGCTGCTCGTCGGTCTGCCACAAAGTCAGCCAGCGTCGTGTCCGTTTCATGCCCCACACTGGAAATAATTGGAATCTGGGACTCAAATATGGCTCGCACGACGATTTCCTCATTAAAAGCCCAAAGATCCTCAATGGATCCGCCGCCTCGGCCAATAATCAAGACATCCAAATCTTCTCGCTCATTGGCTCGACGGATATTAGTCGCTACCTCGGCGGCAGCTCCTTCGCCCTGAACCTTGGTTGGATAAAGTAGAATGTCCACACCGGGAAAACGGCGGCTGACTGTCGTGATAATATCTCGGATGACAGCTCCACTAGGACTGGTCACCACCCCAATTTTCTTAGGAAACTGAGGCAGGGCTTGTTTAAACTTATCTTGGAAAAGTCCTTCTTCTCCCAGTTTTTTCTTGAGTTGCTCAAACTGAACAGCCAAGGCGCCAATGCCGTCTGGTTCAGCCTTTTCAATGACAATCGAATAGGAACCACTTGGTTCATAGAGCTGAACACGGCCAATGACATTGACCTTCATGCCCTCTTCTAGTTCAAAACCAAGCTTTTTATAGACACCTGACCAGATAGTCGCCTGAATCACTGCCTTCTCATCCTTGAGGGAAAAATACTGGTGATTAGGACGCTTGCGAAAATTAGAGACCTGACCTGTCAGATAAACCCGCTCCAAATAAGGATCACGGTCAAACTTCATCTTCAGATAACGGGTCAAAGTCGAAACCGATAAATAATCTGGCATGTCGCTCCCTTTCTATTTTCTAGTATTTGCGTAACTTTTATTATACCAAAAAATGGAAGAAGGCGGTGCTTCCAAGTTCCCAATTTTCAGGATAAAAATCACTAAGATTTTGTACTTTCCTTGATAATTTGATACATTTCGATATGCAACTGTTGCGCAATGAACTCTAAGGTTAGTAAACTAGGAATCGAATCGCCTGCCTCAATACGAGCCAGCTGTCTGACTGTCAAACGAGTCTCATCCTCACACAGCAATTCCCTTGTCATTTTACGTTGTTCCCGCAGTTCTCGAATTTTTTTCCCAATTGCTACTTTTAGCTCTGACATGGCACTTTCCGCACTTATCCTTTTCTACTAGTTTTTATACTTTTAACTCTCATACTTTATTTTTATTATAGCACAAAAAAGTTTTCTATCGTATTAACTTTTGTCTATAAATTAAAAAAGTAATCATGTGAGAAAGTTGATGAATCTTAGACTTTTCCTAACTAAGACAAGATTTCCTAATCCACAAAAAGAGACTCGGATTTTTCCAGGCCTCCCAAGATTTATTGACTAAAATTTTTCATCCAAGTCGAAATTTGTTGACTCAGTTCTGTCGGTAATACCACATAAACCTCTTTGGCTAATTCATCCGCTATGGCTGAATGCAAGTAGGTCGCAGCTGTTACTCTTTCAAGAAGTGAAGCCTGCTGAAATTGACCTGCAAAGCCAGCAATCATCCCTGCCAAGGTATCTCCCATACCGCCAGTGGCTTGATAGGGACCACCAACCTGCAGCTGATAAATATCCTTTTCCCCACTCTGAAAAACTCGTGTTCCATTCCTTTTCTGTACAACTAGAGTTCCCTTAGGAAATTGGTCAACAGCCTTTTGGCTAGATTTTTCGTCCTGCGACTCGATGGGCAAGCCAGACAAACTTTCCCATTCTTTCTGGTGAGGGGTAAAAATTGTCTGGGACTTTGGAAAAGGCAGAGCTTGCTTGGCAAAAAGCGAGATAGCGCCCCCATCCATAATCAAGATTTGTTGCTTGTTTACAAGCTGTAAAACCAGCTGTAGCACCGATTTCTCTAAAGAATTTTCAGCCAAACCCGGTCCGATTAAAATAACAGTAGCCTTGCGGATCTGCTCCATTAATCGCTCTCGCTCCTGCAAATCAAAGGCCATAGCCTCTGGCAGATGGGCATGGAGGGCAGGAATATTTTCCCGTTCAGTTGCAACAGTCACCAAACCAGCTCCGCTCCTTACTGCGGCCAAGGCAGCCATGATAATAGCTCCACCATAGGGATAGGTCCCGCCAATCAAGAGCAGGCGACCATAGTCGCCTTTATGGCTGTCTGGCAATCGATTTATAACAACCTTTTTCAAAAGCCTGTCACTGACTAGTTTCATCTTTGATCCTCTATAATTATTTAAATGTTTTCAAAAACCAATATTACCCGCTCTAGCACATCAAGCAAAGAAATTCGACTGCCATTTTCTATCCCTGATAAGCATATCTTTATTGAATTCTAGTTGCGTAAGAGAATTGTGTAGAGACGAACAGAAAACAGCTTCTTTCTTCACTTCACAATCAAAAGCTAAGATTACTCTCCATCTCGCCAGTTACCACCAATAAGCAAATCCTATACTTTGACAAATTATTTCCGAAATTTCCAATCTTTATTTAGACCCGAACAATTTTTCTTCACCCATATTTTACCATATTTTCGCTCGATGCTTAAAATGAAGAAATAGATTCAGAGAAGTGGCCGTTTGGAACTGTTACATCGCTTACTAGCACAGCACTTAAAAAATGGAAACTTCCACCAAAGAAAACTATACCACGAAACTCTAGCCTCATCTAAAAAGGGCCCAGCGAATTTTAAAAAACGTACAGTTGCCAATGCAACTCTTTGGTTGTAACCAAAAACGGCTATCGGCTTATCCAAACAAATAAATTTATCTTGAAAACAAAAAAGGTCCATTGGACCTTAATAAGCGAAAACTCGCTGCCGCGAGTTCCCATCTGCAACCTGAAACAATCTCCCAGATCTTGACGAAAACTCTATTTTCTTTATCTGTAACTTAAAAAGGTTCACTGGACCTTTTCAAAATGTTAAGTTACTACCGTAACTTTCTATCAACAACCTAAAAATGTCTCCCAGACATTTTGACGAAAACTCTGTTTTCTTTATCCGCAACTTAAAAAGGTCCACTGGACCTTTTCAAAATGTTAAGTTACTATCGTAACTTTCTATCAACAACCTAAAAATGTCTCCCAGACATTTTGAAGAAAACTCTGTTTTCTTTATCCGCAACTTAAAAAGGTCCACTGGACCTTTTTAACCACCTAGATATGCTTTGCGGACTTCGTCGGAAGTCAAAAGTTCTTGTCCAGTTCCGGACAGGACGATTTTGCCTGTTTCAAGGACATAACCGCGGTTGGCAATAGAGAGAGCCTTATTGGCATTTTGCTCAATCAAAAGAACAGTTGTACCCTGCTTTTGGATATCTTGAATGATATCAAAGATTTCTTGAATGAAGATTGGCGCTAGCCCCATTGATGGCTCATCCAAGAGCAAGAGCTTAGGAGTAGACATGAGCGCTCGACCCATAGCCAACATCTGCTGCTCACCACCCGAAAGGGTTGCAGCATCTTGGTTTTTACGCTCTTCCAAGCGTGGGAAACGAGAGAAGACCTTTTTGAGATTGGCTTGATTTTCTTCACGATTTTTCTTAAGAAAAGCTCCCATTTCAAGGTTCTCCAAGACAGTCAAACCAGGGAAAATATGGCGCCCTTCTGGAACCTGTGAAAGCCCCGCAGCCACAATCTTTTGAGCAGGCACTTTTTGAATTTCCTTACCTAAAAATTCAATCTTCCCAGCACTTGGGCGAACCAAACCAGAGATCGTGCGGAGGATAGTCGTTTTACCAGCACCATTGGCACCGATAAGGGAAACAACCTCTCCTTCGTTGACTTCAAAGCTGACATCACGGACAGCCTGAATCATGCCATAGTGGACAGATAGATTTTCAACTTTGAGCATGGACATTAGGCTTCACCTCCTAGATAAGCTTCAATAACGCGTTTGTCATTCTTAATCTCATCTGGTGTGCCGTGGGCAATCAAGCGACCGTACTCTAGTACGTAGATGCGCTCAGTTACTTCCATAACCAGACTCATATCATGCTCAATCAGCATGATGGTAATGTTAAATTCATTTTTAATCCGACGGATTAGGGCAGTCAGCTCAGCTGTTTCCTGTGGATTCATCCCAGCAGCTGGCTCATCCAAGAAGAGAATCTTAGGCTCTGTGGCAAGCGCACGGACAATCTCCAGACGACGCTGTTGACCATAAGCCAAATTTTTAGCTAAAGTTTCTGCTTCCTTATCCAAGTCAAAAATAGCCAGCAATTCCAGAGCTTTTGCTTTCAATTCTGCTTCATTTTTATAAAATGCTGGAAGACGGAAGAAAGAAGCCAACACATGAGGTTTATGATGATTACCGAAAGCAATCAATACATTATCCAACACCGTCAAATCTTTAAAAAGGCGGATATTTTGGAAAGTCCGGCTGAGACCCAGAGTTGCAATTTTGTAAGGTGTTTTGCCATTCAGCAAATGACCATCCAAAGTAACCGTTCCCTCACTCGGTTCATAAACACCTGTCAAAAGGTTGAAAAGAGTTGTTTTTCCAGCACCGTTAGGCCCAATAAGACCGACCAGTTCCCCTTCGTTCAATTCCAGAGTCACGTCACTAACAGCTGTTAGTCCTCCAAAATTTTTGGTTAATTTTTCTACATCAAGAAGTGCCATTATTCTTTGACCTCCTTATTCTTTTTAAAGAGCTTAGCCAAGCTAAATTCCCAAGTACCAAGCAAGCCGCCTGGACGGAAAATCATTACCAAGATTAGGGCAAGCGAATAAACAATCATCCGAACGCTTGAGATATCTTGTAAAAGCATATTGAGGATACCCAGTACTACTGCCGCAACGATTGCTCCAGTCATTGATCCAAGACCACCAAAAACGACGATAATCAAGACATTGATTGTATTGATAAAGGAATAGTCTTTTGGTACAACAGAGCCAACAAATCCAGCCTGCAAAGAACCTGCAATAGAAGCCGTAATAGCTCCAAAAACGAAAGCAATGACCTTAATTTTTGTTGTATTGACACCGACAGACTCTGCCGCAATCTCGTCCTCGCGAACAGACAAGGTGCTGCGTCCGATAGGACTGCGGAGGAAGTTAAGAGTCAAAATAGTTGTAATTACGACAAAGACATAAACCAACTGCCAAGAGGTAAAGTTAGGAATGGATAGGATACCTGCCGCACCATTGGTCAATTCACCACCATTGACAATCAAAATCCGGATAATTTCAGAAACACCCAGGGTCGCAATCGCCAAATAGTCTCCCTTTAAGCGCAGGGTCGGGATACCTACAAGCAGAGCTACTGCACCTGCAATCACAGCGCCAACCAACATAGCAATAAAGAAAGTCCCATAGTTTGGAGATTTAGAGCCCATAATAGCTACTGCATAGGCACCAATGGCCATAAAACCAGCATGCCCAAGCGAGAATTGCCCAGAAAAACCAACGATAAGATTGAGGCCAACGGCCAAGATAATATTAATCCCAATCTGCTCAAAGATTTGCAGATAGAAAGGATTGAGAATGCCTGTGCTAGCAAGCACTGTCATCAAAAGGTAGCCAAAGAGGATCAGAGCAAGCCATAACGCATTTACTTTTAAATTATTTTTCATACATTACACCTTCTCTTTCACATTTTTACCTAGAATACCAGCTGGGCGAACCAATAGAATGATAATCAAGATCGCATACACAATCGCATCACGGAAATCTGACAGTCCAACTGCTGTTGCAAAAGTTTCCAAGAGACCGATTACAAAACCACCCAAAGCTGCCCCTGGGATGATACCAATTCCTCCCAAAACTGCCGCAACGAAGGACTTGATACCTGGTGTCATTCCCATCAGTGGCTCAAGCGAGTTGTAATAAAGGGCAATCAGCACCCCTGCTGCTCCTGCCAAGGCTGAACCCAAGGCAAAAGTAAAGCTGATCGTACGATTGACATTAATCCCCATCAGCTGGGCAGCATCGCTATCCACGGAAACAGCCCGCATAGCTTTACCCATTTTCGTCTTTTGCACAATAAACTGCAAACCAACCATGAGTAAAATAGAAATTCCCAAAATCATCAATTGAATATTGGAAATTGAAATTGGCCCAAGCGTATAACGCACTGTTTTAATCACTTGAGGGAAGGAACGAGTATTGGCACCTACAAAGAAGACCATCCCGTACTCCAAGAGGAAAGAAACCCCAATTGCTGTGATCAAGGCTGCAATCCGTGTTGAATTGCGCAAAGGACGATAGGCTAAGAACTCAATCACTACACCAAGGATCGCTGTTCCAACCATAGATAAAATAAGGGCTACAAAGAAGTTTAGGTGAAGGGTGTTAATCAGGTAATATCCCATAAAAGCACCGATCATATAAATGTCTCCATGCGCGAAATTAATCAGTTTGATAATTCCATAAACCATGGTATAACCCAAGGCCAGAAGCGCATAAACACTCCCCAAAATCAATCCATTAGCCAATTGCTGAAGAAATTGTTCGAGCATTCCACACCACTCTTTCTAATATAAAATAAGAGCAGAAACAACAATCTCAGACGAAGCCTTGTCTTGCCGTCTCTACTCAAACATCATAAGCAAGTAAGAAACAAGTCAAAGACTGGGTTTATCCCCAGCCTCAGACCCTTTATTCAGGTTTAACTGTTTCAACAGTTTCTACTTTACCATCTTTCAAACCAATCATCAAGGCTGTCTTCACAGGATTGTGATCTTTATCGATGGTAATAGATCCAGTAACTCCTTCAAAGTCTTTTAACTTAGCAAGGTTATCTTTAATATCTACAGATGTTTTTGCACCCTTAGATGCTTCTGCTGCCATATAAACTGCGTCATATGAAAGGGCTGCAAACATTGAAGGTTCTTCGTTATATTTAGCTTTGTAAGCTGCAACGAATTTCTTCGCTTTATCTGTCATGTCACCTGAAGTTGAGAAACCAGATACATAATAAACATTAGTTGCTGCTGCTGGAGTTGCTTGCTCAACGAACTTGGCATCGCTAAATCCATCAGGTCCAACGATTGTTTGATTAATTCCCAAACCACGCGCTTGGTTCACCAACTTACCAGCTTCTGTGTAATAACCAGGCACAATCAGTGCATCAAAGTCTTTACCTTTGATTTTTGTCAAAGCAGCTTGGAAGTCTGAGTCTCCAGAAGCGAAAGTTTCTGTCGCAACGATTTCACCCTTGTATTCTTTCTTGAAAGCTTCTGCCATTCCTTTTGCATAATCGCTTGAATTATCATAGTAAAGAACGACTTTTTTAGCTTTCAAAGTATCAGTTACATATTTAGAAATGATTTTACCTTGGTAACCATCGGTAAAGGTTGCACGGTACAAATAATCTTGTTTATTTGTCAAATCATCTTGTGTAGCACTTGGTGTTACCAAAGGAACTCCTGCTTTACCAGCATTTGCAATTGCAGCAGCTACGGCACCTGAAGTTGCAGGACCAATGATTGTATTCACTTTGTCTTGAGTTACCAAGCTTGTAGTAATAGTTGCGGCTTCTGCAGTTTCTGATTTGTTGTCTTTATCAGTTACTTCGATTTTCTTGCCATCTACACCACCAGCTGCGTTGATTTCATCAACAGCAAGTTGAGCACCGTGTTGTTCTGCAGTACCGTAAGCTGCTACAGCACCAGTTTCTTCAAAGTTGAAACCGAACTTAAGTGTTTTACCGATTTCTGTTCCAGTAGCGGATGAGTTGTTTGTCGAAACCTCTCCACAGGCTGCTAGAAGCGCAGCACTAGCAAAAGCTACAAGCGAAAGTGCAAATTTTTTCTTCATGAATAATCTCCTCTATTTTGTTTTTTGCTTTTTGCTTTGTTTGCAAATGATATAGTAAGAATATACCGAATTATCTGACAATTGTCAACCCAAAGAAGCCATTTTTTTAAATAATAGCGTTTTCTTGGTTTCTAAATAAACTTCCAACAAAATTCGTATCCAAATTTTGGATCTCGCAAGTCTGGATTTTTTTGATATAGGACTCTTTTGACAGGCTCTCCTTCAGAGAATCTGCCTGATCTTTTGCCACATAAAGCTGCAAATAGCGGTGTTTCTTAGAATGATAAATAATATCTCCAACATGAGCCAGCTTCTTTGCATCGCGATTATAGTATAGATGAATGATGAAACCCATTCGTTCCTCTTTTTTAAACATGACAATCCTCTCTGGTCATTTGTACTCTATTGATTATATCAAAAAAGCCCGCAAATGGGGCATTTTTTCGTAGTTATAAATGAAAACTAGCTAAGATTATTATTAGCCATGATTTCATCGATGAAACCATATTCCAAGGTTTCTTGAGCACTCATCCAGTAATCACGTTCGGCATCTGCGTGAATTTGCTCAACCGATTTACCAGAATTGTCTGCAAGAATTTGCTCCAAGGTCTTACGAGTCTTGAGCAAATGCTCTGCTGCAATGGCCATATCTGTTTGCTGAGTACCGCCACCAGTACCACCCATTGGCTGGTGGATCATATACTCTGCATTTGGAAGCATGAAACGTTTGCCCTTAGCTCCGCTAGAAGCAATGATAGTTCCCATGCTAGCTGCCATTCCCATGACAATCGTCTGCACATCAGACTTAATAAAGTTCATGGTATCTACAATCGCCAATCCCGCTGACACAGAGCCACCCGGAGTATTAACATAAAGATAGATGTCCTTGGTGCTGTCTTGTGCATCTAGGAAAAGTAGCTGCGCAATAACAGAATTAGCCATATTGTCCTCAACAGGACCTGTCAGCATGATAATACGGTCTTTTAAAAGGCGTGAGTAAATGTCATAAGAACGCTCACCACGGCTGGTTTGTTCAATAACTACAGGAATCATGAATATTTTCTCCTTCATTCGATCTATTCATTATTATAACTTTTTGGTCAAAAAAGGTCAAACATTTGCTTTCTCTGTCGGATAACAGAAAGTAGCGCTAAGTCTATCTTTGATTTGGAAAGCATAAATTCACCGGTTTGGCAGAACTTTCCTTTTTGCAGTTTCTAGCTATTATTTTGTACCAAAGAGGCGGTCACCAGCATCTCCGAGACCTGGAACGATGTAGCCGTGTTCATTGAGGTGATCATCAAGGGCAGCAGTGAAGATATCTACATCAGGATGAGCATCCTGCAAGGCTTTGACACCTTCTGGAGCAGACACTAAGCAGACAAAGGTGATGTTGCTTGCGCCACGTTTTTTAAGTGAATCCACAGCCAAAATAGCAGAACCACCCGTAGCCAACATTGGATCGACAACAAAGATTTGACGTTGGTCAATATCTTCTGGCAATTTTACCAAATATTCAACTGGCTTCAAGGTTTCTTCATCACGGTACATTCCGATATGGCCGACTTTAGCGGCAGGAACCAAGCTCAGGAGACCATCCACCATACCGATACCAGCCCGCAAGATTGGGACAATAGCCAATTTTTTCCCTGCAATCTGCTTTTGAACTGTTTTCGTAATTGGTGTTTCAATTTCTACATCTTCAAGTGGTAAATCGCGCAAAACTTCGTATCCCATCAGCATTGCGATTTCATCTACTAATTCACGAAAAGCTTTGGTAGAGGTATCTGTACGACGCAAGATAGACAATTTATGCTGAATGAGTGGATGAGCGATAACTTCAAGTTTTCCCATGATTGGATTTCCTTCTTTCAATTTATTCTTCTTATTATATCAAAAAAGAAGAAAAAAGGCTTGCAACAAGCAAACCTTTTCATCTATTTTGATTACTTTTTGATAGAAGAGTTTGATTTCAATTTAGGCTTTATTGATAGACTATTACACCAAACCTTCTAAGAGGCCTCTCATAAAGTTCTCAGAATTAAACTCGCCGATATCGTCAATTTTCTCACCAAAACCAATCAGCTTCACTGGAATATCCAGTTCCTGACGAATGGCAAGCACAACACCACCGCGCGCTGTTCCGTCAATCTTAGTCAGGACAATACCTGTCACAGGCGTAATTTTTGAAAATTCTTTGGCCTGAACCAGTGCATTTTGACCCGTAGAGGCATCCAAGGCCAGGAAAGTTTCATGTGGCGCTGCTGGATCTACCCGCTTGATAATGCGACCGATTTTTTCCAGCTCTGCCATGAGATTGTCCTTATTTTGCAGGCGACCAGCTGTATCAATCATGAGAATATCAACATTTTCAGCCTTGGCTCTTTCCAAACCGTCAAACACGACACTGGCTGGATCACTCTTTTCTGGACCAGTCACGACAGGCACGTCTACTCGGCGCCCCCACTCAGCCAACTGGGCAACGGCTCCAGCTCGGAAGGTGTCTGCTGCCACCAGCATCACTTTTTTACCTTCTTGCTTGTATTTATAGGCCAATTTGCCGATTGAGGTCGTCTTCCCTACGCCATTTACACCGACGAAGAGCATGACTGTCAAGTCCTTTTGCAGATTGATTTTTTCATTGAAACGACCGTCTTTCTCATAGATATCGACCAATTTTTCAATGATGAGTTGGCGCAAGGCGTCTGGTTTCTTAGCATTTTCCAGACGTGCTTCATAGCGCAAGTCCTCAGTTAGATTGGAAGCTACCTGCACACCGACATCACTGGTAATCAGCAATTCTTCCAAGTCTTCAAAGAAATCTTCGTCAACTGAGCGGAAATTAGCAAAGAAGGCATTGAGACGAGCACCAAAGCCAGTCCGCGTCTTTTTTAGACTGCGGTCATACTTGTCTTGAACACTCTCTTCTTGGTATTCAGTAGAACTCTCAGATGTTTCTGCGGGAGTCAGTTCTTCCTCTGCCTCTTCTCCATACTCGGTCGAGTCTACTTTTGAAGAAGTGCTTGCTTCCTGCTCACTAGATACTTCTTGCTCTGATTCGTAGTTAATTTGCTCTCTCGCTGCAGCCAAACGTTCCTGTAATTCTTGGTAATAATCTCTGCTTTCAGTCGCCGCTTCTGATTCGCTACTACTTTCCAACGCTTGATTTGCTGAAGTTTCAGACTGCTCTTCTGCCTCAGCCAAAACTTGTTCAGGACTTTCCTCGTCTTCAAGCACTGGTTCAGATAAGTCAGCTTGTTGAGTAGTTGGGGCAAATTCCTGCTCAGAAATTGCTGAATCTGTAGACTCTATCTTCTCTTCTAACACAAACTCTACTTCCTGAGTTTCCGCTGTTTCTTCATTGGAAGCAGCAAGAGGCTGGGATTCTGCCTCAAATGGGACTTCAGTCTCTGTAGTCTGATAACTCTCCTCTGCCTGCTCCTCTAACTGGGGCTTTTCTTCAAGTTCCTCTTTTTTACGTCCAAAAAGACGGTCAAATAATCCCATTCTTTAGTTCTCCTTCAATACATATTTCCGAATGGCCCAAGCAACTGCATCTTCATCATTGGTCATCGGAGTGACAACTTCTGCGACTTCCTTGACTTCTGGCACAGCATTTTGCATGGCAACTCCTAGCCCAGCCCAAGCAATCATTGACAGATCATTGGCTTCGTCACCGCAGGCCATAACTTGGCTTTTATCAATTCCCAAGTGGGCAATCAGTTTCTCCAAACCAGTCGCCTTGTGGACATTTTTCGGTGACCATTCCAGCAGCATTTCCCGTGATTTGAAAATCTCATACTGGTCAAACAGTTCGGGCGCAATATGAGGAATGGCTGCATCCAGCGGTTCCTGAGCAAAGGCTGTGACGCACTTATTGTAGGTAATTTGGCTAGAAAGGTCTTCAAAAGCAATGGATTCAAAGTTCAGAGCTGGATTAAACTCCGCATAGAGCGATACTTGGTCTGATTGAATCTGATAAACCAAGCCCCCATCAATCGCATCCAGAGGCAGACCCAATTTCTCAGTCTCTTCATAAATTCTAGCTACATCATCGTAGGCAAAAACTGTTTTATCCAAAATTTCGCCTGTATTGCGCTGAACTAGACCACCATTAAAGGTAATGGTGTATTCATCTGCCTGACCATCAGTGCCCAGCTCATGCAGGAAAAATTCCATAGCCTTAAGCGGACGCCCTGTGGTCAATACAACTTTGACACCTTGCTGCTGAGCCGCTTTGAGCGCTGCCAGATTCCCTTGAGAAATCTTTTTATCCGTAGTCAAAAGCGTCCCGTCCAAGTCCAAAGCGATCAATTTAATATCAGCCATTATAAGCCCTCCATGTAGGTCATAACAGATTGGGCCGCATGGTGGCCAATCACTTCTTTCGCAACTGCCAAAATTTCCGGCCGTGCATTTTCTGGTGCAATCGGGTGCCCCACCACCTGCATCATATGCAGGTCATTGAGGTTATCGCCAAAAGCCATGACCTGGTCCATTTCTAGGCCTAGCTTCTTAGCTAGCTCGACAAGAGCCACGCCTTTATCCACATAGTCCAGCACGATATCAATCGACTTATAGCCTGTTGTCATCGCCTTGACACCTGCGACATTCTCATTAACCCAGGCTTCGCCGTCGGCCACTGTTTCTTCGCTGAAATTGGTCGTGAATTTAAAAATCTCGTCTGTAATCTCACTAAAATCAGCAACTTTTTGGATATTTTCATTATAATTAGCGCTGAAAGAGAGATAAGTCGGATCTACTGTCTCTAGCACATAACAGCCTTTTTTCCCTGTCAGAAGCAACTCATTGATATTGACAAAAGGCGACTCCTTAAGCTTGTCAAATACCTTTAGATAAAATTCTCTTGGCATGGTTGCTTCGTATAGATCTTTTCCTTGAAACTCTACTAGGCTACCATTTTCTGCGATAAAGATAATATCATCCCGAACTTCATGAAAGAGCTTCTCAAGAGAGAGAATCCCTCGACCACTGGCAACAGCAAAGTAGATGCCCTTTTCTCTAAACTGAGCTAGCAGGTGCTTGAGCCGCTCCATATCAAACTGACCCTTGTCATCTAAAAAAGTCCCGTCCATATCTGTGGCAATGAGTCTTATCATACAATTATCTCCTTTTTTGAATTAGGGGTGTGCAAAGGGCATTTAGGGTATGCATCTTTTAAGGATTTAGGCAACCCCCATCATTTCTCATCTCTGTTAATCCTTTATATTATATCATAAAACTAACACTTCATTCCACAGATGAAAAACAGTCAGATCATATTTCTATGACCTGACCGTTTTTGATATTGTTTATACTATATCTATTTACTTTTTTATTTTATAAAATAACATCACATAAACTTTTTATATATTTAGTTATCCTAAATTCAATTTATGTTTTGCTATTTGGCAAATACGTTCTGGCGAAGCGTGGTCTACAAACTGACTTAGCAGTCTTCGAGTCGCCAGCTTCCAAGGTGTTGGTTTGCCTGGCGAATGGCTTTGATTTCGGCGTGCAGCGTGGCGTCTTGTTCCTTTTCACGTAAGTTATGACCACGCCCAATAATTTCACCATTCAAGACCACGACAGCCCCGATTGGCACTTCCGCTTGGTCATAGGCTTTCTGCGCTTCCTTCAACGCTTCCCTCATAAAGAATTCTTTTTCCTGAAGTTCCATGTTCTTACTGATAGACGCGCTTCGTCACGACTAGACTATGCGGTCTCTCAAACTCCTTATCTAAGTAATCTTGGTACGTTCCTGGTGAAATAAATCCTCGGGCGCTTAAAATATCGGTGCCTGCTGTCCCGACAATCGTATCGGCTAGCAATACACAGTTGGTACTCATCACAAAATACGTCTTGAATTTTGAAGAGGTAAATTTATACAAGAGTGCATCTGCTTCTTGTTTGAGCTTGTAGGCATACATTGGTTCTTCTTTGTCGATTCCAGGATGCTTAGGTTTCACCATTTTCGGTGGATCCCAAGGCACTGTCAGCGACATCAATTTGGCGATTTCCTTATCGATGGCCGCGAGTTGTTCTGGAGACAAGGCAAGACCATATCCCAGTAGGGTCTTATGATTTTCGCGTTTACAAAATTCGATGTATTTTTCACGGTCGGCACTGAAAAGTACCCCGTCCCCCATCGTTCCAAAGAGGCGCTCCGAATTCGTATCGTAGTTTCCGAATGAAATAATGCGGCCCTTATAACACAGGTCGACATGCCCGATGGCTCCAAACCCGTCTTTTGTGACATGAATAAACATCTCTAAGTTTGGTTCTGCATTTTCTTTGGCACGGTCGTAAATTTCTGAAGCCGTTTCGCCTTCTCCAAGTTCCAACGCATCATTAATTTTTTGTAAGGTTACTCGAGGAATCAGTGCAGCAAATACAAGCGGCATCCCACGACGCAAGCGTCTGCGAAGGACTTTCTTTCCAACTTCGGCCTCGAAGAACCAGCCGTCCCGAATATTGCTAATCCCATACCCGATAAAATAGAGCGAAAGGAAGAACATTTGCAAATTGCCGTCGCCCCCAAGAGAAATTAAAGTGGCTACCCCGACAACTGAAAGCCAAATGGTATCAAAGAGCAAGCGAAATCGCGGGCGAATATCATCTTTGACATAAATATAGTATGTCACACCACTAATTCCCGCCTTCATCACTTCATTGAGTCCCATCAAGATGCTTACAATCGCAATCGGCAATGACAGGAAGAATTGATTTCCTGCTAAAAATCCGTAAAGGGAAAATTTCCCTATATTCAGCCATAACGGGTCTTTAGATGCCGCTTTACTAAACCAACGGAATAAGAAATTCCATAGTTCACGGGCCCATAAGAATGTTAAAAACAGACGTAACATCAATTCTGGGAAGCTTGGTCCGAATATAAGGAGCAATATCCCAGCAACAAGGAACGCAATCCCTTCAAAGAGGAGCTTTTTCCCCGTAATCCCTAAGTCGCTAATTTTCTTCATCAATAATACCTCCTACAGCTACCACTGGAGCAGCTTGTTCATGTTTCTCCATCCATTCTTTCACGAGACGGTAAATCACGGCAAAGATTGGTGTGAAGAAAATCATTCCTACTAAACCAAAGAGATTTCCACCGATTAACGTAGTAGCAAGGGTTAGAGCCGTTGGCAACCCTACGGAACTGCCGACAACCCTAGGATAGACGACATTGCCTTCCACTGTTTGAACGACCATAAAGACGACAACCGAAATGAGTGCTTGAATTGGGCTTTCTGTAAAGATGAAGAGCATTACGATTCCGCACGCCATAAACGGCCCGATATTCGGAATGAACGAGAATACTCCGGCCAGCACCCCAACAAGTCCTGCATATGGCAACCCTACAAGAGAGTATGCGGCAAAAATCATAACCCCAACAATTCCCGCCTCGATGATTTGACTCATCAAGAAACGGTCATACGTATCCACGATGACTTCCCCGACATAAGAATGTGCTCAATTTTGTCTTTTAGCAACACCACATTGAGAATGCGAAGCGTTAAACGTGCGAGTATTTCCTTACTTACGAGAATATTAATCATGAAGAAAATCCCCATAATCACAGAGAACACATTTGAGAAGAGCCTATAATATTCGTTGTAAATCCGCCAAGGAATGTAATGACAGACGATATACGCTTTTGTATTATCTATAACCTAGTTTATTTCCATCAACATACCTGTGCCTTCAAATTATTTTTTATTTATTATCCTCATTATACCAAGAATTCTCACAATTTACTATAACTCCTACTTTCTATTGACGAAAGAAATGTTATTATGCAGTTATACTGCCTCAAGATGATTGACTTTCGAAACATGCAATTTAACGTTTAACAAATCAAGGGTGTCTCCATAGAATCAAAGTATTTCTGATACCCATTTCCTTCTATCTATAGACAGTAAAAAGCCTTGAAACAACTTATTCAAAGGCTTTCTTAGTATTCTATTGTATCAATTACCTTATTCCGATTTCTGTTGCTACTAATTTTATACTCATACTATAAACTTTCTAAATCTTTTAACTTGACCGACACAATCTTGGAAACTCCTGACTCCTGCATGGTTACTCCATAGATGGAATCTGCCGCAGACATGGTTCCCTTACGGTGGGTCACAACGATAAACTGGCTTTCTTTGTCAAAGCGATTGAGATAATCCCCAAAGCGCTTGACATTGGCCTCATCCAGAGCTGCCTCAACTTCATCCAAGATAACAAACGGAATGGTCTTGACGCGGATGATGGAGAAGAGAAGGGCTAAGGCTGACAGGGCTTTTTCTCCACCACTCATAAGATTGAGAGATTGGATTTTCTTGCCCGGAGGCTGAACCGAAATCTCTACCCCAGCTGTCAGCAGGTCGCCTTCTGTCAAGATCAGGTCAGCTGAACCGCCGCCAAACATCTGGCTAAAGGTCAGCTTGAAGCTTTCACGAATGGCTTCAAAGGTTGTTTGGAAACGTTCCTTGACTTCGTCATTCATCTCTTCAATGGTTTCCAAGAGAAGATTTTTGGCTGAGAGGACATCGTCCCGCTGACTTTTGAGGAAATTCAGTCGGTTGCTGACTTCTTCAAATTGTTCTACTGCTTCCAGATTGACCGGTCCCAAAGCACGAATAGCCTTTTCTAAGTCTTTGACTTGGGCTTCTGCAGCTGCAAGATTTTCCAAAGAACGCGCTCTTTGATCAGCCTCTTCAAAGCTGATCTGGTAATTATCCGTCAGATTAGTCAGCAGACGACGCAAGGCATCTGAAAATTTCTCTTTTTCAGCCTCTGCCTTGGCCTGACGGCGGATCAAGCTCTCATTTTGCTGACGGGCTTGGTCTAAATGCCCTAGAATATCCTCGGACTGCCCCTCTAAGTCGTCCAGCTCAAATTTAAGTCGGATGAGGCTCTGATCCAAGTCTTTCTTTTTCTCTTGGGCAGTCTTAAGCTGTTCTTCCAAGACGGAAATATCCACCTTCTGGCTGACCGCTGCTTCTTTTTGCTCTATCAAAAGCTGCAAAGTCGCAACTTCCTTGTCCAAGGCAGCCTTCTCCTCTAGCAAACGCGACAAATCATTCTTCTCAAAGCGCTGGCTAGAAGTCAGCTCCGTGCTCTTCAATTTCAGTTCAGACAAGTTAGCCGATAGCTGATCGAAGCGATCCTGAACAGCGTTTTTATTCGACTTGAGTTGCTCAATTTCAGCAGTAATAGCTGTTTTTGCAGCCTCAATAGCCGACAGCCGCTCTTCCATTTTTTTCTTTTCAGCAAGCCCTGCAGTCTCAGACTGGCTAGCCAAATCTTGCTCCTGCAATTGCTCTAGCTGGCTGAGTTCTGCAACCCGCTCTGCAACCTGTTCGTAGGCCAACTTGACTCTTTGCTCCGTCAAGCGAGCTTGCTCACCCTCAGACTTGATAGCTTCCAAGGCTTGCTTAGCCTCTGATAGCTGAGACTGCAAGCTTTCGACTTGCTGCTCCTGAGCTTTCAGCTTCTGGGACTGCCGCTCCATTTCTCCAAGCAGGCTGTCCAGTTCCGGCTTGATAAAGATTGTGTTATTATTGCGATTAGCTCCTCCGGCATAAGAACCGCCTGTGCGCAGTTCCGTACCGTCCAGCGTTACAATTCTGACTTGGTAACGAACCTGACGAGCAGCTGCACGCGCATGTTCAATCGTATCAAAAATAGCGGTTGTTCCCAGCAGATTTTGGAAAATATTCTCCAAACCTGCCTCATAGGTCACCAGCTCCGAAGCCAAACCTAGGAAGCCTGGACTAGCCTCAATTCTGGATTGATTTTGCTCGGGAAGTTGACGAGCTTTGATAGTCGTGAGAGGTAGGAAGGTAGCCCGACCAGCTCGATTTTTCTTAAGAAAATCAATGGCTCTGGTCGCTGCTCCCTCATCCTCAACGATGATATGCTGGCTGCTTGCCCCCAGCGCAATTTCCAAAGCAGTCTGGTAATGAGGATCGAAGCTCAATTTCTCGCTAACCGCTCCAACAATACCACCCAGACGATCAGCCTCCTGCAAAACACTTTTCACACCTGCATAAAAATTGCTGTGATTTTTGAGGATGGCTTCTAAACTGGCTGCACGGGCTTTTTTATTTTTCAAATCATCCAGCAGGGCAAACATGCTGGTCTGCTCATTTTGATAAGCAGTCGCCAACTTCTCAACCTGCTTCTGCTGCTCCTGATACTGATCTAGCAAGGCTCTGAGGGCAGTCTGAGCCTCTTCTAATTCTGCCTGTCTAGCCACTTCTTCTTCCCTAACAGCTTTTAAATCAGCCTGCAGTTTGCTAAACTCAGCCTGTTTGCTGGCCGCTTGGATCCGCTCATTCTCCAGACGATTTTCGAGCGAGGTCAAGTCGTTAGACAGATCTGCTTCTTCTTGCATGAGCTTGACGTAACGATCCCGCAGATTTTCAATCAACTGATCTGGGTCATCTGAAAAGTCCGCCAATTCTGCTTCCAACTGGCTCATAGCCTCTTGATTTTCTGTCAACTGGACTGCTAAATCAGCCAGATGATCTTCCTTGGAGGAAATATCAGCTGTCAGCTGCTGGCTTTTTTCTCTCAACCCAGCCAAGCGTTCTTCATTTTCCAAACGGCTGCTGGCCGCCTGACTAGATTCCAGCTTAGCTAGGTCTATCTGGCGTTCCAAATCACTGATCAAACGCGTCAACTCCAAAAGACTGGCCTGATCGTCAGACAGTTTTTGATTCACTTCCTGACGTTTAACCTTAATCTCTTGGTTTTCACGCTCCAATTCATCCCGTTTCGTATAATAGGCCGCTAGTTCCTGCTTGATACTCTCCAAATCAGCTTCTGCCGCCGTCAAATCAGTTTTATTCGCCTTGATTTGAGCCACCAAGACATCCAGATAAAGCTCCTGACGCTCATGATCCAGTTCTAAAAAGCGCTTGGCCGTCTCAGCCTGCTTTTCCAGTGGCTTGACTTGACTATCCAGCTCGTAGATAATATCTTCCAAGCGATCCAAATTGTCTTGAGTCTGCGCTAGTTTGCTTTCTGTTTCCTTGCGACGGGTCTTATATTTGAGCACTCCGGCCGCTTCTTCAAAAATAGCCCGACGCTCCTCTGGCTTACTGTTAAAGATTTCCTCGACCTTTCCTTGGGAAATAATGGAGAAAGAATCCCGTCCCAGTCCTGTATCCATGAAAAGGTCATGGACATCGCGCAGACGGACCTTTTTGCCGTCAATCTTGTACTCGCTATCACCACTGCGATAGATATGGCGCTCGACGCGGATTTCCTTGCTTGCTTGCTTGATAAACTGATCCTGATTATCCAAAACCACAACGACCGAAGCATAGTTGAGGGGCTTGCGGTTCTCCGTCCCTGCAAAAATGACATCGGGCATCTTGCCACCCCGCAGACTCTTGACACTCGACTCACCCAGAGCCCAGCGCAGGCTCTCTGTAATGTTGGACTTGCCTGAGCCATTGGGACCAACAACAGCAGTCACACCTTGGTCAAAAACCACCTTGGTCTTATCTGCAAATGACTTGAAGCCCTGAATTTCAATTTCCTTTAAAAACATTAGTGACTTTCCTTTTCAAATGCATCCTTGGCAGCTTCCTGCTCAGCCAGTTTCTTAGAACGGCCTTGTCCCTGACCCGCTTTCTGACCATTGATTAACACAGCCACAGCAAAGTTCTTAGCATGGGCTGGCCCTGTCTCATCTGTAACCTGATAGACAATCTCCACATCCCCATTAACCTGTAGGAGTTCTTGCAGCTTAGTCTTATAGTCAGTCACCTGCTCAAAGTCACCTGCTTCTACCTTGGGAATCATGACTTGGTAAATAAAGTCTTTGACAGTCTCCACATCCTTATCCAAAAGAAGGGCACCCAAAAAGGCCTCAAATAAGTCACCCAGAATGGTATCGCGATTGCGGCCTCCTGACTTTTCCTCACCGCGACCCAGCTTGATAAACTGATCGAACTGACAGTCCCGTGCAAAGCCAGCCAAACTCTCCTCCCGAACAATCATGGACCGTAGTTTTGACAAATCTCCTTCTGGTTTTTTGGGGTATTTTTTATATAAATACTCAGAAATAATCAGCTGCAGAACAGCGTCTCCTAAAAATTCCAGGCGTTCATTGTGTGAAATTTTTAAGAGGCGGTGCTCATTGGCATAGCTGGTGTGAGTAAAAGCGGTCTCTAGCAGACTACTGTCTTCAAACACCAGCCCAAACTGCTCCAGCAGTGCATCTTTTAATTGTTCCATAGTTTCTTTTTCATGCTAGGCCAAGGCAGAGCATGAGTCCAATTCATCCTTTCTAAAATGATGTTCTTTGTGAACTATCTACCATTATACCAAAAAACAAGTGCCAACGCACTTGTTTACTTGTCTTCTTAGCGTAATTCCCGGTCTATTCCTTATCTGGGATGACTTTGAAAAGGTAATAAGTAATAAAGATTGTCAGGGCGAACAAGAAAATTTTCACCCAAATAATGGGCGCGAAGGTAATAGAAATTCCCATCAAGATATAGATGGACACGATAATCTTTTTCTTGCGCTCTTTGGCAATCGAGCCTGTCTCCCGAAAATCTGCGACATAGATTTGATACATTTTGGTGTGATAAAGCCAATTCTCAATCCGCTTGGAGCTGCGTGAAAAGCAGGCGATGGACAAGAGAAGAAATGGTGTCGTCGGCAGGAGAGGAAGAAAAATCCCCAAAACTCCTAACCCTAAAGATAAGAGACCTACCACAAAGTAAATTGGCCGCATACAAGCTCCTTTCCGATATTTAAGAATCACTTAAGTTCATTCTCTGACTAAGAAAAGTTCAAACTAACGATTTTTAATATTTAAAACGGGTATAGATGAATTTTTAATTGTTCTTCTGCTCATTCTTATTCCATGCTCCCCATTCTTGAAATTCATCATAGGTATTTAACACCTTTGTTTCGCCCGTATAGCTATTGGTACCGATTACTTCCAGTTTGTCCTGGCCAACTGGCGCAAACCAGTGTCGCAAAGTCTGATATTCATCTTCGGCACTAACCAATCCTTGACGGAAACCAATATAACTCTTATCTGAATTTATGCGTATTTTTTTCAGAATATCTGGATACTCCTTTGCAAAATTATTTGTTTCCACTATATCGTTTTCAGAATTCACAATCAAGGAATCTCTATTCTGTAAAAATCCTGATTTAGTTATCTGGTCAAATATATTTGCACCTATCGCCAAACTACCTATTCTATATTGTTCTGCATACTTTAAATTTTGTAATTGAGGGTGCTTATCTTCGATCTGATGGCTTTCGAGATTCAATAAAACAAATTTAGAACTATCATCTTTCGATTTACGAAGCTCCAATATCTGATACTCTTTCCCATCTTGATAAAGAATTGTCCCTTGCTGATTGAGATAGTAAGACGAATCATATTTTTTAACTAATGCATACAAATCTACCTTCTGAGCACTTGGTTCCTTTTGCTCAATATCATAAATATAAGCATACCAGTACCATCCATCTAAGGGACGTTCAGAAGACGTGTTTTGAAATCGACGCTCAAATGTCACAAAATATTTTTTACCAAGATTGATATGAGCATCATAACCACCAGGGGACAGCTTCAGATAAACATACTGATTTTGCTCTCCAAAAAAGTCTACATGTTCCACAACTTGTTGTTTCAGTATACGGAACTCTTTTTTAGGGATTGATTGTTTTTGGTGTAAAAAGATAACGATTCCAGTCCCCACTAGAACAACAAGTAATGGAAGTAGAAAGAGAATAAACTTTTTGTTCAAATACTTCTTCATTGCTAAAAAACTCCTTGGGCAATACGATTGAAATCAGCTTCTCGCATAAAAACTCACCACAACTATTTTTGTATTAACTTATTATATCACACAGTCCTTTAAAGTAGAGGAAAAGAGACTGGGACAAAAGTGTCTCAGTCTAGCTTTACTATGTTCAAAAGGTCTTGATTCGCTATCTGATTGCTCAACAACAAGTGACTGTTGAGGTTGCAAACCCTAATTGAGAAGTAACTTACTTTCGATTTTGTCCATCTTTTCACTTCAAAAAGTTCCTTTGATGAAAACTTTTAAATACTCGTTAAAGGTGTCGCAGTATCAGGCGAGGTATCATAGACTTGGAAGTCGTGACCGACCGCCATATCGGCTTGAGCTAACTGATTAACCATAGTCATATGAGCCAATTCCTTGATATTATTTTCCTTGCTCAAATGCCCCAGATAGATGCGCTTGGTGCGATTGCCAAGTGTGCGAATCATGGTTTCCGCACCATCTTCATTGGATAAGTGCCCCAAGTCAGATAGGATGCGCTGTTTCAAGCTCCACGGGTAGGCACCGCTCCGAAGAATCTCGATATCATGATTGCTCTCAATCAAATAAGCATCTGCATTCTCAATCACTCCTGCCATGCGGTCACTGACATAGCCCGTATCCGTCAGCATGACAAAGCTCTTGTCATCCTTCATAAAGCGGTAAAACTGGGGAGCAGCTGCATCGTGGCTCACTCCAAAACTTTCGACATCTAAATCGCCAAAGGTTTTCATCTTACCCATTTCAAAGATATGCTTCTGACTGGCATCCAGCTTGCCCAAGTCCTTTTCCATCGCTCGCCAGGTTGCTTCGTTGGCATAAATGTCTAGATTGTATTTACGAGCCAAAACCCCTACACCATGGATGTGATCCTTGTGCTCATGGGTGACCAAAATAGCATCTAAATCCTCTGGTTTGCGATCAATTTCACTCAAAAGGCTCGTAATTTTTTTCCCTGATAGACCAGCATCGACAAGCAGGCGTTTTTGGTCTGTTTCCAGATAAAAGCAATTACCACTCGAGCCTGATGCTAGAATACTATATTGAAATCCCTTAGTCATGTTCACTTTCTACATTCTCTTCATTTTCCCAGTCATCTACACGGACAGCATCGTTATCATATGGAAGGACAATGGTAAAGGTAGAGCCCTTTCCGTACTCACTTTTGGCCCAGATAAAGCCATGATGCTGCTTGATAATTTCTTTAGCAATAGCCAGACCCAAGCCCGTTCCTCCCTGGGCTCGACTGCGGGCCTTATCCACCCGATAGAAACGATCAAAAATCTTTGGCAGATCCTGCTTGGGAATGCCCAAACCTTCATCCGAAATTGAAAGAATCAACTGAACATCTGTTGTCCTCACAGAAACCGTAATCGTCCCACCATCAGGTGAATACTTGATGGCATTGTTCATGATATTATCAATAACCTGGGTCATCTTATCCGTATCAATCTCTACCCAAATCGGCGTAATTGAATAATCCCTGATAATCTCATATTTTTTGGTCTCATCCTGATTTTTTATCTTATCAAAACGGTTGAGGATATAGGTGATAAAGGCCGTAAAATTAGTCAGCTCAACGTCCAGATGGCTGGTATTATTATCAATCCGCGATAAGCTAAGCAAGTCCGTCACCATCCGCATCATCCGGTTTGTCTCAGTTAGTGAAACTTTGACAAATTCCGGTGCAACAGGCTCTGACAGAGCACCATCATCCAAGGCTTCCAGATAGGATTTTACACTGGTTAGAGGCGTCCGCAATTCATGGCTAACATTGGAAACGAAAAGCCGACGCTCCCGTTCTTCCTTGTCCTGCTCCGTCGTATCATGCAGCACTGCTACCAACCCGGATATAAAACCTGACTCCCGTCTGATCAAGGCAAATCGAACCCGCAGGCTTACATATTCACCATTTTCATCTTGAGAATCAATGGTCAATTCTGGAACATTGGTAATCAATTCGCGCAAATCGTACTCATCGGCAATATCCAGCAAATCTAAAATACTGGTATTAAGTACATCATCACGCTTGACTCCCAATTGCTTGGTCGCCATGTCATTGATAGTGATAATCTGTCCTCGACGGTTGGTCGCAAGTACACCATCCGTCATGTAAGACAGGATACTGGATAGACGCTTGGTTTCTTGCTCCAAATTTTCATGCGTCAGGCGAATCACTTCAGAAAGATCATTGATGGAATTGGTCATGTCCGTGATTTCAGGACTGCCCTGCATATCTAAAACTTCTGAATAATCTCCTGCGATCAATCCCTTGATCTTTTGATTTAACTGCACCAGCTTTTGAGTATCTCGTCGATTTTCCAGAAGTAAAAGAGCCACAACGATAATAAAGCCGACAACGATCAGTGAAAAGACAAAGTCAGGAGAAAGCACAAATTCTTTTAGTGTTTCAATCATTATTTCTTATGTAATAACCGACACCGCGACGAGTCAGGATATACTCCGGACGGCTTGGAGTATCTTCGATTTTTTCGCGCAGACGGCGAATGGTCACATCGACTGTCCGCACATCTCCAAAGTAATCATAGCCCCAGACGGTTTCCAGCAAGTGCTCACGCGTCATGACCTGACCAACATGAGTCGCCAAATGGTGCAAGAGCTCAAATTCACGATGGGTTAATTCCAATTCTTTCCCATGTTTTTTCACCACAAAAGCATCTGGAAGAATCTGCAAATCCCCAATAAACAGTTCCTTTGGACTGCTCTCGTCCACATGGCTATCTGGGATTAGTTCAGAACGGCGCAACAAGGCCTTGACCCGAGCCAGCAATTCACGATTTGAAAAGGGCTTGGTCACATAGTCATCGGCACCGATTTCCAGACCAATTACCTTATCGAACTCGCTATCTTTGGCCGAAAGTACAATAATCGGCACATTGCTGGTCTTGCGAATCGTACGAGCAACATCCAGTCCGTCCACTTCTGGCAACATCAAATCCAGAATTAAGATATCCGGCTGCTCTGCTTCAAACATTTCTAGAGCTTCCTTACCATCAAAGGCTGTCAGTACTTCATAGCCTTCCTTAGACATGTTAAACTTTATAATGTCCGAGATTGGCTTCTCGTCATCTACAACTAATATTTTTTTCATTTTTTACCTTCATATCTATACATTTTTAAGCTTAGACATCTATTGTTTTTGTACTTGTCCTACTGCTCCATAAGCACTATTATATCAAATTTTCCTTAAAAAATACTATTTTCGTACACTATATTCCAACATTCTTATAGAAATTTCAACTCAACTCTCTTTCTACCAAAAATCTCAGTCAAGGAGGAGGAATCCTCACTAAAATCCTTGATTTTTTTCACTTTTTCTGCAAAAATAGAGGCATAGAAAGAAGGTTGAACTATGACAAAAATCAATCAAATCATCACTTATCTTGAAAATGAAAAGCAGGATGTAGCTGTTATCTCCGATCCTGTAACCATCCATTACCTAACAGGCTTTTACAGCGATCCACATGAACGCCAGATGTTCCTATTTGTCTACACTGACCATGAGCCACTTCTTTTCGTACCAGCACTAGAGGTTGAGCGTGCTTCTTCTACCGTAGACTTTCAGGTTGTAGGCTATGTCGATTCTGAAAATCCTTGGGAAAAGATCAAGACTTCTCTACCATCTCAAACCTTCAAACAAGTAGCGGTCGAGTTTGACAATCTGATTTTAACCAAGTATCACGGCCTGCGTACTGTTTTTGATGGGGCTGAATTTGTCAATCTGACTCCTTACATCAACCGCTTGCGCTTGATCAAGTCAGCCGACGAAATCCAGAAAATGCTGGTAGCTGGCCAATATGCTGACAAGGCTGTCAATATTGGTTTTGACAATATTTCACTGGACAATACCGAAACAGATATCATCGCTCAAATCGACTTTGCTATTAAGCGAGAAGGCTATGAGATGAGTTTTGAAACTATGGTTCTGACAGGCAATAATGCAGCTAATCCGCACGGCATTCCCGGAGCCAATAAAATCGAAAACAATGCCCTCCTCCTCTTTGACTTGGGCTGCATGGTCAATGGCTACGCCAGCGATATGACACGGACCGTCGCTGTCGGTCAGCCAGACCAGTTCAAAAAAGATATCTATTATCTGACTTTGGAAGCCCAGCAAGCAGCGCTTGACTTTATCAAACCAGGCGTCACAGCTCATGAAGTAGACCGAGCAGCCCGCGAGGTCATCGAAAAAGCTGGCTATGGTGAATACTTTAACCACCGCCTTGGACACGGCATCGGTATGGATGTCCACGAATTCCCATCTATCATGGAAGGCAATGACATGGTCATCGAGGAAGGCATGTGCTTCTCTGTCGAGCCCGGCATTTACATTCCTGGCAAGGTTGGCGTCCGCATCGAGGACTGCGGCTATGTCACTAAAAATGGTTTTGAACTCTTCACCGAAACCAGCAAGGACCTACTGTATTTTGAATAGAATTTTATGAGTCTATATTATATTTTGAATGATTATTGGACTTGGCAAAGGACTTCTGGTTATTTGAGCTATCATTGTTGTGCATCGTTATAGCTGTCTTAGTCCTTAAGCATTTATAATTTCAAAAAACGATAGAAAACTTTCTGTCGTTTTTTCTTGTTTCCTAATAATTATACCAAGTCATTTAGGTTCACCTGCTTTTCCTCCAATGAAGTCGTCTCTCGAGACTTTCCGAAGAACTCTTTTGCTCTGCACTAACCAGTTTTTACACCAACAAGATGCTTTCATCATTGATAAGAGAAAGCGTTACAAATCCTTATCATATCAGAGGTTTCTAGCCCTTCTTGCCCTTCTGATTTAAAAATGTTATAATTTTTTATGAAAAATTGTCTAAAAATTCTAATCTTTGCTGTTAAGGAGGTCTGGATGCTCTTTAAAAAGTCAGAAAATCACGGATTTTCTCGCTATATCTGCCTGCTCTTGCTTCTCGTCATTTTTCTGGCTTGTTCTCTCTTTTTAGCTGTCTCCTTGGGATCGGTCACTATTGATATACAAGACACTTACCAGATTATTTTCAGCAAACTCGGATTTCCCCTTGGCACAGGCAAACTATCTCCGTCCACAATCGCTATTGTTTGGAACATGCGGGTTCCAAGAGTGCTCTTGGGAATCCTGGCTGGTGCTGGCCTTTCTGTCTGTGGCAGCGTTATGCAATCTACTGTCAATAATCCTATCGCAGAGCCTTATATCTTAGGAATTTCAGCGGGTGCAACCTTCGGAGCCACACTAAGTATCATCTTAGGGCTCAAATCCATTACTGGCGCAGGCGCCTTTATAGGAGCCATTCTGGCATCAGCTGTGGTCCTTTTTATCGCATCCATGCAGGGAAAGATGACGACAAGCAGTCTGATTTTATCAGGAACAGTTGTAAATGCCCTCTTTATCGCTTTTTCCAACTTTATCATTTCCGTCGGTGCCAATGCTGATAGCCTTATGACAATCAAGTTCTGGACTATGGGCTCACTGGCTGGAACTTCTTGGTCAGATTTAGCCTTGCCGGCTCTTGTTGTTGGTCTCTCCTTTTTGTTTTTCTGTTCTCAGTATCGTATTTTCAATACTATGATGATGGGGGACGAAGCAGCTTTGACCCTGGGAGTCCCTCTGCGTTTTTACTGGTTCCTCTATATAACAGTTGTCGCAGTCATGACAGCGGTGCTGGTTGCCTGCTGTGGTATTATCGGCTTTGTCGGACTAATCACTCCGCACATTGCTCGTAGATTAGTCGGTACCAACTACAAAAGACTCTTTCCTATCGCTACTCTGCTCGGCTCACTCTTTCTTGTCTGGGCAGATGTTTTGGCTCGAATTTTGGTCAAAAATGCCGAACTGCCGATTGGAATCTTCACTGCTTTGGTCGGTGCACCCTTCTTTATCTACATTGTAGCCAAAAGCCGAAAGGAGGTAAGCAGCTGATATGGATCTAACTTGCCAAAATATCCACTATGCTGTCGGCCAAAAAGAGATCTTAAAAGGGATTTCACTCAAGGTCGAGCGAAATCAGTTTCACACTATTTTAGGACCCAACGGAAGCGGCAAAACTAGTCTGCTCAAAACAATCTACCGTCAGATCAAACCTGACAGCGGGAACATTTATCTAGACGGAAGGCCGCTTGAACAGGTCAGCATAAAAAAAACAGCCCAGAAAATAGCCGTTGTAACTCAGTTTAACCATCTTCAGTTTGACTGTACCGTCCAAGAAATCGTCATGCTGGGCAGGACGCCGCATCTGTCCCTTTTTCAAAAAGAGAGCGAAAAAGACTACGCCCTTGTCCGTCATGCCTTGGGTCAGGTGGACATGCTGGACAAGAGAGAGCGAACCTATCTTTCCCTGTCTGGTGGTGAGAAGCAAAGAGTCTTGCTGGCACGCGCTTTGGCTCAACAGCCAAGCCTACTACTCCTAGACGAGCCAACCAATCATCTGGACATCAAATACCAGCTGGATATGCTGCGTATAGTCAAAGACCTGAACATCAATGTTTTAGCTGTTTTACACGATATCCAACTGGCTTGTCGTTATTCAGACTATTTGTACCTCATGAAGGGAGGTGAGATTGCATACCAAGGCGCTCCAAAGGAGGCCATCACTCATGATTCACTGCAAGCCGTTTACGGCATTCAGAGCAAAGTAATCTGGACCAAGGATCGACAGGCCATGATTCAGTATCTATAAGAGTCTGTTTTCAGCTTTATCTATACAAGCTCCAAGCCCAAGAAAGGAAGGCAATATGAAAAAAACACTCAGTATCTTACTCGTCGCAACTGCTGCATTGACAATGGCAGCCTGCAATTCTTCATCTAAGGAAAGTACGAAAGAAAGCTCAACTTCGCAATCTTCCTCCAAAACAGAAAGCGCGAAAAAGAGCACAGCAGAGACAAAATATCCAGTGACAATCAAAACTTACGATGCCGAAGGCAAAGAGATTGATCAGGTCTTTGAAAAGGCACCGGAAAAGGTCATCACCAACAACCTTTCGACGACCGAAGTCCTGATTGAACTAGGATTGAAAGACAAGATCGCCGGTATGCTCAATCCAGACAACGATGTCACAGATAAATACAAGGCTGATATTGCCACCATTCCGCAAGTCGGCGACAAGAAAACCGTATCACAGGAAACTGTGCTATCTTATGAGCCAGACGCTCTTCTTGGCCGAAACATGATGTTTTCCGAGAAGTCTCTGGGGACAGTCAGTGCCTGGAATGAAAACAAAATCCCTGTCTATACACAGAAGGCTTCCCTGTCCAATACTAAACAAGACCTAGGCAATATCGTTGAAGATGTTAAAAATATAGGAACCATCTTTAACGTCCAAGACAAGGCCAATCAATATGCTGATCAACTGCAGGCAAGAATTGACACTGTCAAGAAGGCCAATAAGGCCAGCCAAGGCGAAAAGAAAAAAGCGCTCATCATGTGTGCCTACAACGATGAGACTTTCGGTGCCTATAAATCTGCTCTACAGGAGAGCCTGCTTAACCAGCTCGGCTATACCAATGTAGCGACCGGAACCTCTGACTTGACCTTGGAAAATCTGGTCTCTATGGATCCAGAAGTCATCATCTATGTAACCAGCGACCGCAACAAGGCCATGGATGAACAAGCAGTTGATCTAATGAAAGCTAATCCCGTTCTGGAAGATGTTCCAGCGGTCAAAAATCAGAAAATCATGACCATCTCCTATGATGAGTTCATGGATTATGGTCCTGCTGTAATCGACTCACTCGAGAAAATCAATGACTTTGTCAATAAATAAGACTTTTGTCTGGGAGGGTATCACTGTCAACATTGCCCTGCCCCAAGATTATGACAAATCACGACCTTATCCTGCTGTCTTGCTAAACGATGGACAGATAAACTACCTAAGCAAGCTTTCTCCATCGGTAATCTTAATCGGACTGATATCAAACAACAGGCTGGACGATTATACACCCTGGAAAGCCAATGCTCTAAAGCCTGGCAATCCCGATTTTGGCGGCAGAGCAGATAGCTACCATCAGAAACTATTCAACGGTATATTAGCCGAAATCAGACAGCACTACCGACTGGATGACAAGAGAATTGCCTATGGTGGCTACTCTCTCGGTGGACTAGCGGCTGTATACAGTCTCTATAACGGCTGTAAGATTCCTTGTATTTTTTCTATCTGCGGTTCCTTTTGGTACCCAGGTTTTACCGACTATTGTCGGACACAGGACTTGAAAAACAAGGACTGTCTAGTCTATTTGCAGAATGGAAGGACTGAAGGCGCGAATCACTCGAACCGACTTTCCAAGGCTCCTTTCTATGCTGAAGAAATTCATCGCTTGATTCAGAAAGAAATCCTTACCACCTACTCCGTCTTTGACCCTTACGGGCATCATGAAGCCCTCAAAGAGCGCTATGCTGCCTTTGCCGACTGGCTGGCCACACAATGGCATATCAACTAATGAAAATCCCCTTTGTCACTCACAGTAGCTGACAAAGGGATTTTTAGTTTATTGCTGTAAGTAAAAAAATTTATTCCGTTTTCTCCCCCGCCTCTAGTTTCAACAGAAAGGCTTTTTTATCAAGGCCACCGGCATAGCCAGTCAAATTTTACTTCGATTCAAATTCTACACTACTTTCAGCAGCCATCAGTTGGTCAGAAAATGAATAGGACTCATAATTATTATCAGGATTATCCGTCCACATTTCACATTGCTTGATAACAGTCACAATGGCATCTTCGACACCATCCGGTGGATATTTGTATTTCCTAAGGAGCCGTTTAACAAGCATGCGCATACGAGCACGCGCAGAATGTTTTTTCTGCCAATCAATAGTTTTGCTTTTGCGCAATGTCTCCGTTAATTCATGAGTCATTGCAACAAGCTCATCATTTTCATAAAAATCTTTGACTGCTTGTGGTTGCGTCAAAGCATCATAGAAAGCTAATTCTTCATCGGTAAGACCTAAAGAATCCCCCTCTTCGTGAGCTTTCGCCATTTCTTTGGCCATTTTCATTAATTCAGCAATAACTTCTTCATTCGAAAGCATGCCATTCAGATATGCTCTCATCGCTCGCGAAAGAATTTCAGAGAACTTTTCGGATTTGACTAAATTTGTTCTTTGATATAAGGTAATCTGCTCTTGTAATAATTTTTTTAAGAGTTCTACCGCTATGTTTTTTTCCTTCATTTTAGAGATTTCATCTAAAAATTTAGGATCAAATAACGAAAATCCTGTATCAATATCTGAGAATAAATTAATGACACCTTCACTCTTGATAGAAGCTTTTAGTAACTCATTGATACGATCATTAATATCTTTCAGAGAAAGCTTTTTACCCTCCCCAGTTATTCGTGTCAGCAATGTTCTGACTGCTTCAAAATAAGCTGCTTCAAAACGTTGCTCAGGAGTAAGCAAAGAACGACAAAGTGATAACGCTTGGCGTAAGAGTAACGATTCTTTTATGAAGAGCTCTTTCTTCTTCTCCTTGTCTACACTTGACAAGAAGTTTACCCCACTACTAATTGTTTTAGCTCTGATTAAATCACTTGATTTAGAGAGCGTGAATTCTGAATAGTCAAACCCATAAAACAAATCACGACAGACCTCTAGTTTTTCAACAAACTTTGGTAAAGCTGTCTTAGCTATATCAGTGTCCCCAAAGTTACCTTTGTCTCGATTTGTATAATCGTTCATGGCTTGCTTTAAAGCACTTGCAATACCGATATAATCAACTACAAGTCCACCCTCTTTATTTTTGTATACTCGGTTAACACGAGCGATTGCCTGCATAAGATTATGACCTTGCATTGGCTTATATACATACATGGTTGCAAGGCTAGGAACATCAAATCCAGTCAGCCACATATCAACGACGATAGCAATCTTAAATGGGCTTTCATTGTCTTTAAACCTTTTAGCCATCTCTTCTTTATGGCGCTTATTCCCTACTATATCATGCCATTCTTCCGGATCATTATTACTAGAAGTCATGACAACTCCAATTTTTTCCGTCCAATTCGGACGCTTTTCAAGTAAGGTACGGTAAATTTTCATCGCAATCGGACGAGAATAAGCAACAATCATTGCTTTTCCAGTTAATTCCTGCGCACGATTTTCTTCATAATGGGTAATGATATCTTCACACAAGGCAATAATAGTTTGATCAGCCCCTAAAATACTATCGAGACGACCCAATTCCTTTTTGCTTCTATCAATCGCATGTGATTCAGCGCTTTGTGCCATCAAGTCATACTCTGTGTCAATCAAACGCAAGATATTTTCATCTAGTTTTAAATGCATGACACGGCTTTCATAATAGACGGGCCGAGTAGCGCCATCTTCAACCGCCTGTGTCATATCGTAAACATCAATATAATTACCAAAAACCTCTGTTGTAGACTTATCTTTAGTAGAAATAGGCGTTCCAGTAAATCCAATATAAGTCGCATTAGGCAAGCTATCTCTAATCAACCTGGCTGCTCCGACGACTAGTTTCGCTTCTCTTTCTCCATCTTTTCCTTTGGTAATTTTAATCTTTTCTTCAAGTCCATACTGTCCACGATGAGCCTCATCAGCCATGACAACAATGTTTCTTCTATCAGAAAGCGCCTCATCTGACTCTGAAAACTTCTGCATAGTTGTAAATATAATGCCATTGGCTTGGCGACCAGTCAATAGTTCTTTCAGATGCAAACGGCTCTCTGCCCGAATCGGTGTCTGTCTCAGAAAATCTTGGCATTTGGAAAACTGTCCATATAACTGTTCGTCCAAATCATTTCGATCAGTCAAAACGACAATAGTTGGCGAGTCTAAAACTTTCTGCAGCAGATGAGCATAGAAAACCATGGATAGGGATTTCCCACTCCCTTGCGTATGCCAGAAAACACCTCCCCGTCCATCGCTTTTAGTTGCCTTCAAAGTAGATACAGCAGCCTTATTCACTGCAAAATACTGATGATAAGCCGCTAAAATCTTGGCATCCTCAGAAAAGCAGATAAAATTCCTTAAAATATCCAGAAATCTAGTCTTATCAAAAATACCTTCAATGAACGTGGTAAAATTAGCATACTGAGTATCTTCAAAACTACCATCAGTAGTCTTCCACTCCATAAAGCGGTCTTCACCAGCAGTAATTGTCCCCGCCTTTGAAGTGGCTAGATCCGTCATTACGCAAAAAGCATTATAGTTAAATAAATTTGGAATTTCTTTCTGATATGTTTTAAGCTGACGATAGGCATCAGAAGCATCTGTTTCTTGGCGAGAAGGACTTTTCAACTCAAAAACAACTACTGGCAAACCATTCAAAAACACTATAATATCCGGACGTTTATTACTCTTCTCTACAATTGTCCATTGATTAATTACAGTAAAAGAATTATTATTTACATTATCGAAATCAACTAAATAAACGAGATTAGATTGTTTCCTTCCTTGATGAAAATAGGAAACTTCTATACCGTTTTGAAGATAATTTGTAAAAATCTTATTTTTTTGAAGCAAGGAACCTGTTTCAAAGCGCTGTAGCTTTTCAATTGCCTCTTGAATTGCAACAGTCGGTAGCTTAGCATTGATCCTTTCTAAAGCAGGATAAAGCTCATCCAAGTATAAAGGTGTTCTATAATCACGCTCTACATCTGGACCATAGACATATGAATAGCCCAAACTATCACGAAAAAGTTCAATGACTGCATGTTCGTAGTTGTCCTCAGTGAATCCCATAAATTTCTCCATTCTATAAATAGTAAACAATACTTATACTATCTCATCAAATAATAAAAACTGTTTTGAAAAAAATACTTTCCCTAACGAGTCAATAGCATAGCCATAAGCCTTTTCCCCACTTAAACGGTTCTGAATAAACTGTTGTTTCAACTCTTCCTCAACACATCCGAAATTATTAAACTCACCAGTTCTTAAATTAGTAGGCAGTATATTATTAAAAATTCCAATACTTTTCATGAACGCAAACGCAAATTTTATTTTTTCACATTTTGAATGAGTCACTCCAACCTTAGTAATGACTACCTCCTGCCTTCCAACATTAGTAACCGTTACATTCGTATAGACTTTTTTATCTAGAGAGCCTATCAATAAAGCTGCTTATGTACTCACCCGTACTTCGTTTATAGAATCTTTACGTGAAAGATACAGTGATACAACAACTGCGCCAATCGTACCAATTGCTGAAAGCGATTCCCAAATATTTCCTAAATCAATTATAACTTCCATATTTCATCCTACTATGTTACTTTTTGAGGAATAGTTTATAAACAATCATCATTTCCAGTTTGCTATTAAAGCTAGTTAATAGTCATAACCCAAAAGTCGTCAGATAAATCATCATTTAATAGCTTGATTGACAGAGAGTTCACCAGATAAAAGTTTGGGTAGGAGAGTATCTCTTAGTTTAGATAACCTTTGAATTTCTGAAAGGTTGAAACAAAATAACTCATAAAGAGGAGAGAGTACTTTGTCTAACTCAATTAAATCTTTAAATGTTACATTCAAGTCATAACTATTCACTGAAAATGGACTCAAGTTTGCTTGTGCAGAACCGCTAGAAAGTTTAATTAAGTCTGTAATTATATTTTGCTGTTGCAAAATAGACCAAAGGACTGCATAAGAAAGTTCTGTTTTAGCATAAAATAAACCAACACGCTGATTTACATATCCCTTAAAATTTTTTGGAATAACGCCGATTTTTCCAGTAGTCGCCCCCGTTAGAGCCATTACAATTTCTTTTCCAAACACCTCAAAGTTTGAAGCCTTTGATAATTGAGACTTATTTTTTACATAATTTAGATTAGTAATATCAACAGTTATCCCATCTATATCTTTTATTTTGATTACTGGTTTACCTTCGTCAACCCAGTCTTTACTCTTAAACGCATAGCCTGATTTTAATTCAAATATATCTCCTAATTTAATAGAATTACTTGAATAGAAAATCTTCAAATAATTCTTACTAATAGCCGCTAAATGATGATTTATCTTTTTATTATTCTCAATTTTATCATCTAACGCCTTAAGTATTTTACCAATTCTAATTTGTTCTTTTAACGGAGGACATAGAATTTCGTGATTTTTGACAACATCTAGTTGAACTCTTTGTCTGCCTGACGTTCCTACCATTGATTTAATAGCAACTTCTCTGATATTTGGAGCAATCATCAAATAATAAACGAAATTTTCATCACTAATATTTTCTTTAGCTCTTACAACAATAAACTCAGTAGACCCAAACCCTACTTCATCTTCGTCTAATAAATTTACCTTAGACGTTTTTCCATTTTCAAGACTTGGAGTAATACGAGCCATTAAAGTATCCCCATTTCTGAATTTGGTACCACCTCTAAATTCTAAATACTCAAACTCGGGAATATCGCGCGTAAAAGGTTCTAATTTTTCCATCGCTATTTTTTTAGCAATAGCTCCCTTTGACAAAGTTTCTCGGGGATTAAATTCTATAATATCCGAAAGTTTCACTTTCTTCCAATTATTCAATTTCTACTTCTCCTCACCCTATATATTTCCTATGCGAATTTTTTACATTCGCTTGATTGACCATAGCGTAGTGCATGGTTGTATCTATTTTGACATGACCAAGCAAGTGCTGGACTTGTTCGATGGGCATGCCTTTATCTATGGCGCGTGTTGCCAATGTTCTTCTGAATTTATGTGGATGGACCTTATTTAAATCTGCTTTTTCACCGATTTGTCTCAATCTTGTTTCTACCCCTCCGATTAATAGTCTATTATATGGAAAAGATAAAGAAACAAACAGAGCTGGATTATCATCCTGACGATTGTCCAAATAGTTTATCAAGTGAATCTTTGTTCTAGCGTCGAAGTAGACGATTCGCTCACTATTCCCTTTACCAAAGACAAGACATTCTCTTTCATAAAAATTAATATCCTCTCTATTCAATCTTACTAGTTCACCTACCCGCATTCCAGTTGAAGCCAATAAATCAATCATGGCCAAATCACGAATCTCATCGCAAGCATCTCTTAGAAGCTCCAACCCTTCGTCAGAAAAAGTCTCTTTGATTGTTTTATCTGTCTTTATCTTGTGAATCCTACGAACAGGACTCTTTAAAATATAGTCCTCGTCTTCCAACCATCCAAAAAAGCTACTAAAGATCCGACGCATGTTGTCAATCGTCACCTTGCTTGATTTTCGCTCCTGCTGGTAATGCGCAAGATAAGTTCGCAAATCGCCGGTAGTCAAATCTCTTATAGCTGTTTTAAGACTGGTAAGCATGTTTTCAATAACTATTTTATAGTATTTCAAAGACTTCTCACTGCAGCCTTCAATCCGTTTGGCTGAAATAAATAGCTCAAGTAATTTACTATTGCTCTTCTGTTCATTAGCTGATTTAATCTCTGCAACTTCTACATTGACAAAAGCTGCCGTTAGTACCTTTTGCAGATTTTCTAATTGTTGATCGCTTAAATGCTTGATCATATCTGTTGTAATTTGCGTGATTAGTTTATTTTTCATAAGCTACCTACCTTTCGTTTTTATTATACTCCATGGGTAGCTTAAAAAGATAAATCATCATTTAGAGCAGATTGGCCAAGAACTATTTGAAGAAATCTACTATGATGGCTCCTCTGCTCAACTTGGTGATATTATAAGTACTCTAGAGAGTGGCTCACGTCCCAAAGGAGGAGCTGAAACCGATGGTATACCGAGTATTGGTGCAGAAAATATTGAGCGTTTTGGCCAATATGACTACACTAAAGAAAAATTTATAAGTCTAGAATATTTCCAAAAACTTAAACGTGGTATTGTACACTCTGGAGATGTTTTATTATATAAAGATGGGGCTTATACAGGGAAAGTTTCAATGGCTTTGGATGACTTTCCACATGCACAATGTGCTATTAATGAACACATTTTTATATTAAGGCCAAACGAGTTAGCTCCAAGTTCATTTTTCTTATATTTCTTACTTCTGCACGATAAAAACAAACAAGCCTTATTTTCTCGTGCCTCTAGTAAAGCAGCTCAACCTGGATTAAATCAAACTGAGGTAAAAACATTACCTATACTACTTCCAAAAACAGAAATGATTACTAAATTCGAAAGTACTATAGCACCAGTCATGCATCAAATTGCTAAAAATGCTAACGAAAATAGAAAATTGATAACACTACAAAAAGCTCTTCTCCCAAAACTTTTATCTGGTGAAATATCAGTAAACTAAGCCACTAAATGATGATTTATCTTTTTATTATTCTCAATTTTATCATCAATAGCACCTAAAATAGCAGAAATTTTTCTTTGTTCTACTATTTCAGTCGGAATAAAAACCTCAATTGATTTCATAATGCTAGCAGAAACCTCCTTAAAGGTGGTTCCGCTTCCCATATTTTCAATTTTATCCTTGTTAAATTTCAATAGATAATATAAGAATAAGGAATCTACATCTGAATTGGGGATAATACTCTTAAAACCTTGGTTAGTTGAGACGTTATTAGCCGCTATTGCTATATATCCAATGGGAGCTCTTGAACTAAATAGGATTGAGCCTGCTGGTAATATCTTAGCAGAACTATTTTCCAAGCCCGTCAAAGTTATATTTCTATTCCCATGTTCAATATATCTTTCACCAAAATTTGCTAAATCTTTCGGTGTTATCCAAGGAATATTACCCCCATAATATTCTTCTTTTTTAGTAGATGGGGTTCCACCTCCAACGATTGTTCCTAGCTCACTTAATTTTACTTTCTTCCAATCACTTAATTTCAAACCCAATCTCCCCCAATCTTTCTCGAATCTCATCTTCTAATTTATGGGATTTAATAAAAAGTTCTGATAGTTCTGTCGTCAGTCGGTCCATCTTCTCTTCAAATGGTTCTCCGTCATCTTCTTTTTCCTCAATACCAACATAACGACCTGGCGTAAGAATAAAATCTTGCTTTGCAATTTCTGCTGTTTCAACAGACGCACAAAATCCTTTAACATCTTCAAGGTTTCCATTTTGAAAGGCTTCAAAGGTATCTGCTAACTTCTTAATGTCTTCGTCGCTAAAGTCGCGATGCTTACGGTCAATCATTTCTCCCATATTTCGAGCATCGATAAACAGCGTCTTTCCTTTTTGTTTTTTATTTTTACTGATAAACCAGAGACAGGCTGGAATAGTTACACTGTAAAAGAGATTAGCTGGAAGAGCTATAATTCCCTCAATTAAGTCATCTTCGATAATTTTTTTACGAATGTCCCCTTCACCGCTCTGAGTCGATGAGAGTGAGCCATTGGCCAGAACCAAGCCAACCTTGCCATTACTAGGATCCATGTGATGAATCATGTGCTGAATCCAAGCATAGTTTGCATTGCTATTAGGTGGCGTTCCGTATTTCCATCGAATATCATCTTGCAGTTTATCTGCTCCCCAGTTGGAAATATTAAAGGGTGGATTAGCCATGATATAGTTAGCTTTTAGTGTTGGATGTAAATCATTGAAAAAGCTGTTCGCCTGGTGCTCACCAAAATCCGCATCAATACCTCGGATAACCATGTTCATCTTGGCCATCTTCCAAGTATCTGCATTAGATTCTTGACCAAAAACAGATAAATTATTAATATTCCCACTATGATTCTCTATAAACTTAGCTGACTGAACAAACATACCGCCTGAACCACAAGCAGGATCATAAACACGGCCTCTATAAGGCTTTAATATTTCTACAATCGTTTTTACGATACTGGTCGGAGTATAAAATTCACCGCCTCGTTTTCCTTCATATGCCGCAAACTGTTCAATACAATATTCATAAGCACGCCCAAGTAAATCTTTTTCATTCTCACCTTCATACATTTGAATATTAGTGAAAATGTCTACAACTTCCCCTAAAACTCGCTTATCTAAATCTGGACTGGCATAGATCTGAGGAAGGACATTCTCTAGACTAGGATTATCCTCTTCAATTTCACGCATGGCTTTATCCAAGACTGTGCCAATTTCCGAAGAATGGGCATGACTCGCAATAAATTGCCATCTAGCTATTTCAGGGACGAAGAAAATATTCTCCTCTGAATATGCATCAGGATCATTCTCAAATCCGTCACCCTCTGCAAGTAATTGTTGGTATTTTTCTTCAAAAGCATCTGATACATATTTTAAAAAGATTAGACCAACAATAACTTTTCTGTACTCTGACGCTGAAATGTGCCCCCGAAGTGAATCCGCAGCATCCCATAGTTCCTTTTCAAATCCAATATTTGCGTTTGATTTTTTCACCATTTTATACTCTTTTCCCATTTTAATCACATCCATTTTACCATATTTAAAGTAAGTTAAAAAGCACCGATTGGTGCTTTTTTAGCTTATCAATAGTTTTATTTATCCTGTTGTTTTCTCCCCCGCCTCTAGTTTCAACAGAAAGGCTTTTTTATCAAGGCCACCAGCATAGCCAGTCAGTTTGCCGTCGCTTCCAACAATCCGATGACAAGGAATCAGAAGGGAAATGGGATTATGACCAATGGCGCCACCAACTGCTCTAGCAGAGCCAATTTTCCCATACTCAGCCTGCAATTCCCGCAAAATATCTGAATAGGTAGCCGTTTGTCCATAGGGAATCTTCTGCAACACTGTCAGAACCTTGCTTCTAAACTCAGTCACTTGGGGTGCCAATGGAATTTCATTTGTTGCGAGATTTTCTCCCTTAAAATAAGCGTCGAGCCAAGCAGATACAAGTCGGCTAACAGCTGTCTCACTCTCCTGTGCTTGCTCTAAATCATAGCCTGCCCCAAAATATTTCTGTCCCTCAAGCCAAAGTCCCAACAAGGCATGTGCATCTGTCAAGATGAGAATACGGCCAATCGGCGATGTATAATAAGTCTTGTACATATTTTTTCTTTCTTTTAACTTCTTGATATGCCTTATTATACCACTCTTATCTTAACTTTTGCCACAATCCCATCTGGGTCTGTGACTTCCAGCTCTTGGGAGCTAATCCATCGGACTGGCGCCTGCAAATCCAGAGCATTTTCATAAATAGCTACTAGGTCTTCTTTTCCTTCTACTTGCGCCTCAAAATAGGCCAGTCCCATTTGCTTGGGTTGGCGATGATTCAAGTGAGAACTTCCCCATTCATTAACGGCTAAATGATGATGATAGTTTCCGGATGCCAACCAGCTAGCAGAAGGTACAGAAAATTTATCCTCCAAGTCTAGAAGTTTTTGGTAAAAATGACTGGCTGCTCTGCTATTTTTCACAGACAGGTGGACATGGCCCATACGAGTACCTTCAGCAATACTAAACGGCTGGACTTCCTGACCTAGTTCATAGATTTCTTGAGCCGCGAGCGCTTCCGTCACTCCGATAATGCGGCCATCTTCTCGGATATCCCAATCAGCCTGAGGCTTGTCCCGATAAAGTTCAATGCCGTTGCCTTCTGGGTCCTCCAGATAAATGGCTTCACTATAACCGTGATCCGCTCCTCCAACCATAGGAACTTTATTTTCTGATAAATGCTTCAGGATATCCGCCAAAGCTTGACGACTTGGAAGAAAAAGTGCCAGATGATAAAGACCGTAAGCCGACTTGACTGTCTGACGGTCACCGGTCGCTAAGAACCTAACCAGCACTTGTCCATCCCGACCCAAAGCCACCTGTCCGTCCTGCTCTTCCAAAAGCTTCAGTCCTAAAACACGCTGATAAAAGTCCTTTTGTCTTGCTAAATCAGCCACATAAAGTGCCACCTCTCCCAGATAAATCTTGCTTTGATATTCAAAAGTCATGTTCTTTCTCCTCTCTTAAATTTAAAATTTCAGCAGAGCTCCTGCCCAATCTTTTTTTATTTTCCCAAAACAGAAATACGTTTCTTAATGCAGCCTTCCACATCTCTATTTGCTCCGAAGAATTATTCAGATTGTAATTGTTTTTGTTACATCTATTAGTATAGCACATCTTAATGTAATGTCAATAATTACATCTCAGAAAATTCTTAAAAAAAAAACAATCTGCTCACTAGGAAACAGATTGTTCTTTAATTTCTTTTTCGGTTGCTGCAACAACCTCGTCGAGGCTGGTCTGAGCTAATTCAGCTTCCATGGCTGCCTGAATAGCAGCCAAACGGTCATCTAAGACATTGTGAATGTTCTTGCCGATAGGACAGTCTGGATTGGGCTTGTCATGAAAGCTAAAAAGCTGGCCGCTCTTGCCCAGACATTCAACTGCGCTATAGACGTCCAACAGGCTAATGTCTTTCAAATCTTTGGCAATCTCTGCTCCTCCAGTCCCACGAGCAACGGTAATCATCCCGGCATTCTTGAGCTGGGACAGGGTCTTGCGAATAATAACTGGATTAACTCCGACACTGCCAGCAAGGATATCACTCGTCAGTTTTCGTTTTTTTCCCTCCAAAGCCAGAACAATCAGCATATGAGTGGCAATGGTGAAACGGCTAGAAATCTGCATCTCTTCTCCTCCCTCATCATTTTCTCTCACTATTATATCCCAAAAAGGGTGTAACTTCAAGAGTTACGACTAGACTTTAAGAAAGCTGCAATCTCATCTGCATAGCCTTCCCGCTCACTGATTTCCCGCAGCAGGTCGTGGTTATGGGTATGGTGGATACCATTGACCAAACTCTCCCGATAAATCTCATAGTAAGGCAAGTGGAGCTCCCGCGCCAATCGTAGCTCCTGCTCCACATCGTAAGCCACACGACGCATATCAATATTTTTCAGACCAGTCTCATCTATCTCTAAAATGGCATACTGGGCTCGCAAGTCCTGACGCAAAGTCGAATCTAGAAAGAATGGCTGGCCAATAGAGCCGGGATTGATAATCAGCTGACCCTTAGTCCCATAACGGAGAAACTGTTGGTGAATGTGGCCATAAACAGCGACAGCGCAGTCATTCCCCTCAAAAAGGCGGTCGAAATTGCTCTGCTCGCCAATATGAATCAGCTCCCGCCCCCAATTCTTATCTGGCAGATGGTGGCTGACCGCAATCTTCAATCCCTCTACTTCTGTCAAGACCTGCAGAGGAAGTTCTTGCATGCGGTCAATCTCTTCAGGACGGATTTCCTCTAGGACAAAATGGCAGAGCCGGGTCAGGTAGAGATGGCTGGGACGATCCAAATCCAGCTTTTGGTGCAGGGCATGCCAGAGACTGTCTTCCCAATTTCCTCTGACCTGAAGGCTGATGGACAGCTGCTCCATCCTATCTAAGATATTTCTGCGACCGGTTCCTGGCAGGAGCAAGTCTCCCAAAAACCAATAGTCTGTCACCTGCTGGCTTTCCGCATCCGCCAGTACTGCTTCCAAAGCTGTGCTATTCCCATGCACATCGGATAATAAGGCAATTTTTCGTGTCATCATGTGTCTTTCTCTTTCTTTACAAGGAATATTATATCAAAGTTCAAAAAAACTTCCACCCATCAAGTGAGTGAAAGTTTTGAAATGTTTTTTTAAAAATTAATCAACAGACTTGAGCGCTTCCAGCATATCCACCCTTCTGAGGCGGTAGTTGACAAAGAAGCCAAGCAAGGTCAAGATAAGAGTCACTGCTGTTAGAGGAAACAGATAGACTGAGGGACTTACTTGAGGGGTTAAGCTGATAATGCTAGGCGCAACTTTCTCAATCAAAAAACGATGCAGGAGGAAACCGCCTAGAAGCCCAACTGCCATCCCAATTACTGACAGAATAATAGTCTCTCGATAGATATAGAGGGTTACTTCTTTATTATGGAAGCCCAGAACCTTGATGGTAGACAGCTCGCGAATCCGCTCGGCCACATTGATATTGGTCAGGTTGTAGAGAATGACGACTGCTAAAAGAATGGAAATCAGGACTAAAACCAGCATCGTATTATTAAGAGAATCAGCTAGAACGTTGAACTGCTTCACCATGCTAGCATTTTGCGAAACACTCTTGACAGACTTGAGGCTCATAAATTCATTGGCTTTGTCCACAATATTTTTGCTGGAAGAATCCTTGAGTCGCACTAGGTAAGCATTTTTCTCGGGCTTTTTTCCGTAAATCTTCTGGTAGTCAGTTGCCTTCATAAAGGCAAAATGTCCAAAATGATTCTCATTGACTGCTGCGAGCTTGACAGGCTTGCCACCCAGCTCTATACTGCCACCGGGGCTAACTCCAGCTATGCGGGCCAATTTATCCGAGACGACCACACCGTCATTCAGAGTCAGCTTCTGCTGCTTGTCAGGACTTTCCAGCGAAATAAAAGGTTCAAAATTTTCCTTGTCCGTAACCATCAAAGTGACTGACTCTGTTTCTTTTTTCCCTTTGTATTTCTCTGTTAGGGTTTCACTGTGTATTTCCTGATAGGCAGCAATCGAGCCATCTGCCAGCAGCTTTTTCAGCTTGTCTTGCTCAGCTTGATTTTCTCCAGGATTGGCAGCGACAATCAAGTCGTATCGCAGAATCTCCTCAAACTGACGTTTGGGAATACCACCAATAGAAGACTGAAGTCCTAGGCCGGCAAAGAGCAGGGCAACCGAACCCGCCACACCAAAGATAGTCATAAACATCCGCTGCTTATAGCGAAAGATATTGCGAGCTGTGACCTTCTGAGTAAAGCTAAGACGTCGCCAGATAAAGGGCAGTCTTTCCAAGAAAATCTTGGAGCCCTTGACCGGTGGCTTGGGCAAAAGTAAGTGAGCTGCTTCCTCTATCAGCTCCCTTCTTGCCACCAAATAGGCAGGGAGAACGCTGGAAAGAAGGGAAAGCTCAAGGGCCAGTAAACTATAGGAAATATAAAAATATGCATGAGGGGCAGAGAGCACCATCCCTCTGGTAATAATAGAAGAAATCACTCCAGACAAGAAATAATGTCCCAGTAGAATCCCTACGAGGGTACCTAGACTCCCCGCCACCAAACCGTAAAGGGCAAACTTGCGAATGATATCTCGGCTATGATAGCCTAGAGCCTTGAAGACGCCTGCATTTGTTCGCTCCTCATCGACAAAGCGAGTCATGGTGGTAAAGGTCACTATAGCTGCCACCAAATAGAGCACCACTGGGAAAATATTACCAATCAACGCAATACTATTCATGGAGTTTTTATACATATGATAGCCATTCCCACCCGGTAGGGACTTGCGGTCATAGCTATGATAGGCCGGCTCTTTCAAACGACTCAGGTTTGCCTGAGCGTCAGCTAGCTTGTCCTTACTAGCTGATAAGTCTTTCTCTGCCTGTGCCAGCTCAGATTTTTTCTGATTTAGCTGGGTCTCAGCTTCCTGAATCTGCTGCTGGCTCTGGCTGAGCTGTGCAGGAGGGAGGATAGAAGCAGCTTGAGCTGCCGCTAGCTGGCTTTTTTGCTGGTCCAGCTGATTCTGAGCTTGCTCTAATTGATTTTTACCTTGGGTCAGCTCGCTCTCAGCCTGAGCAATCTTATCTTGGCCCTTCTGAATGGTGCTTTTGGCATCTGCCTCTAATCGCTTAAAGCGAGCCACTCCGTTATCTTCCAGGCTCTTGTCCAAAGCAGTCTGGTGCTGCTCCAAACGCTCCTGATAGCTTTCAGAGAAGGGAGCCAGCTTTTCTAAATCATGATAGCGCAGGCGGGCAATACTGTAAACATCTGCATCAAAGGCCTTAGGGCTGACTACAGCATAGGCAGATAAAGCCCCGCTGCCACTAGTCGCATTGCCCAGATTTCTATCAGACCAAAGCTCTGCTGAGTTGACAAATCCCACGACCTTATAGGTCTTGTTTTTTAAAACTGACCGGCTGCCGGCTTTTTCGGTCAGATCAATCTCCTGGCCAATTTTATATTTCTTAGACCAAAAGCTAGCCAGGGCAATTTCTTGCTCATTCTGAGGAAGACGACCAGAGGTCACTTGAAAGTTTGAAATATCCTTGGTATCTGAGAATACTCGGAGAGCCTCCTCGTCTACGGTAACATCTGTCAGATAGCCAAACTCGACATCAGCCTCCTTGATAGCTTCCAGCTCTTTCTGATCAGCCTTATCCAAACCATAGTCCGCCATAACAGCCAAGTCCATGGTTCGTTGCTCTTTCAAATAATCTGTTGCTGTTCTGCGCATATTGGGTGGAGCGACCTTAAGCCCTACGAGAGCTAAAGAGCCCAGCATCATGAGGATTAAAATAGATAGGAAACGTCCTTTAGAGCTAGTGAAGGAGCGCAGAATATCTTTCCAATAAATCTTTCTCTTCATATCAATACTCCAATGTACTTATATCCTGAGGCTCTTCATTGATTGTAACACTCTTGACCCTCGCGTCGTGCATACGGATAACCCGGTCAGCAATGGGAGCCAAGGCAGCATTGTGGGTTACGATAATCACCGTCGCCCCTAGATTGCGTGACATGTCCTGTAAAATTTGCAGCACTTGCTTACCAGTATTGTAGTCCAAAGCTCCTGTCGGCTCATCGCAGAGCAAAATCTTGGGCTTCTTAGCCACAGCCCGAGCGATAGACACCCGCTGCTGCTCCCCTCCTGATAGCTGGGCTGGAAAATTATTGAGGCGATTTTCCAGACCAACCGCGCTCAAAGCAGCCACTGGATCTTGGGCATCCTTGACAATCTCAGAAGCCAACTCCACATTTTCCTTGGCCGTCAGGTTGGGTACCAGATTGTAAAACTGAAAAACAAAGCCCACGTCATTACGACGATACTCGGTCAGTTGATGAGCATCATAGGCCGCGATATTCTGTCCATCGATCAAGACTTCTCCCTCATCATTGGTATCCATACCACCGAGAATATTGAGAACCGTTGACTTACCGGCACCAGAAGCCCCTAGGATAATGACCAGCTCCCCCTTTTCAATGTCAAAAGAAATATCATTGTTAGCGACAATTTCTGTGTCACCTACCTGATAACGTTTAAAGCTATGTTTCATTTCAATATAAACCATATCGCTTCTCTCCTTTTCAAACCCCATCTCCTTAAATAGACAAGGTGTTGATTCTAAATCACAGATATTATATAATGAGCTTAGACAAAAAGCAATAATCAAAAATCAACAAAGTGTTGATTTAAAAAAAGGAAGAAAAATGGTCCAGAAACGAAAAACTAGTACTAAGGAAGACATCAAAGAAGCCTTGATTCAGCTACTATCAGAGGAAAGGTTTGATAATATCTCCATCAGCAAACTCTGCAAACGGGCAGGGATTAATCGCGGCACCTTCTACCTCCACTACCAAGATAAATATCAGATGGTTGAAAGTCTAAAAAGCGACATCATTTCCCAACTTTATAGTTATAGTCTTTTTGAAGAAGAAGGCGAATATTCCAAACGGTTCATGATAGCCAAATTTCATATACTGCGTGCTAATGAACGTCTGATCAATGCCCTGACCAGAAGCCATTATATTGACTTTCGCGGGGCTATTCGAGAGTTTATAACCAGTATCATTCTGAGCGATAAGCAAAAAGCTGCTACCCAGCGTTTTTTAGAGGAGAACTTTCATATCCCTCAGAAATACGCCTTGGAAATCTTCCTATCCAGTGTTGAGGGGATTATTTCTCTTTGGATAGCCGGCGGAGCTCAGGAGAAGCCCGAAGAAATTACTCAAATGATCCTAGCTACCTACAATTATGATTATTGGAAATCATGACCAGCACTCCATTTTTATAGATGAAAACTCAAAAAGGCGCAGAGCAATCTGTGCCTTTTCTTAAAACGTTTCTGGTGAGCAAATAGTTTTTTTGGTGATGCCCACTTAGATAAAGGCAACAAAATCCTGTCCTATTTCACCATGTCTGGATCGTAATCATAAAATCCTGTATCAAGGAAACGATTCTTCGGATGCAGTTTGTGAATCAACTCATCTAACAAGAAAGCTTGATCATGGCTAAATTCACCTTTTTCAATCAAGTCCCTTGCCTGAACAAAGAGCTTAGCAATCTCAACAAAATTCTGACCATGAGTGTAGAGCCCTTCCAACTTCCAATGCGTAAAGCCGTGGTCAACCAATTCTGTCAACTTGGTCATCAAGTCTAAGTCATTATTGGCAAAAATGTGAGTCCCATGCTTGTCCTCAAAGATCGAATAATGGCTCTGAGGATCGCTCGGTTCCGCAAGAAAGAGATCCCTCTCTCTTGATTTCGCATCATCAATGTGTGTAAAGTTATAATAATTTTGCAAAAGCGGACGTTTAGAGTGGTGGATAACGCTCGCACCATAAACTAGGACTTCTGCTGGAATTTCAAGGATTTCCGGCATTTTAAAGAGTTCTGCCGATGGAATTTCCCGCGCCAAAACAGCTTCTGACACCCCAGCATTCTTGCCCCAAAAATTAATTTGGCGGCTGCTAGTAACCATGGTTGAAGCATCATAAATCGTTTTCAACTTATAACCATCCCGCTGCAAGACGTAGAATACACCTGCATCCCCAACAGTGATATAGTCCACTTCAATCTCCTGAAGAAAATCCAAATAAGGCTTGATCTGGTCCATCATGTCCTGATGCATCAAAGCATTGACGGCAACGGTCATTTCTTTTCCTGCCTGATGAACTATTTGTGAGATACGATTTAATTCGTCATAAGTGAAGTTATGTGGTAAACGAAGACCGTAGCTTTCCTCACCGACATAAATACGATCTACTCCTGCTTCCAATAAGGCTTGAACTTGTTCTATACTTTCAGCTGTTGCTGTAATAATTATCTTTTTCATATCATTATTATACCAAAAAAATAGGAATTATGATTTCTTAATTCGATTTTATTCGTTTTGTAACTATCTTGTAATATATCTAATCATAGAAACATGATAGAATGATAAGGTACTACTAGGAGAGAGACAATGGCTGTAAGAGATTTTAAACAGTTTGAATCAGCGCCACTGCATGATTCGACAGAACAAACTAAGGAAATATCCTATCAAGAATACCTGCCCCAAGCAGAATCAGCATCACAATTACGTGAGCTATTTTTCTTTATAAATATCGCTTTATTCTGTATTTTGACAGTCTTTTTTAGCTTTATTTTTTTGTCTGCAAAAATGAGCACCTTTCTATCTTTCACACTTGCTATTGTCCTAAGTCTTATGATTATTCAAGGATATCGCACTGTTCGAAGAAAGAAACATTGATTATCTACGAATTAAATCAAACGAGATCGAAAGATCTCGTTTTTCTTTTCTTTACCAAGCGTAATTTGGTTCCTGACAAGCACACATAGCTGCCAATAATTCTTCTGGAGTTACCTTTTTCAGCCCTCCATAGACTGGATCCTGAACGGTATAGGATGGATCAATGTAATAAACTGCAAGGACATCACTGCCGTCTGCTGATAATTCATAGCCCGTCCCCACAACATTGTGTTCACCCTTGTGGCCTGGGTAGATGGAGGCATTATCAATCGTATAGTAGAGCGGATAGTCATCATCAATATTCTTGCGCAGGCGCTCCTTAAAAAGACGCATATCTTCAGAATTCGGGGCGCTACTAGTCACTGTAGCAAGATGGTAGCCCGCTTGGCCTGCCGGCACTTCCGCATAACCAAATAAATATTGATTTAAGACACGGATTGCATTGACATTATGGGTGCCGAAGGTCTCATCTGTGCCCATCGCTCGTGCCAATTCTTCCTGACTAGCCTGGACACCCCTATAAGCCAAAATCATACTGACAGAGGTCGGTGCACAGGTATTCCAAGCTCGCTGGATCTGCATAGGAACTTCCAGGCGTTTTCGGATTGGAGAAGGCGCTTCTTTGCTAGAAGGCTGCGTCCCCTCCTCTCTGATCTTTTCAGTTGTCTGACTGGAGCTTTCTGACTCCGCAGAAGCAGAACTCTGACTAGGGCTGGATTTATTTGCACTAGATTGACTACTGCTAGCTGTTTTCGAGCGAGCTTGACTCGTGCTCGAAGCCTTAGAAAAAGAGTCAGAGCTTCTAGACTGAGGGGACTCTGAAGCTTTCTGCCGAGAACAAGCTAGTAAGCAGCAGCCTAAACCAAGCAAGGCAAGTACTTTTAGATTTTTCATACCAACACCCCCTTTTATTTATATGATAACGCTTTCTAGGTCGAAAATCAAGATAGGCTAGCAAATGCTAGCCTAATTTCTTTTTATTTTTCAAGTTCTTCTGTTTCTAAATCAATGATGATTTCTTCTGAAGGGGCTTTTTCTCCTTCTTCCACCACGATATCAGAAATTTCTTCTTCAAGAATTTCCTCTTCTTTTTCAAACTTTTCTTTGATTTCTTGGAATTTATCCTGCGAATAGTCTACTACTGACTTTGTCGTATCCTTGACAGACTCCAATACTGTTTCTGCTGTAATTTCGCCATTTTCAACCTTTTCCTTGGTTTGGTTGATGGCTTTGACAGCCTGATCTGAAAAGTCCTTTACTGATTGGACAACTGCTTCGTGAGTCTTATCTGGATCTTCACGATAGTCGACAACAAAGTCTTGAACTTTTTCAGTAATTTCTTTGCCTTTTTTACTGGTTAGAAAGTACGCTGCAGCTGCACCAGACACAGCACCTAATAAAAGTGATGAAATTTTTCCCATAATAAACCTACTTTCTTATTTTTTAAATAATTTGCCAACAAAACGAAGGGCCGTTAGACCTGCTGTTGTTTTCGCTGTCGTGCTTCCTGCTGCGACTGCTTTTTTTCCTAAAACACGCGCCTGATCGTTTAAATCAGAGACTGATTCGGATAGGTCTGCCACCGCATTGAAAAGTGGATCAATCGTTGCTACTTTGTGGTTGATATCATCTGTCAAGACATTGACTTTGGCAATCAAATCATTGGTTTGATGCAGGGTGACATTGACATCAGAAGTTAAAACTTTGATCGTATTTTCTGTCTCATCCAGCATTTTTGCAGCCTTATCACCGAGAGTTTTGACGGTGATGGTCATGTAGATTAGAAAAACAATCAAAGCGACAGCAACTAAAGTATAAGCAATTTCAAGCATAATATTCTCCTCTCATTCTTGATAATAGGGGGCTTGTTTTTTTCTTTGGTAAATCATAATGCCGATACCTAGTAAAATCAGAGCTGCAGACAGCCACTGAGATACACGCACACCCAAGAACATGAGACTGTCGGTCCGCATACCCTCGATAATCATCCGGCCAAAACCGTACCAAATCAAGTAAAAGGCTGCCAATTCCCCCTGACGGAAGAATTTAGGGCGGCGTCGTAAAATCAGCAATAGGGCAAAGCCAAGTAAATTCCAAAGGGATTCGTATAAGAAGGTTGGCTGGCGATAAGCACCATCTATGTACATATTGTTACGGATGAAGGACGGCAGATAATTAAGATTTTTGACCACTGCTCCATAGGCTTCTTGGTTAAAGAAATTGCCCCAACGGCCAATGCTTTGAGCAATCAAGACGCTAGGCGCTGCAATATCCAAGAAATCAACAGGATTGATCAGCCTTCTCTGTGAAAAGAAATAGAGGACAAGGGCACCGGTGATCAAACCACCGTAAATGGCTAAACCACCATTCCAAATCTGAAAAATCTCAATCAGAGAGTGCTTGCCATAATAAGACCATTCAAAAATCACATAGTAGAGCCGCGCTCCAAGGATGGCCAAGGGAAAGGCAATCAGAATGAAATCAAGAATATCATCTGGAATCATCTTTTTGCGTGGCGCTTCCTTCATAGCCAAGTAAACGGCTAAAATCAAGCCAGTGACAATGCAAATCGCATACCAACGAATACTAAAGGGACCGACTGAAAAAGCTACTGGATCAAGCATCTTTCACCTCATTCTGGCTAATCAGATTAGTCAGTCGTTCTTCAAAAATCTTGGTGGCATCAAAGCCCATTTCCTTAGCCCGATAGTTCATAGCTGCGGCTTCGATTACCACAGAGATGTTGCGTCCTGTCTTAACTGGGATGCGGATCCGAGGAATTCTGACACCGGAAACTTCCAGTTCTTCTGCATTATTGCCCAGACGGTCAAAAGTCTTATTGGTATCATAATTTTCCAGATAGACGGCAATCTGTACCTGTGAAGAATCCTTAACCGCACTAGCTCCGTAAAGGCTCATCACATCAATAATGCCGACACCGCGAATTTCCAAGAGATGACGAAGAATCTCAGCAGGCTCTCCCCAGAGGGTCATTTCATCCTTGGCAAAGATATCGACACGGTCATCCGCCACTAAACGATGGCCACGCTTGACTAACTCAAGGCCTGTTTCACTTTTACCAATACCGCTGTCCCCTTGAATCAGCACTCCCATCCCGTAGATGTCCATCAATACGCCATGAACACTGGTTCTGACCGCCAAACGTGAATCAAGGAAACTAGAAATTTCCCCTGATAGACGGCTGGTTGATGTGCGGCTGGTGAGAATCGCGATTTGCTTTTCTTCAGCTGCTCGCCGCATTTCTTCAGGAATCTCCAAATTGCGCGCCACAATGACAACTGGCGTTTCTGGCTGAAACATTTTCAGAAGGACTTGATGACGGTTGTGGGACGTCATCTTCATCAGATAAGACCACTCCTTCATCCCAATCAGCTGAATCCGTTCTGGCGTATAGTAGTCAAAATAACCGGTCATTTCAAGGCCCGGCCGCGAAATATCCGATGTCGAAATCTCCTTTTCTAAGAGGTCATCACTGCCGTAAACGATGCGTAAACGGACTTTTTCAATCAAATCTTTGACCTTTACAGACATTCCCTGCTCCCTTCAAATTTATCTTTCTCTATTATAGCAAATTTTTACCCTAAAAGAGTTTTTAAGATTGGAAATTAAGCAGGATTTTTCCCTAGATGCTTGTAAAAATATCTGCCAGCCATCAAAAAGGCCAGTCAAAATAACTAGCCAATCCATTTTTTAAGAACTCTTTTTTGATTTTGAAAGCAAGGACGGCTCTCGATAAAGGCTGGTATTTCACTTAGAGGTAGCCAGAGATGAGCATCGGTTTCGCCTACCTGATAGCGAACTTGATTCTTGTCACTAGACACCACCGCTTCATAGAAATCAAAGTGGCACTGGTCTTCGACAGAGCACACCTGCTCCAACAGTCTGATACTGTCGGGAACCAGGCCGGTTTCTTCTTCCAATTCCCGTAGGGCGGCTGTCTGGCTATCCTCTCCAGCCAATACACTGCCTCCCGCTCCAAACTCATAGTAGCCAGGATAGAGACTTTTATTTGCTGACCGCCGCATAAAGAGAATATCGCCATCCTGATGGCGAACCAAGACATTGACACAGAGATGAAACTGCCCTTCAGGAATGTTTTCTCCTCGAACTAGGAGATGCGGGAGCTGATTTCGATTCAAGTCATAGGCATTCCAAACCTCTGTCATATTTCCTCCTTGGATAAGTCATTCATCTTTCGGCAATAGCTTCCAGATTCAGTCAGCTACGCTTCCCTAGATTCTCTCTTTTCGTTTCCTCTACATCCAGCAAAAATTCGGGAACACTCCCGAATTTTATATTTGTTATTTTACCAAAACCAACCGTCATTGTCATTGATTGGCTCAGCATCTTTCATTTTACGAGGCCCAGTCCCATACATTTCCGCTTCCACATCTTCCTTGTAAGGCATCACGACAGCCAACAAAATATAAATCAAAATGCCCAAACCAAAATTGAAAACTGTAAAGATGATGAATAAAAAGCGTAACAAGCCAAGATCAAAGTTAAATTTATCAGCCAGTCCCGACAAAACCCCTGAAATCACTCGGTTTCTTCTTAATTTATAAAACTTAGTTTTCATGATGATGACCTCAACTCTCATTCTTTCCTTTATTTTATCATAGTGGTCGAACAAAAAAATCAGCCCGAAGGCTGATTCTGCATCTATCCGTTTTTAGTTCGCTTAGCCTCTGTTCGTTTTCTCTTGTAGGAAGGACAGTTTTCCTCTACAGCGACCGCAACGGTATTTTTGAAGATTGACTCTGCGTCTGCGACGGATAAATGCTCCGCAGCTCAGGCATCCATAAATGAGAAAGGTTTGCGAGTTGGACAAGGATGGAGCATAACGCAAGCCGTCAACTTGCTTGAGCAGGTCTTTAAAGTCTCTATCTCCATGGCGGTAACCCTTGCCCTGATAATAGAGGTGATAGTGGACGAGCTCATGACGAACAATTTTTCGGAAGGTCTCCAGCCCAAAAATTTCATAGATTTTTGGGTTGAAATCCAGATGGCCATCTTTAGGAAAGAAGCGTCCGCCAGTCGTGCGGAGACGCTTGTTCCAATAAGCTTGGTGGCGAAATTCCCAGCCAAAATCTTCTAGCGACACCTGCTTGACGTAGTTAGTTAGATTCATTTGGCGCTATCAGAGAGAGGTTAACCTTCTCCCGTTCCACATCCAATTTATCCACCCAGACAGTGACCAAATCACCGACTGATAAGACTTGACTAGGGTGTTTAATGAAGTTTTTACTGATTTTAGAAATATGGATAAGGCCATCTTCGTGGATGCCGATATCTACAAAGGCTCCGAAATCGACGACATTGCGGACAACGCCCTCCAGTTTTTGACCGATACGCAGATCTTTGATATCCAAGACATCCTGCCGCAGAACTGGTGCGTCAAAGGAATCACGCAAGTCCCGACCAGGCTTGAGCAAATCAGCAATAATATCTTTGAGGGTTTCTTCTCCCAAGCTCAGCTCTGCAGCCAAACTAGCAACCTGAACAGCCTTTAATTTGGCTTGGGCTGTTTCATCCAAACTGCTGATTTCCAGACGCTTAAAGAGCTCTTCTACAGCCTTATAGGACTCTGGGTGAACACCTGTATTGTCTAGCAGGTTATCACTTTCGGGAATACGCAGGAAGCCTGCTGCCTGTTCAAAAGCCTTTGCACCCAGACGTGGCACTTTCTTGATGGCCTCGCGAGACCGGATCAAGCCTTCCGTTTCCCGATACTTGACGATATTTTCCGAAATCGTTTTATTAAGACCAGCTACATGGGCCAGCAGGGCAGGACTGGCGGTGTTGATATTGACCCCAACTTGGTTGACCACAGTATCCACAACAAAGTCCAGACTTTCCGACAGTTTTTTCTGGCTGACATCATGCTGGTACTGACCAACCCCGATGGACTTAGGATCAATCTTGACCAGCTCTGCCAATGGATCTTGCAGACGGCGAGCGATGGAAATAGCTGAGCGCTTTTCAACAGTCAAATCTGGAAATTCATGACGAGCTAGTTCACTAGCTGAGTAGACAGATGCTCCGCTCTCATTGACGATGACATAGCTGACATTTGGATGAGATTTCAAGACTTCAGCTACAAAGGCTTCGCTTTCTCGGCTAGCAGTGCCGTTTCCGATGGCAATGATTTCCACGCCAAACCGCTCAATCAGCTCTGATAACTCCTTCTTAGAAGCTTCAATCTGAGCTGGCTTTGCTGGTGGCACGGGATAGATAACATGAGTCGTCAGCATCTTACCTGTTGGATCCACAACGGCTAGCTTGGCTCCTGTCCTGAAGGCTGGGTCAAAGCCCAGTACTACGCGACCTTTGAGAGGGGCAATTAGGAGGAGATGACGGAGGTTCTCTGAGAAGAGCTGAATCGCTCCATCCTCAGCAGCTTCAGTCAGCTCGGTCCGAATACGGCGCTCCATAGCTGGAACGATTTTCTTTTTAACTGCTTGCTGGATAGCTTCGATAATATAGGCATTTTTCACCTTGAAACGCACTTCAAAGAAGCGCAGGATTTTCTCAAGATTGTGCTCAAAGCCAACCTTGAGAACACCTAGCTTCTCACCACGATTAAGAGCAAGGGTCCGGTAGCCTTGCATAGTCGCTACTTTTTCAGAAAAATCATAATAAATCTGGAAGACCTGCTTTTCATCCAAGTCGCCGTCTTTGAGACTGGATACGATAGAAGAATTGGTCTGTATCTCGTGGTAGGTCCAAGCCCGCAGCTTAGTGTCTTCGGAAATCGCTTCAGTCAGAATATCCACTGCTCCTGCTAGAGCAGCTTCTGCTGTCGGAAAGGCTTCACTAGTCAGTTTCTCAGCTTCTTCCTGCAAGTTAGCCGCATCCTGTAGGATCAGGCGGGCCAAAGGAAAGAGACCTGCTTCACGCGCAATAGTAGCCTTGGTACGACGCTTCTCCTTATAAGGAAGATACAGTTCTTCCACGTCGGCCAGCTTTTCAGCAGCCTCAATCTCAGAGCGCAGCGCATCCGTTAGTTTGCCCTGCTCCTCAATCTTAGCCAAAACTGTCTCTTTACGCTCTGCCAAAGCAGTCATGCTTTTATCTAAGTCAATGATTGCCTTAATTTCGACCTCATCCAGATTTCCCGTCATTTCCTTACGGTAACGAGCAATAAAAGGAATTGTATTTCCCTCAGCGGTCAGATCTAGTACCTGTGATACTTGGCTTTCTTTGAGGCCCAATTTCTGGGCAATTTTTTCAATATTTAAATTTTCCATAACGCTTCTATTATATCATAATATGAAGCTGAAAAATCTATAAAGACTAGTTTAATCCATCTTTTTCTTGCTAGGGTGAGTCCGCTCTCTCTGATCCATCATGGCTGAAAATATCATTTTTTTTCGTTTGGTAGTATAATAGAATTATTATTTTAGAAATGAGGTGCTTTTATGGCTGTTAAATTTACTAAAACAGACGATTTAGACAAGATGTTCGAGGAGTTTGCGACCCTGCCCAAGCTTGAAAAAGTAGAATTCCCAGATGACAAAAAGAAAAAAGAAGCTGAAGACAAGGCTAAAAAAGCATGAGCTTCTTTTCAAATCTTCCTTCCAGCGTTTTACAGGCTGGAGCTATTTTTCTCTCCATTATCATCGAGGCCCTGCCTTTTGTCTTGATTGGAAGTATTATTTCCGGCTTTATCGAGGTGTATGTCACGCCAGACAGGGTTTATCACTTCCTGCCCAAGAACAAGTGGGCTCGGATTTTCTTTGGAAGCTTGATCGGCATCGTCTTTCCCTCCTGTGAGTGCGGAATTGTTCCCATAATTAACCGCTTCTTGGAAAAGAAAGTGCCCAGCTACACTGCTGTTCCTTTTCTAGTGACAGCACCTGTTATCAATCCTATCGTGCTTTTTGCGACTTACTCAGCCTTTGGTAATTCCTTCCGAATGGCTCTGCTTCGTGCTTTAGGTTCTATAGTCGTGGCTATTCTTTTAGGAATTTTTCTGGGCTTCTTTGCAGACAGCAATATTCAGAAAGAAAATCGCAAGGCTGTTCATGAGCATGACTTTTCACATCTCAGCAAGGGACAAAAGCTTTTTCAGGTCTTTGTTCAGGCCATTGATGAATTTTTCGATACAGGCCGCTATCTGGTCTTTGGCTGTCTCTTCGCCAGCCTAGTCCAGGTCTATGTGCCAACCAGAATCTTGACCTCCATCAGCTCAACACCAGCTGTTGCTATTCTCCTGCTCATGCTGCTGTCCTTCCTGCTCTCACTTTGCAGTGAAGCTGATGCTTTCATCGGAAGCTCCTTGATCGCTAGCTTCGGCTTAGCGCCAGTCTTAGCTTTCTTGGTTATCGGGCCTATGCTAGATGTCAAGAATCTGCTGATGATGAAAAACTACTTTAAGACACGCTTTATCTGGCAATTTATCAGTCTGGTTACTGTTGTCGTCTTTCTTTACTCTTGGCTTGTGGGGGTAGTGCTATGATTCGATTTCTAATCTTAGTCGGCTACTTTGAGATTACCATGTATCTGCAGCTAACGGGCAAGCTCAACCAATATATCAATCTCCACTATTCCTATCTGGCCTATTTATCTATGATTCTGTCCTTTATCTTGGCAGTTGTGCAGCTCATCATCTGGATGAAGAAGATGGAGGTCCACAGTCATTTGACCTCTCGCTGGGCTAAGTTAGGCAGCGTGCTGCTCCTTGTCATTCCGCTTTTTGTGGGAATTTTCTTTCCAACTGTCACCTTGGATTCGACAACAGTTTCGGCTAAAGGATTTCATTTCCCGCTGGCTGAAGGAACTTCTGCAGCCGTCCAGCAGGACGAAGGCACAACCAGCCAATACCTGAAGCCTGATACCAGCACCTACTTTACCAAAGGGGCTTACGAAAAAGAAATGCGGGCAGCCACCAAGAAATATGTCAAGCAAGATACCATTCAGGTCACCACTGAGAACTACATGGAGGTCATGGAGGTCATCTATGACTATCCCGACGAGTTTGTAGGTAAGACGCTGGAGTTCACCGGGTTTGTCTTCAATGACCCCAGCGACCATAAGAGTCAATTTCTCTTTCGCTTCGGTATTATCCATTGTATCGCTGACTCAGGTGTTTATGGCCTCTTGACAACTGGAAATACCCAGCGTTTCGAGAATAATACCTGGATTCATGCCAAGGGAAAACTTGCCATGCACTACCATAAAAGTCTGGGACAAAGCCTGCCAACTCTAGAAGTTGAAAGCTTTGATAAGGTAGAAAAACCGGACAATCCTTACGTTTATCGAGTCTTTTAAATCCAAACACCTATGAAAGGCAATTTTCATGGGTGTTTCTTTTATATACCATTCTCTACCCTTTACTCAGTTGCTCTGACCGACTTTTCTAAATTAGAAGAGACTTGATGAAGCTCGCTCTCTAATTTTTTCTCTCTTATCTTGGAAAATCATGCTACAATAATACTATCTCATTTGAAAAGGAGTTGTTTTTATGAATCAAGAAAAAGTAAGGAAACGAGATTTGCTTTCTATTCTGGCTGTGGCTTTAGTCGCCTTTGCTGGAATTCTTTCAGAGACTAGTATGAATGTGACCTTTCCCCACCTGAGCAAAGTATTTGGTCTGAGCCTAGGAGTGCTACAATGGATTACGACTGGCTATCTGCTGGCCGTCGCCATCACCATAACTTTAGGCGCAACTCTAGCCCACAATTGGACGGAGCGCCGCATCCTCTTTACCTCACTTTCCATCTTTACCCTTGGTAATCTGATTGCCATGATTGCCCCAGACTTTACTTTCCTTATGCTGGGACGGATCCTTCAGGGGGGAGCGACTGGGATTGCCATTCCACTTATGTTTAATCTCATCGTGGAGCGAATTCCTCGGCAGAAAATCGGCTTTTATATGGGGCTGAGCGGCCTAGTCATCAGCATAGCACCAGCCATTGGCCCGACCTACGGAGGCTTCATGATTGGCTCCTTCGACTGGCACATGATCTACAGCTTTATCATGCCAGTTCCCATTCTCTCTTTTTTACTGGCTTATATTAACTTGGAAAATTCGGCAGGAAAAAGCAAGCGCCCCTTTGATGTGCTGGGCTTTCTCTCGCTCGCAACGGCTCTTTCCTTTTCTCTGATGACCATTTCCAGTTTGGAAGGTGGGGATAGTGTCAATTGGCTCTATCTAGCTATTTTCCTCCTTTCCTTTGCCGTTTTCATCTGGCGGAGTTTGACTGTTCAAGATCCGTTTCTGGACATCCGTATCTTGAAAGAACCAACGATTTTCTTTGGAATTCTGCCCTTTTTAATCTTCCAATTCTCCAACCTTTCCAGCAATTTTCTCATTCCCAACTTTCTCGTACTGGTCAAGAATGTCTCTACTGCTCAAGCTGGATTTTCTCTACTTCCCGGAACCATGATCGGAGCTTTTATGTCGCCTTTTCTAGGAAAATTGTACGATAGCAAAGGTCCAAAGCTGTCTCTGCTTGGCGGCAATAGCCTAGTCTTTCTGGTCATGATTGTCTTTAGCTTCTTTACAAGCTGGCTCAATCTGCCTTTAATCTTAGGATTTTATATCCTCTTTACTCTAGGGCGCAATATGGCCTTCAACAATACTATGGCTTTATCCGCTTCTCAAGTCAGTAGAGATAAAACGGCGGATGTGACTGCCCTCTTTCAACTAGCGCAAACCTTTGCTGGTGCCTTGGGAACGGCAATTGCAGCCGTCCTGCTCAACCAAGCACCCGATACGACAAGCGGCGTCCACAATGTCTTTAGCCTACTTCTCCTTCTCGCAATAGGAAACTTTATTTTCTACTATTTTCTGTTTCGAGCGATTCATCAGAAGAAAGAAGCCTAAATTTCTATCCCGACTTCCCCTCGGGATATTTTCTTTGGTCAAATCCAGATTTTTCAAATACAATTTTTCTGAAAATTGTGATAAAATAGAGACAATCACATTTAGATAGGTAATAAGTATCATGTCTTCAAAAGTTATTATTACAATTTTCGGTGCCAGCGGAGACTTGGCTCAAAGAAAACTTTATCCCTCCCTCTTTCGACTTTATAAATCTGGCAATCTTTCGCAACATTTTGCCGTTATCGGAACTGCCCGCAGACCTTGGAGTAAGGAATATTTCGAGTCTGTCGTTGTCGAGTCTATCTCAGACCTAGCCGACAGTGCAGAGCAGGCTCAAGAGTTCGCTAGCCACTTTTATTATCAAAGCCATGATGTGCAAGATACCGAGCATTATATCGAATTGCGCAAGCTGCAAAATAAGCTCAACGAGCAATACCAGGCAGAAAATAACAAACTCTTCTTCCTTTCTATGGCGCCACAATTTTTCGGAACCATTGCTAAGCATCTCAAGTCTGAGCAAATCGTTGATGGAAAAGGATTTGAGCGCCTGATTGTCGAAAAACCCTTTGGGACAGATTTGGCAACTGCCAGCAAACTTAACGAAGATCTACTGGCAACCTTTGACGAAGAACAGATTTTCCGCATTGACCACTATCTGGGCAAGGAAATGATTCAAAAGATTTTTGCCATCCGCTTTGCTAATCTGCTGTTTGAAAATGTCTGGAACCGCCAATACATTGATAATGTGCAGATTACCTTTGCTGAAAAGTTGGGAGTTGAAGAACGCGGTGGCTACTATGATCAATCCGGTGCCCTCCGTGATATGGTTCAAAACCACACCTTGCAGCTCCTCTCCTTATTAGCCATGGATAAGCCAAAAAGCTTTACCAAAGACGATATCCGAGCAGAAAAGGCTAAGGTATTTGAGCGCCTCGTTCAGCCAAGCGAAGAAGATTTGAAACGTTTCTTCATTCGCGGCCAGTACAAGTCTGGCAAAATCAACGGTCGAAAATATATTTCTTACCGTAGTGAGCCCAATGTCAATCCTGAGTCTACTACTGAAACCTTTGCTTCTGGGGCTTTCTTCATTGATAGCGACCGCTTCCGTGACGTTCCTTTCTTCTTCCGAACAGGGAAGCGCCTCACCAAAAAAGGCACCCATGTCAATATCGTCTTCAAGCAAATGGACTCTATCTTTGGTGAGCCTCTCAAACCAAATGTTCTAACCATCTATATCCAGCCAACCGAGGGGATTTCACTCAGCCTCAATGGCAAGGAAGTTGGAGAACTCTTTAATCTAGCTCCTATCTCATTGGATTATCGGACAGATGCCACAGCGTCAGGAGCCTCTCCAGACCCTTATGAAAAATTAATTTTTGATGTCCTTAATAACGACTCAACTAATTTCAGTCATTGGGACGAAGTAAAATCCAGCTGGGAGCTCATCGATCGCATCGAAGAACTCTGGAGTCAAAATCAAGTACCACTCCATGAATATCCTGTCGGATCTATGGGACCAGAAGCCTCCTTCGAGTTACTTGCCCAATTTGGAGCAAACTGGCAATGGCAACCTGATAAAGAATAATACATACAAAAAAGATTGGAAAATTTTCCAATCTTTTTTATTATTCTTAAACATCTGCTAGCCCTTCTATTACAGCCATTCCTTGTAACGCTTGATATAAAGGCCTTTCACAAGGGTTACACTAACCATATAAAGCACGATAATCAAGAAAAGGCAAAGGAAATAGGTGCCATTCAGCGGAGCTGTCTTCAGAACTGACGCAAAGAGGCTGTATGGCAAGGAAGTGACAAAGAGCGCTGCCACCATGGTCGTCACAATGACGGAAAGAGCAGGACGGCTTTGCACAAAAGGCAATTTAGGTGAGCGTAGCATGTAGATAACCATGGTCTGAGTCCACATAGACTCAATAAACCATCCTGTTTGGAAAAGAGTGATAAAGGTCACTGCCTGTTCAGTACCAGCTTGATAGCTGCCTCCTGTGATCATAGGCACGATGATAAAGTAAAGCACCAGATAGGTCAAAACATCAAAAACAGATGAGATTGGCCCAATCCAAGCCATAAAACGGGTAATGGAGCTAGCTGACCAAATATGAGGCTTCTTGAGAAATTCACTATCTACATTATCAAAGGGCAGAGCGATACAAGACAAATCATAAACCAGATTGAGGACAATCAGATGAACTGGTGCCATAGGCAGAAAAGGCAGAAAAATGCTGGCAAAAAGAAGAGAAAAGATATTTCCAAAGTTGGAACTGACCGTCATCTTGATATACTTGGTCATGTTGGCATAGACCTTGCGACCTTCTACCAGCCCTTTCTCCAGAACCATGAGGTCCTTGTCCAGCAAAATGACATCTGCTGTTTCCTTGGCTATATCGACTGCCGTATCAACAGAAATACCAACATCTGCTACCTTCATAGAAGGCGCATCATTGATACCATCACCCATGTAGCCAACCTTGTGGCCATTGGCCTTGAGTTGGAGGATAATCCGAGCTTTTTGGTCAGGGGAGAGCTTGGCAAAGACTGTTGTGTTCTCCACCGCCTGGCTCAATTCCTCATTAGATAAAGCATCTATCTCTACACCTAGCAAGATATTATCTACATCTAACCCAACCTTTTCACAGACTGCTTGGGTTACCTTATCATTATCGCCCGTCAAAATCTTAGTGGCAACACCGTATTCAGCCAAGGTTTCAATAGCTGGAGCCGCAGATGACTTAGGTGGATCTAGAAAAGCTAGATAGCCCGTCAAAATCATATCGGACTCATCCTTCACTTCATACTCATAATCTTCTTCTAAGTCTGACTTGTAGCTAACACCAAGCACGCGCAGCCCCTGCTCATTGAGTTGAGCCACTTCCGCGAGGATTTCCTGACGAATCTCCTCAGTCAGTTCTGTAATACGATTCTTGTATTCTACATAGCTAGAGATGGCAAGCATTTCCTCCAAGGCCCCTTTGGTCACCATGCTGATGACATCCTCATCATCCTTGACGATGACGCTCATGCGGCGGCGTTCAAAGTCAAAAGGCAGTTCATCAATTTTCTTAAAGGTTTGGTCTAAATTACGGACAAGCTCATGCTTCTCCGCTTCTTTCTCCGTCCGGTTGATAATGGCCCGATCCATAAGGTTTTTGAGACCAGTTTGATAGTAGGAATTGAGAAAGGCACGACGGAGCACTGCCAAGTCCAAATCACCATGAATATCCAGCGGGTATTCTAACACAATCTCGTCTTGGGTCAGTGTGCCCGTCTTATCCGTACAGAGGATATCAATAGCTCCTAGGTCCTGAATAGCGTTCAGCTTTTTAATCACAACCTTTTCCTGAGCCATGATAATGGATCCTTTAGCCAAGCTCGCTGTGATAATCATCGGCAGCATTTCTGGCGTCAGGCCGACCCCAACGCTGAGGGCAAAGACACCTGCTTCCAACCAGTCTCCGTCTGTCAGACCGTTGATGAAGAAGACAACTGGCACCATGACCAGCATCAGACGAATCAAGAGCCAAGAAATGCTATTCATCTCGCGTTCAAAAGAGGTCGGCTCATCATAGGTGTTCAGCGTCTGCTCAATGGCACCCATCATGGTCTCATCGCCAACTACCAGCACCAGAGCCGTAGCTCTCCCAGAAATAACATTAGTTCCCATAAAGGCCAGCGACTCTGTTTCTAAAAGGCTATCGAAATTTTGCCCATCCGCCTTTGCCAGACATAGCTTTTCTACTGCATCGCTTTCCCCTGTCAGGCCAGACTGTTGTACAAAGAAGTCACGTGAATCCAGCAGCAGCACATCTGCGGGAATCATGTCTCCAGCACTAAGCTTGATGATGTCTCCTACAACAAGCTCATCAATCGGAAGTTCCTGCTCTGCTCCTTCTCGGATAACCGTAGCTGTATTGACAATCAGTCGAGATAAATTGCTTGCAGCGCGGTCGCTCCGCAGTTCCTGAATAAAACGAATACCTCCAGAAATCAGCACCAGAACAACAATGATGATGGAAGTCGTCGGATCTTCCTCACCAGGCTTGGCCAGCCAGACATTTGTCACTAGAGACACCAGGGCAATCACCAATAGGATGACTGTAAAGGGGTTAATGATAGACTCGTAAATTTTCTTTAGAATAGAGTCTTCCTGACCCTTTGTGATGATATTTTCACCATAAAGGTCACGATTTTCTTCGACCTGCTCTTCTGTCAGGCCCCGAAAGGAACTCTTGTAAAATGCCAGAGTTTCTTGCACAGGAAGCTGCAGAGCAGCAACTAATCTTTCTTTTACTGTTTTCATTGGTTTCTCCTTTATGTATGATTGATAAATTTCATACACAGGGACCAATCACTTTATGAGGACAGAACGACACAAATCAGCGATTGGCTGTGTATGTGCGGTTCCGGATGATCGTCAATTTGCATCGTACTTCTCCTTTCTTAGTTTATAAATGTAGTTAATAATCCCAAGATGCCTGCAAGACATCAAAAGTGGCATTCATCTTCTGGGTCCATTCTTGCAAGTCTGGAAAATTTTCTTTCAAAGAAAATCCAATGACTTCTTCACGTAAATTCCACCAATCTACAAGAGCAACTACTTGGATTGTTGCAATATTTAAAGAAAGTCCCTGCTCAGTAGCCAGTTTCTCTAATAAGGCCAAACTCCGGACATTTCTCTCTTCAATTTGCTGATGTCTGTCTTTCCACCAATGCTCTTTTTCATGAAAAATTTTTTCCGCAACCATCGGCATTGTGTTTTCCAAAATTCCTTCAGCAACGGACAGTATGTTTAAAACGTGCCACTTCTCCATTCCATTAGGAAAAAGCGGAGTTTCCTGACCTAGCTCGTCTAAATATTGGGAAATTAAATCACTACCATACAACCATTCTCCATTGGAAGCTTGAAAAGCAGGAATTCTACCCAAAGGATTATCTTGATTATGTGGTGAATTTTTGTCGAAAGCCACCTGAACCTTCTGAATATCCACTCGCTCCTCTAAATGATGATGTAAAATTGTAGCATAGACTTTACGCGCAAAAGGACTGGTACTGGAATACCAAAATTTCATCACTATTCCTCCTCCTTCTTTTTTCTTAAGAGGCAGGCAATCAACTATTTGTACTCTTGAAATATTTTCAGCAAAAAAGAAGACCCTGCCAATTCTAGGCAGGGTTGTTTGCATGTCAGGTTATTCGCTTCATTGTTTTAAACACAGATAAAACAAGCATTCACCGTTCAAGCTTTAACTCCATAAGGCGATGAAATGAGCTTAGTCTTGACCTTTGCGATCAGGACTGTTGACCAACGAGTAGTGTCTCCACTGCTTTGCGGTAGTCATCCGTATCCTTATGGTAGCCTCACCTACCGATTGACACTATTACTATACTCCTCTTTAGAAAGATTGTCAATAAAGAGAGCTATTTTTATTTTATTTTGCCAAAACTTCCGCAATCCGTCGACAAATCTCTTTGATCATAGTCTTCGGCGCAGCTGTATTGAGACGAGCATGTCCTTTGCCTTCTTGGCCAAAATCACTTCCCCGATTCAGGACAACCTTAGCCTCTTCTCGAAGCAAGTGGAAGAGCTGATCATCTGTCAGTCCATAATCTGAAAAGTCCAGCCAAACCAGATAAGTCCCTTGAGGCTTCATGACCCGCAGACGTGGCGCTTCCTTAGCAAAATAATCGACAACAAAATCAATATTTTCCTCTAAGACAGCCTTGAGCTCTGTCAACCAAGGCTTGCCATGACGATAGGCAGCTTCTGTCGCTAGAAAACCAAGACCCGAAATTTCATGCTGATTATTGGCCAGTTGGCGCTTTTGAAACTTTTGTCGCAAGCTAGGATTCTCAATCACTGCATAGGAATTTTTTGTCCCAGCAATATTAAAAGTCTTAGTCGCACTGGCTAAAATCAAGCTAAAGTCCTTAAAGTCAGGCGAGACAGTATTGAAAGACTGGTGTTTATGTCCAAACAGCGTCAAATCTTGGTGAATCTCATCTGAAACTACGAGAACACCGTACTTTTGGCAGAGACGACCAATTTTCTCTAACACTTCCTGTTCCCAAACTCGACCGCCAGGATTGTGCGGATTGCACAGCACGTAAATCTTAACTTCATTATCTACAATATCCCGCTCCAGCTGTTCAAAGTCAATCTGAAAAAGACCGTCCTGTTCTATCAAGGAATTAGTAATCAACCGACGATTATTGAGCTTGACACTTCGGGCAAAAGGCGGGTAAACAGGAGTATTGATCAGAACGGCATCGCCTTCCTTGGTAAAAGCCTGGATAGCCGTCGAAATCGCAGGAACAACTCCCTCGATAAAGACCAAGGCTTCCTGGTCAAATGTGTAGCCATGTTCATCCCGCTCCCAAGCTAGAACGGCATTGATCAACTCCTCACTAGCATATGTATAGCCATAGACTAACTGATCCGCATAGTCATGGACGGCTTGCTGGATTTCAGGAAGGACTTCAAAATCCATGTCCGCAATCCAGGCTGGCAGGACTTGACTGTCTTTCTCCGCCTCTTTCCATTTATAAGTATGCTGGCCAATCCGATTGGGTGCTGTTTCAAAGTTATAACTTCCCATATTAGTCCTCCAAGGCTGCGCGTAAATCGTCTACCAAATCTCGACTATCTTCGATCCCAATCGACAGACGCAGCAAATCATCAGTCAAGCCATAAGAATGGCGCACTGCAACAGGAATATCTGCATGAGTCTGGGTCGTTGGATAGGTAATCAAACTCTCTACTCCACCCAAACTTTCTGCAAAGGTAAAGACTTTCAGGCTATTTAAGAGATGAGGAATCTTGCTTTCATCAACAACTTTAAAGGAAATCATGCCTCCCTTACCTGGATAGAGAACTTCTTTTACTGCAGGAGATGACTTCAGAAATGCAACGACTTCTTGCGCATTCTGAGTAGAGCGCTCCATGCGGAGAGCCAAGGTCTTGAGACCACGCAAAAGCAGATAGCTGTCAAATGGAGACAGGACTGCTCCAGTTGTATTGAGATTATAGAACAGCTTGTCATAAATGGCAGTAGCATTGGTCATGATAGCTCCAGCCAAGACATCATTGTGTCCGCCCAGATACTTAGTCGCAGAGTGCAAGACAAGGTCAGCTCCATCCTCCAGCGGTCTTTGGTAAATAGGACTGTAAAAGGTATTGTCCACAATGACAGTTACTCCTCGCTCATGAGCCGCTTGGGAAATGCGGGCAATGTCAAACTCTACCATAAGAGGATTGGTCGGTGTCTCGATATAGACAATATCTATATCCTCTGTTAGCTTGTTCAGGAGTTCTTCTTCCGTATTAGCATAGGTAAAGCTAAAGCGTCCTTCCGCTTCGACCTGAGCAAACCAGCGGAAAGAGCCACCATAGAGATCTCGAACAGCCAAAACCTTACTGCCAACTGGAAAGGCGCTAAAGGCTAGCACAATAGCCGACATACCAGAGCTAGTTGCTAGGGCATAATCTGCACTTTCGATAGCAGCTAGAGTCTCTTCCAAGCTAGCCCGTGTAGGGTTCTTGGTTCGAGTATAGTCATAACCTGTGGACTGGCCAAACTCAGGGTGCTGGTAGGTCGTTGAAAAATGCAGGGGTGTTGTTAAGGCACCCGTTGTTGTGTCTGTTTTTACTCCCGCTTGAGCCAACAAGGTATTTAATTTCCGCTCTCTCTCCATTTAACCGTTCCTCTTTTTTAAAAATATTCTACCTTTCTATTGTAACATCTTAAGAAAGTCTTGAGCTTTTTTCTTTTCAAGAGCTAGCTATAGTCTGAAACTATAGAGTAACAATCCATAAAAAAAGAGTCGCTGAACGACTCTTCGTTTCTTATTTCATTCTTAATCGTTGGCGTAAACTATCTGCCTTTTGTCCGATAAAACGGTCTATGAGCCGAACCTTGAGAGACAGTACGATATAGACAAGCATTCCGACTCCTCCAACGGCAGCGACATAGATAAAGCTGTACATCCGATCAGTTGGTTGGAAGATGAAGCTTAGTAGATACTCGACAAGCAGAACCAAGATCACCATGGCAATTGTGAGAATCATACTCAACAGCAGACGCTTCAAGAGGTTCTTAGGATTCAAACCAACAACCTTGCGAATTTCTCTAAACATGAAGAAGATTGGCAGTAAAAGACCGACGGTCGTTGAAATCAAGGGACCATAAGCATGGAAGAGATTGATCATCGGCACCTGCAGACTGAGCTTGACAAGAACCCCATAAAAGAAGTAGAGAATGGCTTTCTTGTTTTGGAACAGAGCTTGAATCATCGGAGCGAGAACTGTATAGGCACTGAGAATGATCGTCTGCAGCATAGCGCAGATGAAGAGCCCTAGTGCTAGACTATCTGGCTTACCATAGAAAACGGTATAGAGCGGGCTAGCCACCATAACTGCTCCCACTGTTGACGGAAAGATAAAGAAGAGCAACATACTAAGATTATCTTGCACTAGGCGGGCAGCCGAGCGAAAGTCACCCTTGACATAATTCTCGGTCAAGAGAGGAATACCGACACCACCGATAGAAGTTGCCACCGCAATTAAAATCATGGTGATTTTATTCGGATTAGCTGAAAAATAGGCGAATTGTACTAGGAGCTCTGATTTCGTATAATCGCTAATCTGGGTCATAATGTTGATAAAGGTCGCCTGGTCAATAATCTGGAAAAGCTGAATAGCAGAGCCTGTAATGATAAAGGGAATGGCTTCTCGTATCGTATCCCAGAGAAGGGAGCGACCACTAATTCCCGCAGACTTTTTAGGCTTTCTCAGGATAGAGCGCAGCATACCCGTTTTTGCTAGATAGAAAAGCAAAACAAGCATACTTGCTAGCATCCCGACAAAGGCGGCAAAGGTAGACTGGGTCACGGCTTCAACATAGTCACCTGAACCGATTTTCATAATGAAATAAGCCGTCAGTAGCATCCAGATAACCCGAATCACCTGCTCCGAAATCTGGCTAATCGCATACGGTTTCAGATTATTAAATCCTTGGAAAAAGCCCCGAATGACACTCATAGACGGAAAAATGAGCACAGCCCAAGACAAACTCTGCATGACTGGAATCAGGTCAGCCCCGCCACCAGACATTGAGGCAAAAACCGGTGCCATCAAGTACATGATGATTGCAAAGATCAGTCCCAATCCCAGCATGAACTTGAGGAACTCTCGAATGAGAGCAAAGCTGTATTCCTCCTTGTCAATCGTATTATACTTAGCAACTTGCTTGGCAACAGCTACCGGTACTCCTGCTGTGGAAACCAAAAGGAACCAAGCATAGATATTATAGCCCATAGTAAAGAGACCATTGGCCTCTGCTCCGTGCTGGCCCATCCAGATATACCAAGGGATGATATAAACAGCCCCAAGAAGGCGGCTGATAAAATTACTAGCAGTCAGCCAGGCAGTACCTCTTAGCATTTTCTGCTGCTGGCTTGTTGTTTCTTGGCTCATAGAAAACCTCTTCTATTTGTTCTTCTTTTATTATAAACTTTTCCTTGCCTCTTGTAAAACATAGCCTTTCGGTTTACAATAGAGATATGATAAAAATTGAAACAATACTAGATATTTTAAAAAAAGACCAAAATTTTCGTGAAATCATCGCTGATGGAGACTACTACTTCAACTATCAGGGCTTGTCCTTTGACAAGATTAGCTATGATAGTCGCAAGGCAGATAGCAGAACTCTCTTCTTTGTCAAGGGCGAGCATTTCAAGCGGGAATTTTTAGAAAAGGCTGTAGCAGCTGGACTAGGGTTTTACCTGAGTGAAACTGACTTCGAAGTCGGAATTCCAGTGCTCTTGGTCAATGATATTAAACAAGCCATGAGTCTCATTGCTATGGAATTTTACGGTCACCCAGAGCAAAAACTCAAACTTTTGGCCTTCACTGGTACCAAGGGCAAGACCACATCGGCTTATTTCGCTTATAATATTTTAAAACAAAGCCACAAACCAGCCCTGCTTTCTACTATGAATACCACTCTGGACGGTGAAACTTTCTTTAAATCAACCCTGACCACTCCTGAGAGCTTAGACCTCTTTGAGATGATGGCTCAAGCTGTAGCCAATGGTCGTACCCATCTCATCATGGAAGTCTCCAGCCAAGCCTATCTTAAAAAGCGGGTCTACGGCCTGACCTTTGATGTGGGGGTCTTCCTCAATATCAGCCCTGACCATATCGGCCCGATTGAGCATCCGACTTTTGAAGACTACTTCTACCACAAACGACTCCTGATGGACAATAGCCAAGCTGTTGTCGTCAATAGTGGCATGGATCATTTTCAAGTTTTGGCTGAGCAAGTGGCCAACTATGACCACGACTTCTATGGACCAGACTCCGCCAATAGCATCCTGCAATCGCAAGCCTTCTCCTTTAAAGCACAAGGGAAATTGGCTGGTTCCTACGATATCCAGCTGATTGGTCGCTTCAATCAGGAAAATGCCATTGCTGCTGGTCTAGCCTGCCTACGACTTGGAGCTTCTTTGGAAGATATTCAAGCTGGTATTGCCCAGACACGAGTTCCGGGACGCATGGAGGTCTTGACCCAGTCAAACGGTGCCAAGGTCTTCGTGGACTATGCCCACAACGGCGACAGTTTGGCTAAGTTGCTGTCCGTCGTACAAGAACATCAAAAAGGACAGACTGTACTTGTACTAGGAGCCACTGGCAATAAGGGAGAAAGTCGACGCAAGGACTTTGGTCTCCTACTCAACCAACACCCTGAAATAAAAGTCATTTTAACCGCAGATGATCCAAATCGTGAAGATCCGATTGCTATCGCAAAAGAAATTGCTAGCTACATCTCCTTTGAGGTGGACATGATTGCCGACCGAGAGGAAGCTATCAAAAAAGCCCTCAGCCTGACTAATGCTAAAGGCGATGCAGTCATTCTAGCTGGTAAGGGAGCAGATGCCTACCAAATCATCAATGACCAAAAGGTTCCCTATCCTGGTGACTATGCACTGGCAGAAAAATACATATAAAAAAGGACTTTCGAGTCCTTTTTATTATCCATTCCACATCACTAAGACGTAGAGCAGGCTGCTACCCACCATATCCGCAAAGGCGTGTGCCAAAAAGAAAGGCAGCAAGTTTTTAACCTTGTATTTATAAAAGAAATAATAGAACAGACCGAAGACCACGCCAATCAGAAAAGCAGAAACTAGCCCTTGATAGGTATGGACAGAAAAACGAACCAGCGTTGAAAAGCCTAAAACCCACCATTTGCTCTCTTCTTTTACTGATGTGAGCAAGCCTAAGAAAAAGAATTCCTCATAAACACCATTGAAGAGAGAATAAAGAATGACGACAGGTCCTAGCGCAGCTAGTTTGCGAAAAACTTCGACAAAGGTCCAGTCGATGTGCTGCAAGATTTCTAAGTCAAAATAATTATAGGAACCGACTAAAGCTGCTATCACATCAGAAGTCAGACCGACAACTGCAAAAATCAAGGGCGCCCAAAGAATAGACCAAGACAAGCGTAGTTTCAGCTGTTTGAAATTATAATGACGGATACCTAGATAGATAAGTGCCAACACTAGCAGAAAAACTTGCAATTTCAAATTGCTCAGCAAGGCAAAATTTTCATCCTCTGGTCTGGGCACGATTGCTTGTCCTACAGAGCTGGACATCGTAAGCCAATTTATTGTTGAGGAATAAATAAATTGGCCAAACATAATAATTGCTAAAATCAGCATATCAAACCATCTGAGGTTCTCCAGTGGCTGCTCGGGATAGATTTTTTTCAACATTGTCATTCTAATTCCTTTCCCAAATTCTATATACTACTATAGCACAGAATATGGCAAAATGACAGGTGGGTTTGTCTAATTTTTCCCTCATTCTAAAAACTATCAGTCCAATTGGAAGACTAGGCGCTCTTTGTCAAAGCTGGCCTGTAATTCATACTTACCAGCCTCATTCTGACGAATGTAACCTAGAATCACCAGACTATCGACAAAAATGTCTCGACGCTTCTGCAGGAGCTCATCCTTACGGACATACTTGAGGAGGAAAGTCGTCATATACTTGAGGGCATACTCTGGATTCACATCTCCCAAAATAGCATAAAGGGGCTTCTGCTCCTCAGACAACGGATACTGTCGCTGCATTTTATAAAAATAATTGGACAAGGTCAGTTTATCTCTCTGAAAATCGGTCTTTTCCAGCAGAATAGCCGCATTAGTCTGATTGGTAAGCTGAGTCTCAAAGCGCAAATTCAACAATTCTTGATAGATCGGACTATCATCTCGAATAAAGATTTCCTGATTCAAAGATAGATTTTCTAGTTTCTCCAAAAGCGGGACTTGCTGATAATAGCGCTTATTCTCCCGCCGAATATAGCCCTCCTTGATACATTCCTCCATGAAGCGATCTAGATTGGGAAAGCCCGCAAACTCACGTTTGATTTCTCTTAAAATCACATTATCCTGCTGATCTAGATAATTGATTAGTTTTTCAAATAAGGGCTGTCGTGTCAGCCGAGTCGGATTGAGAATTTTAATCATGGAGCTCTCCTTTAAAAATGAGCTTGGCTGACTGAGCCAACTGACTGGGATTGGTTCCAGGATGTCCTACAGGCACTGCTAAGCCCAATTCCTCATAATAAGCCTGCCAAAACGCAGAAACCACATTTTTACCATCAGCAAACTGCATGGGAATGGTCTCAAAAATTGGCAAAATCTGAGCAATATATTCCGAGCAGTAAAAGCCCTCGCTCTCAGGATAGAAACTAGCATTATAGGACTTTCCCAGATGGGATTTGGCTTCTTTGAAGGCAGCAGAGGCATCTATCTCTGGATAAGCAAAGACATGATAGATGTCCTCTTCTTCCAAAAACTGGCTCAAGGGCTGATGGGCCACTCCCTTTTCCAGCGTTGCATGGTAAATCTCACCATCAAAAAAGATACCCACATGGCTATAGGAGCCCGTTGCTGTCCGAATCGCTGCTGCCATCTCGGATTGACCGACTGTGAACAGCAGGTCACCATTTTGTAAATCTTGAATCTTCATTTCTCTCGTCTATCAAAAAAGGAGCCGAAACTCCTTTAGCTATAAGGAAAACAAAGTTCCCTCATGTCAATTGCTAGTTAAAGAACTACCATTTAAATAATTCATTAACTATACTATAAGAATCACTCTGGCTGAAAATAATAAAGTAGCACTAAACTTCCAAATGACAGAGCAAAGTAAAGGACTCCCATTTGCAACCCATACAAATACCAAAAACTACCACTAACTAGAATAAAAATCGTTATCTCAGCAACGAGTCGTTGCCATTTTTTAAAAGCATGTGGAGATTTTGGTGCCATATAACGCGCCCAAAATAAGATTAATAGAACTGCTAAAAGAAAAAACAGGATTTTTTCCAACCAAGAAGTTTGCATTACAAACACGAAGAAGAAACCAAAGATTGCTACAACCTCAACCAAAAAGCGCAGTCCCTCAATCAATAGTATCATACTATCACCTTCTACAAATAGTCAAATTAACAGTTCCAAAAAATCATAAAGAATTACCCATTAAAACTTTCAGTCAACTGAGGCACGACTTGTTTCTTACGTGAAACGGCACCAGCCAAGAAGGCATGGTTGTTTTCAAGTTTAAAGTTGAAGGCTGCTTCTACCTTATCCATGTTTGACCCAAGCGCAAGGATTTCTGAGTTTGAATTCACGATGTCTGTAATCATCAAAACAAAGTCAGAATAACCATTTGCTTCATTAGCTGCTTGCATTGCTGCTTCGATTTCTGCTTGGCGTTCCAAAACTTCAGCAATATCTACAGTGTTGACTTGTGCTACACGGACATTGTTTCCGTTGAGTTCAAAAGTCTTAGCATCAATGTCAATCAATTCTTCAGCAGATTTGCTTGCCAAGTTTGTACCAGCCTTGAGCATAGCCAGACCGTACTCTTCCAAGTTCACACCTGCTAACTCAGCCAACTCAGGAGCAATATCCTTATCACTTGGGTGTGTCGTTGGAGATTTCAAGAGAAGTGTATCTGAAATCAAACCAGATAACATCAAACCAGCAAGCTCTTTAGGAACTGCCACACCGTGTTCTTTAAACATACGATAAACGATAGAAGACGCTGATCCAACTGGCTCCAAACGCATGTAAAGTGGGCTTGCAGTTTCAAAATTAGCTACACGGTGGTGATCCACAACGCCATAAACTTCCACTTCAGCAATATCTGAAACAGATTGTTGGAATTCATTGTGGTCAGTCAAGATAACTTGCTCTGCACCTTCCGCTTTAGCAGATGTGATGACGCGTGGTGCTTCTACACCAAAATAGTTCAATACAAAGGCTGTTTCTTCATTTGGAGTCCCAAGAGCTACTGCTTCTGTATCCAAACCGTAAGCTGTTTTTGCAAGATAAGCAAAGGCTACAGATGACCCGATGGCATCTGAGTCTGGATTTTGGTGACCAAATACTAGAATCTTAGACATGATAATACCTCTTTGTTTTTAATAATACTTATTCCACTTATTTTACCACAATTATGGGTATTTCACAAAAGGAGAAGGATATTTTCTTGAGAAAAATTGTTGCATTAGCTTAGAAACAAGCGCTGATCAGTCAAAAAATAATAGTCCAAGCTGACCTCTGATAGGCGAAATTCCAAACTAGATAGTTTCCGGATGAACTGCGATAAAACCCAACTATAAAAATACTTGTCTTATCATTTTTATTTCCTGTGAAAGGATTTTTTCCTAAAAAACAGCCCTATCATAAGATAGGACTGAAAACTTTATCAATTTAAGGATATTGGCACTTATCACTATTGCTTAAGCGACTGTCTCTTCTCCCGTTTAGCCAAAAGTGGCAAGATGACACCTAAACTAATCAAGACAATCGGTGTCAAGATATTTGTCATCAGAGAGAAGCGCCAACCAGCTGGATCAACCGCATAGTCTACTTTGGGAACCATCCCTAAAATACAAGCAAAAGCTGTGAAAAGGAAGCACCAAGCTCCGATGATAAAGCCAAATTTCGGATTTTTAGTAAGTTTGTATTCCGCATCCTTGTATTTCTTCCAAGCTTTATTGAGCAACATATAAGCCACAAATACCCAAAGATAACGCATCGGCATAACAATAGAGTTAAGATTAGTCATCCATTTAACCAGACCATCAATTTCCTTGATTCCAAAGATTGGTAGGACAATCAGGAAACTTACCAAAATCCCTGTCAGGATATAACCGTTAATCAGTACACCTTTTGATGTCCGCTTGCGTAGCCAGCTTGGAACAAATTCTTCGTCTGCATTATTGAGCAAGATTTGTAGAGGCGCGTCAATTGAGAAGGCCAAGGCAGCAATCTGTCCGACCATATTGGTCAGGGCATAGACAACGACTAGCACATTGCCCACACCCCAGTAGTTACCCAGCATTTGGAAGGCTTGGTAGGCACCATTACGCATCAAATCTTCAGGAATATTGCTGCCGTCAAAAAGCATACCCATGGCAAGAGAACCTAAAATCGCAGAGGCACCAACCATGATGGCCATGATGATCATCCCTTTTGGAAATTCCTTAGCTGGATTGCGGGTTTGGTTAACGTAAGGCGAGATTTTCTCAGCCCCACCGACTGCAAAGACCAAGAGCGAGATAGTCGTAAAATATGAAAAATCAAAATTAGGAATATAGGTGCTGAGCTTGTCCATATTAGCCGTTGCAAACTGCATGTCCGGCTTGATAAAAGGCGCGCCAACCGCTAAGAGAACAAAGAGGAAGGACATAATCAACATGGCACTTCCAGCCAAGCCTCCAATCACCTTAAGTGTAGACAGCCCCTTTGTAGACAAGTAGAGGAAGGCACCGAAAATCAGCAAGCTAAGAATAACAATCCAATGGAAATCCAAGCTGCTCAAAAAATCGCCATTGCCTTGGATAGCCCAACCTAAAGGAATCAGAACTCCCTGTGGTTTTTGAGCCAAGTAGGGAATATGCACCACCCAGTAAGTCCAAGCCGCAAAATAAGCCAAGCGCTTGGTAGAAGTCTTCTCCACCCAGTCGCTGACACCACCTCCGCTTTCCTTAAAAGTCGATCCTAACTGTCCCACGATGAGGGCATAAGGAATAAAGTAAATGGCCAGGATAAGAATCCAAGAAACAACGACCGAAATCCCTTGTTGGGAGTAGTTGTTGACCACATTTCCCAGACCCCAAACCATATTAAAGGCAATCAGGGACACCATCAGCCAAGTCAGCTGGTTCTGATCTTTTTTCATCATTCATCTCCTTTGAATATAAAATAAATAGCTCCATAAAATTATACCATGTTTTTATATTTTTGTAACCGTCTTCAGCATATTTTGTCAAAAAAAAGAGCTACCCATAGGTAGCTCAAGTTCAATTCTTAAAGTGAGTTCACGTCAACCTTGATACCAACACCTTGAGTAGTTGTGATAGTCAAGTTTGTTACGTAAGTTCCTTTAGCTGTAGCTGGTTTTGCTTTTTGGATTGTTTCGTTGAAAGCTTTGAAGTTTTCAACCAATTTTTCAGCTTCAAATGATACTTTACCGATGATTGCTTGAACGTTACCTGCACGGTCAGCACGGTAAGTGATTTTACCACCTTTAGACTCTTCAACTGCTTTAGCAACATCCATTGTTACAGTACCAGTTTTAGGGTTTGGCATCAAGTTACGTGGTCCAAGGACACGTCCAAGACGTCCAACAAGAGCCATCATGTCAGGTGTAGCGATAACTACGTCGAAGTCCAACCAACCGTCGTTGATTTTAGCAACAAGGTCATCTTCACCAACAAAGTCTGCACCAGCAGCTTTTGCTTCTTCAGCTTTTGCACCACGTGCGAAAACAAGAACGCGTGAAGTTTTACCAGTACCGTTTGGCAATACCATTGCTCCACGGATTTGTTGGTCAGCTTTTTTCACGTCGATGTTCAAGTTGTAAGCAACTTCTACAGTTGCGTCAAATTTTGCAAAGTTAGTTTCTTTTGCAAGAGCTACAGCTTCTTCTACGCTGTATGCTTTTGTGCTGTCGATTTTCTCAAGAGCAGCACGAAGTTGTTTGCTTTTTTTAGCCATTTTCTATTCTCCTTGTAAGTGGTTCAATCGATTTTCATCTCCCACGTCACTTCTCGAAATGATGAAGTCTTGCGGGTT
>ERZ773027.39-NODE-39-length-85619-cov-4.383654_pt1 | contig 85619 bp, 83 predicted proteins | sample MGYA00511032_ERZ773027 | MGnify/ENA primary metagenome ERZ773027 (study PRJEB29015, sample SAMEA2738138) | human oral metagenome | biome: human oral; feature: human-associated habitat; material: saliva | place: China | collected 2190 ... | reverse complement strand
ACTGGGTTCAATCAGTGTTTGAACGAAATATCGTTCAACTGAAGTAGTGGGATTCGAACCCACGGTTTCGGTCAACGTGACCTATCTTTACCACTTAGATATACTTCAACAAGCTGTTATCCAGAGTATTAGCTTAACTCCTACATCTTTATGTCCATCTCAGATGTAACGGGGGTTCTTTATGATAAATTTGTTGTCATTCCCCAAATGACATTATGACCTTAGAGGGAGCAATGAAGATAAAATTTTCTTTTTAATTCATCATTGGCTACAGTAAGCTTAACTCTTATAATAATTGTTGACACAATTATACCCCAAATAAGAGCTAATGATGTAACAACCTTATTCAAATTGTTACACCTAATCTATTAGAAAGGAGACTGGCTTAGTCTAATAAAGTCTTTATTACACTTTTGATTAAACACTGTAATAAAAACTTTGGAAATATTTATGGTAAATATTTCGACTGGGATAGCTGGATTCGAACCAACGCTCAAGGAGTCAAAGTCCTTTGCCTTACCACTTGGCTATATCCCAATAGCGACCTTTGTAATAACAAAGGTCTTTTATTAGGAGAATATATAAATGGAAATAAAAAATAAAAAAGTATATAGGAGCACCATTTAGCTTTTTCCTACTAATATGGTTCTATCTAATTGCAAATTAGATATACGGGGGAGTAGGGAATCGAACCCTAAACCCCTGGGAGATATATTGATGAAAAAGTCATGAATAATGTTCAGTTAGAAATCATATCTTTCTAATATTATTCATTGGCAGTTTAATGTCATGCTTGGGACAATTTTTTTTTATTTTAATTGTTAGTTTGTTTTTTAATATAATTTATGAATTTTTATATAAGCCTTTTGTTAATTATTATGCTTTAGGTATTTATAACACCTTTTTGTGACATTTAGAAATCAGGATGGCTATTCACCGTTTGTTGTTGTGTCAAACATGATTTTAAAGCTATTTCAATGTTAACATCTTTATCGTGCCACTTTTGGTATTGTGTTAATTATGATGGTTATAAAGCTCCTGTTTTTAATTGAATCAATAATAGATGCTTTTGTTACCATGTTAACCATGATGGTTTTAAAACTTTGTTTGGCAAACGCCTTAATCCGTCGCACTTTTGTTATCATGTTAACCATGATGGTTCTAAAACCTCACAACATGTTTACATTAAAATTATTGTTTTTCACAAGATGTTTTAAAATAAAACATTGCTATATGAGTAAAGAATAATTTTTACATAAATTTCTAACATCAATGCAACATTTGCATTTAGGATGTCTACCGTTTCCAAAGGAACGGTTTTATGACCCGAGCAGGATTCGAACCTGCGACGCACGGATTAAAAGTCCGCTACTCTACCAGCTGAGTTATCGAGTCTGATTGTGATTAGTGAAGTCTAAGACATAACTTCGTTCAATGTCTAAAACCTTGACCTACTGACACTAGAAATCGCGACACTAATCAATTAGAGATGCATATCCTAGATTAAATCTTGAACAAACATAATCTCTAATGCGGATAGAGGGAATCGAACCCCCGATTATCGGAATCGAACCGATGTACACTCTCACTCTAACCACATGTGCACAAAGTGTATAAGTGAGAAATGTAGAAACCAACCTGCTTTCCAACACTAGAGCAGCCACATTATCCACTATGAGAAACTTTCTCAATGATTCCAGTAGGACTTGAACCTACAAAACCCCACGCTTAGAAGGCGTGTGCTCTATCCAGTTGAGCTATGGAACCTATGTAATGAAAACCTTAACCGAATTTCAAACGGAAGTTAACTTCCGCACACATAGTCCGCTTAGGATTGCTTTATGCGTTTACTTCTTCTTTTTCAATTAAGGTCTATGCGCAGAGAGGGAGTCGAACCCTCACGAACTAACGTTCCTAGGATTTTAAGTCCTATGCGTCTGCCAATTCCGCCATCCACGCTTATAAAAATACCCTCAAACGAGGGGAGACAACCTTACAGTTGTCTCATGAGCCACATTGTCTTTCGCACCACTGAAGAATATGGAGGAAAAGATAGAGTTAATCAAGTCAACTCTAAACAAACGTGAGGATTCCAACCTCAATAAGTCAGCAACTAGACCGTTTGTAAAAGGTGCAGAACTATTAACCCTAATATAGAGCGTTTGTCCTTCGTCATCTGGACCCGTCGTACACTACTGTAAAGAACTAATGGCTAAGTTTCAAAACCTACCTTTACGATACACACCTTTATTTTATTTTGTAAATGGAACTGCCGAACCAGACAGTGCGGAGATTCTTAGCGGGCTCAACCGACCACTAAGACAGTATAATGAACTATTCGACATTACGCCCACCATACTGTATTACCTAGTCCATAAGACAAACACGTAAAACAACGTATTTAACGCTTTACTTGCTAGGAACGTTTGGAATATGCAGTCTCAAAAACTGCAATAGGTATCTAATGGAATCAAACCACTAAGTGAAACTCACTGCAATCAAGCGACACCTAAGATTGGAAGTATTAAACCTCGAATCTATATTTGAAAATTACTAATAGGAAAATTCTTTCTATTAGTTTTTCTTAGTTTACAGCTTCTTTCAAAGCTTTACCTGCTTTAAATACAGGTGCTTTAGTAGCTGCGATTGTGATTTCTTGACCAGTTTGTGGGTTGCGACCCTTACGAGCTGCACGTTCACGAACTGCAAAGTTACCGAAACCGATTAGTTGTACTTTTTCACCAGCTGAAAGAAATTCAGTTACAGCTGCGAATACAGCGTCAACCGCTGCTGCTGAATCTTTCTTAGTCAACTCAGTAGCTTCTGCTACTTTTGCAATCAAATCTTGTTTGTTAGCCATGTATATAGGCTCCTTTCTTTTTTAGTTAGCTTTTTGCTAACTTACATTGAATAGTATATCACAAAAACCCACGTATGTCAACAGTTTTGCGTAAAAAAGTTTTTAAACTTGTTCTTGCACAAGAGATTTACTAAAAATCCACTAGTATCAAGGGTTTTAGATATGCGTAAGAATGAATAAATCTAGGTAACTTTAGAAGTTTTAAACAAATTTCTCATTAATTTATTGTTTTTTCTAAGAAATTTTTGATAAATTCGGGTGACTCTAAAGTAACAGTAGTTCGGATTGTAGAATATGGAAAGATACCCTCTCTCCTTGAATCCTCAGAATTATTCCTATTATCACCTAATAAGAAATACTCACCCTCACCTAAACGTGTCTCTACTCCTTTATGTGAACCCACCCAAGAAGTCGTATCCATAAGCATACCCTTTGTCTCATCTGAGTTATCTTCTAACTGACCATTTACATATAAACCACTATCTGTAACTGTAATAGTATCCCCTTCTAAAGCAACAACTCGCTTTACAATACGAACTCTATTCAATACATCATACGCAGTTACAATATCTCCACGCTTAGGTTTTTTAAACTCTTTTATAGTACTAAACCAAATTTGACCGTTCTGCATAGTTGGTTCCATAGAAGAACCCGATATTTTTATAGGACTAAATGAGAGTTTCAATAACAATACCCCCACTAACAGAAGAAGAACGATTGTTATTACTTTTTGCAAAAATGATCCTAAAAACTTAAACTTAGTTAAAGGACGACTAGACTTAAAATCTACTAAAGGATTGTACTCAAATGAGACTTCCTCTGAATCTAATTCACTTAGTAAACTTGTTTTATCTTTTGACATTTGTTACCTTTTCTAAAATATAGCACTCAGAAGCTCAGAATTGGCTTCTACTCCGTTTTAGTTTCTTTCTTCGGTAAATCTACCTCAGAAGATAAAAGTCTCTTAAAATAGATTTCTGGACGGTCTAAATCATTCTCAATCGGTCGCAACATATACAATAAATAGTCTTTTAAAGTCCAATACAAATTGATATGATAAAGCACACCTAAACCTAACACTAAAAGTAAGAACCCAAGCAATAAATACAAATAAAGGTTACTTAAACCTACTGTGAAAGCATAGTTAAATGTAGCAATACCACCAATAAGTACAAGGACACTTAAAGAATAAACACGTTCTTTAGCATGAACAGATAGTTCATATATCTGCTTTAAACTTAAACCTTTTACTTTATTCAATAATCGTATTAACAAAAAATCTTTAAATAAACTAAACATAATACCACCTAATGAAATAATAGAGGACTGTTCAAACAGCCCTCTAACTACATAACTAAGAACGTTTATTTGCTCTTCTTAGTAGACTTTCTTGAACCCTTAGATTTTGGTTTCTTAGTTTTAGATACGTCCTCTTTTAAAGAATTTGTATCTTCGCTAGGTTCTAAAATATCAGTTTTACCTGTATTTTCCTCAGAATCTAAAACCGAAGTTGTCTCATCTTCTGCATCTAATACTGAGGTTACCTCTTCTGTATCTAAAACAGAGGTTGCCTCAGATTCATCTAAAACAGAAGTTTCTTCATCTTCAGAATCCAACACAGAAGTCTCTTCATCTTCAGAATCCAACACAGAAGTTTCTTCATCAGATACCATACCAGTTGCTTCACTATCTAAAATAGCTGTCTCTGGGTCAACATCTAAAGTACTTAATTTCTCCGAATCTTCTAAAGGTAAAGTACTTGTAGTATCATCTAACTCGGAAACATCACCTGTATTAGGTACTTCTGTCTTCGCAGAATCTTTAATAGACTCTAAGACCTCAGAAGCTGCAAATCCTGCACCACCTAACTCTGAAGTCTCATCTGAGTTAGGTTCACTCGAACTAGGTACACCCTCAGTACCAACACCACTTGATGAAGCTAAACCTTCAGCTTCCGTAAGTAAATGAGCACCTACACGTAATTCTTCCATTACTTGCTCTTTACGTTTACGTTTTTTAACAGCCGCAAACCACCAAGCCAATAATGAACCTAAGAACCCTACACCTAATACACCTACAATAAGCTTAAAGTTATCAGAGTGAAGTAAGGCATCTAGTGTAGTTGCAGAAACTGTGATACCCTCTACTTTCTGAGTAGTTGTATTTCCCGCTAAGTCAACTACTTCAACTTCAATAGAGTAAGGTGTGTCAGAACGCTCTAAATCTAAAATTTTCTCACCTTTAAGTAACTCTTCTTTTGTAAATTCGTAAACTTTACCGTTAATAAGAACTCTAACCCTAGCTAAACCAATGTTATCTTTAACTAAAACCTTAAACTGATGTTTAGCTGCATTATATTTACCATTGTTTAAAATACCTTCTACTTTTAACTCCGGTACAATATTATCCAACACAAATTGGAACTGAACAGAAGCATTAGACGAAGAAGCATGACCATCAATGTCCACAGTTGCTACTGAAATAGACCAAACACCATTGTCCTTAAAACCATCTTTATTGAAAGTGTAAGTGTAAGTGTATGAACCATCATCCTCTTTCTTCTCTTCAACTTTAACTAGGTTTGAATCCACAGTCACTACTTTACCGTCTAAAGTAAACGTAAATTTAGTCTTACTTGTATCTAATCGTGTTGTTGAATGTTCTGAGAGTTTCAAGTCTTCACTTAGATATTGGTAATATGCACCGTTAACATCTTTGTTCAACCAATCATAAGTTGAACCATTTTTATTAACTGCATACGTAATCGTCTTCTCAGAAGTTTTCCCTTTATCATCAGTTACTTGAACTTTTACAGTATACACCCCATCTTTATCGGGTAAACTATCTGCTACGAATGACCCATTCACAACACGACCACTCAACTCAGTTGTTCCATCTTGTGAAGAAACTGTTGCTTTTACTTCTTTAACAGAACCATCTGATACCCCTACCGTAAGCTTATTTGGATTCTCAACATAGTTTGTTTGGTTCGAAACACCACCTATGTTGATATTCCCGCCATTGTTTGTATTACCACCTGTATTATCGTGGTCTTGTGGTTGGGGATTTATAATCGTTCCACCTGCTCCTGTATTATCACTCACACTAGGTAGTGGTGCAATTGGAGCCTCTGGTGCAACTGGTTTATCTGTATTACTAGGTACAGTTGGTTGACTAGGTTCTGTTGGAACTACCGGTTCACTTGGAGTAGTTGGTGTAGTTGGAGTTGTTGGTGTTGTTGGAGTTGTTGGAGTTGTTGGAGTTGTTGGAGTCTCTGCTGGAGAAGGTGTACTAGGTTCAATAGGAACCTCAACCACTGGTTTCTTAGGTTTACCATTTAAAGTAAATGTCTGTGGTTTAAATTTTCGACCAAAGTAAGTAGTTGTACTATTAGCCAAATTAAATTCATACGTACCCTCTGGTAAGCTAGAACTATCGAAATGGTACACTCCATCTTCTTGTTTAGCAGTCAAAGTATGAACTCCACCCTTAGATACCAAATACATATACTCTGGGAGCTTATCACCATCTAGTAAGGTAGGAACATTCAAGTCTACTTTATTCTCACTTGTAACAGCTGAAGTATCATACTTCTCAGCATCAATTACACGACCCAATAAAGTTCGCTTTTCCTCTCCTGTTTCAGTGATATGCAAGTACTCTAACGTAGAATCCACAGGCAAAATATTACCTGACGTACCTTGAATCCGTTTTTCAATACCGTTTGAAGTAGTTTGAATTATGCTATCACCTGCACTTGGTGTAATAGTTTTAGGTAATTCTACTTCAACCTCAGTTAAACCAATAGATTTAACTTTATAGTTGTTATCCTCAACAGAAACTTTATCCTTATCTTTGAACTTAACTTCAGGTTCTTTCAAAGTAGGTTCTTCCGGTTTTGGTTCCTCTGGAGTTGGAACATCCGGAGTTGGAGTTGGAACTTCTGGAGTTGGAACTTCCGGAGTTGGAACTTCCGGAGTTGGAGTTGGAACTCCCGGAGTTGGAGTTGGAACTTCTGGAGTTGGAACTTCCGGAGTTGGAATTGGAACTTCCGGAGTTGGAGTTGGAACTTCTGGGGTTGGAGTTGGAACTTCCGGAGTTGGAGTTGGAACTTCTGGAGTTGGAACTTCTGGAGTTGGAACTTCCGGAGTTGGAGTTGGAGTCGGTTCTTCCGGTTTTGGTTCTTCCGGTTTTGGTTCTTCCGGTTTTGGTTCTTCCGGTGTTGGAGTAGGCTCCTCTGGACTTGGACTTGGACTTGGAGTAGGCTCCTCAGTTTTTGGTTCCTCAGTCTTTGGCTCTTCCAATGTAGACTCCTCAGTTTTTGGTTCCTCAGTTTTTGGTTCCTCAGTCTTTGGTTCCTCAGAAGTAACGGGTCCTGAATTTTCCGTAGTTGGAGCTACCTCAGTAACTTTCTCTGATGTAGTATTCGAATCTGAATTCTCACTAGAAGTAGTAGAAACTACTGGTGAAGTTGCATCCGTAGGTTGAATCACATCTGCATGCGCAACCCCTTGACCCACTGCTACACTAGCAATAGTCGCAGCAAATACGCTACCTCGTCTTAACACTAAACGCAAATTCTTCTTACGTCTCTCTTCTTTTGACATTTGATACCCTCTGTCTTTCTGCTTTTCTTAACTTAAAAGGGGTAGTAAACCCCTTACTCAAAACTTATTATATCACAACAATGAGATTATGCAAGTCTTTTAATGCTTATAACTCAATGTTGTCAAAAATTGTTTCTACTTTAAAAATCCCATTAGATGTAACCACTTGATTTATAGCTTTCTCAATCCTAAGATTTTCTTGATGTTGAACCCTTAAATCATCACTAGTTCTAGGCTCATTATCAGAATCTAAAAAGCCAGTTTGCTCTTCAATTGGTTCTTCACCTAAATAACTCATATCCACAGAAGTATCAACTTCCAAACTTGAAGTTGTGGCAGAATTGTTCCCCATAAGAGTTGTCAATAAAGCATCTACTTGCTCTGAACTCTTAAATAAATCCTGAGTTAATGAACCAGAAGCTCTTTCTGATACCAATGAACCTGTTCTCGATATATTATCTAAAGCCGAATACTTCTCTACCAACTCAGCCGTCTGTTCAGCACCTATCAAATCTCTACGTGCCTCAATGCGAGATAAGACCTTTTTCTTCTCTTTACCTGTGTAAATATCTAAAGTAGGTTTAATCCCATATTTAGCAGACATAATCAATAAACCGATTAGGGAACCTAAAATAAATATAAAACCTAATATCGTAAATATATTCATCCTAAACCGTAAAGAAATAACTATAAATAGTTAGTCTATTCCTTTCATCTAATATTTCAATTAAATTAGCTGTACGGTAAGCTATTCAAATAGTTTGAAAATCATCTCTATTTCAAAGCAATAAAGATTCTCCCAAACACTAAATTGTATTACTTAATTTCACAACCTTTCCGTATCTTGTCTTCAGATTGTATTAAATAATCAGTTATTAGTCGTATTGATAAAATCTTCTTGCAATGACATAAGATGCTGCGTCATGCACATTTAATTTCATACTATCTGTATATTTTACCTTAGCTATCTTACTTGTGTTATAAGGAGTCACAACATGTATGGATACCCCTTCTTTTGTTGCTTTACTTAGTAAGCAACGTTTGAATAAGCCGAACTTCAAACTATTTATCATGCGATTATAGTTCTTTGAAGTTGTTTTCTCTTGTTTCTTATTTGAATCTAAACTGACTAAATCTTCAATAACAATATCTTTTCCAAGGCTTACCGCTTGAGTAACTAACTGAGAAACTAAATCTAACATAGAGTTTTTTGTCTTAGTGGCTTTCCCTTGATGTAGATAATTATATCTAGTTAAAGATTGTAACTTACCATCTGAGCTGATTTCAGAAACCGAGATAAACCCCTTATTAAAATCAACACCTAGGACACCTTGATTGTATCTAGTTATATCAGTAGTTTCTCTTCGGTACATAATTTGTAAATACAAACTATCATCACGTTTGATAATTCGATAAGTCAAAGGATTGGATTTTTTATGAGATAAAGTCTTCAAGATGTGTACTTTGGCTTCTTTATTCTTCAAAACAAATGAACCAAAAATATACTTATCTGAACCAGATACCCACTGATTCTCCAACCTCAACTTGTAGTCAAATCGGTTGTATTTAGAGTTGAAACTGATTTGAAACTGTTGATTGCCACAAGTCTTATCCTTATCCCCAATATAAACAACTTGATTATCTCGTTTGGCTAGAAATTTAGCTTTATTCGTTTTTAACAGATGTTTGGTTCCAAAGGTTAAATGAGGCTTCAAGCCGTTTAAAATCAGTTGATTAACCTTATTTAACTTCATCTGAGTCCAAAAGAGATGAAGTTTAGCTAACTTTCTCTGATTTAAAGAGGTTGAGTTTGAAGATAAAAGAAATTTTAACTTTTGAATCTTCCTGTGTAAAGAACGCTTGCGTTTATACAAGTTATTAAACTGGTACTGAGCGGAATCTTTTAACAACTTCAATTGGGTTTTAGCAGTTTTGATAACTGCTTTCGCCATCCGATTTGTGATATGGAATTCCAACATTAAATTAGTTCGATACCGAGATTCAGGTTCGCCATTTAACTGATGTCGCAGATGATGGACGCACCTACGAACTAAAAAGTTGAAGATTCTAGAATAATCATCAAAGTAGTTATATAAAGGAGCATTGTCTTTTAGATAAAGTTTAGACTCTGTAACTAAGGTTATACTAGTCATCTTCTAAATCCTTCTTAAAGTTTTGTGCTTTATTCTTTCGTTTACCATTTAATTTAGTAGAAAAGACAGTTACAATCTGAATTAAATCAGTAACTAAGTCTTCTTGCGCACTTTCAAAGTGTTGATTAACAACCTCAATGGAAACCCCAAACTCATTAAATAAGAACTCCAACAATTCAAAACCAAAACGAACAAGTCTATCTTTATATAAAACATAAACTGTATCTACTTCTTTATTCACAACCATACGAATCAACTCATGTAGTTGTGGGTTCTTGTAATTGATACCGGAACCTACTGATTGTATGATTTTAAAAGGTTTTCCTTTAGCAATTAAGTAGTTCTCCATTAGTTGAACTTGACGAGTTAAATCATCAGACTGTTTCTTTGATGACACTCTTACATAACCAATATTTAGTTTAGTAGTTTGATTTGAAGTCTTTCCTACAATCTCTAAATACTGTTTATGTGTGTAACGTCTATGACCACCATCCGTTATAAAAGCTGGAGTTAATCTACCCTCTTTGTGCCAAGTTCTCAATGTTTGAGGAGTTACCCCAATTTTTGCTGCAAATTGATTTAATGTGTAAACTTTATTTTCCATAACTTAAGTATAACATATCTCAAATAAAAATCAAGAGTTTTCTTTAATTATCTTTAATTAAAGCGGAACTGATTTATATCCCCCTTAACGTATACCATACGTAGTATTTAACTTATTACGTACAGTCTCTACTCTACTCTGCAATTCAGCTTTAGCCTTCATCTGTGCATCTGTCTTACCATTATAAGAATTTAATAAATCCACTGCCTTATCAAAGACTACTTTTAATTCATCTAAAGTTAAACCATCCGACTTTAAACCACCTGAATAGGAGTCAATCACATCAAAGACACTTTGTAAGTAAGTTAACTGCAACTGTGAGTCATCACCCATTTCTTTAGACAACTCACCTAAAGCACCCCAATAAGTTTTATACATACCACTATCTGAATGGTCAGTAATGGAACTCAATATACCTTTTTTGAACGTACCTAATTCTAAATAAATAGACAATAATCGCTGATTCTTTTCCGATACCCCAAAGTCTTTTGCTTGCTCAAACCAAGAAACTGACTTAGTTTGACCGTTCTGTGGGTAATAGAACCAATATAACTGACCTACTTGATAAAGTAAATCGCCTGCTCCGGGTTTACCCTTCAAACTAGGTAAATTAGATTGCAAAGCACTCAACAACTGAAACTCATCTTCACTTGTAAAATGACCGTTCGACCTATAAATCTTAACCATCTCTAAATAAGGCTCAACTTCACTAGGCATAATTTTACTTGCAGTTACTAAAGACTCCAAATCTTGCGAAGTTTTACCTTTTGAAATTGCTTGATTATATGCATCTGTTGTAGCCATTTGAGAGTATAGAGCACCGCTGCCTAATAAGACTACCCCTAAAATCAATGTTCCGAATAAACTATAAATAGTAGTCGCTCTACGCTTGATTTTACGTATATAACCCTCAGACATTTTATCAATGTTCTTTAAGTCATATATCATCTCTTCTACACTCTGATAACGATCAGTAGGTTTATATGCAGTCGCTTTCTCTATAATCTTCTCAAGCCCTACTGAACGAGAAGCATCATATTGACGGATAGGTAAAATAGGTAACTCTTGTCCGTTAGGTAACTTCTCTAAAGACGGACTATTGCGTGTAGCTAAGAAATACAAGGTTCTACCCAAAGCATATATATCTGAACGCTCATCAAACCAAGCATGTTTAGCTCTCATCTCTGGGGCTGCATAACCTTTAGTACCTACTCTATCCTCTTTACTATAATCAAAATCTGGCCCAATCTCACGTGAGATACCGAAGTCCATTAAGAATAAATGGTTCTCATTCGATAGCATGACATTATGTGGTTTTAAATCTCTATAAATAACTTTAGGATTTCTATTGTGCAAGTATTTCAAAGTGTCACATAAAGCTAAACCCCACTTAACAATCAAAGCCTCTTCAATGTAAGCTTTCTTAGCTATTAAACTACGTAAAGAATACCCCTCAATATAGTCCATGATAATCAAAATAGAGTGCTCATCATGTGTCATTTTCAAAATACGAGGAATAGACGGATGAGATAAAGATTTTAATAAACTAACCTCAGCTACAACTGCTTTAGCTTGACGTTTACCTTGGTCGGTATTCCTAACCGGTACCTCTTTCAAAGCCAATAATCTATTCAGTTCAATATCTCGTACTAAATAAACAGTACCCGAACCACCTTGTCCTATCTGTTTAATAACTTCCCAAGAGCCGTCAACTATATCTCCCTCTCTTAAGTATGTTCTTAAAACCACTCAAATACCTACTTTCTTTTACTTGGGTACAGCATACCCAACTGAGTCCGATATAAACTGCCAAATACCACCAGCAGTTTCATACATTAAACCTGAAACACCTAATACACCTACAAAACTAAATATTGCAGCCCAAATCAAAGTATCTCCTAAACCTAAACGTTTAGTCTTCAGTTTAGCATTCTCTTTCTTATCTGCAAACCATAAACCACTTGAACCATTTCGATTCTGCTCAATAGCTCTACGATTAAACGTCACAAGACGCATAGCTGGACTATCAATATAAACAAACCAAGAATCTACTACATAAGCCAATAATAGAATAGATGGATAAATCAAAGATAATAAAGACATAACCATTACAACTAAACGAGCACCTTTAATAGTCCGTTTCTGTAAAGAAACTTCACGCTCCTCTTTCCACTTAGCAATACTAGTAGCTTCGTCACCTTTTAGCTTTTCCACTTTATTTAAACGCTCTTGAAAACCTTTTTCTTCTTTACCATAATCTCTATCTTTAGGCATATTAGGAATAGCGTCCTCTGACCACTGTTTTAAGTTATCTGTAACAGAAGAACCCTTCTTGTCTCCACTCTCACTTGCACTTACAGTACCATAATCATCTTTTATCTTTTGATAGATACCCTCTGCCATTTTTGCACGCTTATCTAAAGTGTCATCCCTTGGTCTTTCAAAGGCAGCTACAAAGTCATGAGTAGCACCTTTTACATCAGTTGCTTTCTTAAACTCTTCATAACTTTTAGAAGTTTGCTTTAAATCTGTACGACCCCAATGCTCAGAACTTTGAATATAATTTCTCCAAAATGCAGCACCGAAATCTGAATTTCCTTGCATTTCTTCATCCATATACTCAATAGACGCTGCACCTGCCGTGGCAGGGTCTTTTATATCGTAACCCTTCTCTTTTACCCAATTCTCATACTGAGTACGTCTAGGACTACCATCTGTATCAGTCCATTGAAATAAACCCAAACCTCGACTTGCTACGTTACCTTGCTCCTCCAAAGTAGCATCGAAAGCCGATTCCTCGTTAGCGTTACCCATCATACCTGCAAAAGCCTCAGCAGAAATACCTAATTCTTTTGCTTTCTTAGCTGCACCTCTTATAGTCTTCCAACCATCCTCAGTAATGTCTTCAACATTATTATAACCAGCGGAAACATTAGTTATAGTAGAACTACCTATAAAAGCAAATGTGAAAGCTACTAACAGTACCGAGAACAAATACTTCTTTAAATTTGTACCCATAATACACCTACCTCTGTTTGAATTGGAGTGTAAACTGCTAAATCCTCCAAACTACTCCCTTTTATATCGTCTTTATCCGAAGAACCTACTTGACCACCAAACTCAGAAAGTATTGAATATTTACCTGTTGAACTATCTGAAACTACAACATAGCGAGTCCCCACATCATATAATCTAAAGATACCGACCACACTTTCTGAACTCTTTAAATCCAATAATGTAGTGTCTACTTTACTTTCTTTATCTAGTATAAACTCTAAACTAGGAGTATCACCTAAAAGAGTACTTGAACGTAAACCAATAGTTAAATAGCCATCTGCCCCTTTTACAATTTGTTGGACACCCTCAAAACCATAAGGCTTCGCATCTTTTGTCCAAACTGCCACTACTTTCCCTAATTTATTCACTAATACCTTTTGAGTATCCGTACCTACTGCGTATAAACCATTAGAAGTCATTTTAGAAGAAATATTATCAAATGACCAACCTAACTTATTTGCAAATACCTTTGAAATAGTAAGAACAAACTCTGGAGCATTTACAGATTCTTGACTAAATGTAACTTCACTCTTAGTTAACCCTTGTTTCCAAAACTCCCACCAATGTTTATCTTTACTAGGAAGTAGAAACTTAAGTGAACCACTCTCTGCTAAACGTTTCTCACCTACACGCTCAAAAGCTAAATTACTATCTGCTTTTGACTCCAACTGAGCACTTGGTAAATCTGCATCTTGATTTAAGGATACCCAAGATAACCTTTTCTGTTTTCCTTGTTTTAATTGCTCTTTGTCATATAAAGGTTTAACCCCTTTAGTGTACAATTCTTTATCTAAACCCTTTACATAAGACAACGAGAGAATAGAGTTCATAGAACCTACAAAATCACTCTCACTGCTATATTTATACTTAAAGAGCAAAGCTACCGCTTCATCAGAACTACCTGTCTCCAATATACGTTTTGCTAACTCAGAATCACTAGACACCAACTCATTTACAAACTCTGATATAGAGAAAGCACTAGGATTTAAACCAAAATCAGTATTACGTACCCACAAAGCCATTAAAACACTAGGTAACAAACCGTTCTTACTCGCTAAATCTTTTATCTCTTTACTTTCTTTATTTAAAGTGTTGATTAAAACATTCTGTTTAGGTTTAGAGGTTTCTTCTGCTAAAACCACAGTCCTAGCACCTAATACTATAGGACTAAAACTTAAAACAAGACTACACAAACCTATTAAGGCTAGTTGTTTTCTCATAGAATACGACCCCCTCTACTAACTTAATTGGAACTTAGGGTGTTTAAAATAATGATACCCACTCTTAGTAGTATCTATTCTTTGAAACCCTTTACTCTCTAAATCAGACACTTGCTTACCAACGTATAATTTAGGAACTAACTGATCCAACTTTACAGAACCTTTATACCCAATACCTACAATACCCTTTGTAAAAGAGTAAGTCAACTCATAATTATTAGACTTTAACGTAATCAAATTAGAATCACCATCTAACACACCTACCGGTTTTATTAAGGTAAAGTCTTCACCTAATTTATTTAAAACAGTATCTAATTCAACTAACTTATATTGAGCCTCTAATCTACTTAACTGATACTCTTTAGTATACAGAAAATCAACCGTTGATGAAGAATCGGGTACACTAGCTAAACTAGGAAGTTGGTCGAATGATAAATCTTTTTCAGATACCCCTTTAGAAATCTCTACTTGACGGTCGTTACTTTGATTTGGTGCAATCTGTTTTGTAGGACTAAAATATATTGCTAGAATTACGAAAACTAAAACAAAGAAAACCAAAAAACCAGCTAGAAAATATAAAGCTTTCTTAGGTATTATGCGCTCTTTTTCATACATAGTTAAACCAACCCCTTCTTAAGATTTATGGAAAAAGAGGATAATTTATCCTCTTTACGTGTTTCTTAAATTAATTGTACCACAAACCACTGAACTATTCAACAGTTTCTACTGCTCTATTGCCATCTAATTCAAAAGTACCTGTATTAGACGAATTATAACGATTAAACTGCAACTTGTAATCATCAAAGGCAATATTAGTTGTATCCCCCAAGTCAATTCCTTCAACTTTGCGCTGCAAACCAGACACTCTAGAATCTAATAAGTCTATTACATGAACTAAATAAGCATACACTGTCTTAGGACGCTCCCCAAACTCACCGTGATGTTCTAAAATAATGGCTTGCAACTCTCTATAAAACATAGGATTGTATGTACGCTCAATTAAGTCTCTATACTTAGAGATAATCTCAATACCCAAATAAGTATGAGGTACAATCGAAATTTCTGTGTAAGCTCCGTTCTTCAACTCTAACATCTTACCAAAGTCATGTACAATCAAACCTAGTATAACTAAATCTCGCTCCTCCGGACTCATAGTATTTGAGTCCGCATACTCAGACATAGCAACCTCAGCATAACGCAATAGCTTACGAATATGGTTTAACAAACCACCAACTTTACCGTCATGATACCCACCGTACTGTGCTGCCATAGCTACACTTATTTCCGGCCCTTGTTCTTTTAAAATATGTAAGGCTAACTTAGTACCTTTTTCTGTCATCATAGAACGAATCAAATTACCAATCAACTTAGCATTTGTATTCGGGTCAATAATCTCCATGTACTCTGATGGATTAAATTCATTCGACATTCCTTGAATACTATCCAATTTAGCAGACAATGAACCATTATAATCTTGCATTGTGATAGTACCATCAGTAACTAAAATAGACTTTACATCATTATCTTTAAACTGAGAAACAATCAAGTTATCAAAACAAACAAACCGTACAGAAGAACCACCTCTTACGAGAAGAATACCTTGTAACATATCTGTTTCGTTCTTAGTCTTTCCGATAGTTAAACCTTGTAAAAGAAACGACCCTTGCTTGCGCCCCAAACTTTTAATATCAACATCTGTCATAAACTGCGTCCTCTCTACTTTTAAGGCATATAAAATACTGCCGAAATATTATCTTTCTGACCTTCACCAATCATCATCTTAGACATCGACTCCAATTGGTTTTCCTTAGACCAAATCAACTTAGCTTTCTCACTTGTAAGAAATTCTGAAAAACCATCCGAGGTTATAAGAATACCCTCTGTATGCTTTAACTCTTGTTTAGGAGATTGCTTTAACCTAAAGCCTTTCTTAACACCAACTGCTTTAGTAATCTTATGACGGTTAGGATGTACTTTTATCTCTGACTCCGACATAACCCCTAATTTCAACTGCTTAAACGCCCAAGAATCATCCTCAGTCTGCAATGTTAAACCATTTCGATTAACTACATACAAACGAGAATCCCCTACTTGTAAACTCACATAAGTTCTATCTTGAACTACACCAACCGTACATGTAGTTGCAGAAATCCCTGTTGTAGTTGAGAACTCATCACATAGACGAGTATGTGCTCGGTAAATACCACTTGAAACACTTTCTACAACAGCATCTAACCATGTAGAATTATCTCCCAACTCAGATAAACTTTCTATTGCGTTTCTTATAAACTGAACAGTTAAGGATGATGCATACTTACCACGTACACCCCCACCCATTCCATCACAAACTACAAAGACATAAATCGGAGAAGTATCTAAGTCTAAACCTGAAACTTTAAAACATCCAATAGTATCCTCATTATGCTCCCGATACCCTTTGACTCTTGAAGTACCATTGTACCCACCTCTGTCAGAATAATACTCTAATCTCACTATCCTAGACCTCTTTCACTTTAAAGTGCACCTCTTCACGTGCAATCTTAATAATTGAACCATCTTCTAATTTTAAAGGAACTCGTACTGCTATCTTCGTTTGACCTAACCACGTACCGTTAGTAGAACCTAAGTCTTCAATATAGAAAGTACTTTCTTCACTCTCATACATAATTCTAAAATGAGTTCCAGATATAAATTTGTTATCAGTTAATGAAAAGCCTACTTCCGCACCATCTACAAATTTAGGTCGCTTACCAAATACCCAAGTGTCAAAACCACTTCGACTGTCTAATTCAAACACATCACCATTAGAACGTTTTAAATACCCTACTTTATGGTTCATTTGAATATCATCATCCAAAACAGAGGTAGACTCTTCATCAAAACCATCTGTATCTTCTCCCTCAGTAGATAACAAACCTGTTCGTTCAATCATCTCAGTATCTAAACTTGTTAAGTCTAATTCAACACCACCTACAACCTCAGTAATTACTTCGGGGGCACGCTCCTCTTCAATAGACTCTACACCTTCAAGTATTAACTTCAACTGAGGTGAAGTATATTGAGTTAAATTATCTTGTTTATACTGCAGAGACTCTAACCCCAAATTGTAAATGAAACTCTCAGTATCAGACTCTCCACGCTCAACCGCGGCTAAAAAACCTCTTAAACGCAATAACCCTTGTTCATCTACAGACTGAAACGGTTTAGCATTCTTTATTAAAGTACGTAATAAAGAAAATACCCCTGAACCCTCTACAGTTTTTAAGTGCAATGGATAAACCAAGAAATAAATATTCCCTAAAACATCCACAAAAATATAATCAGGATTCCAATCTAAAAAAGAGGGTGCTATTTGTAAGTCACCTGTTAAGTTTAAAATAGAACGATATAAATTCGCAATCAGTAAATAAAACTCATCAATCGTAATAACAGAACCTAGTCTCACACGTAAAGAAATTAAACCACTCAAATCATAACGAACTGCTCTCTTTTTATCATTATATTCTAAAGGAACACTTGTAAGAAAACCACTTGAGCGTAACGTACTTGCGATACCCTCTTCATATTTCTCTTTCTTATCCAAATTTAATAAAAGATAATGTGAATTGTCTTTAGAACTTAGTTTTAAATTACCCAATTTCTTACCTCACTGTTCCAAGTTGAATATATGGAACCCCTTCTCTTACTTTAGATACTAATAATATAAATTGTGTCTCTAATGTAAACCCTTGAGAGCCTTTTAACTTCACTATTACTTCTTCTAAAGGAATATCTCGACCTCTTAGGTCAAAAACTCTAACAGACCTACTGGAAATTTGAGATTTTATCCATTCACCTAAAGATTCAGGTTCTAGTATCATCTCATTCTCAACTTGCAACTGAAATACCGGGAAAGTTAGCATATCTTCTAATACTTCTTTTTGAAGTTTAGTTAAAGGTAAGCTAGGTTGACTTAATGAAACCTTAGATAACTCCAATTCACTCCCAACTAAACTATCTTGAACATTATATAAAACTTCCCTATCAAAAGCTAAAGTTCTTGGGTAGACTAAATTCGATGCACTTGTTAAAACATAAGGAACCTCTGGCCACTTCTTCAAAACTGTTTGAGCAAATTCTTCCTTATATGGACTATCTTTGTAAACTCTTGTCTCACAAGCTCTCACAACCCAACGGTTATCCACTTTAGCAAACCTTAATAAAGACAACTCCGGAGTGTAATCTTCAAAAGTAACTGGACTTAATGTACCAGTTACATGAACTATTTCCCCTAAAGGTTGGTCTTTTGGCACGCTAACATAAATAAAACCCTCAGTAATCACTTCACCATATTGCTTATGATACCCTAGGAGTGCTCTTGCTTGCACAATCTTAACCGCAGAAGAAACCTTTACGCTATCTCTAAAAAAGGTTTTAGAGTCAACCTCATTAACCAAATAAACAGATAAGGTTAAAAAAGATAACCTACCCTCTTTAGCAACTTCATTCAATAAATCTAACTGCTGCATGCAAAATCACCCCAAATAAGACAAGGTAACTAACAAGTTCCAATAAACGTCTTTATCTACCATAACCAAATAAGTGACAACGTCCAAAACACCCTCACTCACTTTTTCATTGAACCGTTTTGATACAACATCATACAAAGGAGCACTCTCACCTAAATACTGATGAAAAATAGCTCTAAATTCAGAAGATAAAGCTAATGAGTCATCACAATGAATCTCGATTGTTTGAGATTCGCCCTCAGCTTCCAAAGTTAAACTTAACTTATACTTAGAACCTGTGTTAATAAAATCAACACTTGTCTCCAATAAAGCGTCTTGCTCTTTCTTAAATAAATCCTCTTGGTTTAACAAAGACTTGAATTTATCTTTCAAACCTACTGTATATGGAAAATCTCTCTCGATATTTGAAACCATGCGTTTTTCACCTTTTAAATAATTGCTAACAATTTTTGACCAGAGAAAACTCTCTGCTCATCTAAATAAAATTTATGCTCTAAATTCCGAGTTAACTGATACAAATGACGGAGCTTTTCTCGTTTGAAATACCCAATTACTTTCTCTTTAGAGGGTGAATTAGGATCAACTGCTAACACAACGGTTAAACAAACCTCAACTGGTTTAACCCCTGTATCAGATTCTCTCTCAAAATCACTAGAACTTTTCTTCTCTTTTACACTCGTCGAAATCAAACCTTGGATAGCATCCATAGTTACCGTAGACATTTGCGACTCTGGTGTTAACCGAATCTCAAATAAAGGATACCCCTTTTCCATCTCATAACCTATTTTAGCTACTTGCTTCTCTTTCGACTGTAACTCAGAAACTACTTCTTCATTTGTTCGAACTGAGTCTACACCTACTTCTAACTCATCTAAATTTAAACCATCTTCAAAATCGTCTGAACTAGTTACCTCTAGCTCTTCAATCAAATCTTCAAACACAAATAAATCCCCTTTTATGCTGTATTTATTTTATTATATCACTAAATGTAAGGAAATGCAAGAAACAATAGAAATATATTAGGTTTTTGTAAATTATTTTTAACTTAATTATAAGCTCATATAAAGCCCTCTACGCACTTTTATAAAAAGAGGGTATATTTCTACCCTCTTATCAATTAAACTCACTAGAATCGAAAATATGAGTTCTCAGACACATCTAAATAACATAACTTCGTGCAAGTTTGACCACATCAGATAGCAAAGCTTGAGGTACACCTACATTAGGTATTTGTGTAAACTTATCCTCTTTAGGTATATACATAATAATCTTCACAGTAGGTACATTAGCATCAGTAGATACAACCATAGAACCTAACTCAGAGTATAACCCCTCAGTATACTGTAAATACAAAACAGAACCGTCCGAAGATAACTTAGAACCAAAGTCCATTAAGTGATCCTTCAATAATTGAATATTACGCTCTCTTTGTTTCTTCTGTTCCTCACCCTCTGAAATCTCAGACTTAGCAACAGAATTTTTTACATTCTCTAAATCAGATAAGTCTCTGTACTCTGCAATAATAGAAACATCGAAACTATGTCTCATATTCCAAAATAGTTGCAATCGCTTATGAATATGTAAATCTGGTAAGTGTAAGTAAATGAACTCTTTACGCTCACCCCCACTTAACTCTCCAAAGTCTTCTGGGAAATCAAGAATACCCTTTGCTTGTTCCCAACTATGTTCAGTCTTAGTAAGTTCACCTAACAAATACTTGTTCAATTCCAAAGCGTAGTTTACTGGGAACACACGGTCTTGCTCAATCGTATCGTCTGTAAAGGCAGTAGAGTTTAATTTATTCTCAACATCCTCTGCGTTAAACTCATGGATACGGTTCTCAGCCCACTCCATGAACTTATCAATATTACCGTCCCAATCATAAGCATCTAAGTTCCACTCCATCAACTCTTGGAGACCAACTTGCCACTCTGTTTTCTTTGCAGTATACCAAGAATGACCAACCCCAAAACCTAAATCTAGTGGACAACCACCCTCAATCTCAACCATAAGATTCTTACGAATTAAGCCTAATACTACATGAGGATGAATAGTGTTATGAACCTCAATAGTTGCCTCGTCATGAATGAAACCTGTAAGCAAAATCTTACCTAGATACCCTTGTTCTTTTATATCAGCAAATAAATCAACCATTCCCTTTTTATAAATATCTGCTGCTGAACCTTGGATTGGGTGGTTTAAAGCGTAACGTCTAATTTGACTCTTAGAAACTCTATCCTTATTGTAGAAACGTTTACTTCCAAAAATAGTTGTAGAATACCCTTTACTTAGGGCAGTTTTAACGTTGTTTTCAAACCAACCCTCAACAGAACGTTGGAATGAAAAGAACTCTTCTCTCTTTTGTGCAGCCTTACGAGCATTCTCTTTAGACCTAGAACCGAATAAGACCTCACCTAAAGACATATCCGACATCCCAAAGTTGATACCAAATACCAAACCTTTAGACATCTTACGCAACTTGTCTGTTACCTGTTCTTGCAACAAACCATTAAGTCGAGCAGATTGGAAACGGTGGTAGTCATTGCGCCAATCTTTAAACATCTCAATCAATGACTGTTCTTTCGACATAATCGCAATTACTCGGTTCTCTTTAGAAGCATAGTCTGTATCCACCATGTAGTAACCGTTTCGAGCAGTCATCTCTTTCTTAATCGTATCATCAAAACCTTGAATATTCGGTTTCTTCGTAGATAGACGACCTGTTACCTTAAACATATCTAACTCTGGGAAACAGAACCCCTCAATAAAGTTATCTTCAACTTTATCTAAGAAGTTAGTAAACAAACGAGCAGTATTACGTGGAGATTCCAAAATAACCGTAAACGGATGTATAGGAGCACTCTCTTCTGGTTTGACTAGAAAACCTTTACCCTCTTCAACTTCGATTACTGTCTTATAACCTAAAGTTTCCCCATAGATGTATTTAGTTACAATACGCAAAGTTTCAAAGTCTAAATCTGTAAAGGAACTTGTTTCACGTCTCTCTACCAAATAAATAAAGCGAGCTAGACCTCTAACCAGTTTCTTTTGGTTATTGTCTTTGATAATATCCTCTAACTTCTCTTTACTTTGAGGATGACCAAGCCAAGAAGATAATAGTTGAATACATCGAGAACTAAAGTCGTCAAAACTAAGTCTAAAAGGTTCTTTATCTGGTTTTGTACCTTTGTTTAAAAACTTCAAGGCGTTCTTATCAAGAGTAGAATTACCTGATTTCTTACTAATCTGCTCTGGATACCCCAAATAATCATAAGCCACTGTTTTATTCATAGGGGAGTTTACAGAATAACCACCATTACTAGCGATATAAACATTCGGGTAATCTTCAAAACGATATTGCAATACTTTACTATCCTTAGGTAGTTCATCATCTAAACCTAAAACCATAGAATTGGCTTTAGACTGAATAGCAAATTTACCGTCTTTTGCATGTTGTGGTACATGAATAGCTAAGAACTCCAATAAATCTCGATACTCAGAAACCAATTGTCTACCATAATGCAAGCGCAACTGAGGTACAGAATCTAAGTTTAAGTGCATCCCGTAAAACTCTGAATAAGCCGCTACACAAGTAAATCTACTATCGTGAAGTACTGCTTGCATCATATCAAATCCTGACTTACCAAGTATATCATTCTCCAAGAAATACAAAGCTATACACAAAGTATTGTCTGCATCGGGACAAGCATAAAAAGCAACCAATTCCTCTTCTAGTTCATCAAAAGTACCCCCACACTTTTTATAAGAACCACATTTAGTCAAGTCATCAAGTTCAACTGCTTCTCTATGTAAAAACTTGTCGGTTACTGCTTTCAAACCATACTCCTCATTATCTCTAGCTGAGTATGTTTTACGCATAGCAACTAAAGTATCTAACCAACAGTCATAAACCAAACCATGACGATACCCTACCTTCCAGTCGAAGATGTTGTTGTGGGCTACAACTTTTTTATTCCCTAAGTAAGGTTGCAAATACTTCTCTACAAAAAGTTCAATATCTCCACCACAAACATTTGGAAACTTCTTATGCGCTAAAGGAAAATAGTAAGATGTTCCGGGTTTTGCAGATAATACCGCACCTACCATAATAGAACCTTTACCATAGAAACCTCTAAACGTAAAATCCAGACCTGTGGTCTCCGTATCGAACGCAGTAAGTTTTGTTTTCTTGTAGTCTTTCTCCAACTGTTTAAAGATTTCTTCTACTTCGTGAGGTTTAACTACTCTATACTTACCACTTAAAACACGCTCTCTAACCCACTCAAAATTACGAGGACTACGTTGTTCTACTTTGGCTTTCATATTCTCTACATCGATAACTTCTGCCATCGTAGTATAAAATGGATTTACAGAACCACTAAGTCCTTTTAAATCCGTAACAACTTCAATTTTAGGTAACCCTAGTAATTGTCGTCTTAAATTATTTGAGATTTCAGTTTTATAAGCAGTACCTACTGATTCCATACGAATTACATCAGAACCCAACATAGATACCCTCTCTTGATTTGGGAGAAATTCGAAAGAAGAATCCTCTACAAAACCAAACTCTAACGAAATATTGTCATTTTCAGTCTGCGTAGCAAAACGTAACGATTTTACAAGACCATATTTACGCTCAATTACACCTTTTCCAAAAGGAACCTCAAATTCAACCCTATCTTCTATATTTTCTAGCTCTTTTAAACTCAACGCTAAGAAACCTTTGCTCCCTCGCATATCATTTTTAAGAGACTTAGCATAACTGTAAACAGCATAAATATAAGCAAATAAGGCAAAAGACGGATGTTTCTGAAAAGACTTAGCCACAGATAAGTCGGCACCATCTTCCCCAAACAATGTTTTAGGTTTTATTAAACGCTCAACTGTAAAGGATGCCCTTGACATAGTTGCAGTTCTATAAGTTCTACCTAAAACCTCAGACTGACCTTGCATCAACATCTGAGCTGAGAGACCATCCTGCGCGACTAAACGCAATAAACCACCATGCGTTAAATCAGATAGATACCCTTTAAAATTATACTTCTGTCCTTTATATGTAAATTTAATCTCTGAAGTAAGCAATTCAATCCCCTTTCAAAATCTAATGTAAACCTAAACTTTGTTAATACATTTAGTCATCAATCTCATCAAACCAATCTAGTGCAGAAGTACCTACTTCGATAGTCTTATTTACAAACTTCGCTTTATTATATCTATCTGCAATTAAAAAACCCGGTTCCTTATTATAAATAACTTCCACAGATACCGGTAGACGGTTAAATACTGCTAATAATTCTTCTAGCTCAGACACATAAATAGAATTACAATAACGCTCATTCAAATATCTAGCTACAACTTTACGACCTACTTCAACTGCTAACACAGAATCCGTGGTGTAAGAGTGCTTCTGAGTATCTAAATATAACAAAACAGATGTTAACGCATCTTTTGTAAATTCAATTAGTTTTTTAGTATTGGTTTCCCTCGGAACCTCAATAGTTTGACGTTCCACAAGTCTCCCATCTGCATAAAATACCCAAGTCATAAACCCATTGTTTTGACCTACACTTACTTGTAACATATTCTCTTACCTCTACTTTTCAATGTTTACATTTTTACCACATGATATAGCTTCAAATTGAAAGATTTCTTTAAAGTATACTAAAAATATTGGGAAATTACCACTATCACTCTTAAACTCTAAATACATATCTGAACCAACTACACCAATAAAACGACAGTCAAAATTAGAAACTAACCAACTTGCTAAAGTCTCTAAAATAGCAGTTTCTAAATCTCCCCCTAAAACAAACCCTAAGTACGGAATATTATAAAAGTTTTGACTGCCTAAAGTTAAACGAAACCCACTAGATACAGACTCTTCAAAATAATAGTCAAATAGTTTATCTATATAATTAGTGGTATCAATCTTATAAATTGTATAAGTATTTGAACCTACAACTTTGAAAGAATTATCTTTAAACCTAGTTTTAGTGGGTCTTTTCTGATAACAAACAAACCTGTCTACTAAATGGTTTTCTATCTTTAAGTACATAATACTTAGTTCTATCAACTGTTCTTCGTACTGTAAAAAATAACCTAACCAAGTAGACACCCTTGCTTGAACTTCTTCTAAAGTTAAACCCACTCTACCTACTAAAGAGACCTGAAACTGAGACCACCAAGTTCGATAGTTAACTTTAAAACCATCTACTAAGTTAGTCTTCTCAGTTAAACCTTTTGACACCATTATACGCAAAATTAAAATAGACTTTAATAAATAAACAAGCTCTACTTCACTAGATAAAGGTTTCAATGATTTATGCTTTAGGTAATCTAACCAATTAAACCAAAAAGACTCGACCCCTTTATTTAACTTAACTGTACTAGGTGAAAAATCTAATTCAGAATCATACAATTCAAAATCCTCAACAAGTAATTCATTAGGTTGACTAAGATTTTTCTTAGCTAAATGCTTAACATAACCCTCTAGTTTACTAAAATGAATATTCGATACTTTTAATAAACGAGATAGTACAATATCCTGAAAAGACTCCAAATCTGAATAAGAACCAAACTTCTTAGCTAAAGGATACCACTTCTTACATAAATCCATCGCTACTACTAAAAGCAAAGACTTATCAATATCCAAAGACCGTGAATATGGATTTAAAATAATAGGCTCACTCATAAGAAACACCTACCTCTAATAAATCACTCGTATCACTGAAAATAAAGTCTTTAAACTCATCGTAGTGCAGTAATTCTCCTAAAGTATCTACAAAAACCTTATCGTTCTCCTCAGAAAGAATATCCACTAAATAGTCTTGGCTCTCAGAATTACCCTCTAGAACTCTGCGCAAGAGTATCTTTAAATCTATACCGTAAACAGTAGTTAAGTACTTCGACACTCTATTATACTCTTCTATCAACTCTGATAACTCAATACGAAAATCAAAAGTATCAACAGTTAAATTATTTAAGAATACTTCCCAACGATGCACCGATTGTGGCACTAAAGACATCTCTGAACTCAATGAGTTTTCATCAACTACCCCTTTAGGTAAATTGGTCTCCCCATCTTCACGTACACCGATATTATATTCACCCTTCTTAATCTTATCTAACTTATGATGAACACTCTCACGTAAACTTTCGTCCCAACCAAAATAAGCAAATTGTTTCTCAGATAAACCTGCCCATTCTTTATCTAAACGCTTAGTTACCAAATTAAATAAGGAGTCCTTTACATAATCTAAATGCTTCGTTTTAGGTAAGTAAGCACCTACAAGCTCTAAACTATGCTCAGATAAGGTCGTGTTCATACTATCCATAAAGCAACCCGTTAAGAACATACCTTACCCTCTTCCTTTAATTGAATAGTTACAATCCTCAATCGGAACTTCTTTTGATGATTCTTTACTTAAGAATACCTGAGTTACTCTGTGAGGTTCTGAATCATAAACAAACTCTAATTTATAAGCTTTAGCAAAGGATGGAGAAAATAAACCACAGTAGTTTTGACATTTATATTTAAAGACACAATCACCAACTAAACGAATTTGATCTTCAGAGACATCCTTGAAGTTTAAATATGAAACTACTCTCTGAACCTCAGTATATTTTAAATCCAAGTCTAATACATAAGTTACATTTGAATCTAAAGGAGTGTCCTTCAACCAGAACTCAATCCCCTGTAAACCTCTATGATGAAGATTTACAGAAACAAATATAGGTACACCTAAAGAAAGCCAATAATCTTTATTAGATTCATATTCCTGTAAAGATACCCCTACTGCACATACTGAAGGATTTATTTTAAATTCTTTAACCTCTTCCGTAACTACCTCTCCCTTTTCAAGTAAGTTTGCTAAGTTAAAAAAGTTTAACTTATTTTCAACTTTTGGTTTTACGTACTCTTTAATCGGAGTCAACCAATCTAAAAAGACGGAACCACCCTCTGAAACTAAAAACTGCCATACTGAAGAAGTGTTTACATCCAACTGTAAACCTTTAGCTGCATCATAATCACTTAACTTAACTGCTTTTAAGCGCATCAAACCCTCCATTCTTTAAACCAATTAACTCAGTTGCACGTAAAACAAATGAAAATAAATGAGACTCATCTCTCCATTTTTGATTATTTACAAGTGACATAAAATTAACTATCTCAACCATAGATAAATTATCTATCTGTTCCAATGAACGTGTATACTTACCTATATGATAGTTGTTGTATTTACTTAAATCCGGTAAAACACCAACCTCTGGGAAAATCTTACCTGTAACTAATAGTTCCTTTAATATCAAAATAGCTTTAAAAGAGTCTAATAAAGACTTACGCACAGTCTCAAAGCTACGATGTGTCGATAACTCTAAGAGATGTTGTAAATGTTTCTTCTTGTACTGATTTAAACCTCGTTTAGTTTTGGTCGTAGAAGTCAACATACTTAAAGCGACCCTTTCTATTTGTAGAGAACCTACACCAGCTAACTGCACCAAAGTAGCATTATCCCGAATCTCAACGCCATCTCTCAATTGAGATAATATCGTGAATACTGCATCTATATCTCTCAGATATCGCTTTGTAACTATGTTATACATCTTCTCTGATAAAGATACCGAGCCTTTAGCTTTAATCGTAACATCGTAAAGGTACTGAAACTCACTTTGTGTCATATATGTACTGAACATAATATCGGGTTGAAAGTCACTCAAGTAGTTTTTATACCTAAAACTCTGAAAAGTCTTGTAATTTTGAAAACTTACGACTAAACGAGTAAATGGTTGGATTGTCTGCAAAAAAGTAAGAGTATCACTTGATAACTCTGTCTTTTGATCCTCTACTATAATTAACCGAAATAATGAACGGAATGGTCGAACCTGAATAGAAGAGTCTTGTTTTGGTATATCATTCAAATCATTCAAACGTAAAACTGAACTAGAACCAACACTAAAACGCTTCTTTACCAAGTTAGTTACTAAAGTTAAATACCTAGAACTCTTACCGTAAACTAAAACAGAAGCAAACTGCACTTCTGAACTTAATAAATCATTTAAATGAATTACCAAAATAAAACCATTCCTTTCTCCGAGATTTTATACTCTATTATAGCAGAAAATCCCCTAACTGTCAACTTTTAGGGGATATTTTTATTATATCTCATAGTTTAAAGTTTTAAGTAAATCCTCAGTCAAACTCTTCAAAGTTCTCTGATGTTCTAAATAACTCTTAACACTCGTATTAGATACCTCTTTTAACTCCTTTAATTGATGAAAACCTAAATCAACTGCACTAGTAAGTCTCTCTTGTTCATCAACCTTTCGAGTACGTAGAGCATTTAAATAAAACTCTTCTAAGTGCTCATACACTTCTTTAAAACTAGGTAATAAGTAAGGTGACTCTAAAGCACGTTTAATAACATATCTATAAAACTCTGGGAAACCACCTTTAGATACCCATAAGTCATAGTCAACCAATAGTGCATCTCTTGAAGAATCATCTTTATTCTCTGAAATAGCAATCTTAACCTTATCTTCATCTACAAAAAAGAACGGATTTATATAATTCTCTTGGTTTAAATATCCAATATCTCTTAGTGACAAAGCATATAACTCTCTATTTATAAAGTACAACAAAGCTAAATTCGGAAATACCTGCTCCCACTGCTTATCGAATACCGGTAGTTTTGTTTGTGAAACTGCTACTTTAACTGGAATGTCTCTAATAAATTTTAAAGCAAACAAGTAGCACAACATAGGAAAACTCTGCCTTGTTACTAATTTAGTAGCTCTAGACTCCATACTAAACAACTCGCACGTAGTTATCAGATTCTTAGCTAAACTCAAATAAGATAAACTTGAAAACTGAAATACACCTAAAGGAGAATACTGCTTTGCACTTAAGGTACCAGACACTACTTTTCCTTTTGTGTCTATCTCTTGTAAAGAAACTGAACCTTTATCTTTCAAAGATTTAACCCACTTTGTCACAGACGGTCTCTGCAGTTTTAAGTACAACTCTTGGTCAAATAGTTTAACACCTTCTGAGTTATATACAGATAAAGAAACTCTATCTTTTGTACCTCTCTGAAAGGTAGACCATCGTGTAGTACACAAGTAATTTGCACCTACATTCGAACTACCTTGGAAGTCAGCCAAAGGAGACATAAAACCACTATGAAACTCAAAATCATTAGCGTAGTCTCTTCGAACTTCAAAGGTACGATTACCTACTAATAAAGAAACTGGAACCATCCAAACTAACTCAGTATTAGTTAAAGAATAAACTTGAGTTAAATTACGCACTTGCCACATAAACTGAGTGTATAAATCTGCACTATAACCTTTTAACTTCAAAGAACTTAATCGACTAGCAACATTCGTTGATACCCCTTTCGTTGAATACGGTGGATTCATTAGAATAATTAACTTTTCGTTGTTCTGTAAAGCATGTTGCAAGGAACTAGGTAACTGACGACTAAAGTTTTTAGTCAAAACAGAATCAGAAGAACCTAAAAAGTCTAATTGGAAAACAGTAACATCTAAGTCTGGACGCTCAGTATCAAAACGAGATTTAGTTAAATGAACGTCCTCATCATGTAACGTAGATAAGTACAAATGCTTACACTTAGGAAATTCAATCAATAAGTTTCCTGTACCACATGAAGCATCCCAAACAATATAATTCTCTAAGTCAGGTATATCTTCCAGTAATTCATGTGTTTTTCGACCCCAAAATAAAGGTGTGTAAAATGAACCCTCCAACTCTCTTTCTCTTTTAGACATACTCAAGTCTTTTATAGAATGATGAGAATCCAATAAACCCACCCTACTTAATAACGACTTATTCTGCTCAATAAATAACCTCTGACTCTCAGTTAAATCACCTGATTGAACTTTTACTGCTAAAGAACCATCACCTTCAATGTATCTATCGAAAAAAGAAGTTAAATATTGTAGTAATTCTTGTCCTTTTTTCCCTAAGTTAGCCATACTCTATCAACCTACCTTATACCCTAAAATATCCTTACGATAAATATTAAAAACCTCTATGTAACGTATAATTAAATCTTCAGAACCAAGACTTAAACCAAATATAGTAAGATACCCCTCAAAATCTAGTACAATATCTAACTCAGAATAAAAATCTTGCATAGAATCATATCGGTCACATATCTTCGGTATAATATCTTCGATAAGAGGTAAAGACAATGAAGTTAAATATTGCTCTAAAGTTAAAGTGGACTTAAGTTTAGAAATCGAAGACTTGAATGACATAAATCGATTCTCAAAATCCTCATCATCAAAGGATAAATCAAAAGATTCTAAGTTATAAAAGTCAGATATAAAGTCACTTGACCAAGTACTTTCTTGAAGCAACCGCTCGAAAAAACTATACCCAAATTGAGTTAAACCTAATACCTCACAAAAATTAGTAGCTCTACTTAAATACAAACCTTTACAAAAAGGATTAACACAAAAAATAGAAGTTAAATCAGAACTTAACTCCAAATTCAAATTACAGAAAGAACATTTCTTCGGAAATAAATAACGAACCTCAGAAGATACCCCTACTTCTTTTAACTTACTCTCTACACTCATCTATTTTTACCAATCTATCTCTGGGAATGAACCTGTATAACTAATTCTAAGTGAACTACTCCTACTTATGCTAACGATTAAAAGTAAGAGCTTCTTGGGTAATATGCTGACTTACTGATTAGCTGACTAATCAACAGAGGTTACATAAATTTACCAAGCTATCCCCATAGTTCCTACGGTTGTATTGTTTTTTTTCTAATTTACACTAAACGCAAACCTTCATTAAGAATATTGATGCTTGCGTTAATATCTCTATCATGGTGACTACCACAATTTTCACAAGTCCAACCTCTAACAGAAAGAGGTTTCTTTCCTGAGTTAAAACCACAATCTGAACAAAGTTGAGAAGAAGGAAACCAACGACTAATTTTGGACACTTGCTTTTCGTACCATTTAGCTTTGTACTCCAACATTCTCACAAATTCAGACCAAGAAACATCACCGATTGCTTTTGCTAACTTATGGTTTTTCATTAGATTTTTACTCGATAAATCCTCAATACAAATAATGTCGTGGTTCTTGACAAGGTATGTACTGAGCTTCTGAAGAAAATCTCTACGCATATTAGCAATCTTTTCATAGATTCTAGCTACTTTTACTCTTTGTTTCTGATAGTTCTTACTATCAGAGAGCTTTCTCCCTGCTTTCTTAGCCGCTAAAGCTCTACGAGATAAAATCTTTTGTTCTTCAGCCAATTTCTCTGACAACTGCTTGAGAAAGCGTTCATTACCTATTTTCTCACCAGTGGAAAGAATAGCAAAGTCAGAAATCCCAAGATCGATACCGACTGAAGAATCGGTTTTAGGAAGTGGAGTAATCTCGGTTTCACACAAAATAGAAACATAATATTTCCCAGTTGGCGTCATTGAAATTGTGGCACTCTTAATAATACCTTTAATTTGACGGTGTGCTTTTACTCGCACCCAACCAATCTTAGGTAACTTTATAAACCTACCATCTAAAGCAATACTACCTTTCTGATTGTTGGTTTTGTATGACTGACTACGATTCTTTTTCTTAAACTTAGGGAAACCAAACCCTGACGTGAAGAAGTTTTTGTAAGCTTTCTGAAGATTGAGTTGTACGTTAGATAAAGCTAAACTATCTACTTCTTTTAACCAAGGGAAGTCTTTCTTGTATTGAGCTGGTACGTTATATAAAGTTTCGCCAGTTTCTTCATAGTGCTTTATTTTATCCGCTAACATCATATTCCAAATAGCTCTGGAACAACCAAAGGTTTTAGCGAAAAACTGCTTTTGTTCCTCAGTAGGATACAACCTAAATTTATAAGCTTTTTGTTTAATAGTCATTTTTCTTTCCCTTGATTTTCGATATATTGACGAATAACTTCAATAGGTGCGCCACTGCTCGACAATAAACAAAAGGAACGAGACCAAAACATCTCTTTCCATAGTTTTTGACGAATAGTGGGAAATTCTTTCTTCAATAACCTACTAGATGCAGACTTATAAGCGTTAATGAACTTACTTAGTTCTGTCTTAGGTTGACCTTTAAATAGAACGTGAACATGGTCTTTATCATGGTTCCATTCAACCAATTCTATCTTATAAGTAGGTGCAATATACTTAAATATCTCTTTGGCTCTATTGGAAACTTCATCAGTAAACACTTGTCTTCTATATTTCACTACTAAAATCAAATGATAATGTAACGAGAAGACTGAATGTGCATTTGTATCTAAGTCCATTGATATTACTAACTTTCTAATAGTTTAACTGATTATAGTTTACCACAGTAACTAGAAACTGTCAAGACTTTATTTAGTTTATGTCAATAAAATCAAAAACTTATTGGGGCAACCCCTTTACACCCAACCACCTAAGAGGTGGAGGACTTACAGGTGAAAGATTAAATTTATTTAATTCGTAATTTTTTTAATTATTTTACCACAAATATAAGGATTATGCAACAAAAAGAAAAAGCGAGATAAAATATCTCACCCTCTCTTTGTTATATGGTCAAATATTAGTATAGCAGAAAATACGGAAAATGTCAAGGAAAGTAACTAAACTACTCAGATACCTTAATAGTTTCATTCATATTTCCTAAAATAGCAAGGAGGTCTGTATCGGATACATTAAGTAACGCAGAATTAAGTTTATCTAGTTTATCTTGCAAGTCTTCTCTCGACATAGAAACATCAATCACAGTTTTCTCACGATACCGAACATCAACTGGAACTTTTCCCATAAGATGTACTAACTTGTAGTCTTCATCTTTATCTACGAATACAACCCTAGAGTTAAACTCAGTTGTGGGGTGTGCTTCTAAGTATTTAACAATCTTGGAAGACTCAACATTAAAGGGGTTTGTACCTTTTGGAATGGTTATTTGAACTGTTGATTGAGAAGATGAGAAAAGAGTGGATATCCAAAATGCTAATGTAAAGAAAATCTTAACGAACATTATGAACCTCCTTAATCTTAGTCAAAATCAGTTCGTACTTAGTGCTGAACTTCTGCCAAACCCCATAAGGCACTAGGTCAAATGCAATGCAGTCTCTTGCAGTTAATTGTGGGAGCTTATCCCACAAGAAATCATATAACGCTTGGCTATACTCATGAACTAACTTGTTCTTATCCGCTTTAGCTTCATTTAGTTCAAGCTCTGTTGTTGCTTGTACAACCCAATCGTTAGCGTTACGATAGCGTTCGTTAAAGTCTTCTATTAGTTTGTCTAAATCGTCATATAGCATTTTAAATACCACTTTCTAAGTTAATTAAACTTGGTAGGAACGGTTGCAGAAATGAAAAGGAAACCTATCAAAGATACGACCGCAACTACCAACAACATAAATAAAGAAAAAATTGAAAAAGTTAAATTATCATAAGGCTCTGGTTCATTTGTCTCAATAAGTGCAGTAAACCCAACAGACACCAAGTAAATGAAAATGAGACTTATAAAATAAGTGAACTTTAAAGGAACAAAAGCATTAGACTTCGAAAATCCAAAAATATAGGTCATTAAAGTTGGGAAGTTCTCAATAAAACTAGGTAAGAAACTAGTCAATAAGAAGACAAGACCTAAAATCATAAGTATCACTGTAGTTCGTTTTCTAGTATTATACCAAGTCTTAAAACTTGGGTTAGTTGATAGGGTTTGATTAGTCATTTAAAAATCGCTTTCTAGTAAATTCACCAAATACCGTTTCTAACTCTGTTTTGGTGTCTATGTTGTTGCAATCCTTTGGATAGTACAAAACCAATAAGTTTAAGAAACCTAAGAGTAAATTGGACTTAGGAATATTTTTATCCACTACCTCAACAAAATAAAGGACATCAAACTGAAAATGAGAGGTGTCAATTTGAGAGGTTAAAGTGGATACCCTGCTCCCGTTGCAGTTTTAAACATAGTTCCACCCCCGAACTGGATAGTCTACAAAACAAGAATAAACTGAAATCTCATCTTCCAATGTTCGACACCAACTTGGGTAACATTCACTTCTGTTAGCGCGTGAATCAGTTATCGTTAAATGTTCTTTCATCCACGTTCTTATTTCTTCTGAGGTAAACTGTTCGCTTAAATTAAGCAAAGTAAACTTGTGATGTATGGTTTCGGATTTCACAAGTGTGAAGTGATACCCTTGTTGGTTTTTAGTAATATAGCCTAACAAATCATCATAGCAATAAATTTCTAAACGAGAATAAGTCTCTCCATTTGATAATTTAAACATAATCAATACTTCCAATCTGGTAGACCTACTTTTAGGTCTTTCTCTTTTATTACAGTCAGTTTAAAACAATGTTCTATTGACTCTTCCTCACCGTACGCAATGTCAATTTCAAAGCAAATTAAAGGTGCTGCAAAACTATTTGTCTTAACTACACGAGACTCTGTATCTGAGAGCTTACTAAAGTAAACATTTACAATTACTCCATTCTCCGCTTTAATCGTACCATACTTAAAGAAACCACCAGTATCATTTTCCAAAGCCAAAACTTGATTGAAAATAGCATCAATTCGACTTCTAACAGTCTCTTTAGATTTAGTTATCCAACCCCAATAGGAATCATCTTTAAAAACTGCACGTGCAAAACCGCTATAATGAGTACAATAAGCTGCAAAAGCCTCATAAAGCTCTTCATAATTTATTTCATCAAGCGCAAAGCTAATTCCATAAGACTGATACGGATAAGTAAATGTTGCGATTGCTTTTTCTTTGCTTACTATCATTATCTTCAAACCTCATTTCATTTTCTTTTATTATACCACAAAAACCTTGATAAATCAAGAAAAGGAGAACACTTGTTCCCCCTAACTTCATTATTTTAAAAGACTTCCAATTCTTTTTCCGATTTGTCTTTGTCGGTAGGTTGGTTAGCATTCATAACCTCAGTTGCAAAAATAGTATTTGCTGCAAGCATATAAGGTAAAGCATAGAAACCTAGCAAACCACCCGTTAAGGCAATACCGATACCCCAACCAATGAAACTTAGATTAAATACGAATAGTTTAGATTTGTAACCTTTCATACGGTTAACACTATCTTTAACTAATTCAAATAACTTTCTATCCTCATGCTCCTTAGCCAAGTAAATAGCTAAAGAATAAGAGTAACCTTTAACTATAGCTATTGTTATACCCGCTACAACTAAACCAAAACCAAGTACAAACAAAAGACCTACTTCCCCAGTTATAACAGAGCTAATAATTAAACCTAAACCAATAGCATAAGGTAAAAAGAACCATAAACAAGTAAGTAAAGTCACCAACAAACTAGCTTTAAATGACTGTGCAGTTAAACCTCTAAAGATGTTAGAGAACTGCTCTTGCATAGTCTTACTCTTCGCTTTATGCCCTGTTACAATATCAAATAAGTAAAGACTTACACACAATTGATACACCACTTGTAAAATACCCAGTGCTGAGGATAACCCACTTGCTCTATCACCAAAGTATGATAAGGTATCAATAGCTGATATAATTAAATAAGGCAAACCCATTGTAATCCACAAGTTATTTTCTGCAACCAATTCTTTGGCTTGCTTTTTAATCTCTTGTCTTGATTTCATAAAATCAAAACCTCCTAAATTTTCATAATACAATCAGTATAGCAAAACTAAAAAGCATTTGCAAGAACTTTCTTGAAAGTGTCAAATAGAAAAAGAGAGGAAACCCTCTCTTTAATTAAATCTCTACAAAAGACTTATCATAAACGGAGCTATCTTTCAACATCAATTCTAACATCTTATCAGTGTCACCATTAAGTTCATAAAAATCTAAACCACGGTCAAGTTCTACACCATCTGCAGTATTAATCGTATAGTGGTAAGTAGCACCTTTCAAATAAGCATTATAAATAGCTAAATCTCGATTAACCATTGCTAATATTTCTTGCTCAATAGATTTAGTGATACGCTTAGTATTAAACCAACGGTAAATCTCATCACGTGTTGCAAAGGCAAAACCTACAAAATCTCTATCTGAACCATAGATTGTTGTAAAATCCAAAGTAGGATAATAGTCTAAAGATTGGTTAGGTATAACATATAACGGTACCACATAAATCTTTCCTTCTTTATATAAACAAGCAACCACCTCAGTTATAATCTCACATAATGTAGATTTTTCGGACTTAATTTTCTCAGTTCCTTGTTTGGTGTGCTCATCTATGAAATCGGACGGATTAGGATACCCATGAGGTTGTATAGAATCCCAACCTAATGTCCAAGTATAATAGCTACATAAAGTTCGAGACCATTCTTCACTGAGAGGAACAGTATTAGGTTCGTCTCTGTAAACAGTCATTATATCCCCTGAACTATTCTGCAACTCCATATAAATTTCTTTTTCCATAAATTACACCTCTAAACCCTTTATTCCGAAATTTGTACAAATGACTTATCATCATCTGTATCTACATAACTTAAAATATGATTTAACAAATCATCTGGGTCATCATCATTTTCATAAAAACCATAACAAGAGTCTTTGAAATCACCATTAGCACTAAAGAGTTTGTAACCGAAAACTTCACCATTAACCCACTTATTGTACATATCTAATTCACTCGAAACGTATCTCTTCATACGTTCAAGTAATTTCGCACTAATTTTAGATACTGAGTACTCACTATAAAGCTTAGATTTTTCAACCCAAGCAAAACCTGCAATACTACCTTCCCAACGGTCAATAGAACTACCTAAGTAGTAGTGAATAGAAGAGTGCTCATGTGATAAAATAGGAAAAGCCACAATACCCTTACGTGTATTTAACAATTCACACAAATAGTCTGCAAACTGTACTGCACCCATCTTTTTACGTAAACAATCATCTCTATACCTATCAAATGAACCCTCACCTAAGTGAAAATCAATAAACTCAGACGCACTGTGAAATTCATTAGAATGAATAGAACGATGTCTACTTAACCACGTGTAATAATTAAATAAACGGTCTGAATCCTCTAAAGGATTATCACAATCCTCAGCAAAAACAATCTGTAAAATTTCACCTGTGTTATTTCGATACGATTTATATACTTCCATTTTTAACCTTCTTTCAATAAATCTAAACCTAACTGAGCTAACTGACTAAATGTTCTCTCCGGATTTAAAGCCGTTTCATTAATTTTTGCTTTAATCAACTCTCTTAACTCATCAGTTAAGTAGAAGTGTACACACAAATCATTATCTACTAAAGCTTTATACACTGCACTACTCATATAATCGGAATGAGAACCACCTAAATTGGGATATAGAAAAACAAACAACTCATCTACAATACGAGCGTTTCTCTTTACAAGCTCTTTATTGTTTGGTAACTGCTCTACATAAATAGCTTCACCATACTCATTAAGTACAGAATCAAAATTCCAAACTTCTCTTGCAATATCTACATCTTTTGCAATTTCTTCATGAGCTTTTTGTTTGAACAACTCTTTTAATTCTTTATCATCTGCTTTACGACTAATCTTATCAAGATAATCTGCATAAGATTTAGCAAGAGTATTTAAGAGTTTGTTCACACTAGCAGCTTGCTCACCTTTAGTCTTCCCAAAATCAACATCACTGAAATCAGAAAATCGTAACGAAGCAAGACCTTTTACTAAACCAGTTACAGAAATACCATAATTAGGAACTTTCTCCGTTAATAAAGTATTAACTACCAAATAACTATCTTCTGGTGTGTAGGAATTATCCTCATGCAACACTTTAATATAGTTCTCAATAGTGTCAAAATCTCTACCTACTGCTCTAAAAGTCTGATAAAGAACCCCTTTATTTTCCTCAGTTAAATAAACGATACCACCTAACTTAGACTTATCTGGGAAAACTACTGGGTCTAATAAGAACACAAACTTATCGAATAGAGCCTCATCTAAAAGCTCATCTGAAATAGAAATACCCTCATACAAATCCTCAGCCTGTTTACTTGGTTTCTCGGCAACTGCATGCGTTAAAATACCGTTACTATCTCGACCAGTTGGAATCAACTCTCTCCCTTCAAGAGCAGATTGACCCTCATCCTCTGTAATAGTAACCGTAAAACCACCTGCTTTAACTTGGTTAGGTGCAAGAACTTCTTCCTCTTCACTAGTTAAATTTGAGGAAGAGTTAGAATCATCACTAGGCACTTGGATTTTAGCTACTTCTTCTCTGATATGTGGGAATTGTGTATCAAAGTAAGATAATACATCTTCTTTGTTATTCAGCAACCAAGTGTATTCTGGTTGTTTAGCGTACTCTTCTAAACTTTCAGTAAAACTTACTCTTGGAAGTACACTTACACAATAAATTTCAAAAGCTCTAGCAAAAACCTCTGTTGGAGTTAAGAAGTAATTTAACATAGCACCTTTATGATAACCACCATCTATAAGACTCTTCTGATACCCTTTAAGAAGTTTATGGAAATCTTCTGACATAGATAGATTTTGGTCTTTCTCATACGTGTAATCAATGTGGTGTCCATATTCGTGAATCATAGAATTTACATTACGAACACTAATTGTAATACAGTCAAAAATTGGGAAGTATACACCATGAGCTTTTCGATGCTCAATTTTACGGAAACGCAACTCTGGTTTATTTTCTGAATGTGGAAGAGCTTTATGAATTAAACCCCACTGCTCTTCAATATCAGGTAGTTTCTCTAAGTCAAATTGTTCATCGAACTCTACAAAACTAAAACCATAGTCTAAAAACTTAGTGGAATCCATAGCTGCTTGAATTTTAGTAGGAATATTTCTCTTAGTTTCAAATGACCTAGCGTAATCTGACTTTTGAACTCTGTCATACTCTTCCATAAGAGTAATATTGAAATCATCTAAATATAGTTCGTACAAGTATTCTGAGATAATTTGAAGCATAGACTTATTATTAGCCGAAGAACCTAATAAATAGTTCCCCATACTACGCATAAGAGCTTTATATATCCGATTAATAGAAACCTTAGTTACATAAACATCAAATTCAGCACTTTGGGGATCCGTAGGTAAATTTGGATGCTCGTTAAAATAACGTTTCTGATTAGCTTTGACATTAAATCCAGCTTTAAATTGTTGAGCATTATGATTAACCCAACTTTTCAATTTATCAGCTACAACATCTTTAGTGATTAAATCTAAAAAATCTAAAACTGCTGATAGTTGAGGAGCATAGTAAATACTAAACTTGTAACCGAAAAAATGGTCGAAAAGAGACCTATCAATATACAACTTTTGAATCAAAGTCTTATAATGCGAAGAGCGAGTCTTTGGTTCAGCATCGTTACTAATAAAGAAAATATGCTCATAATCTTCTTTCTCTTTATTGAACCAACCGTAAACATAAGTATAGAAAATGCCGTTTTCACAATCATAATATGCATTCATGGCAAATCTCTTCATCTGTTTCATGTAGGAATCTTGCTCATCAGCACTCCAAACAGTCTCACTTGAATTTAGCTCCATAGTCGGAAGATCCTTTATAGAGTGACGATACACAACACCAATTTGACGAAGTTCCAACTCTGGTTGTTTCCCACCTGTTTCTGTACTGAAAAAGTCTAAATTATCCTTATCAAAATAAGCAACCAACTTCTGCATAACATCGTCAACGATAAAAGACCTATCTGTATTTGTCTTATTCAAAGCATTAAATAAAGACTTGATGAAACGCTCACCTGTCTTAGGATTATAAGTTAGAGTAAGTCCTACCCCTTTAGAGAAACGATCTCTCAATAAATTTTTATAAAGCTCCATGAACCTCAACCTCTCAAATTTTTCTAATATAAATCAAAAAAGTAATGCAAAAATAACCTGCATTACTCTTTTCTTATTTTTTTTTTATTTTGAACTAACATCTAAAGCGGCTTTTAAAGCTAAGTCATTCTTAATGTCTTGTCCGGGGAACTTATGACCTAAACTCTCTTGAGCTTTCTTAGCACGTTCTTTACGAGAATAACCTTTCTTCTCCCCTGCCTTAATCGCAATATAAGCAAGAGACCAAGCATTCAAAATTCTTCTACGGAATTCTTCATCCATAGAGTCTAAATGCTCTTTATCTGTTGTTAAAGTACCCATTTTTTCCATAGTGTGCAACAAATGGTGGCAACCGATACATAAAGTAATCAAGTTTTTCTCATCATCTGTTCCACCTGCGTGAACTGGGACTTTATGGTGAACAACTAACTGAGATAAGAAAGCACCTTGATTCTCAACTTTGTCCTTAGAACAACACTGACAAACCATCTTATCTCGAGCCTTAATCTTATTCTTAACCTCTGGAGTTAAATCATCATCTCCATCACCTTTACGGTCTTGAACGATACCCTTATCTACTGCTTCTGCTTGCTCCAACGCACTCTCTAAAGTCAAAGTACCCATAGAGTTATCTCCCATTTCAAGGAGTGCATCTACCTCTTCTGCAGTTAACTTATTCCCTTGTGTAGAACTTTCTGAATCTGAATCCGCATCTCCCTCACCCGAATTACCCTCATCAGACACAACCGTTTCTTTCCCTAATTCAGTTGAGGATAAGATACCCTTGTTGTCTTCTTCCTCCAAAGTATCTCTCTCTTTACGTTGTTTCTGAAGTTCTTTGTAAGCTTTATCTAAAGTAAACTTCCCTGAGAATAACTCAGCCATAGGTTCTGGGTATTCATCAGCCTCACTACAAACCTCTTTCAACTTAAGAATATCCCCTGTCTCTAAATAAGGGTAAAGACGTTCAATCTGAGAAAATTTCAAACCATATTCATGCTCTAACGTAGCAAGTCCATTCCAAATTTCTTGATAACTATGTTGTTGCTGCTTATTTAAAATTAACCCCAATAAAGGAACTAATCGTTGTGCTTTCTCGTAATCAGCAAAATGCCAAACAAATGCCGGTATAGTTTTATAACCATTTCTTGAGGCACCATAAACTCTTCGCAAACCTGAGATTAAAGTGTACATTTCAATCTCTTCACCGTCAACTGAGGGTAAAGCCAAAACATCAATAGGATTTAACACTCTACCAAAATCTTCAATCGAAGCCGTTAAACCACTTTTGGTTGCAAATCTAGCTTTCTTATCAAATTCAGTAATAACTATAGACTCGATAGGTAAATCCATACGCAATTCTCTGTCATACTTCATACCACTTAGAATCTTATCAATATCCTCAAACGGACTAAGAGTAGACGGAACTTCTGTATTTGAATCGGAATTATCCTCAACAAAAGCTTGAGAAGAGCCTACTTCTAAATCAGCTAAATCAGAACCCTCATCAGAAGTCTCTATTTGCTCTGTATCGGAGTTTTCATCTAAGTCGGTAATTTCCTCAGTAGAATTACTTAAATTAGTTGTAGCTGTTTTTGGAGCTTCTGGTGACCACTCTACAACTTCTTCTCCAACTTCTGAATAAGCACCTACCTCTTCACCTACTAAATTCTCTTTTGAACTTGGTGATACCCCTACTTCTAAATCAGCTAAATCACCCCATAAATTATCTGTACTCATACTTCACTTAACCTTACTTTCTTAATAATTGATCTGTGGTTCTACCTAAATTATCACAAACAAGAGTTATATCAAACTCAGGTGCATACCAAAAATAAACTGGACTCTCTGGTTTTAAACCTAATACTAAAATATCCAATGCACTATCTAAAGGAAGTTCTATTAACTCTTTGTCTCCAAATTCTAAACCTAAATCCTCTAAGTTCTTAACGTGAGCACCTAAATCTAAAATAGAACCATCATAATCAGCACAATGATTTACTAAATCATAAAAACCTCTATAAGTATTGTCACCTATAACATAAATCAAATCAGTTTCTAAATAAGAAACTACTGCAAAAGGTTTTAACCCCGTCGGTGTCTGTTTCCAATGAACATATTGGAGTTTAGCTTTCTGTGGGTTAACTGACCATAGTATTGGGTTAATCACTATACTATTAAATCCAAACTCTTGGAACTTAGCGTTATGGTGACTCACAACACTAACTCTTAAATTCGTAGATAAAGCACTTATATCCGCCAAATCTACTACCAAAGATACCCAATCCTCTACTATTTCTTCAAAACTCTGATTTGACTCTAAATTGTAGCGGATATAAGGTAAAGTTGTAAAACCTAAATGACTTAAAAAATCAGATTCTGAACCTCTATCCGTAAAATTCATACCAAATTCAATGTAATCAGAAGCATAAAATCGAATAGTAGAAATTAATTGAGGAGTTAAGTCTAGTTTCGTATAACTCATGTTCGGAGTTAAGTCATCTTCCACAATAGAAGTATACAAGTAACCACTTATTGCACTTTTAGATATTTGAGATAGTGGACTTAACGTTGTTAAACCAACTCTTTCTAAATAAGGCAGTATTAATTGAGTACAATCTATACCCTCTCGACCAACCTCCAACGAAATAGCTCGTTGAAAAACTCCATATTCATACACTAAAGAAACCTTATTATTACTTAGAAAAACTTCCACGTATAACTCAACGTTATCTCTAGCAGCCAGTTCTAATAAATCTACATAATCCTCATAAAAAGGCTCCATCTTCGTTAAGTAAGGTACCACCCCTACTTTCTGACTCTCTTCTAGTAAATAAGTGTCGCCTTTAGGTAATCGTGCTTTTAATAGCTCTTGATACTGTAAATAATCTCTACCTAAGTTAGTATCCTCAGAACGCAAAAGCAACAATTCTCTCAGTCTGTGTAAATCTCTCTCTAACAAATAATAAGAAGTTATTAGTTGTTTATCATAAATACCTTGTGCTAAAGCTTTATCTAAACGGTTTACTATCTGCTCTTTCTTATCTAATAATTCTTTAAGTTTTGTACCAACTTCAACTGCACTAGGCACAATACTTAAAAAAGGAGAAACTTTTAATTTTGTTTGCAATCGAAAAGCCTACTTGTTACACAAAATATACTCAAACGTATATTTCATGACCCTTTCTAATAAAATTATCTTTAGAAATCCTTCTTGCTTCATCCTGTCTGGTTTGGTTTTTATATCCTAAGACATAAAATCTACTCCCATTTATTATAACAGTCCACAAGCTTAACTTCCCGTGTAACCCACGGTAGTGACCGATTTAAACTGCAGTCAATACAGTATATTCTTTACATTGTCCTAAATTGATAGCTGCATTAACATCTCTATCATGTTTGCTACCACAATTAGAACAAGTCCAAGTTCTTTCATTTAGTTTCAAGTCTTTATACTTAAAACCACAATCAGAACACAATTTACTAGACGGGTAAAATCTATTTACTAATCTCAGCTCTATACCTAGCTTTTTACACAAATTTTCTAAGTAAAGTCGAGACTGATACCACTGAGCTTTTGAAATAATCTTACTCAAATGACGGTTTTTCATCATGTTACGCACTGCTAAGTCCTCTATAGTGATAGAGCTTGGTTTTCGCTCTAAAACTAAAGAACGCAATGCTTTTCGATTATATTCCGTCCGAATACGAGTTAAACGCTCATAAATACGAGCCACCTTCAACTTCTGCTTTTGAATGTTCTTACAATCAGATAGAGGTTTTATCCTCTTGTAAGATTTAAGTTGACCCTTCTTAGCGCCTGTTTGATAATAAACCTTATCAACCATATTCACTTCGTATTTGCGAGACAACTTTCTCTGCTCTCTTCGTAAACGTTGTTCTAATTTCCTAATACGCAAAGATTTATTGATAGAAGGGATGACTCTATCTTCTGTAATAAATTGGTCTTTCAGACCGAAATCGATACCCATACTGTAATCAGACAAAGGAATACGCTCATCTACTTCATCTTTGCACGAGCAAGAAATATAGTATCGACCATTCTTCATAGAAATCGTTACAGAGCTGATATTCTTAGGAATATAACCAAACTCCTTCAATCGAACCCACTTCAAAACAGGTACAAAAATCCTATGACGCTCAACTTTAATAGTACCAATAAGATAGAAACTTTCACTAGAACCTTTCCTTTTGAACTTAGGTTTACCATTACGCTTAGAAAAGTAGTCTTTAAAAGCTCTATCTGCATAAATTAAAGCTTGTTTAATTGCCTTACTTGGAACTTCTTTCAACCAAGAAGGAGTGTTAGGGTCATTGTTCACTCGTTTAGAATAGCCGAAGGCAGAAATGAAGTCTTTTCCTGATGTAAGGTTTTCTAGGTTCTCATAGACATATTGATTATAAATGTAACGAGTACACCCAAAAGTCTTATGAATCAATTCAATCTGAGCTTGCGTTGGATGTATTTCTGTCTTATAGGCTCTCACCCTCTTTCACTCCTTTCTGTGAAGTATCGTTTATACCGTTTTTATCTCAATATTATGTATTTTACATCATGAGTACGTGTTGTCACAAGTTATCACTATTGTTAATAAATTTAATTGCAGAAGCCTACCTCTCTATATGCTATTTTTAGTTATTTTATCATTTTTTATACTTACTTGCAAGAACTTAAACAAATATCCAAAATAAAAATAGTAAGTGCTTGCCACTTACTATTTAATCACTAAATAACAAAAAATCATCGATGCTACACCTAAAACCAATACCATCAAGATACCGATTAAACGTATCAGTTTTAATAACCCTAAATTCAACTTGCTCAAAGTACTACCTACATAAACTTCGCGACCATTCTTACGAATAGAACTAGCAGTAGACAATAAAATTAAAGAACTACAAGCAAGTAAAATCATCTCTATAACCACAACAGTCAAAGAGTAAAAATTCGTAATACGAGCTACTGTGGTAATTAAAGTAATCTCACCACTAATATAATTGCTTGAAATATTATACCCTAAAGTATACCCTACTGTAACTGCCATCAAAAGAGCTACAAAGTAAACGAAAGGCTTTATCGACCCAATCTTAGTAGTGAAATTTACACTGTTTGAAAATAATGCATGCTTCATAAACCCAATGCGCTCACTTAATGTACCATCAACTAATGTGTCATAAACATAAAACACTAACCAAAATAAGACTGCAACTAACAGAAAACGAAGAAACCAACCACCCGAAACACCGACTAATTGTCTAAGCACTTCTGCTCGTATACTTGAAACGTGTTGTTCCATAACTTAAATACCTCTAAATTTCTACATTTAAACCATTTATTAAAGCTTGACCTGCTTGTGTAGGTTGATACTCTAATATAAACCGAATATCTTCTACCTTACCATAAATATTCCCACAAGTGTTACATACTGCATATGAAATAGTTACCTCAGCGTCACTTTGACCATTAGACACTGTAACTGTTTGCATCGTAGACGGTAAATACTGTAAACCGCTTAAATCAAAATGTTTTACAAACTGAGGAAAAATCTCATCATCCGGGAATTTTGTCAATTTAGACTCATACCCCTCACCGAATAAACACAAATAAGCTTGTCTCACTAACTCTGTTTTAGAACCTAATGCCATAGCAAATTACCCCTTCAATTTAGCCGTAAATAATAAAACGTAATCGTCTAAACTACTAAATTATACAGTAACTAAACTAACATTAACAACAATGAAATAAATGTCCGACTCCTCAAACACTTCAGCTTTAACCCCAAATCTACCGAGATAAGGCGTTTCTAAAATATAAGACTTAGACTCAATTTCATCTTTGCCACAAGTGTCCACCCAAGTATGTATTTGATTCTTAGGAATACCCTCAACCCAATCTATTGGATATTTCGCATATTTCTCTGCTTTTTCCCTATCTGTGAATACTTTTACCTTAGAATTTCTACTTAAGACTTGGGGTTTACCATCTAAACCATAAGTCTTTACACAGTGTATAGCTAAACCTACTGCATCTAATTGGTCTTGATACCCACTCTTCAAATAAACCTCAAAAGAGTCATATTCTCTCCACTTATTAGACCAAGGATGAGCTAAGGCTTGCAAACACAAAAGAATCTCTTCTTTCTCTGCACTATCTTTCGACCAAGATGCTTTCTTCAAAGGAGCTACCCCTGTTTCTGAGCGTAAAGTAGCTTTCCAAGTTTTATTAGAAACTCTAAAGAACCTCTTAGCTTTTAAGATACCCTCTGCTAACAAATAATCAAGTGTAAAGTTTAATGCGTAAGCCACAGAAGATGTTTTCGCATTATTCCCCAACAGAGCTTCTTCCACACATAACATATCTAATTCAGTATCGGAACCCTTTAAAACCTCAGTCAGCAAAAAATCCTTCAGTTCTTGCATCCTCAAACCAACCGAATAAGGACTATCCAAATCTTTTATCCTACTCTTTAAGTTAAAGGTCTCTAAAGTAGAACCATCCCAATAGGCAATACCTGTTGAGGTTTTAGATAAGTCTAAAGATAGAACTTTATTTAAACCTAGTTTCTCTGAACCCTCTTTGAAGTAATCTAAGTAAGTGAAACAAGGAGAAGAACCAAAATCACCTAATTCAAAAGTAAACATATTATCCACCCTCATTCCCTAAAGATTTCTTCGAAGACTTAACTTCCACTACTTTATTCGTCAATAAAGTCAACTGAGACTTTAACCCATTGAGAGATAATTGCCCCCTTTTGAACTGCTCTTTTAAAGTCTCTATATTCTCACGATGTACAGACACAGTATATGGAGGAGCTTTCGTGAAATCAAAAGCAGACTTCTCTTCTTGAACCTCTTCAATTGTATCACTTAACTGAATACCATATAACTTAGCTAAACTATTTAAGTAACCATACCCATTTGTAAAATGCTCACCTAAATACCTGTCGGAAAATAACTTATGAAAGCCAATTACTGTACCTTTTACACCACAACCAAAACAGTTAAAAATCTCAATACCTGTCTCTCCATCACGCACTAAACCTAACGAAGGTTTTAAGTCTTCATGGAAAGGACAAACAACTCTACTGTTTCCTTTACTAAACGCATAATTTGAATACATAGGTTTATAAGCGCATACAACTCTATCCCAATAGTCTGAAATAGTAATATCATACGAACCACCTAAACCCTTATGATACAACAACTGCTCTTCTAACTGACGATAAGAGGCTTTAATAGTTCTTCTTTTAACCCTAGATGTACCTATCATTCTGAATTACCCCCTACAACTGTACAATGTAAAGTTATAGCAGACTGTAACTTATCTGTGATAATATCTATGGTCTTCTTCGATAAATGACTTGGAGCACCACTCACATATTGTATTACGCCATCTACTACAATGAATAACATAGAATCACCAATATATAACATAGTAGACTCTGTGCCCTCTAAATAAGTTATTTCTCTCGAACCTACATAAGAACCCAAAATATCAAGTAAATAAGGTTGTCGTAACTTAGAAAAATCATAATTCATTAAGAATGCACCGACTTTCTCTTTAGATATACACCCCTTACAAAGATAGCAGACACTAATTCATCTACTCGAACACCTTTCAATGCGCTATCAAAATACCCTTTAGGTTCTTTAAACTTGTGGTACTCTTGACCCTCCCAAAATCCGTAAGGACGAAGTTGCACACTATCTAAGATTTTGAAAAACTCAGTCAAAGAAAGGTGAAATATAGGAACTAAACTATTATCTAATTTTAAAACTTGCTCATCTACACAACTAGCAATACCAAAGGGTTTTAAAGAACCCTCTTCACTCACCAATTTTGGCAGTTCATTTAAAAATCGAACTGCTTCATTTAAGTAGAGCTGCTTAATCTCATCAGTTACACGTGAAGATTCTTGCTCAGAATACCCCAATTGATTTACGTAATAATTCAATATGTGCTCTTGCACCACCAAATCAACAACTTCAATATAAACTAATGGCGTACCTTCAATCTCAGAAACCCACAACCAATCGTAAGCTAAACCTAAGTCTAAAACAGAACGAGCTTCACTGGTTTCTATATCTTCTTTGTAAACTAATGTATACTTGTTTGTGAACTCTACAATACCCTCCATAAAGAGGTCGTAGAAATCCTCAACAAATTGATTTAATATCTCTTTTGTAAATTGCTGTTTAACCATACAATACTTTCTCAACCTCTCCTTTCACTGCACTAAATGACTTATCTTCCCAGTCCATATATGCACTAACTAATTCTGAATCAATTTTATCCTTAGGTGCTAATAATATATTAGACGAAATAGATATTAAAGAGTTCCAACTCTCTCTATTCGTAGCCACCCTCAAATAACCCTCTTTATTCGATATGTATACTGGTAATTTATAGTCTCCATGTGTAGTGTTTAAAAACGAAATCAAACGGTAAAGGTTTAAATAACCTACATAGTCTGTATCTAAAGGCAACCCTAAAGAGCTTACCTTCAATACATCAAGAAGACAAGACTTAGAATAGTAAGGTAGTTGCATCTGTTTAATAATCTCAGACTTAGAACCCTCAGCTAAGTATTTATAACTAGACTTTGTTAACCTCAAGTCTTTTAACTGCAATAATTGTGTGAAATAGTGTTTTAACTCAGTGGGTGAAATATAAGAAATTGCTTCATCCATAGTAATTAAACCACACAATACTAAAATCAATAGACGAACATCAATATTAGAACAAACATCCTTTAACTGCCTTATCTTATCTACATCACGTATTAACTGCCTTAAATCATCTACAAAAGACTCTTTCACATAATTCTTAGAAATATTCAACTGGTCTACAAATAAAGATTTAAGTGGCTCCGATAAGTCCATAGGTTTTAAAGAAAATTCCTGCATGAAACTACTTAAAGAAATGTAAGATACACCACCCTCCATTATCTTAGAAACACTTGAAGTGTTCTGCAAATAATTCAAAACGGAGGTCTCAACAAACGTACCTACACCTTTTACATAAATAGGAGAGATACCCATCTTGCTTAGTCTGGATTTTAAATCCTTAGTTAAATCCACTAATGTATTCTGTGTCAAAAAAGCACAAATTGTTGAATAAGTTACTTTTGGTAAAATATAAACTTTACGGTGAGTTTTACTACCTACGATATTATGCAATCTTAAGTCTAAATACTTAATTAAAGAATATAATTGAACAGGTTCTAAAGAAAGTTCTACTGCAACCCTCTCAACCGAGTAGTCTAAAGTAGACTCTAAATCCTTTACAAATTGAAAGTATTCGTCAATTAACTCATCAACCCTATAATACGAAATGCCTGTAAATAAATCTTGCACAATAGACTTAGGCTCTGAATCTAAAAATCGATCTATAAATTCACGCTTATCATAAACTTTACGCAAAGAAGACTGAATACTCTCTAGTGTATAAACACACAAAGAAGGTGTTTGCGAATACAACACCTTACTTAAACGTGAATAGTGGCTCTTCGAAATCACTTCTAAACCATTTATAGTTTGCAAAATCTCATATTGAGCCTGTGAACGAATATAGTCCTCAGATAATCTAAAATAATCAGAAAGCTCTTTTATACTTACATACAAATCAAATTTAGACATTCACATCCTCAACATCCAAAACAACAACGTCCCCATCTCGAACTTCAATTGTTTGGTTCTTCATCTCTAACACATTATTTGCCACTTTATCCGTAAATACTGCGATAGGTTCCATCTCACCTGCTAAACGAGAAGGTAACAGATACATTCTAGCTAAATTCTTAGAAGACATAGCGTCATTTGTATAAAGCATTAAGTTTAAATCTGCAGACTTTGTTAATTCTTTAGAATCAGCAGTTACGTTACGCAATTCTCTATGGATACCCTTACCTAAGTCTTGAATAACATCTGTTGCTAACTGAGCCGGTAACCAAATGCACACATCCAATAAACCTTTTAAAGTCTCCAAACGAACAGACAACTTCTCTAAAATAGTTTTCTTATCTGGGTATTGTTTACTGTCCATAGCTTGCGCATAGTCAATTACAATAAACTTACAGTCTTTTTCCTCAGCAGCATCTCTCAACACCGTATCGACATATTCTAACTCAAACGGATAATCTGGTAAATATATTTTACCATAATTTGCATTTTCTACCAAGTCCATGCGTGAAATTTTTTCAAGAGCAGCCACAGACTCATCTAAAGTACCATATTGAATAGAGGAACCTGAAATCTTTTCGTAGTTCTGACCTCTCATAACATTGTAATAGTAATCAAAGTGAGTGGCACGTAATTCTGCCATAACCTTACCAGCTCCACCCTCTTTACCCCAAAAACAAATATTGAAACCATTCAATAAAATCTCATGAGATAAACGCACTGCAAATTTTGACTTCATCCCCTTTTCTGGGGCAGCGAATACTGCAAAAGTATTTGTACGTATACCTTGAATAGTCTCACCTAATGTAGGTAAATATTTTAAATCAGTCAATAAAGTTGGTTTCTTTAAGTCATCTTCGTCAAAGTCAATATCACTAGCACTAACTAACTGAAATGACTTATCCTTACCCAAAGATGCCTTGATACCATTGATTTTGTGAGATAAAAATTCAAGAGCACCCTCTACACCAAAGAATGACTTTCTGTTAGCTCTAATTGGATTCGTTAAAGCAATAGAAGCTTGTTGTAAAGAATCATTAAAAGCCAATTTAGCATAAACCAACTTAAAACGAGTTAAAGCATCCTCAAATGAAGGTTCCTTTAGAAACGTAGGGTTCTTGTACTTTTGAAAAACCTCTACAACTGAAACTACTAACCCCTCAATCGCAGTCATACCCTCACTCACATAAGAGTCAAACTGAATACGGTCAGAGTCTTGTGCAATCTCAGAAGAATTAGCTTGCAAATACACTTTCAAATAGTTCAAATCAAGCTCTAAACCACGCTCCATCTGAACCTTACGTAACATCGTATAGAGAACATAATTCTCATTTCTGAAATAATCGGGTTGCAAACGACCCATCTGACCCCTTAAAGTATCAAAATCTCGTAATAGATACCCCATCACTTGATTTTCATAATACTCTAATTGAACCTCTGGACTTTTATCTCCTATCTCAACAGGTGTGATATCCGAAACATAAGAAGATTCTGTACCCTCTGCTTCCGACATCAACTCCCATAATTCTTTATCTTCAAACATAGATGAAGTACTTAATCCCCTTTCTTCTAGTTCCACTTAACTTTTCTACTACAACAAACCTCTGTTGTATTTTTTCATTTTTATCTCATACAATTCTTTAGAAATAATACCTTTACGATAGGCATCTTCTAAGTTCATCTTCGCTTGTCGCAACTGCTCTGACGAACCAAAACCACCACTATCTAAAGCATCAAACTTAGCACTTGTACTTAAATCTGAAGCATCCTTAGGTGGTCTAAAGTTTGCACTTGAGGTACTATTAAAAGTACGTATAGTTTCTCTATTAACTGTGGTAGCTCTGGACTGACCTCTTTGTTGATAAGACGAACTCTCTAAAGGCTTTCCAAAACGGTCTAACCCCATTGCTAAAAGTTCAGACTCAGTATATGGTTCACCTGTAAGATAATTGTATGTAGGGTTATTCATTTGATAAGCACTATCTCTATAATCTCTACTTCCCAAAGCTCTTTCCTCCATAATAGGATACTGTATAGGATACTGTCTTAAGTCTACATTATACTTATAGTAATCAGAATTAGTATTATTTTGACTACGACCTAAACCAAAATCAGTAATAGCGTCTTGTAAAAATCTCTGAAAATCCTCAGTGTCTTTACCCCAAAAATCATTGAGATAAATATTATCCTCATACCCTAATACAGAGATAACTACAGAACCAAAGAATACACCTCTACCTCTCTGCACACTCGCAATCTTACTCAAGTCTACAGTTAACTGATATTTATTTAGAATCAACCCTTTATCTAAAATATGCAAACGTAAATTAGTAACACAAACTAAAACTTTAGCATTACCACTTTTACAAGCAGTAATATAACGAAGTTCTTCATCTGGTCTGAGTGTCTTTGCTAATTCTTTTAACTCAAAACCTGTACCTATAAAAGGAGTCTTCACTAACATATTTGTTACTTTATGCTGCTCCAAAAATGGAAGTATCTTTTCCGTGTAATAAGGATGTGCCATAATTAAATAACCTCAACTTAAATTTAAGAATCGGAATCCGCATCCTTAAATGAAACAATATCTGAACACTTAAAGGATACCGATTTACCTATCTTAACTTGCGCATCACCGGGTGCACTCGCAAAAAATTTTCGAACATAGGTGCTATTAGAAGTTTTAGACAAACAAAACCAACAACCACTATAATCTTCCCCTAAGGCATTTATAGTAATTTGGTCTCCCGCTTCTAAACCAATAACTTGACCATCTGTTAAAGTAAGCTCAACAACTAAAACCATAGTACTTAAAACCTTCTATTTACGTTTGAATACGGATTTAATACTACGAATAATAGCAGAACCTAACTCAGACAAAGCTTGACCTACCGTTTTATTCTCTTGTTCCAATTTGATTTTAGTTACTTGCGCTTCTACTGAACGAACTTTTTCTACTAAGGCTTCTTTCTCTTTTTGAATAAGCTCCAATTCATCAGTTTTTTCGTCTAACAAGGAATTAACCTCATCTAACTTACTATTAAACTCGTTTTGTAAGGTTTCAACATAAGATGAATTAGCTTCTTTTTGGTCTTCCCAAAGTTCTTTGTCTTTATTAAAGCTCTTCTCCTTAGAAGCCCAACGTTCTTTATCAGACTGATATTCTTTCTCCATATCCTCCAACTCAACAATGCGTTCGTTCGCTTTTGTGAGCTGTTTTTCCAATTTTTGATATGAATGTTTTAAAGACTTAGACTCAGTAGGTTCTACTTCCAAATGCTTGTGTGAAACAACCTCTCCTGTGTTGGGAAATCGATCAGACTTACTGTCTGATACCTCTTCTTTCTTGTCTTCACTAGACTTAAGTGGAACTTCTGCTTTAGGTTTACGAGGTTTAGTACCGTGTACTGCCAAAGTTCCATCTAGACTTGAATACTTAGGTTTTGGACGACCACTCTTAGGAGACACTTTGTCTACTCTACTCTCTACCAAAGAAACAAGTTCCAAAGGAGCATACCCCTCCAACTCAAACTGAACATCACGTCGTAAATCATATTTTGAACGAACTTCTTCAACTACTTCTGGTGTATAAGCCATCATAAAAATACTTACACCAAACAATTGAGTGAAATCAGAACTAGATAAACTCCAACGTGAATTAGAGTTACTTACACGAATAGAACCAACTGTATTGTTCCCTTTAGATGTCGTGATACGTACAAAAGGTGCATATGTTTCTACAAGTTCTTTACTTAGTTTAATTTTCATTTTTCAATAAATCCTCTTTTTTAGTATTTTATTTATTATAACACAAAAAACGTAATAAATCAATAAAAATAAGAACAAGAGTTGAATTTTTCTTAAAAACTCAACTCTTAGGTCTTACTTTCTGGGAAGTTCTATCTTATATGAACCACCTACAATTTGAATCTCATCCACTGCACCTAAATGGTCAGGTTGATTAACTGCACTGATTTGGTCTTCTACAACCTCAGATACTAACTGTTTATATTGCTTATCTTTTCGTGTAAATAAACGTTTGAAGAACCCTACTTGCTTAGGTTTAGACTTATCTACCTTTTGTACGCTAAAGTCTTCATCCTCTAACCAATCACCTGTACGCCCAAATTCTGTAATAGTTGGCGCTTCCAAAACAGCAGTAACCTCACTCTGCATCTCTTCTGCAGATAAATTCTGCTCGATAATCTCAGTTAACTCTTCCTTTACACTCTCTAAATCAACAACTTCACCCATTTGAGTTATCAAATCACCCGTAGTAACATCACCCAACTCATAAGATAAACGCAAAGGCTCAAATTTAATTGCTAAACTCTCTATCCGCTTATAATGACCCTCTACTGTGTCAGATACCGAGTTAAGTACCTCATCTAAGTCCATGGATACACTATCTTGTACTAAACTCAAAGATTCAGAAGTACTTCTAAAAGCTTCACTCTCTAAAGTTGATAAAGAGGTCAACATAGAATTTTGTAAACTAGCTCTATGCTCTGACATAGAATGTACTAATTGAGAGTTATACTCATCCAAAGAGTTAGAAGTCATAACTGAAAATGAATGAGACTGACTGTGAACCAAAGACTCAGATAAGCTTAACGAATTAGAAGTACTCTCAGATAAAGACAAACTCTCAGAAGTCGATAACGATTGTGAAATGGACTCTGAAGTACTTGCAGACATAGACATTTGCAAATTCTCTTGCGCTTGTCTTAGTAAATCTTGTAACCACTCAGACATAAAAGGTACTAAGGTTACCAAAGATGTATCTTCTAAATAATAATCAGAAGCTACAATAACTGCACCTAAATTATCTACTGAAATAGGGTATGTATAGTGTTTAGTCCTTTCTACACCTGTTTCACCGTCCACCTCTTTACGAATAACAGTTAATGTCGAACCTACTAAATGCTCTTCCATACCTGTATTTACAACTAATTTTACAAACTCTTCGTCCCCACGTAAATTCGGGTCCTCAATTAATCGAGACTCAACATCCTCAGATTCAAATACAACCTTACCTAATAAAGTAGTTGTAAAACCACCATTAACTTGCATTTCTGCTTGATTACTGCGAATTAATTCCACTTTTTATACCTATCTTTCTAATATCTACTGCTAGTTTAAGCCAAACAAGGTAGCTTCAGAAGCACTAATTACTGATTTTGGTGTGCCTTTTTGTTTACGTGAACCCTTTTGCACATTTTTACCGTTAGCAACCTCAAGCTCCTCTAAAGAAACTTCTGGCATCTTTAAGTTTAAAACAGCATTTGAATTACGTATAACTTTATTTATTCTACGAACCTTATCTTCTTCTGTACTTACTTGTCTTGGTACTCCAATATACAAATACTGACGATTAGAATAACTACTCTCTGAACCTAAACGCTGCAAAACATTATTGATTTGAGAACCGTCCGTTAAAATAACATAAGTAGACTTACCCTCAAAAGCTCTCTGTCTTACGAAATCCTCAACAAGATACCCATCTTCTCTCATAGAAGGACTGTAAGCAATAACAACAACATCACTTAACATTAAATTTTCGTAATCGTCACGTCTTTGCTTAATACCTTGTAGTCGAAAAGGTGTAACAAAAGGATGTACACTTAAACCTGCTTTATAAGCAGAACCCAAAATCCAAAAAGCAAGTAATTCTACATCAGCTCTTACACCTAAATAAAACAACACAGAGGTTTTAGGTTTCTTAGCTAAGGACAAGGAACCAACTAAAGATTGAACTGCACTCTCTAAAGCATCATACTGGTCTTTATCTAAACTAGTCGAAGTTAAGCTACCTAAAACTTGAGTTAAGTCCACTGAGAGTCTTGAAAAAACTCTACGTAAACCTAACTTCTCAGATAAACCTAACTTGGAACCATCCTCAGTAGATACACCTTTCAACACTTGTTCTTCTCTTAACTCTGCACATAATGGACAAGGTACCATTTTCTGTTGTACAGTATCAAAAACCAAACCATCTGAACACTCAGTCGATGTACATAATTTCATCACACTCTCCGTCTCAATTATATTTCTTCAAAACAGAAAATAGAACATCAAAAAATTTATGTAGGTTCATATCCTCTGTTATAACTGCTCCCAATCTCATCCAACCATTTCGGAATGAGTAATTTACCCCTAATGACTCTAATATGTTTGAATCTCCCAAACCAAACTTACTACCTGCATAGTAAGGAAAATCAAGACAAAAATGAGCATAGTCTCTTACTACACGAAAATCTGCAACAAACATACTAGACTCTTCTTTAGCAAAATAAAAGTACCAATTTAACTTGTTAACTTCCCATTCATAATCAAACTCACTAGACTCAATATTAAAACCTTGAGAACTATGGTCTTGCGAAGTATACTCTGTTACTAATCTTTCTAAATCACTTAAATTCATTGGTGTTTTCATATTCTAAACTGCTTTCTATTCAATTATTTCATTCATGTCTCAATATTTGTGAAAACCACTCTCATCGAGATACCCTTGCCAAATTTCATTACCCTCTGAGTCTAACTTCAAGAGGTTAATACGAGAGAACTCAGAACCTGATTTAGAACCACCGTCAATAAAGTAACGAGTAACTAAAGGCTTTTCATCTAACTCCAAATTATCTTTCAAAATTTGATTTGGGTTTAGTAGGTGCTCATAACCTTCCATTGTACAAGTAGGTGTGTGACCTGAAACAATGGTTTTCCCTTTGAAGTCCGGATGTAAATCCACATCTGTTAAGTGATTCAATGAGTCAATATAAAACTCACGAGTCCAAACCATACCCTCTGTATCTTGCTTGTCTAATGGTAAATCTAACTCAAAACCTGCGTGGACTAAAATGTTAGAACCATCTTCAAGATAATAAGGTAACGACTGCAACCAAGTGACTTCATCATATAAATGAAAAAGCAACTGCTCTCTCAAATCACTCTCAGATGCGTAAGGTATACCCAAATTTGCTAGGGTTTCTTCCCTACCGTTCATGTACCACCAGTTTGTAGCGAATGGACGAAAAGCGCTATCTAACAAGAAAATATCATGGTTTCCAACAATCGCTTTTGCTTTACCACTATCACATAATTTCTTCACAAAGTGCAAAGTGTCTAATGTATCATTTGGCTTTAAATCGAAACCATCTATGTAGTCTCCACCAAAGCGAATCTCACACGTAACATCTGAAAACTCTGGTAGAGTTTCCAAATGTTTCAAAACCTCAAAATTTGCATGAATATCAGATAAATATAAATACGAGTTCAAGTCACAACCTCCCCAGTATAGACCTCCAATTATTTCTCAGTAACTTCAGTATTGAAAACAACTGCGGCATAATAACGATATTCGTCATGCGAGATAGAAATGCTTTGAATATAAACATTCTTATTCCCTTCTGCATTCAAAATATTTTCAATACGACTTTCCAAAGCAGTAGTTGTTGTAGCACTAAAAATTCTTACTCTACTTCTTTTAGCCATTTAAAGTTAACCCCTCTTTCCCTTGTTTTAAGTCATCAGACCAATTTGGATAATAAATATCCCCAACCATATTACGAGTTGAGTAAGATACCGCTGCAATAGCCGAGCTTGCCCCCTCAGATATTTCTTGTTTTGTAGCTTCAACCACAGTATCTACTACTTCTCGATTTAAAAAGAAATTATTTAACAAACTTACCTCATGTTTGGTATGTGCTAACCTATCTTCGGTACTCGTACACGCTTCATACAAAACTTTGTACTCTTCTCTTCTTGCTAACAGTAAATATAAGTGCTTATCATGAATATCTTGACTTCTAACAATCCGACCCTCAATCTGATTCGTAATACCTGAATTTCCTGTAAATGAATAAAAAATTAAATGATTGATAAAACCTAAGTTTAAACCTTTCTTTAAGTTTGTTACAATCACACGAAACCCACCTGAGTGAAATTCCTCTAACTTAGCTGCTTTCTTTTTAGGTGTATTATCCTCACCATTGATTGTGAGAGCTTTTATTCCTAAACCCGCTAAGAACTGAACTAAGATATTTTGAGCCTCTACCGAATGAGCATAAATCAAAGCTTTATCTTGACCTATCCTATACTTAAATAAATCCTTTACTACTTGCAACTTAGGTAACACCTCTGGTGTAATCTCTAAATCGGGGTCAAACCAAGAAGGTTCATCCCAAACATATCGTTTGTACCTAGTCTTACTAAACAACTGATTCTGATACTGCGAAGGTTTATATAAAATCAACTCACATGTAGAATTTTTAACAGATACCCCTAGTTCTTTTCGAGCTGTGCCAAAAGCCATAAACCTAGTTGAAAGTTTAAACAACTCTGAGTCTTTATACCCTAAAATCTGATGTGTTTGGAAAGACTTCTTTACAAACAACTCTTCAAATGTTGTTTTAAGAGGCATCACATTTGGAAATAAAAAGTTTAATTGATTGTACATACCCTCTATTGATTTCTCAAAAGGTGTTGCATTCATAATCACAATGTGATTTACAAACTTATCTCTCACAGTTTTACAAGCTTTGTAAATATCAGACTTAGTAGAACCTAATACAGAACCCTCATCAATAAAGAAATAATCAAATTTACCATATAACTTTGTCGTATGCGCCAACCACAACATAAATTCATGACTCGAAGAAATAGCAGAATAAGAAGCAACTACACCACTAGGAAACTCTAACTCCTTCTGCTCTTTTATAAATGCAGAAACTTGATTTGAATCCCCTGTGGTAGTTGCTACATAGTCACCTGTAAAACGAATAAGCTCCTTACGAGCTTGGTCGACTAAACCAACTTCAGTTAAGAATAAGTAACGTAAAGGTTTACCTTTGGTTTTACGTTTTAACGCATCAACATGATTAATTACAGAAGCTACAGTTGCAGTTTTACCTAAACCTACACTATCCATAATTAAAGCAGAACGAGCCGCTAAAATGAAATGAACACCATAAGTTTGATACCATCGTAAAGAACCTCTGCTTACATTCTCTTTTAGTGAACTTTTAGTAGTAATTACAGTAGTTACTTGCTCTGAGCTTAAATCTAATAAACTATCTGCTAACTCGGGATAACCCTCTTGTTGTTGGTCGTTAGATGCCTTTTGTATAATATTATCCAACAACTTATATCTTTGTATAGGTGCAGATTTATCAATAAAACCACCCTTATACAAGGAAACTTCCGTAATTGCCACGTATTTTCACCTTTCTCGTACTTTTTATACTTAATTCTAGCAAACTAATAGAAAAAAGTCAAGGGATACCCTCAACTTTATTCTTCTTCTAAAGCTTTATAAAATGCGTCAAGTATTAAAGAGTCTACCTCTTTCTTATATTCCGGGTTTAAAGCAGTTACTACTGGTTTATATACATCACCATAAAGCTTGCGCTCTGGGAATAAAACCTTATATTGAGAACCTTGTCTCTTAACCTTAATCCCATGCACTACAAGCCAACCACCTACTAAAGCAGAACATATCCCACATATACCATTAGGGACTCCCTCAACGTTAACTTTTACAAAGCGAATATTCTCAACTAAACTCAATTTTCTACCCTCTTTGTTTAACTCAAATTTAAGAGTGCGCAAATATCAACAACCCACTCTTTCTTAAAATCTTACCTTGTCTAACCGCAGACTCTATCTCATTTGGAGAAAAATAAGTTAAGGCTAACTGCTCTTGAACTCTTAAATTTCTACGACAGTAAGAAACGAAATCTTCGTTCAATAAACGAGCACTTTTATCCGTAGCTACATTTGTTGAGCTAACAGACTTCTGATGAGGTACACTCGAAATACTACTAGGTTTAACTTCTCTTCTTACACTTCCTTGGCTACTATTTGAAGAACTATCCGTTTTTATAAAAGGTCTTGAATCTACTTGTTTAGGTTTAACAACCTCTTTAACTACTTTAACTTTATCTTTCGAAACATAAGACCAAGGTTCACGCTTACCTATATAAGTTGACCTAAAAATTTCCTCTTTAAATTCTACCCGTGTAGGTTCTGTATTTAAAGTATCACCAGACTGCTCAGAATGGCTCAGATTTAAGTTTTCATCTTCGAGGGTACTTTCTACTGTACTCATTGTTAAGTTCGACACAGGGGAATTTAGAGGGTCTAAAAGTGTTTCCTCAGAACTAACTTCCTCAGAAGTTTCAAATTCTCTACCCTCTAATTCATCCTCTCCCATATCATCTACATAACCTAAAGACTCTAAGTCTACACACGCAAAAGGGTCAACTTTATCTGAACTAGATAAGGATACCCCTATTGAGCTTTCCTTATTCGGTAAATCTTCTAGGTCTATATCATCTAAGTTTGCAAACAAAGAATCAAAGTCTACAAGCTCACTCTCAGTATCATCTGCTACAAGTTCATATCTAATCGGACTCGATACTTCACGTGTTTTTATACTCTCTTTTGAAACAGTAGGTAAAGGTCTAAATAATGAAATTCTTTCAAATTCCCTCTTTTTAACTTCCTCATAAGTTTCGTAAGTAGACATCTTTCTAGCATACACTTGCATTGCAAGCAGAAACCTAGAACTACTAATTGGATATGTAATTTCCATCTATACTACAACTCCTATCTTTCTGCTAACCTCAACTTAAATATCTTCGATAAAATAACTTTTATCTGGGAAACGTAAAGAATCCTCTTGTGCAAAATCACTAGGATTTACTTCCAAACCTAATTTGTTTAGTGTTTTATCTGCTTGCTCATCTTTTAACCTACTTACATAAGCAGATGTAGCTGCTTCTTCTGGGTAAAGTTTAGTCCATAATTTACGTTGTGTATCATACAACTTATCTAAACGCTCTTTACCACCACTAATACTCATAATTAAAGGAGCGTGTCCAAATTTAGGCTCATCAGAACCCGCTAAAGTATATGCAAAGTCACCTGTGTTCGTGGTTGGGAAATCAATTAAACGATATGAATCTTCCCAAATAGTCTTCTGAATAGGTTGACCTGCCTTAACTGCAAATCTATTACCCACCATACGAGAGGCAGTTTTAGGGAAGTAATCATTATGAAGTTGATGAGGTACAAAAATCAAGAAGATACCTACATTAGGGAACGCAGTTAAAATCTCACTCAAGTATGCTTTGTACGTAGATTTTTCATCCTTATCCAACTTCTCAGCAAAAGATATAATCTCATCCAATACAACAAATAAATAGGGTAATTGCTCAGAATCATCAGAACAATTATCATTATAGTTTTGAATCTTCAACTGATTACCTATAATCTTCTTCCGTCTCGGTGCCTCAACGGAAACTACCCAATCAAGTAAGTCCATTATAGCCTTAGTACCTGTTGCAAACTTACGCAAGTGAGGTAATGTGATTTGATACCAGTCAGAATCCTTATATTTCATATCCCCTGCGACAACTTGCACTTTACGAGGAGAGTTCAAAGCCATCATCTGATTGACTACACCTGTGGCTAATACAGACTTACCTGTTCGAGCCATCCCTGCAATAATAGTACCTGTATGTTTAGCTAGGTCAAGTAAAATAGGTTCCCCATATTCATCAGCTCCAAATACAACGGGTAACTCATTTTTAGTATCTAAGAAGAAATCTCTACTTGAAGCAATCAAATCTCTTAACATAAAAGAAGTTCCTGTTTGCTTAAAGATAGTAATAGCAATACGACTACCTTTACCAACAGCAGTAGTTGTTACATTTTCTCCAAAGTAATCTTTCATTTGGTCTTTCAACAACTCTGTAATCTCTTTTGCAAAGAGAGTTTCTTTACCTTTTAACTTCTCTGGTCTATCTGTAATAATCTCAAATACAGATACCCTCTCAGTTATAGATTGAACGCTAACCCAATCTTCCTCAGATAAACCTTTAACTCCACCTGTTTGTGCGTCCCTTAAAAAAGTCTCAAGTTGTTTAAACTCAATACTATCCTTCGAAACTTCTCTAGACCAATCTGGTTTCAAACTAGAACCATCCAATATAGACAAATATTTGTCTAACAATAAACTACGTGTAACTAACTCTGGTTCAACTAAACCACCTGCTAAATCAGAAGTGAAAGCACTATCTGAAACCTCCTCTAACTTAGGATGCTCCAAATCTTCTCTTGAAGAAGTAACATCACTACCCTCATCTAAGTCTTCTGGTTCGTCTAACTCAGCATCAACTACACCCCAAATATCCTTAGCACTAGGTTTTGAGGTTAAGTCTTTTGATGCAGCTAAAGGATTTAAATCATCATCATCCTCATCATCAGCTAAATCATCAAAATCTGCAAAAGCTGAACCTCTTGGTTGAGGAGTCTTATCAAAACCCCTACCTGAAAAAGGCTCTATCTCATCATTATCATCAATAGCACCCCATCCACCAGTTGCTCCAAAGTTACTAAACTCAGATTGTGGATTTGGGTTAAAATTAGGCTCCTGAGAGACAAACTCACTAGGAGAAGAGTTGAACATATCCAAGGAAGTATCTTGTTCCTCAGTCGAAGTATCTACTAAACCCCACTCCTTGTTTTGAGCATTCTTATATAAAAATAAACCACCACTTAAAGCACCACCTACAAGTGAAACTAAAATACCCGGTGCAGTCGCAAATTTTGTAAAGATACCAAAGACAAATGAGAAACCACCTAGAATACCATAATAAATTAAGGTAGCAGTTAACCCTTTTCTTAATTTATAGTCGCTCCTAAACATATCATCAGTCTCAGAAAGCACTGGTCCTACAAACCCATATAAAAATTTCCAAGTACCTTTAACTACTTTAAATAACTTGTCCATCCAATCTTCATGTTGGGGTTGTACTTGTTGAGGTTGTGAATGAGGAAAACCGGGACCTTGACCCATTGGATGTTGTCCAAAAGGAGGACGAGCACCCATAGGAGAACCCATTCCACCACCTATACGATTTGCAAAAGGATCAGACTGAGAACCACGTAAACGAGACATAGGGTCATCCCCTAAGTTTCTGCGCATACCCTCAAAACCTCTATCTTCTATCCCATTTTCAAAACGCCTATTCTCACGCTCACGCCTTGCATCAGACTGACGAGTTAAATCATCATTTGAATTTTTCCAATCCATCAGCGTTTACCCCCTAATAACATAGCTAAGACTACTAGTACATATAAAACACCTAAACAGATGACCAGTAATCTACTCTTCTTTACCTCTTCTGCTAAGTTAGGTGAAGTAATCGAATTGGAAACACCCCATAAAATACCACCTAAAAATAGCAACAAACTTAAAATTCCTACCATATTTAATTAAACACCTACCCTTTAATCAGTTTGAGCAATGACACCCGTTCTGAATAATGGAGTATCACTAATCACTTTAGGTATATCAGCTTTAACAACTGCAGACTCTCCTGAGTTCAGCTTTAACACAAATGCTTTCTTATAAGGTTCTGCATGTACTTGGTCATAACCAGCAACTAAACCTTCATCCTCTTCAATGACTGAACCAATTTCAGCTAACTCATCAGCTAAATCTGTGATACCCAAGGCTTTACATACAATCTCTTGATAAACTGGAGACTTAATCTTACCTACCATAGCTAATGTGTAGTTAGCAAAGAGTGAAAATTCATCTTTTTCAACTAACTTAACTGGGTCATTGGAAGCGACAATATTAATATCCCCCGCCTTACGTCCACCTGTGATTGGAGTTTTCAAAATCTCTACTGCATTTGGTAAAGAACTGAAACGTTGCAACTCTTCCCAAATCTTCACATTATAAAGTCCACGAGAAAATGGATACACTGTTCGATAATACGCTACAGTTGCTGCATTCATTGGAATAAGAATAGCATCTAGTTCAGACAACTGACTTTCTGGTACACCACGCATATTGTAGTCACAAATAACCAACTTCGCATCAATAATATCTTTCAAGTAAACTGGATATTTGAAGTAATTGTTTAATTTTTTACTTTCCTCAAAATATGAACCAAAAGTTTCCAAGAAATAAAGATAGTCTTTTTGGAAGTCCTTTAGGGCAGACTTGTAAAGTTCTTTTATATCTTCCTCACTCAAAATTTTCTTATCTTCTTCCGTTATGGAACTTAATACATCATCTAAATTCGGACGATATTTTTTCAAGTAGTCATATACCGTATATATTGAGCAACCCTCTAAAGCAGACCAAGTGCTTGTATCAATAGAAACTCCATACTCACTGTAAAAGAGGTCAACACCCCTCTCAATAATTAAAGGAATCCAAGCGTAATTCTTTAAGGTTTCTTTACCGGCTACTGCTCTAAATAAGTCAATGATATTCTTCCGAGAACGTGTAAATAACGTAGTATCCATCTCAGAATCTCCCGTAGGAACAATTGGAACTGGGTCTAAATAACGACCTGAACCCATACCCAAATCTAAAGATACTACTTGAAAGTCTTTCTCTAATAAAGTACCTAAACCTTTATACTCTCCACCCTCATAGTCATTGATTGTCATAATCATATTGTCATTAGCTGCAAATTGTGTAGCTAACATCTTCATCTCGAAAGATTTACCTGAACCTGACATACCAATTACAATTACAATTTCTGCGTCCGTAACGTCGCGTTTAAATTGATGAAAGACTGGTGAATGAGTCTCAATGTTTGTACCTAAGTAAGTAGTACCAAACCCTACAATACCTTGCTCAAACGGATGCCACTGCGCTCTCAACTCATCAGAAGTGAACGTAGAACGTATCTTACGCTTACCTTCTTTAGTCATCTCTGAATTAAAAGGTGAGAAATCATTAACTGTATCTGCGATAACACCAGTTACCCTACGAACCTTCATACCTGTTCTTTGACTACATAAGTGCTCAAAGTCTTTTAAAACATCCGTAAACTCAGGACCTCTTTGCCCTGTTATAATAACCATAATACGAACTTTATACAGATAACGCTTGTCTTGGTCACTTAAAGTCGCATCGTTAGCATACTCCACAGAAATAGACAATCGCTCATCTTTTTGCGCGGTTTTAACGTACTTGTGTTGAGTGAAACGTGAACCTTTGCTAGACTCTTCTTGGTTCTTTGCACTTACTTCATCCAAAACCGACAAACGAGTCTTAACCTTAGGGTCGTCCCAATTAATCTCAAACGGTTCATTCGACTCAATAAAGTTCATAGAGATACCCTCTGGTACAATCGAACGCAAAGTAGCTCTATAACCCATCTCAAATTCTGGTGGAAGCTCCTCAATTACATAGTAAGCAGTAACATTTTGTGTACCACTATACGTAAAGTTAGAATCCATATATAAACGTCTACTTGAAGCCAAAGCTCTCTCTGGATTGTAACGTGAACGGTACTCGTCGTAAACAGAGTCCCACATTTTAATTAAATCAGCATACTTGTCTAAAAAACCTTTACGCTTTTCAGTATTCTCTTTAGTTTTAGCCTTCTCTAGCGAACTTTTAGAAAGGTTCGTCACTTTGTTTTCTTTCTTTTTAAACACTACACTAACCCTCTCCTAGTCTAATAATCTAAATTACATAAATCTGTTAAACGTTTCATAATAGGTTCAAACGCACTTCTCTGTTGCAATTTACGAGACTCTTTGTCTAAGGCATAGTTCTCAATAGGTGCTAAAGTACCTAACTGAGACTGTTCTCCTAAATCATTTACCAAAGTCTGCTCAGAAGTCAACCCTAAATCACGCATTAACCGTCTACTTGAAGTACTATAAACCGTATTGATACCCCTACCTGAGACTGCATGTGTTTTCTTATAGGTTCTATCCAAGATAATATATAAATCGACCATAGGTGACATTAACGTAGACATAACACTATGCGTTGGTGTTGTTGTATATAACTCTGGCAATAAATATAACTTAGAAGCTTCTCTTGTTATAGTTGTTGAGTCAACCTTACGCATAGACTTATACCTAGCATCTACATACTCAGTATCTCTCTCAATAATTAACAGTTTAGCTTTTAATTCTGCTACTCTCTCTAACCAATCTAAGTAACCAACTAGAAAAGAAGTTAAATAACGAGTAGGGGATTCTTCTTTGATAATTAAAACCTTAGAGTTCCCTGTGTAATTATACTGTGTATAAGCACTAATAGAACCAAAACCACCAAAACTAGAACCTTTTAATTCTGCTATATCCTTTTCTTTCTTCTCTAGTTCATCTTCTAAAACTTTAATTTTACTTGAAGCAGTAAGTAAGAAAGACTGCAACTCCTCATTTAATTCATCCGAAAAAACAATATCTTGCAAGACATCACTAATCTTTTCATAAGCTAATGAAATCTTACGTTCCACTAACTTAGGCTCACCCTCTAACTTCTGTCTAATATAGGTATCTACCAAAGTAAAACTATCTGATAATTGAATCAACTCATCAGACTGTGTATCTACCTCTTTCGTAGACATATACTCTAATAAATACGAAAAGTTTTCAGTGTTGTCAATCAAAGCACTATTCTGAGTAACATAAGCACCCACAGTCTTCATAGTCTCTAATATAATTCGCTTAGGAGAGTCTGTGATATAAGCCACTTTAGTTAAAGAGTTATCCCTCATAGCAGTTAAAAGGAATACTAAAAAATCAAAGTCTTTATCCGTATAAGAATCTACAATCAACGTAGTTCTCATAGTAATTCTCTCTATGTCCTTAAAACTAGATACCGTGGTGCAACTGGGGTAATGCACAGATTTTGTTGTTAAAATATAATCCATGTTTTTCTAATTCACCTACCTTGTCTGTGCTAATTGCAAAACTACATAAACCTCTCTATCTAACGCAGCTACACTCATTAATTCTGTCTTAGTAAGTTTACTTCTACCAAAAAGCTTACCCCCAAATCCAAAAGACTTCAAAGGGTTCCCTTTACTTGAAATCGGAACAGGTGCAGTGAAACCTACTTTAGACACATTAGCATCCGTAGATTGCTCTGTACCATATTTTACAACCGCTTTAATGTTCTTCTTACTTGAATGATTAATACGAATATCATCAAGCGAACCTTTACACAATTTATTAGCTACCAAATCTACCGTAGCTTGTTCATCAGACTGTAATAAATAATCTGTATAAATAGGCTCACTAAAATAGGTGTAATACGATTCTACAACCTCTAAATCAGAAGACTCAAAATAACGACCAAATAATACAACCTCAGTAGTTCTAGCGTGGTTAATCAAAAAATTACGCAAATTATGAAATTCTTGAGGTGAACCTACTTCCATACAATTAATAACTAACCGTTCACAACGTAAAGCTTTTCTACTAGCCATGCTTAAAAAAGAACCTATGGAAGTGAAACCCTCAATGTCTTTTAAACCATGAGACTCCTTAACTGCATTAACTACCGCTTCACTCTTATCTCCAAAAATCAAACCAATCATCTAGATACCCACTTTCTTTACTCAAATAAATTCAACTCTGTTGACTTTTCTACTTTAGGATTCTTACTTTTAGGCTCAATGTTACCTAACTCTTGATTATCTACCTCAACATCCAATATTCCAGTCAAACCTGAAGCTTGTTTAACATCAGAACCTGTATCTGCAAATAAATCAAGTACCTCAGAACCTTGGTCTTTAGAAACACTCGACTTCTTAGATTTCTTAACCTTAGATGTTGCCTCAGAATTTTGTTTAGCTACTTGTTTCTTATACTGCTCTTGTGCTTTTAACTGTGCCTCAGAAACCGAAGCGTTTACCTGTTTCTTACGACCTTTAGCGTCTCCAACCCACAATAATCGCAAGCTAGATTTGTCAGATTTTTGTACTGCTTGGTTCATAGCATCTGTAATCGGTAAATCAATTAAACCATACACATCTTTACATAAAGTACCAATTTGTTCTTTATCTAAAGTTTGAATACGCTTATAACTAGCACCCATCAATGCAGAATTTAAAGCTACAACCTTATCCCAAAAAACCATAGGGTCTCCTGTACCTCTTAATAAGAAATACTCATAAGTCAACTGAGAACTGCTAGAATTATCCTCCCAATGATGATAGAAAGAAGATAATACAGTTTGCATAGTCGGAGAAGAAATCTCATTTAAGTGGTCATACAAAGCATCGAAACGCTCATCATAAGAATTAGATGCCTGTATATCAATAGTTTCTGGCACGATACCCAAAGCGGCACATTGATTGTAAAAGTCTCCTAAACCTTGACCGTGATAAAAAGCTTTTTCTTGAACATTACCTACTTGTGTTTTTCGTATACATCGAATAAATACACCGATACTACCATCTAACATATAGCAAATGTAAGGGAAAGTTTCATCAATATCGTAAATCCCAAAGAAATAAGAGAAAATAGAGTTATCTGTTTTAGACTTCAACTCCTCTCTTAGTTTAAACTCTTTCTTAACTTTTCGTTCATCAAAAACAAATAAAGAAATTAATCTAAACGGTAAAGGGAATAACAACACCCATAATAATAAACTTACAAACCAATTCTTTATAATAGCAGAAAGAACAATACACAAAACTACGTAAAATCCAAAGAACAAGGCACTTTTACCCAATCTTAAGATACCACTACTAGTTACTCCATAAGCTCCTTCCGCCTCAGCAAAGTTTACCAAATTAGTTACTGTTAATTTACCTAACTGAGGTTTAACTAACCAATACCCCTCAGAATAGTTCCTTTTAGAATTAGAATCTGACACTATTTAAAACCTCCATGTTCTAGGCTCCAATAAGAAACCTTACCCTCTTTTACAACGATTTCAACTTTAATTAAAGACTCTACACGTGTACCTATCTTATTAATCATAGTTTCATCAAAAATAGCAACCCACCTATCCGTTTCCGACTTACCATATTGCCTAGATAAACTCCTTAAGCTAACAATACGATTATTACCTTTACCAATAGGACTAGAGTAACTTAACAAAGGCGAACCAACTTCATCTGAAACCCAAGGTATAGCAGTGTAAGCCCTATTTGCACTCGCACTATCGTCAATAGAAGCTAAATAAGTGGTGTATGTCTTTGCCAAAGAATAGTCAAAGTTACTCTCCTTAGACAACCACTGACTAGAAGTCAAAGTCAAATGATTAGTTGCAAAACTAGTTTCAGAATAGTTAGAAACTACAGATTTCGTATCTTTTGCAATTTGAGAAATTCTAGTTTCTCTCTCACCATCCTTATGTGATTGCATAAGATTAAAGGCTAAAAAGATAAAGAATAAAGCACCTAAAATACCCAATAAAACATAATACAGTCGTTTTCTCCACTTACTCGATAACTTAAAATCCAAGATACGCAATACAAATAAAATAAGAGTAGACTTAATCTTTTTCATTAGAACCACCTACTTTATTGAAATTACCTACTACATAATCTACCACAGAACCAGTAGAATCATAAAGTATAAAAACTTGGCGAGTAGTGTCAAAACCCCTCTTCTGTATAACCACCTCTTGAACTAAATAATGACTAACTGCATCATAACTATAATTTATATTAACACTTTCAATCACACCTGCTAAATTAGGGTAAACTTTCGTTAAATCTCCTACTGAAGTATAGGAACCCTTATCCTCTAAGGAAGAATACTTTAAACTAGAAGTGTTCTGACCTTTATAACCAGACTTCCCAATAAATGTAGATACCCAATTAATCACATAATTCTCATAAGGTCTAACTCTTTTCTCTAACTCAATCTGTTCAGACCAATTATTCTCATAAACCAACTGCGCCTTACTTTTTTCGCTTTCCGATTTTAAAGTGAATTGATTCAGCGAAATGTCAACACCACTACCAACCCCATTTAATAAATAAAAAGCAACACCTAAACCTAAACCTACAAAAATAGCAATACTAAGTAAAACTAAACTAACCCTCTTCCAAATTCCCATAAGGTCGAATCTCCAAATCTTGATTTGAACCAAGTCCATCTGGCATTATCTTGAATTTAGACCCATCTGCACAACGAACTAGTAATACACCTAAAGAAGTAATTAAAGTTACTTGACCTAAATGCTCAACACCTTTGGAAAGTACCTTAACTTTACTTCCTACTTCTAAATCTCTTAACCAACCTACACGCTTATCTACTAACATAGTATCAGTCTTTCTATTTTATTTTTACTTATTGCTTTTATTCTACATTATTTTTGAGAAAAACGCAATAAACTAATAACTAAAATTAAGAAAACCAAGTAAATAAAATACTTACTTGGCAATCGTTTATATAGCTCTAAAATCCATTCTAAGAGATTTATTTGGTAGTACATAAATTCATACTAGCTTAACTTTAAAATTAAATCTGGGGCAATCTGAGACCTCTGGGAGTGTTTTTAACCAAATGTGTCAGGTTTACCTCCGTACAAGTATAAAATGTGAAATGTATCTGAGGAGTTTTCGTAAGATAAAACTATATACATATCATCGTTTTTACCTCCAGTTAAAACCACTACAAGGTTAACTACATCAGAATCTTTAGTTGACCACACTTCAAATAAATCAGAATTTAAAACATACCCTTGTCTCTCAATAGCGTATCTTAAAGAAATACCACTAGAGTCCTCTTTTAACCTACTATCAGACTTATTAGAACGATAATTGCTAAATAAAGATTCTACTTTATCTCTATATGTTTTAATTGTAGAGGTTTCAGATACCTTACTACCCTCTGATAAATAACCTCTAGCTCTTGCTAAATTAACCTCTAAATTACTAATCGCTTTATCTGAAACTGCACGACTATCTTCTTGTTTAATCGGCTCCGAAGTCTCAGTAGTTACAGAATTAGTGTTTTCAGAATTATCCCAAAGATACAGAGAACCAACTAAAACTAAACCACTTAAACATAAACCACCAACTAAGTATAAAACCACTTTTAAAAACCTCATAAAATAAAACCTTCTGTCTAAACTGTTACTTCAAATTAGGTGTTTTGCTCTCATCATAAGCAAATGTCATACCTAAACCTTTCCACTGATCTTGACGATACATACGGAAACACCACACATACTGCTCACCACGGTAGTTCCAACCTGCTAAAGGCAAGTTCTGTTCACACGTTAAAATTGAACCATCTTTAAACACTGTACATACAATACCTGTGTGTCCGTAAGTTGGGTGTTCTTTACTTGAGAAAATAGCACCTCTTCTTGGGGTTGTAGTTACAGAATTACCAAAGATACCAGCCCAAGCATTTGCTTGGTCTATACCATTCCCTTGTACATTCTGTTGTTCTCTACCCCAAACATGATTCCCTAAAGAAATAGTTAAGGCAACACACTGACCGTTTATCTCTGGGTCAGAAGTTTGAAACCAACCTGAACCCGGAACTCCGAAGTCCATACCATAATTCTTAGGGTCTATAATATAAGGTTTTAAACCCTCTGGTAAATCTTCTGGACGATACCCCCAAGAAGTGAACGCGTCTGATGGTGGATTATCTTGACCATCTAAAGAAGATAAACTACTCTTCTCTTTACTTGAACTTGTAGACTGTACTCTCTTTTTAGGTTTACACTTAAACTTTTTAACTGCCTTAGTAACTAAATCATCTTTAGAACCACCGTTCAGTACATCATATATCCCCCTTGTAAGGAACTTAGAATAAAGGTCATAACCTTTATCATTCATGTGCACCGAATCCGAAGTTAAATCAGACCACTTGGACTTCTCTTTTACATAAGCATTCCAATCTAAGTAAGCCATGTTTGACTTACCTGCTACATACGACTTAATAACCTCAGCAATCTTATCATGCTCAACCTTATTATAAGAACCACTACCACCCTCAGAAGCAGTTGTTACCCAAATAATTGTCTTTGCACTCTTCGCTTCACCTACAAGTTTATCCATCAGTTCAGTAGTAGGTGCTTGGTTTGTACCTAAGGCTACTACTAATACTTCTTTTACTTTTTTCTCAGACTCTAGTTTCTTAACAGTCTCTATACCACTTAAAGTACTATCAGAGTTTTCAAAAGCTCTGGAAACTTTACTGTCAAAAACAGAATTAGGGAAGTTAACTTTTAATTTAGGTTCAACACCTACACCTAAAGAGTCACCTACAAAAGTAAATCCACTATACTTCTTAGACCACTCTGTTACTTCTGAGGTTACTTCTCCAAAACCATACGAGCTTGACCCACTTGACTTGCTTGTATTGGATAAAGTGCTCGATTGTGTAGTACTTGTAGTATTTTTTGTTTCACCTGTTGAGGTAGTGGTTGTTTGTGTTTGAGTTTCTGATGTCTTAGAAGTCTCAGCACTTACAGTATCTACACTTGGGTCACACTCTACTGAAGCCATAACCGCAACATATAACACCGCAGCAGAAGCTCCTACCGTAGCTACTGTAAATGTCCAACCAAATGATAAAAGAACAATAGCTGTTAATCGAGATACCCAAACAAAGAATTTGTTAAAAGCTAAAGAAATCTTTAATGCAGCTGCTTTCAACCGTTCTTTTGTTTCAAGCTCCGTAACCGAAATTAACTCAGACTCTAAATCCGAATCACTAGAACCTACATTTACCTCTTTCTGCAGACTCTTTCTTACTTTTTTCAAATCTTTAACATTGGAAACTTTTTTATTTAGAGACTTAGTTGCAAAATGTCTGTAAAACCTACCAAACAAAGGGTATAAAAAAGTTATCAGCAAAAAGATAGCCGGTATTAATAAATACCTTAACATAGGCTCAAAGAACATTGAAAACCCTCTCTAACTCATTTTTAGTAAAGGTGCATAGCCAATTATTCCAGACCATACACCTAAGTCAAACTATAAAATTCAACTTATCAATCTCTATCTAACTCTTTATCTAAAGAGTCAAACTTAGATTCTGTTTTAGCTTGTGACTCTGTTTTATTAAACACACCATCAAGCTCTTTCTCTACTGCCCGATTTGCTTGAACAGATGCGTCAGACTGAGTTCGTTGAGAACCTTTACGTCTTCCAAATACTCGTTTGAAACGACCACCTGCACCACCTAAGTTTCTACGTGTGAAGTCAGAAGCGCTAGAAGTCGCACTGCCTACTGCATCTCTCATTCTAGCATTTGAAGCAGAAGATACTCTTGCATCAGTTCCTCCAACTATCTGCTTAACCTTATCAATATTACCTACTGCTAAGTTAGCGGCTAATTGAACACCTGCTTTAACTGGTATGGACACAATACGAGCATTCTTATACAAACCTTTAAACAAGTTCATTACTGCAACCCAATATAACGCACACGCTACTAAAGTTACAAAGATTAAAACACCCATTGTAGAACGAGGTGAGTTGAAAGATTGACTCTCACCTAAGCTACCTGTTACTAACTGACTTCCACCGTCACCCATTAAAATAGATACCGTGAAGGCTAACATAATATTAACCACTAATACAGTTAAGAAAGGTAACATACACTCAGTTGTAAAGGACTTGATTAATGACTTATCTTGCCTAATAAATGAAGCGAATACAGACAACAACATTGCAATCGGTAAACAACACAAAATCAGAATAAGCAATGTAGGAACTAAATAAACTACCACGAATGAGTTGAACCACATCATAAATAGAGTTACAAAACCATCCTTCTCAGCTACAATCTCATAAATATCTGATTTTAAAGTTTGATTGTAAACTAAACTTTCACCTGTTGCATTCTGTAAAATCATACGTAAGAAAGCATCCCAACCAAAAGCTTTTAGCTCAAATCCTTGAGGTTCAAATACAACCTGTTTCTGATTAAACCCACTTTGTGAAAAGATACGGTTGAAATCAAATGTAGCAAGCATAGCGCTTGAAGTATTTAAAACTACATCATCTAAAGTGTAATAATTCATAACGTTCAACCAATCGTTACGAACTTCCCTAGAAACCTCTTGAATCTTCTTCTCAACTTGAGTTAAGTCAGACTCTTTCAACCCATAATACAACATCTCACTCTCTGAGAAGACCATAGGTCGAATTGTATAAGCCGCTGGGTTCATAGGCTCAGATACAATTTGTTTCTGACCTGCATATTCAATAGTCTCTGGTCTAGCTATATCTAACTCATATAAATAATCAACCCACGCAGTGTAAGTTCTATAAGCATTATCTGATGAGTAGTTATACCAAGTTTTATAGTATGCTTCAGAATCCTTATCCGTAATCGCATCTAAATCTGTACGCTTAGTACCATACCCTGCATAAGGTTTGGTTCCATAAGTGTCACTCCACTGCAATAAGGTTTTATTAGATTCTCTTAGATAAGGAATAATTACAGTAAATAAAGAACCAAAGTCCAAAAAGTCCTTCATTGCTCCATATCCGGGTTTTCCTGCTTCCATTTGATAGTTGTAAAAGAAAGAATCATTCTTCTCCAACATCATCTTCTTAAACTCACCACTTGAGCCAGCTTTTGTACTTAAACCATTATCATACAATCCCCAAGATATATAGTAGAACGGAGACTCAGTATACAAAGCAAATGCAGAAAGAGATACTGCATCCTCTTGAGGAATAGCCGTACCTGTCGTAGACTTGTTTGCAGTAGCCATCTGGTCTTGTAAAGTCTCTTTATGATTATTGAAATTACGCTTAGATAGAATGAAGTAATCTTCGTTTAAACCAACCTCATCCCCAACTTTTACTTGGCTTATATCTTGTACAGAAGCCTTAGCAATCGTATTAGAAGAAATAGGTGCAAAGATACGTTTCATGGTTTTTGTGTCAACTGCACCTGTTGAAGAAGTACCTTTTCTGTCGTTAATAAAACCTAACTTAGACCGTTGCAATAACGTCTGATGATTAGTTTTATCTGAAGTTTCCAAACTCAAGTAGTCTTGAATAGAAGAACGAATCTCAGATGGTGTAACAGAAGTTGAAACATTTATTGTTTTATCCGTCTGAGGAAACATAGTTGATAAACCCTCTGACCAAGAGCCAATATTAAATACAATAGCTCCGTTAGAAGAAATATTATCACCCATAATGTTCCCATAGTACATACGAGAATAGTCAGCAATATCTGGATACCCTCGGTAAAGATAGTTCGTATCTAAACCTGTATAATCTTCATTCGATAAACCATTAGAGAGCAAAGCCGAAGTTAATGGTGAATCGATTAAGTTCTTACCACTTGCATCATTATCTTTTCTCTTCTCAGAACTCTCTTGCTTAGACTTATCTTTATCCTTGTCTTTATCCTTAGACTTATCTTCTGCTGCATGTACAATAGTAGGTGCTATCACACTCATACTACTCAAAAAGCTAGGAGCTAGAAGTACCCCTAAGGATACTCCTAGTAAAGTCCATCGCTTAAAGTTTTTAGTTGTTTTCATAAAGCTAGAACCCCTCTCTACTCACTTGGCTTTTTATCACTTGCAGAACTATCTGCACCACTTGAAGTAACTTGTTTCAAATCACGTTTAACTTGTTGAATATAACCATCCTTCTTAGGAGCCATCCAACGAACCTTTACAGAGGCACCTAAAGATTGTTGCCACTCAAATACATCAGTCTCACCCTCGTTTTCAGAACCACCCCAACCACCTTGTAGTTTAACTAACAAAGCAGTATAGTTATCATAGTTCCCCGCCTCAGCAGATTTTTGTAACTGTGCAACAGAGTCAGAATAGTTCTGGTGAGTAGCCATTACCCAGAATGTAAACTTATCTTTAAAGAAGTAAGAGTTAATCTGATTACTTAAATGCGTAGAAGCATCAATCATTTTAGGTGGACTGTACAAAAGATACCCAAAGGCTAATACAGATAAAATAGCCGGTACTACTCGGATTTGACCTACAAATAGGAAAATTAACATCAAGAATGAAGCTACAATTAAAATTGTAACACCCCAAGAAGAAAACTTAGAATATAAGTAATCTGTGAACTTAATCTCATTCATCTTAGGAATAGTCGCAAATCCTGTTAACTCCAAGTAACGTGTTGTACCTGAATAACTTGAAGCAGTGTTGGCACCAACCATATCTTGTAAAGAACTTAATAAGGTTTGGTTCATAAATGTCTTAGACCAACGTTGCTTATATTCTCTACCTTTAGTTGGATTTAACATGAAGTAAGCCATATTCTTAAGTACATGGTCTAAGTCTTCTTCATCACCCTCAGAAGCTGCTTTTAAAGTATCTTCATCAATTACAGAAGAGTTATCCAAATTGATTACATACGGAATATCCTTATTTAAAGGATTAGCTCTGACTAACACAGTTGAAGCATATAAGTTGATTGCATATTTTTTATCAGTATCATCCTTAGGAGCACTACCTGCGGTATCAACTAAACCTCCTTTAGTACCTTGACCAACCCAATAACCATCACTTGTTAAACGAGATGAGTTTAGTGGAATGTCTTGGGCTTTACCTACAAGTAAAGTACCATTATCTCCAAGTTTTTTAAACTTATCGTTACCACTTGCAAACCCTTTATCATCAAAACTAATAATATCATCTATGACTGGTTTAGTAACTGTCATATTTTCCTTAAACTTATAAGAATCATCTGAGAATGGTTTAGCGTTCATACTAACCCAAGCATCTGCACCCGGTACATTCTTGGTTAAATCAAACATTGTCTTAGAGTCACCAAATACTGGGAAGAAACCTGCTAGATAACCTTGAGGTAATGCGTAATCAGTAGTACCACTTCTAATGTCAGAATAAGAAGACCCAAAATCATATCCAGATAAATTTGAACCGCTATGGAAAATAGAACCATCAGCAGTTAAAGTAGCAGACTCATTACCATTACGTACTAACCACTGAGTATTTAAAGCACCCTGCAATACTGCACCTAAATCTTGGAAGTTATAAAAATCAATCGACCAACCCCATCCAGAAGTATCAGAACCCTCTTTACCTGCAACTACTGAATTATTTGCAATAGCAGAATAAAAACGAAGTTTTCTATCCACTGAACCACCTAAAGTAGCTTTACCGTTATCTACGGATAGATACCCTTTTCCTTTATATAAAGCTAAAGCATTCAAGTTGTTTAAAGGGATTTGTTTACCAATACCTGTGTCAGAATTATTATAAATCTCAGACATCTTAGTATTAACATCAGTAACTTTAGGAGAGGTCTCTTTAGATTTATCTGCTTCTTTTTCTTTAGACTTATCTGTTTCTTTTTTGTCTGAACTAGAAGTACTTGTAGTCGAAGTTGACTTCTTAGCGTACATCATAGGATTTTGAGAAGCCGGTATAACTACATAAGCACCTCTTTGGTCAGAACCCGTTTCTGAAATCAAGTTACCAAAACCATCTGTATACATACTAGCAGAGTAAATAGAAGCATCATAGAAAGGTTTTAAAGAACCTTGGTTCTTAGTCTTCATATTTGCAGGTAAAGCACCACGTTCTTCATACTCAAAACCATTTAAGTAAGCATTTAACTTCTCTGCTAAATATCTATCTTTAGACTTCAACAAATCTACAATCTTTGTATCTGAACCGTCCAAAGTAACTACACTTGAACCCCATGTTTTAGAAGCATCAACAGAAGCAAAGTTAGTATAAAATACTGCCTGAGATACCGTAGGTGTACCATCGGCATCTGGATTCCACTCATATACTATCTCTTGACGTTTTAAATCTGTGTCCTTAGCTTTACTCTCTCTAACTAAACCTAAAATTGTACCTTTCTCAGCATTATACTCATAGCGTTTCTTCAATGAAACTTCATCATCTGAGGTTAAAACAGACTTAGACCATAACCCAACAGAACCAAACAACACCTCAAAGTAAGTAGCTTTTAAATTTAATGATGTCCAAGTATTCCCACCATCATCAGACTTAGCTAAGTATAAAGGCTCAGCAGTCTTACTACCTGTATTCACCACCATCTTAGCTAATTCTCCAGCGGGATCATCTGCTAAACCTGCATGAGTTTTTAATATTTCTTGAATATCTGTTTGAGCGTCCCCTACAGTATTCCCACCAATAGATACCCTTGTCGTAAATGGAGAGTACCAGTTAGATATAAAGAAACCTACTGTCTTTACCTCTGCCGGTGATAAACCTTTAGCTCCACTAGATAAGGAACCATCAACCTCACCTGCTGCAATTTTTAATTGGTCAATAGAACGCTCCAAAGCACTACTCTTTTGACCTTGCTTATTCTCTGCATAAGCAGTAGTGTAATCGGCACTTACACCTATTATAGAACCCCCTGCTTGTAAGGCTACTGTACCTAAAATAATGGACACAGAAGCCAAAGTAAAGGTCTTACCTACAAAATTACGTATAGACCGTCTTCTACGTTCTAACGCACTCTGTTCTAGGGTTATAGGTACAAATTGACTAGTAGACTTATTTTTATCTACCGATTTACCCCCAAAGAATAATACAGAATCTTCTTTTATACGACTCAGAAACCGTACTAACCTATTCTTACTCTTGGAGTTTTCTTTAATCTCTTTAGTCTGTCTAAACATGAATTTAAAAACCCTTTCTTAAAAAAGGAACCTTAGTGTCCGTATAAACACCAAGGTTCCCCCTAGTTACTTGCAATAAACCTACCTTAACGATAAGCCAATCTACAAGCAACTTATCGGTGAAATAGATTGGCAAAGAATATCGCAAGAGCCGCTGTATTACCAACCATGATGTATGCTAAACAAGCCCCTGTTATCAATAATTTTGGAATAGAACGTGTGAAATACGTTAACATATAATTAGAATGAGAACCTTTAGATACCCCATCTTTATAAGAGAACCAAGCTTCTGGAGATATAAACACAGGTCGCTTATCTCCACGTTTCATAAAGTGATACATCAATGTTGGTGTCATCATCGCAAATACATCAAATGCAATAGAGATACCCACAGTAGCACTTATTAAAATAGTTAATACACCTAACAACGTACCTAACGGAGTTGTAAAGAACTTCAAAATGTTGCGAGCTTCATTCAAATCAGCTACCACATCTGTATTAACTGCTTGTAAAACACTAGAAATATTAACGTCTTGGTCTTCTACAAATTTATATATTCGCGCTCTATCTCTCGAAGATAAACCACCTGAACGCTCCTCTTTTAAATTACTTAAAGCAATATTCATAATTTTTTGACGAGTATTCATTGGATATTCTAAGAAATTCTTACGGTCAATCGAGACTCTTTTCTTAGCACTATTATAATAAATAAACTTCCAACCATCTGATATTTCATCTGAACGAACTGATAACTCTACCTTTAATTCATTGTTGATATTGTCAATAACAGAAGATACCCCTGCTTCACTATCTACAATTACAAATGGTAAACTATTCTCATCTACGGAAGTAGCATCAAACTTCGCTCTAGCTTGAACTTCCTCCACTAAAATGTTTGGGGAGTGAGAATTACTCACAAAACCCAAACCGATAATCATTGATAACAAAGCTACTTGTAAAACTCTAACGAATTTTAACTGAGCCATTGTACACCTCTTAATCTTAATTTAAACCAATAAATGAAGCAAATAGTGACGAAATCGGGCCGACTAATACTAACATTGAGTTTGTAGCAAAGAAAATCAATACCAAAGCATATGCTAACATCATCAACCAAGTCTTACCAATGTAAATAAGAAGTGGGTTTCCACCTTTATCCATAGCTTGATCATTAGCTAAAACAGCTTGTTTAGGAATAATGCTTGCTACATAGCCTTTTACACCTTTACTATCTCCACCTGAACCTTTAACAAAGTACTGGAATGAAGGAGTCATAAAGTAGAAGACTGCAATAGCTAAATGCAAGAAGAATGAGAATGATGCTAAAATCAAGAATACCGCAATCGCAGTGTTAAACGCTGGGTAGAATGGTGAAAGGAAATTAGAAGCCCCCGCCCAATCAGGTGCTACATCAGCTGTTGCAACTGAAATCAAATAACCTGCAGTTGAGCTTTTCACTTCTCTCATATCTTTCCAAAACTTGTTAACAGTGCCTTTTGTGACTGCATTGTTAGTTGCATCACCAGACTCAATAGCTGCTGCATCTTTATCTGCTGCACGTTGTACTGCTCTGTTAATATCTTGGATAACTTTGTTCTTGTCACCCTCAGTCAACTTATCAAAGTTACTAGTCACTTCACCTTTTTGGTTATAAATCTTAGAACCTGATAAACCATCACCCGTAGTTGTACGGTAAGTATTATCAGATACTTCATTATAAACTTTCTCTTGTAGACGACTCATTGACTCAGACGTTGAAGTGTCTGCACTTGCGCCACCAAGAGCGTGAACCTCAGCTACACTTGTTAAGTTAGTGACACCACTAACCTCTGACATGTAGCCTGCACCTACTAAACTAGTAGAAACCAATAATGTTGCGAGCGAACCTCGCATAAATTTAGAAATATTCATAGATAAACCTCAAATCTTTTATAAAACTGTTGGAGCAGTTCTACTTTTTATTGTTATTAGTTTATCCTACTATAATACGAAATGTTTCGTTCTGCTCCCTTTAAGTCACTTCCAATAACTTAAAGACAACTTATACCTTGAGGTGTACATAATATGCACCCTCAACTAAAAAATTGTAATACTGATATGCCACCTAAATCCAACAACACTAACGCTAACATCCCGTATTGAATAATAGCTAACGATTTTCGTATAGCCATCTCCCACTCCGAACCTGTTTTAAAAGCCGAAATACCGGGAACTAAACGTATAGTAGTGAATATAGGAATCCTTGGAAAGAATACTTTGAGGAATACCCCAAGAGCGAAACGTACACCCTCCGTAGTCAACATATCCAATATTAAATGGGATATAACACCTAACCCAAACCCTGTGACAATCAGCAACCATAGCAAAGGGTCAAAACGTCCTGTAAATCCTAAAAACGTAGGACTATACATAAGAAACAATATCATCATAAGCGTAAACTCACTGTGGGTTTGCCACGAACGATGTATACACCTCATAAATTTTAATGTCTTATATAATAAGGAACTTCTCTTTTGCTTGTTGCTTAATCGCTCATCTAACTTCTTGTAAGGTTTGTTTGCTAAATGCAAAAGCTTATTCTGTAACCAAGAAGCTGGGTCTTTTAATGGACTAGAATCCCAATGGTGGTCATTATCTGGCCACATACCCCCATAAATCCCTGCAGTGTAAATGACTAAAAACTGTAACGTAGGGGAAATCAAATCACTCTGAATCAAGTAACCTGAATCCTTTAACGTTAAAAAACCAGCCATAGCACACACTGTACCACCTAATCTGTGAGTTTTACCCTCCATAGGTCATTTCCCCACCAACTTTTTAAAATCCTTAGTACAAACTAAGCGAACTTGAACCCCTACTTTCTTTTTAAGAGATAAAACTGCTGAACCTACCTTAACTCTATTCCAAGTACGTGTAGCTTTAGGATTAAAGGATACCAAGTTAATGTAAGATACCGCTGAACCTGCTGCAACCTCTCTATAAGTTAACTCTTGAAACTTTTGAAGTACAGATTGTACAACTGTTAAGGAAACATCTAATTGCTCCCCTACTCTCTTAAATAAGTAAGCCTGAGGTAAAACTTTACGAGCTTGCTCTTTTGAAACAGTTACTTTCATAAATAACCCGTCAAATACATCAAAAGAATACCCTTTAGAAATAGAGTCAAAACAAACTTCTCTATAGTACGACACAATGTTATCCACAGTCTCATACTTCAAATGAACTAATTTACTCACTTCTCTTATTACATCTACGTAAGGCAATCTAGCCTTTGCACCCATACTAATACCTCATTGTCCTAAACTGCTAAAATACATTCAAATTTCTAAAACCTATCAAGAACTGAGTTGGTATCTCTTGTTGTTGGAATTGTAACCTCGACTGAATACTCGGATTGGATAATACCTCTAACATTAAAGGTAACTCTTGCTCCGATACCTCAACACAACAATAAGTAACTCTGCCTTTCAAAGTCTTTTCTGCTAAATCTAATAAATCCGCTTCTAATCTTCGTTTCATTAAATGAGCTTGATGCCCTCCAAAACGAGAATTATTACTGTTCTTTAGATTATTAAATATCTTTAAATCCAAGAAAGCCATACAACCACCTTAGTTTTAACCTACAAACTGATGCCAAAGCTGAATAACTAAGTTAATAGCACCTTTAATAACTGCAATAATTAAAGATACTGCTTGACCTTGAAATTCTGTTGCAAAAGAGGTTCCAAAGATAACAAAAGCTACACCTAAGGCTACCAAAGTCTTCATGTGAAGTGAAATGTAACGACTCAATAAATTACCTGTTGAGACCATAGGTTTGTTCTGAGAACCTTGACCCATACCCATTCCCATACCTCGGTTCATACCCATTGGAGAACCCATTCCGTTCATTCCACCCATCGGAGAACCCATTGGAGAACCCATTCCACGGTTCATACCACCCTGTGTTTGAGGGGTACTTGAACTCAAGCCCGCACTCTCAATAATTTGACGAGCATCGTAAGACAATGTAAAGAATGAACCTATAAACCCTGTGATACTAAAACCTTGTTGGTCTTGATTAGAAGTCTTATTCATAAAGTATTCTCTGGGACCCGACCAAACCAAACATAAAACATCTACCGAAGTTTGGAAGAAATAACCAAACGTAGCTAAACCCCAAAAGAAATTAGCTAAAAACATAAGACCATAACCGACTGGTGCTAAAGCACTAGCAGCTAAATCCCAACTAGCATCTCTATTTGTGTTTACTGCTTTATTAATTTGATCCAAAGCATGGTCTTGTGTTGTTTGAGGAATAGCCTCTCGAACACTCTTTAAAATGTTGTTTGCTTCGTCTCTTGATAAACTTGTAGTTGTCTCAACTACATCAGATACCGAGGTGGATTTTTCGGGAACCCCACCTAAAGAATCTGTGTTCGCAAACGTAGTCATAGGTAACAATGCAAGTGAGTTTAGAAACACAAGGCTCCCAACTGCATAATGCTTGCCTTTAAATTCTTTATTTAGGACTAACTCTGAAATTCTTCCCAAAATCGACACCAACTTTCTGATTGTTTTGTTTATTTTACCAAATTTATTTCTAGTTGACAAGCATTTCTCTCAAAAATAAAAAAGGGTTTATAAAACCCTTGCCATTAGTTATTTAAAACGAGCTTTTAACTCAGCTACTTTTTTAGGAGCAAACCCTGAGAACGCATCCTCAACATCCTCTACACCATTTGGAAAAACCACAGGTAGAGAGCTAAACTTAGCACCTTTTACAATACGAACGTGCTCTTCATTCTCTGGATTATAAGGAATTTCCTTATATGGAATACCCTCTGCGTCCAACTTGCGCTTCAACATTTTACATGCGGGACAAACCCCATCTTCTGGGCGTTTTGTAAATACTACAATCTCTTTTGACATTTTGTTTCTCACTTTCTTTTAATTAAATAAAACCTATCTGTCTTAAATGATTGGATAAAATCCAATAAAGTTCAAATAAATCTTCCACCAAAGGTAAATCTGCTCGAAACACTTCTAATGCACTAGAATACCTAGCAGAAACATAATCGAAATTCTGAATTGCAGGTAATCTACCTTTGTAAGTGTCGTCAAACTCTAATCTAGTAATGAAATCATTTAAGTCCGGAATCTCATTCTTGTAAGTATAAACAGAACCTACAACTTTATGAGAACCTTTTGATTTCTGGAACTTTTCAGGTTGATAAAAAGCATGCAACTTTTTAACTTGAATTTCAATTAACCAATATAAATTTATTCTCAAAAGAAGACGGTTTTCAGTTACTTGATACACTGTAGCTAAATCCTCAGCTAAATAGTCCGTCAACCCCAACGTAGGAAATTCAGTTAAATCACTCATAGAATTACCTCTCTAATTACTGGGCTATTCTTTAGGAATCTAGCTTTTACTTCCGGTTTATCTGAAGGCACAGGATAGACACTAAATAAAATATTTTGAGCTTCTAACCTATCAGTTAGTGTGAAATAATCTTCCTTTAGAGGGTCATCTTCTTCCCCCGGAAAGAGAATATAAAATTCTCTAAACCCACTCTTACTCGGAACAACCTCATAAGTCTCAGCAAAATCTTTGGTAACTCTGCGTTTCAAAACTTTCTCTAACATAAAAAGTACCTCACTTTATTTAGTAATTATAAATTATCAAACATATTAACCATCTGCTCCGCAGACATCGGGGTTAAGTCTAACTGAGCTTTTGCAACAGTCTTCTCATGGTGAGAACGTTTATCTTCAATGTGTTTTTGAGCCACTTGTTTGCTCTCTACGAGGCGTTCGTTACCTTTCAAAGGATTTACTTCTAGGGAAGTTGAAACACCCTCAGAATCGATTTTAGGAGTGGATAAACCACGATACCCTAAAAGTAATAGTTGTGTCTCAATATCCCCTCTACCTATGTTGTTCAAAAACTCCAATAAAGCTAAAATTTCGTCATTGGTAAACTTACTAAATAAGTCTTTGTAAAGTTTTATCTCATCTTTGGTAATCCCCAATACAGATAACCCTAAAGAAATGTAAAGACCTCTCTTTACAAACTCACGTAAATCATCTACAAAGAGCTTTAAACCAATCTCTAAAGCAGCGCTATGAACAGTCTTAGTATATAGAACTATATTCTTAGACCTTAGGTAGTCTAAGAAATCAAAGTACAAACCTCTATTCTTATTAACATCCAAAACCTTAACGACATCCTCATAACGAACAGAACCGTAAGAACGATATACATTTTCTAACTGTTTCAAGGACTGACGAAATACACAATTTGAGCGAACTGCAATCAGCTCTAAAGCAGACTTCTCAAATGCAAAACCCTCTTCAGTAGATACCCACTTCATAAGCTCCACATTATCTGCGACACTTGGAAGTTCAATTTCAATCTTTAAGTCCATACGAGTTCTTAAAGGTTCAATCATCTTCTGAGGGTCAGTTGTACAGAAGAAGAAGATAGACTTAGGTGGGGCATCTTCGGTAAACTTCAACATACTATTTTGACCGTCTTTTGTAATCAAGTGACACTCGTCAAATATAAAAATTGAATACCCTGCAAAAAGTCTTGGCATGGAAGCCGCTTCTACAAACTGACGAACTGCATCTACATTCCCTGTTTTAGACGAGTCTAACTCTTTTACTGAGAACAAATGTGTAGCATCTGCCGTTTCAATATACTTATTTAAGTCTTGACACATCTTACACTTATTACAAGGTAATAAATACTCTTTATTTTTCCACTTGCGCACTTGCTTATCTTCACACAGTACTAGCTTAGTAGACATACGAGCCATAGTAGTTTTACCACAACCACTCGCCCCTGAAATCATAACACAAGATGGGTAATCTTCCCCATCTTTTGAAGAAAAACGGTTTAGTAACTTTTGTACCGCTAACTCATTTCCAATATACTTATCTACATCTTTTGACCTATATTTCGTTGCGAAGTTTTCTGCCATTCTAAATCTCTTCTTTCCAACGTTGTGCCTCTACTTGTACTTGAGCTTTGGTATCCTCCAAATCTTTCGCATATTTTAAACGTCTTCGTTCAAACGAAGTCCACTCTCCTATAGTTTTATCGTAACATTGAATAAGAATAGAAGAATACCCTGCTTCTGTCAGTCGGTCTAACTCCAACAAACCAAAATGGTTCTTGTAATAATTTTCGTACTCACACTCCATCAAAACCTCAAATGTAGTAGCATCAACAAAACGTACAAAAGGATATCGCTCTTTATAGTCTCTCTTAACTTTATCTCTTAAAATTATACCCAAATTGATTAAAATATCACGTAAACCATAAGAAACGAACTTACATACAAAAGGTTCGGAAACCTTACCTGTTTCTTTTTCTGTGTAAATAACTAAAGGACTATTGAGAAAATCTGTGAACACCTTACCTGCTTTAGTATAAAGCTCATAATCTGCGTCAATATAAGGTAAAGGTGGCAACTTAATATTACCACTTTCAACCATCTCTTTAGTGATTTCCAAACTCTGCACTTTATAATCTTTATCAATATAAAATAAAGTTGTCCGTTTCCCTAAAGGAAAAGGAGTCGTATGTCTTAAAACCATGAAAATACCTCATTTCTTAATTTGTTCCATTATACCACAAAATAAGGTAAATTGCAATATTTTGTACTAAATAAGATGAACCTCAAAAAGAAAAGAAAACAGTGAGTACGATACCCACTATTCTCCCGCAGTTTAGAC
>ERZ773027.33-NODE-33-length-87506-cov-11.886942_pt1 | contig 87506 bp, 82 predicted proteins | sample MGYA00511032_ERZ773027 | MGnify/ENA primary metagenome ERZ773027 (study PRJEB29015, sample SAMEA2738138) | human oral metagenome | biome: human oral; feature: human-associated habitat; material: saliva | place: China | collected 2190 ... | reverse complement strand
ACCCCAGCTTTCGCCGTATTTTAACACTTATTGCCTAAGTGGGAATAGACTATCTCTTCGAGCGATATCACTCGTCACACTATTCCAGCGGTAACTCATCTTCCGCCGTACTTCCCGTAAGGGAATAGTCGTTACACCTTCTTTTAAAAGAGTGGCACGGTATTGGCTGCTATCCTTTTCAGGACCGTAGCGTCTCTTAGTCAGCTAATTCGTCTTTGGTTTAAAATCGCATATCCCGTTGTAACGTCTCATGCGATAGTCTTATCTAGCTGATACCGTTAGCCTTATGGAATACAATCCATAAGACACCTCTGAGTAATAGAGTTTACAGTGAATGCCCCCATATAGTTTAACTTAATATTAAATTAAACCCCGCGAAGGCTTCTGGTTCGATTTAGTCATATATGACTGATCGAAGTTCAAGTCAACTAATTGCTTAAGCAAAATCAGTATAAGCTTTGCATACGCCATCAAATGAGGTGGTGTTACAAGGAATATCATCTTCGGCTTTTCGCTATATCGTTGCATGAACTGAGTAATTGCATTGACTCTTGCCTCACCAGCACTAGGCTGCGAAGAGCCAATATCGAATAGCTTTTTCTTCTTAAAAGTAACGTGACCATAATCATAACGAACTATCTCGCCAGATTTATTCTTCACAGGTCTCATTTCCTGCAGCACTCCGTCATGTACTATCTTCTCTTCTAGTATAGGATCTTTGACATAAGTCATTCCCGATAGTGAAGTTTGATAACTTTTCGTAAACTTGAAGTAGAATGAACGCAGTAACTGTTTAGTCTGTGGGTTACAGATATCGCAGCGCATATATGCTACGTCTTTTGGCAAGATACCTTTGAAATAGAATCTTGACCATCCAGCCATATTGACCATATCCTCATGATGGAAATCCGGCCCAAGTGACTCTGAAAACATATTGTCGCTATAAGCTTGCCATATACACTGCATACCTTTAAGATGATATAAATCAACAAAATCAGCACTCATCTTAAAGCCTAAGCGTCTAGGAAATGCAAGACCTGCCAGGTCTACATTCTGAGAAGGTGTTCCTGATGTTAGAGTTCTTATCGTAGGATCTGTAAAGAATGAATAGCGATAGGTAAGATTACTCTTTTCCCCCGCTCCGCACCGTGCATGCGACTTTCACCGCACACGGCGCTCCATCAAATATACTAAACTGTTCACATTTAATATCGCGACCTTTTCAAATCCTGATAATCACTTTGTCCATCAGTAACATTATCTATTCATTTATCAACATAATTATAACATATATTGTTAATAAAAGCAATTAAAATATTATACACTTTTAAAGAGCTTAACATAAATAAGCTCCAAAAGTTACTATAATATATTTAATAAACGAAAGAATTTTTATATAATGGAAAATAACATTAAGTTCGAAAGAATATAGGCTATGCCTAACAAAAATACATTCGGAATCTTACCGATTAAAAACTTAATATCTGAAGAAGTTAGCCTTGAAAAGCTTTGGATAGACCCTTTTGCAAACCGAAATAAGATAGCAAGCATTACCAATGACCTAAACCCTGAATTTGATACCGATCACCACCTTGACGCTCTTGACTTTCTAAAGCTTTTTGATGATGCATCAGTTGATGGGGTACTATACGACCCTCCATATTCCCCAAGACAAGTTAGCGAGTGTTATAAAAACATAGGACATAACGTCACAAACGAAACGACACGAACTTCCTTTTGGAAAAACCATAAGAAAGAAATATCGAGAATCGTAAAACCAGGAGGTAAGGTCATCACCTTTGGCTGGAATAGCGGTGGTATCGGATCTAAATATGGCTTTGAAATAAAGAGAATTTTACTTATACCACACGGAGGCTGGCATAACGACACTATATGTACAGTCGAGATGAAAATTTAAAGGAGAACTAAAATGAAAAATAATGATACTTTTAAGGCATTTCTGCTTCCAGTTGCTGCCATAGGCATTTTATGCACACCTATACCGGGATCAATAGCATTAATTATTATGCTGACTTTAGTAACGCTAGCACTTACATCAGATTCAGAAGACGAAAAGCAACCAGCAAAAAGCAATAAGAAGAATGAAAATATAGAACGAGCTTTCATAATGCTGTTTATAACAGTTATGGGCGTGTTAGTTGCCATCTTCGGAGCTATGACTATGGATTCTATCATAGAAAATATGGGAAAAAACACATCATCCTATATGCTTTTTAAAGGGGTAAGTATAGTAACAAAGATAATAATAGCCTGTATTATAATCTTAAGCATAGCGATCAACATACACACCATAGTAAAAGGAGGATCTAATGATAAAGATAATGATGCGAATAATACTTGAATTTAAAAAGGCTATAATTATGATAACACTTTTAATCGCACTACTATTTACTTTTAGAGGCGTTATTATAGTAGCCAACATCCAAAATAATCTAAGCATTTGTCAAAATAAATCTCTTATCGTAGAAAAGTTTAAAGAAAACTTTATTAGCAATCTTGATAAGTTTTTACGTCAGCCTGTAAATGATTTAACTTCCACAATACAAGGTCTTGCTGTTACATTACTTACGGCTATAATAATTGCATGGGCAGTAGCTGTTTGTCTTGAGATTTTAGATACAATAAAATATATCAAACTTCACAGAAAGGAGATTTTTAAAAATGCCTCAAAACATTAAAAAGAAAACACCCCTCTTTAAAATATACTTTTCTTCAAAGAAAATGCTTAGCAAATTACTTATCGTAATAGCTATATACATTTCTTTGAGCATATTTAGCTTTGCCTTCATGCCGTGGAATAAGCATACTATAAATATATGGCTTGCAATCTTTGCTCCCGCGCTCGTAATACTTACTATAGGATACATTGGATTTATCCTAAGTATGGCTGGCGAGATAATAAAGATAATAGCAAACAGTTCCTTAAAGATTTTCCGCAGAAAAAATCTTGCATATCTGCCTTTAACGAAAGAGGAACTAAAGGATAAAAACATTGAAAGCATATATGATTACTTGCTTTTCCTAAATGAATTTTTAAAACCGAATTTAGGCTCTCATATAAAAATACCTGAAGAGATTATAGACCGTATGAATAAAGACTTTCATGCCTTTGCTATGTATCAAAACATATTTGTAAGGCAAGGGGATACTTATAAAATAGAGTTTAATTTCGGACTTTTAAAAGACTTCTATGATGAAAGTTTTTCAAATGATGAAGCTATACCTCTTACCGGAGAAAAGATCATACATACATTTTTCGAAAATAACAAGCCTAAAATAGAAATAATACTATCACTTGATTTAATGTATGACCACCTTACATCATACGACGATCAAACTAAGAAATTACTTAAAAGCATCAAGCTTGAAAAACTGTTTGATGATAAAGGCATGCTTTTAGATCTAAACGGTTTTAAGAAACTGCCTAAAATGCTTTAACTATAAAAAAAAGACACCTCGGTAATATTACCGAGGTTTTTTCTTATTTAATTGCTTTAACAATATTTTCTGCAATTCGATGGATAACTTCAACACAGACAGAGTTTCCAGCTTGCTTATAAAGTCTGGAATCCGATAGATTCGCTAGTTTAAAACTCTCTGGGAATCCTTGTGTATTAAAACACTCGTGAGGTGTTAGTTTTCGAATTCCGTAATATGTACGAACAAGTGGAACATTGTGACCACCTTCACCCATGTTTGCGGTTAGCGTTGGGACAACGCCTGATTTATTTTTACGCACATACTTACGTCGCCACTGATAAATAGCGTCCATTTCACTCATTTCGGATACAAGTTGTTCATAAATGTCGCCCTTATATTTATCTTTTGTGTAGTAGTATTTGTCATCTACCTTCTTATCAAAATCAATTATATCAGAAAGTGTTTTTGTAAGAGGGATAGGGTCTGGAAAGTGGAATTTAGCAAAGTCATCTTCATCACGAAAGCCAACGATGTATATGCGTTCGCGATTTTGAGGCGTATTTCCATACTCCATAGCATTTAATACTTGGTATCGATATTGATATCCTTCATCTTTAAGAGTTTCAAGAATTATACGCAGTGTATTAACATGATCATGTCCAACGAGATTCTTTACGTTTTCTAAGAAAACAATACGTGGTTTCTTGACATGAATTAGACGAACAAGCTCAAAAAAAAAGATTGCCCCTTCCTTTCTCATCATCAAAGCCTTGGCGATGACCGGCTATTGAAAACGCTTGGCAAGGGAATCCACCTGCCATAATGAAAAAACTTAAGAATTAGTGCCTGCTTTAAAATAGCAGCATCCCAGCCTTTCCAGACATCTTCTTTAAAATTCTTAACCGTTCTTCCTAGCTTTTTAATAGCAAGAGGATCTGTTTCCTTTAATATCTTATCTCTTGTCTCAAAATCCTTAAAAAGCACAGCCTTAGACCACATAATAAACTGCTCACTAGATGTAAACCTAAGCCGTCCTGTGGGAGAGGACTTAGATGAAATTTCAAACGGCGTATAAGCAAAGTTTGAAAAATCTTGATAGCCATTATATAGCTTTGAATAAAAAGGTATAACTTTCATCGAAATTTACTCCTTTCCCTTATCACAAACCCTATCGAGATACTCTTCAAGAGCCATCTCAACAATAGCTGTCTTTGGAATACGAGTCTTATCTGAATACTCATCAAGTCTTTCGCCAAGACTTCTATCCATACTAAACGATCTTAATACGATATCTTTCTTTTTAGTCTTTTTCATAATATTAACCTCCTATCTTTTAAATATTAAAAGTGTCTCATACTCTGTCTTATTCTTACAAAGATGGGATTTCTTAACATCTCCATCTATAGACTCTATATGCGTAAAACCTGCAGAAGATACAGCACTGATGAAAAGCTCTTTGCACTTCTGATTGCTCTGAAGAGCTACGTACTTAACGCCTTTTTCACTCGCCCTCTTAAATACCTTAGTAATAGCCGTCTTAAACTCTTCTAAAGATCTATTCTCAAGACCTAAATCACTATAAACTTCGGCATTATGATACGGAGGGCATGTTATTATGGCATCAGCTTCATAATCATCAAAAATCTCTGCATCGCATACATTAAAGCTTGTATCAATAAGTCCATAATCAGCTATCATAGCGTCATAACCCGCTTTTAGTTCTGCTCTAATATCAATTCCTTGATACTTAATGCCATATAAACAGCAAGTAAGCATACGTTCTCCCCAGCCTGCAAACGGATCAAATACCGACTTTACAGGATATTTCTTCAAAAACTCTTTCATAAGAGTATTATCAAAAACCGTATAAGCTTTTAAAATACCTGCAATAGAAATGCCTGAAAGAATTTCTTTTCCGCTAAGCTCATTCATAGATTTACCTTTATAAACCAAACGGTTATATAAGATAAATATTCTAAAATCTACTCTATCTTTAGGCTTATTTTCATTCCACATTTTTATTTCACGTTTGTAAAAACTATCAAACTGATATTTCTTAGCTATTTGACTAATCGAAAAGGAACTATCGTAAGACGACATTTTTCTATGATATTTAAACTCAAAATCCTTAAGCCAAGAATATTTCGTATCATAATCTTTTCCAAGAGGAGCCCCCGAGCTAAGCCACACCTCAAGATCGCGAAGTTTTAAGTCCCAAAAGATTAAGTAATTAAGATTATTATGCTTTGCGAGATCTCTTTTCTTCACATCAAGCTTAGTCCATACATATAATGCATTTTGATAATACTTAGAATCACGCTTATCAAGCCATTCTTCATACTGAGAAGAATCTAGCATGCTATCATCAAACATACATCCACCATGCGTCCAATGTGCATTAAGCTCTATATAAAGATCTAGCGATTTTATATAAAAATCACACGTAAATGGATACCTATCGCTATAATACTGATATTCAACATCGTCCTTGCCAAAATAATCAATCAATCTATCAAGCATTAATTTCTCAGCATCCGATGTATTTAAAGTACCTTTTTCTTTTTTAGTATTTATCTCTTGCCTTTTCCTAGAAAACGCTTTAGATTTTGCATCGTCAGATTGACTATAATGCCTCGCTCCATACTTAGCTATCTGCGTAATTTCACTCTTCTTTTTCTGCTCAGCCAAGACATCAAATCTTGCATCGCTTTGCATAAAATTAGAAGCTCCATATCTTTCAAGGTTAGTAGTAGCGATTCTACGCTTTCCCTCTTCAGATTCAATATAACTTTTCGCACCGAACCTTTTGATATTAGTTTCTACGCGTTTTTCGTTCACTTCAGGAAGCTGCATTGCATTAGAGACGCCATATTTTCGCTTTAAAGACGTTTTTAGCGATTCTTTGATATCTTTATCCTGCATAACATTTTCCACGCCATATCTGGCTATTACAGTCTTCTTACGCTTATCACTTCTTAAAGCATATTGTTCTTTAATACATGAAGGGCAACACGCCTTACTTCTAAGAAGAGATTCTCCTCTAGTAACAAATTTTCCATGTTTAATGCAGGTAACAGTAATATCTGCCTTTTGTTTTGTAAAGACGCTATCTGTGAAGTCATAAATGCCCTCAAACTTTTGTTTAACCTTATCTATCCAGCTCATATCAATTTCCTTTCATTTATATATGTATTATACCATAGATTTATATAATTGTCTATACAAAAAAAAAAGAGATGATCCAAAGACCATCTCTAGTGAACAGTTATTATTAATTTGACTTGTGCCCATCACTCCTTTTCTCATTACAAGAACTATCAATACTTCGAGCACTACTTTTCAGCAGCTATAAACTTGCTTATTATTCTTCGTCAAGACCTTAATAGTTAGCTACCTTTCCTTGTTCCGACATTCCTATCATATATTATACTTAGCTGGCTTCTTTGAAGCTTTAACTCTTAATATGCCCTGTAAGCATATAAGGCTTTTCTGCGCAATGAACATACTAAACCTCAAGTCAAAATTCCTTTCATTCGAAGCTTCGTCAGTCTTTATGACATTCTCAGCATATATAATGATATCCAGTCCCAAGCTTTGCACCCTTTAGCTTTCGCTTAAACGCACATTGGCTGAATATGACCCCTTCGCATCGTTACATGCTCATTTGAGTCATCAGAATATCAGTTTCGCTTAGAATCAGCGACAATTTGCTATTAACAAATCGAACAAGTCGCACCATTGCCGTTATCGCGATACCATATACACTGGCCATCATTTTTTCCGCTCCGCCCATCGATCTCAGCGCATTATCCGCATTTCGCGCAAGTTCTCTCATCTGGTTGTTCGGAAGCATATTCGTGGCGTTAAAATAAAGTGTTAATAGATCAGCTTCTGGCTTATCCTCCCAGATAGTTGACTTAGCAAGAACCTCATCATATAGCTTGTTATAGTCATCGTTAGACATATTGCTATACTCTCCGTTCTTTGCCTTTTTAGCAAACTCATTAGCAGGATTTTGCATCTTTTTGGAAGTAAGCTGTACAAACATCTGATAACAATTGTAAAGCGTTACCTTACCCCATAAAGCATCTATTTTAGTCTCAAGCGCCTTTGGGTCCATATTTGCTTTAGCAGCCTCTATTCTAAGCTCTCTTTCTTCTTCTAAGTAATAGTCTATGAGACCATACGCAGCTCTTTTAAAGGCATTGTTTGCAATATCGATAGGTAAGCCCCTTGCAGGTATATCCCGCATCAGGCTTTTCCCCCGATCCACACCGTACGTACGACTTTCATCATATACGGCGTTCCATCGAGAATTAAAATGCCATAAATTCCCGACTTGTGCCCATTACTCCTTCCCTCATTACAAGGGTTATCTACGCTTCGAACACTACTTTTCAGCACCAATTAGACTGCTTATTGTTCTTCATCAGTCTACTAAATCGCTTGATACCTTTCCTTTTACCGATAATTCTATCTGTACATTAATACTTAGGTCATTGCTTTTCAAAAAGCTACCTTGATAGCGCCTGTAACGCTATACGGATTTTCCCCGAATACAAGCAGTACTCATCCGCAATACCTTTTTGTTTTCATTCGCAATTTCGTCAGCCTATTAGACATTCTAACCATATACTATTTATAGACACCCGGCACGTTTCAATGCCGCCTTTAACGGAATTTCCGCACAAAGCCTGTTTCCATAGCGATGCACGCCGTAGTTTCAGTGTGTTTGTTTCAAGGCGTTACCCTATCATTCCAAACATCGAATTACCAGTTCACAATTTTGTTAAATTGTGTGATGTATTTTCTTAGTGGTTTTATAGTTTTCTAACCAAATATGAAAGTCACTTAAATCATTCTCCCAAAAAACTAAATAATTTATATTATTATCAAAAGCTATTTGTCTTTTCAAAAGATCTCTTTCTGTCCAAACTTTAATAATTTGAGCATAAGCAGGATGCCCTTCAGAAGCTTTTTTCTGAAGAAATTGAAGCCTTTTAATATCCTCTGGATCATTTTCATCAAACCAATGTTTTCCGTGAAACCATGTACCATTTAATTCGATAAACAAATCTAAAGACAAAATTCTAAAATCGCAAGGAAATGGATATCTAGGGTCATCTGCATTATTTCTAAGAACATCATCTTCGCCAAAAAATTCTATAAGTTCTTTATACATTCTATTCTCAGGCTGTGATGATACGCAGTTCCCATTTTCCTTCTTACTTTGCCAATTAGCATCAGCAAATTCTTTTTTCTTCATAGGATTCTCAACACCATATCTATTAACGTTCGTTTGTCTTTGTTTATCATATCTGCATTTTGGACAGCCTTGACATCCAGAATTTCCTGTCTTAATGTGCTTGGCAGGAGTTTGTTCAAACTCTCCATGCTTTGGACAAATAATCTTTACTGGAGTCCACATATTCTTATAATCAACTTTTGAATAATCATAGTTCTTATCAGAATGCATGCTCTTTGCACGTTCTATAAATATTTCCTGCGTCACTGTAGCATTTTTTCTGCAATCAGGACACCCCTGACCTTGCAGATGCTTAAATGGTGTCTGCATAAATGAACCATGCTTTGGACAAATAATTTCAACTTTAATTCTAGTATTCACCCAATCAACTTTTGAATAATCAAATTTCCTGTTATGTAAATTATTAGCTTTTTCAATAAAAACTTCTAAAGTAACTCTTGGCGCTCCCATAATTATAGTTCCTTTCATATATCAATTCGTTTTCTTACTATAATTATACCACCTTTCATCAAAAAAGTCAACCACGCATTCGGCCACACCGGATCGTCGCCCCCGTCTACTGGAAAGAATACCTCAGCAATATTCGTAACGTACATCGCTGTTTTTGTAAAGTCTCCTTCTCTTGCTGCATTAGCAGCCATTAGTAGCGGGTTATAAATATCCGTATTCATACTGTTAATAAGGTTAAACTGGACAATTTGAAAGTTTCTGTAAGTACCCGCCACATAAAATGATTGTAAAAGCTCCCCTTTCGGATCGTTGATTACCATATTATTAGGCTTTCTTTCTCTTGTCCACATATCTATTGTTGGATTTATAATTGTTTGACCCTTTCCCGCTCTGGTTATGGCAAGTACCATAGTATTAACGGGATCTGTATCAACTATATAAGCTCCAGCAGGTCTTTGCTTCTCATAGGTAGGTAATACCCAGTCACCGTTCACAAGATCCGCAAGAGTATCATAATCTTTAAGCTTATCTCTATTCTTGTTTCCCGGATTGTAAGGAACCTGCGTCGGATCAAAATACTTTCTAAGATTCTTATCTTTAGGAAGTCCTGATGCATCAAATAGTGCTTCCATGAAGTCCGTATCGAACATAGGCTTTTTCTCCACAATAGCATTTCCGCTACTATCGTAAAGCACCTCATCCTTTAAATACTCAACGTCTCCATCCTCATCAAGAATATCTTCTTTTGCTCTTACACTTTGATCTATCTTCTTAATGCCTTTGTTTTGCACAGCCATATGCGATATCATAGACGATACCTGCACGTTAGAGTGTGCGCCTGCATCTGGGAAGAAGCTGAACTTAGCCTGAACCTCTTCAGGAAGAGCGATATGCTGATCACCATGATACTGATTGATATCAGTCGTATCTCTCATAAGATTCTGAGCTGCTAAATTCCTAAGAAGTACCTTATAGATAATAGAAAAAACTAAAAGCCCTATAAGCGGTACAAATAAGAATTTCGCTAGGTTTGGTCTTACTACCCAGTAGGATAAAGACTCTTCCTTTTCACTTTGAATCTGCTTATTTCTAAACTCAGGATCCTTCATCTGCTTCTCATGCTCAGCCCTTCCTGCTGCATACCACTCAGGCTCTGGAACATCTTCTGCCTTATCGTATAGCCCTCCTATCTGCTTTCCAGTCTCATCCTTTTGATAATACTTGTTAACCATAACAGGATTTCCCTGACTATCGGTCGCAAAATCAGTAGTTTCTCCGATGTAGTTATAAGGGTCTTTTGCCTCATAATGCATCTTTTGATCTACATCTTGATTTTGGGATTGCGTTGTAGCTGACTCCGAATTTCCTGGGTTTATTTTATGAATACCAAACTGCGCTATACCTATTAAACCCCAAGCAATTACCATCATCAGTAAAGCCACAATCGCTGCTATGATTTTTCTGCTAGTAGGCGATAGTTTTTCTTCAATACTTGATCGCTCTAGCTGTTGGTCCTCATAGACATCACGAAATTGCAAAGTGTCGTTATTAGTACGTTCTGATAATACTTCCCAGTTACGCTTACGCTTTTTAATAGGAACTTGCTTTTTCGCTTCAGCCTTAGAAGCTTTCTTTGCATTAAACTTTTTCAATATACACCATCTCCTTTCCTTTAGTTATATAGTCGAAGAGCCTGCCGAGACCTCACGGGAATGTTCGTCTTAGCAAGCCCTCCAAATTTTATATAAACAAATTACTCAGCAGCAGGTGTTTCCTGAGTAGCTTCTGACTGAGAAGGCTGTTTATTCACATTGTTTTTTTCAGCCTTTTGCTGCTCATACTTCTTTTCGAGCTTTTCGAGTTTCTGCTTATATTCTGCTTCAATCTTAGTTGTTGCATCAGACTTCATCCTATCAACATTGATATGACTTCCGATTAGAGCACCAAGCATAAGCGATGCGCATATTGTGATGATCACAAACGCAACTGTTATAATGCCAGCCTTCTTATGAACGGCCTGCATGTGTCTATTCTGGTCGATAAGAGCTTCGTTTTCGTTCTTAAGAGCTTCAATACGATTCTTATATGCTTCATCTTTCTTACTATCAAGCTCACCGTACTTATCAGCCATAGCCTTAACTGTATCCTGCAATTTATCGTTCTTAAGATACTCATCATTAAGCCTCTCGTCATACTTTCTACGCATTTCCTCTAGTTCAAGGTCGTATTTCTTGCGAGTCTCTTCAAGATCAGCTCTTAGTCTATCAGTAGTAGCTTCAAACTCTTCTCTCTGAGCCTTAACCACAGCCTCATGCTCCTTTGCCAAAAGCTCAGCCTTATTTGCACGAGCCTGCTCCTCTGCAAGAACGTTAATGCGAGCAATATCATCACTCTTATGTGATTCGAGGAACTCTTTAATCTCAGACTGCCTTCTATCGAAAACTTCCTTTTCCATATCCATATAGCCTGCATAAACTTCTGAAACCGTGCTTAAAATCTCAGAAACGCCTGCATCAAAGAGCTTGCTTGCTTCTTCTTTTCTCTTGATGTTAAGGTCTCTTAGAGCTCTCTCACGCTCACCATCTATCTCTGACATAACATCAATTTCTACTTTCTGAAGGTCGCTCTGAAACTGCCTTGTAAATCTGTTGCGATAAGCAGTTTCAGCATTGACTCTTGCAGATTCTCCAGCGTCCTTAGCACTTTTTTCAAAGTTATTGCTAATCTCTTCTCTCTTTTCAGCAACTTTACGAATTGCTTCACCACTCTCCTTTGAGAAATTCTCCTCAAGCAAATTCTTAGCCTTTCCGTACTTAGACTCTGGATCCATATCTGACATCTGTGCTCTAACCTTTTCTGCGTGGATGCTTAAAAGATTAGATAGCAAAGTCTTAGTCTCAACTATACAGCTATTATGAAGACTATTGATCTCCTCATTTGCAGCCTTTGATATCTCATTAAGATATCCATTGAGCCAGCCTTCGCTTCTGTTCTCATCAAAAAGTGCAAACCCGCTTTCTGTTGAGAAATTAGCATCATATAGATCAGGAGGTGCCTGCAGATTAAGGTCGTTAGGATAAAAAACTCTCGCAATAGCTTCTTTATACTCCTCTTTGCTAATCTCAACATCAGGCTCAGGAATCTCTGCATCATCTGCCTCATTATCAGGCGCAGATAGTTCATCAGGCTCTAAAGAATCTTCCTCATTATTTTCTTCCGGTTCTGAAACAACCATATCAGGCGAAACATCATCGTCATCTTCCAGATCGCCATTTGCTTCATCCATCTCAAACTCATTATCATCTTCGCTAGCTTCCTCATAAGATGCCTCATCATCACCAAAAGGTGCTTCATCATCTTCTATAATGATATCTTCCTCTTCAGGTGACTCTACATCTTCTTCCTCTTCCTCAGAACCAAGAAATACATCTATTCCCTCGCTTGCTATGAACTTAATATCCTCATAATTTAGCTTCTTATCTGTTTCGATAAGTTCACCCTCATCAGTGATATACGCAAGAGTATATTCTGCTCCTGTAAGAAGCCCAAAATCTTCGATATTTGATATGCTAGCCTTATCTAATATAAGAAATAGCTTATCATTAAGAAGCATATCGAAAGTAGCATATGATGCTATTCTTCCTGACCTAAGCATTTCAATGATGCTGCCCTTATCCTCATTAGACCTTGCTTTCTTGCCAAAGCCTCCGACAGACTCCGCATCAAATAAGGCTCCTGCATAAACAGTTCTTCCATCCTTTTGCGTTACACAAGGCTCCACGCCTTTCATAAAGTCTATTACTGTACCTATAACAGACTCATCTAATACCGCAGCAAGAGAGTCCTTCTTTTTCTTTCTAGACACATTTCCTGAAACGCTTTCGCTAGAATTAACTTCTGGCGCAATTTCCTCTGCACCTTTTTTCTTCTTTCCAATTCTCATGAAAAAATACCTTTCCTTTCCCTTTAGTTATAACTTTGAATATATACCAACTTCAACATATGCTTTTGATTTAAGCTGATGCTTATTATCAGACTTAAGATCGCCTCTAACCCGTATACCTATATACCTAACATGCGGGTTTTCATTAATGTATTTAGCAAGTGGCGTTGTAACCTCTTTTTCTATTCTGCTAACTACTGATCTAGCTCCACCTGCATCTGAATCTGTGCTAAGCCTATCTTCGACTAGATACTGAACAAGTTTTGCATCCATAACAACTTTTACGTTATGAACTTCTAAAACTCTATCAGAAAGCTCTTTTAGCTTCATCTTAACGATTTGCTTCATCGTATTAGAAGATAATGGCTGAAACGGCACGACGCAGTCTATACGTCCTAAAAACTCAGGAGGAAACTTATTACCACCGTCAACGCTCATAAGAGACTTTCTAATAAGAGAATCAAGCTCTTGCATCTTCGCACCGGATCCTCTATCATCAACGTTATATTGAGCTATCGTCCTATAGATTTCCGAACCTGCATTTGTAGTAAGAACCACATAAGCGTTTGTGAACGAAACTTCTCTATTGTTTCTATTTGTGAGTCTTCCATCATCTAAGACTTGAAGAAGAAGCTTAGTAACAGCAGGTGCTGCCTTTTCGATCTCATCAAGCATTATGATAGAATAAGGATGCTCCCAAACTCTTGTACTTAGCAAATCTCTAAATCTTTCAACAGATTCATCTGTCGCATACTCTGTCATATCAAACCTGATAAGCCTTCTAATATCTCCAAAGAGAATATTAGCTAGCTGCTTTGTCAGCTCCGTCTTACCTGTTCCGCTGGCACCTGTAAAAAGAAGCGTAGACATCGGCTTTGTCTTATTATTAAGATCCGCAACGCATAACTGAAGTCTTGCCTCTACAACGCTTGTAGCATATTCCTGAGCTATGACTTTTTCGTCTAGCTTTCTTTTAATACTTGAACCATCAACATTAAACGCGATGTTAACATCTTCAGACTCCTGGATAACATCTGCTAAGAGATGCTCATCCAAAGCCCTCCCCGAATATCTATGCCATCCGACCATAGAGTCAAGCACTAAGATGCTTTTTCTAGGCTGGCTATTTGCAGGAATGTATCTATTCGTATACTCATAGATTCTCTTAAAAAGATTATCCCCTACAAACTGATCCAAAACCCCGTAGCGCTCTGCCATGCCTCTTAAAATAGCCACAGTAAGTTTCTCATCAGGTTCTGGTATGTTTATTCTTTGAAGTCTTTCAACAAGAGGCTGGTTAGCTGAAATATACTTAGTAAATTCTTCCAAAGTAGTAGCAGCTAGTACCCTAATACCTCTAGTTCCTGAATCTGCTAAAAGAGGCTTAAGATCTTCTATCGCAGCTTCTGAAACACCTATTATCTTATGAAACTCATCCATGAAAAGAACTATTTCAATACCTTCATCCGAAACGACCTTTGCTGTCTCATCAAATAGCATTTTTAAATAAGCTCCAAGCTTTTGAGACCCCGCGTCTGCTATCATAAGAGAGATATTAACATCTAAATAAAGCCTTTTCTCATCGTCTTTCATAGCAGCTTGAACGGTTGCTGTCTTACCAGATCCTGCAGGTGCTAAAAGTATTACGTTACAAAGCTCAGGACGGCTAAACGCGGCCTTGATAGATGCTATTTGCTTTTCTCTGCCAAGTATCTCACGCTCAGCAGGCTTTACTCTACTTGCATATTTCATTAGGTAAGGATATTTGCTTTTATCAAACCCTAAATCTTGCATTTATGCTATCACCATTTCCTTTCCTGTATTTTATGCTTATTATAGCATAAAAATGTTCATAAATCAAACTTATTCCTCAGATTTAAAATCCCTTTCAAAGAGCAGTTCTAAAGCTTTTTCAACAGTTGCTGTCTTTGACATTTTAGTCTTTTCAACGTATTCATCAAGCTTATCGGCAGTAGCCTTATCAAGCTTGCAGTGAAGCGTTTTATAACTTTTAATTGATCGCGCCATAGCATGCCTCCTTTTCTTTCAGTTTATATGCTAATTATACCACATTTTACAACACTTTTCAACATAAATATAAATAAAAAAAATATCACTCTTAATTTAAGAGTGATATTTTCTAATCGTTATACGATCTTATAGAGCTGGCTCTTCCATCTCTACTACAGCCTGTGCTTCAACACCTGCTTTTTCAGCACTTAGCTGAGCTTTGCGCGCACCTCTGACTTCCTTAGCAGTCTTAGTACGCATTGCCTGATTCTCAAGAACCTTTGGCCCAAACTTTGATGAAGTTGTTGGACCTATAGGCTGCTTTGTGTTAACCACAAGCTGTCCCTTGCTATTCACCATAAGTGATGCGTTGATACCAACCACAGTAGCGTTCTCGGTCTCAAAAGACTTCTTTCCAGCAGCCTTTTCGATCATTTCGATCTGATCATTTGAGTAGTACTCTCTGTGTGATACATAAGTTGGGTGATCCTTATCTGTTGGGTTTGGGTGTGTAACCTCAGAACTTGAGAGATAAGGGTTTGTGTCAAGACCTTCAGAAGGCTTCTCAGGATTGTCACCCTTGAGAGATGGATTCTTTAGTCCTGCATAAGACTGGTCCACCTGGAATGTGATCCAAGCGCCCTTTCTTCCCGACTCAGGATTGCCTTTTTCATTGAAAATCACGCCGTTCTTGTGAATTTCCCCTATTAGGTTTACTTCTTTCAAAGCGCCTTCACCTTTTAGTGTTGCCATATCAGTGTCCTCCTTTAAATAAGACTTTCTAAAACGAAAGGAAGATAGGTAATCATTCCCTTTCAAAAATAACTTTGTAAAACAGAAAGGTTTTGTTTCACGCTTACATCTTATAATACTTGTAGCAGTTTGTCAAGTACTTTTTTTATTAAATTCTTATAAAATTCTACTGATCGCTAGCATCAAGTTCTGGAGCTAATTCTAAAAGTTCTTCAGCAGTATAAAGGTCATCATAACTTCTTGCAGGCTTAAAACCAAGCATAAGCTCTGCAATTTCTTCTTCAGTAAGACCGTATAAACCTTCTAAATGCTCAGGATACCTCTTCTCAGGAGCCTCATTTATAGCATTTTCAGTAAGTATTGAAAGAAGAACGCGCTCCTTCATAAGATCTGCATACCTATTAACTTTTAAAACAGCTTCGATATCATCTAGGCTTCCTAAAAGGTTTTGCCTAAAACTTAAGCAGCACTTACCATAGTCTTTTACTTTTAATTTAGATAGTGCCTCATCATATCCGTAGCAAGTTCTTAAAGACCTTACGATATCTCCTGTAGATGCGTCAAGATCCACTCCTCCTGACATAAGTTCTCGCGTGATAAGCATATCGACATCTAGGGCATCCCCAGAAAGACTTCTGCATAAAGACTCTTTCTTTATATCAAAAGACCAAACGATATCTTCTACAGTCTTTTTCAGACCCTCTAACTTTTCCATAGTTTCTCTACTTAACATAGTAATCTCCTTTCTAATTACCAAAATCTTGGCTATCTATAGCCATTTTAACAGCAAGCTTCATATCTGTAATGAAATCATGATCAAGCGAAACTGTAGTACCTTTATGCTTTCCACCAGACCTCTTTTTACGATTTTCCAAAACAGGTTTTGACTGAATTCTATCAGCAAATTCTTTCATCACCTGAACATCCTTAATAGGTAGTTCTGATGCATATTCCATCTGCCCTGATTTATCCATATACTCAAGAGCTCCTGCAAGAGCTTCACTTCTTGCAGCCGCTGTCGCTACGAAATTATCAACGTTTAATTTCGCAACTTTTGCATCGTATGGAAAATCAAAGGCTAAGTGATGAAGATCTAGCGCCTTAACATCATCAAAATCATAAGCTATTTCTTTTCTAACATGCACTCCCTTATCATCGACATCAAGGCACATACATCTATCTTCAAGATGCACTTCGAAAGTCTCAACCATTTTATCAAAAGTCTCTTCCATAAGGTTTCTTCTGTTAACAAGAATATCTTCATCTAAAACCATATAAGAGCCGCCCTTCATATCATACACATCAAGACCGTATTTTTCTGCGTTTTCAGGTTTCATTCTCTTCATGCCTTTATCAGCTATCATAAGATCCATTCGTCTAAGCTTATCGAAATAGTCGCTAACCTTAGCGAGTTCTTCCTCATAGCTATCGCTAGGAGGCAAAAAACGCAGGAAATAAGCATATTTAGCCATAAGCATGGCATTATATTCCTCTTCTAATTTATAGAACTCATAGAGCGGTTTTGAATCTTCTACAACCTCATCTCTTTCAATAGCATCTTCGTAAGCCTCTACACGCTCTCTATACTTATATCGCTCTTTTCTATGATGCGAAAGTCTGGCTGAGTAAGACCTTAACTTAAAGCCGAACTCTACCATAGGATCTGTCGGAGTTAAATCCGAAAGGTCATCGTAGTCCATAGACATTATATCAAGCATAGGCGTTCTAACTGTTCTAAGATGATCAGGAACCTGCTTAAGCATCTGATAAACACCGTTCATGCAGTCTTCAACAAGCCTCTTTCTGCCCTCTGCTAAAAGTCTTCTGTAGTCAGCACCACTTAAATCTTCTCTTGAGACTTTTTCCTTCGCATAAGCATCTATTTCTCTAATAGCCGTATCGTATCCCGAATCAGGAAGCTCAAACACTCTCTCAACATATTCTCTTACAATAGCGTTAGCTTTCTTCATCTCTGTTCTATTAGTACTAGCTCTCCAGAGCCTCTTATCATCAGGAAGACAAGCTATAAGTATCTGAGGAACACCTCTTGCTGCCATAGTCTCATGCGTAAACTTTTTAACAAAGCATCTTACATTACGCCTATCAAACGCTACATTAATAGCTAAAGTCCTAAGAGGGCTCATCTCATCAAGCGACATATCTATATTAGCCCTAAGAATTCTTTTATCGTTTTCGGAAAGCTTTCCCTTTTGGGTTCCGTCTTTTGTAATTCTACCTTTTCCTTTATCGATCATGCATAGATGGCAGTGAACGTGCAAGGTATCAACCTGAAGAACTCCGACCCACTCAAGATCGCTGAACTTCTTGCTCATTTTCTTCATGCCACTCATAATGGCTTTTCTGAGCTTCATCTGGTCGATATTTCCTCTGTAATCGCCTTTTTCTTTAGGCTCAAAATCAGGCTCTACTATCCCGTGTTTCTTTAAATACTCAAGATCAAAAGAAAGAACTGTCTTAATAGCTGTCTTACCATCATCAAAATGCTTTTGAATATCCTTTGACATCCTAGCAACTTTGTTATGAGATAGTGATATATCGCCATCATCAAACTTACCGGTCGCTCCAAAAGCAACTCCCCCATTACCTTGAGCCTTTTTCATTCCTGATTTAACCCCGGAAACACTTCCATGACTTTCTGTAGCTTCCCTTCTTAGCATATATCTTTGGATAAAAGCATCATTATCTTCAAGCCTTACAGGAGCAAGGTCTTCAGTGGCACCATCTCTTGCCATATACCTGAGCACATAACTTCCAGGAGTACCTCCACGCGAGCCGCCTCCGCCTTTGTGCTTTATTGAGTACTCACTAACTATAACGATATTTTGTTTTAAACCCATATAAGCACTTCCTTTCTGTAATCTTTTTAAAAACAAAAGGTAAGACTAAAAGTCCTACCTTCTCTTTATTGTAAGGAGACCGCTCATCCTTTCAATCATTTAAAATGACGAAAAATCTATAAAGCTTTCCTGCTTTCCCTCATCTTCGAAGAATCTTTCGTCTATTTCTTTTCTCTCAGGTTCTGCCTCTATAACCTCTGAAACATCATCTATTACTGGAATCTCATCAGGCTGATCTAACGACGCTACATCTTCAGAAGCCTCTATTCTTTCGATGATTTTAGGCTCTATCTGAGTGTCGTATATAACTTCCATTTCATCAGGCTCTGCAGTAACTTCAGGTTCTACTTCCTCTACCTCATCTACTTCAGGCTCTTCATCAAATAGCGCCTCTGACTCATAGTAATCGACATCGTAATCGTCGAAGATATTATCGTCAAAATCCAAAGTAAAATCATCAGTCTTCTCAGCATCAGGTGAAGAGAAAAGTGCACTCACGTTATAGCCATCAGATGCATCCATAGTCAAAAGATGTGAGTTTGGAATATCTACAAAAGCAATAGGGATTCCATCAGTTGGTATAAGAGCGATATCGCAGCTTGACTGAAGTTTAATTTCACTATTATAAAAAGCATCATCACAATCGAAATTAGCTGTGAAAAGACCTTTATCAACAGCAGCCTTTATTTCCTCATCGGACATATAATAAACTATAGTTGCAGAAATACCGTCGCCTTCATCGAACTTAAAACCAGTAATATCCGATACTACATTTCCCTTATCATCAGTTACATCACCACGTAACTCCGTAACGCGTCCTAGCATTTCTATATAAGGCCTGCAAGGAAGATTTGGATCTGCCGAACTGTTGAAATATCTTGTTGCTATAGCCGGTTTAAAACTTATCGTCATAGGACAATCGTTGTAAAACTTAAGATGCTTATCCTCAAGCCTATTACTCATAGTAAAAAGTCTATGGGATGTTTTGAGTCCTGGTATTATCATAAATGCCTTTGTTACAAAAATCATACCTAAATATACACAAATATATTTAAATAGACTTTTGAACTCTCCTTTCTTTTTATTATCAAAAGTTATAAAGAATTTCTTAATTCATCGTGCCTGATTTCGTACTTTTTAAAAGATACTACTTTCATTTGGTATAGCACTCCATAAGCGTAACTTCCCGCGTAACCCACGGTAGGATTGTTTTATGCCCCAATCTAGACTAAAATACTGTAATCTTTCGCATGAAATAAGTTTACCGATGCGTTCACATCCCTGTCGTGTAAAGCCCCACAGCTAGGGCAATTCCAAAAGCGGTCTTTTAATTTCAAATTAACATTCTTAAAACCACAGCTAGAGCAAAGTTTAGAACTAGGATAAAATTTATCCACTTGCCTCAATTCAACTCCATATTCTAAGCATTTTTGTTTTAACCTCGTTACAAAATAAAACCACTTTTGTTTTGATATTTTATTAGCTAAATATTTATTTTTCATCATACCTAAAATGTTAAGATTTTCTATACTTATAAAATTTGGCTTTCGTTTCATAAGAAAGGAAATCATTTTGTTAATATAATCGTTGCGAATACATTCCAACTTATAAAAAAGCTTATTTACTTTTACTTTCATCTTCTGAAAGTTTTTACACTGACTAAGAGGTTTGTGAAACTTAAAAGATTTTAACTGTCCTTTTTTCTTTCCTGACTTAAAATATATTTTACTATACATATTACTTTCGAGCATTCTTGAAAGAGATTTTTGATATCTTTTAAGCTTCTTCTCTAATTTCTTAACCCTATTAGACTTATTTATATTTCCAAATCTCAATCCATTTGAACATATAGCTAAATCCTTAAGACCTAAATCAATTCCTATGCCATTCCCTAATGAATTTGATACATGAATTTCTTTTTCAACAAGACATGAAATAAAATACCTTTCAGCTCTTTTTGAAAGAGTTACCGATTTAACATCTCCTTTAATATATCCATATTCTTTAAGCCGAACCCATTTCAATTTAGGTAGAAAAATACGATGCCTTTCAACATGAAAAGTTCCAATTAAGTAAAAAGATTTTCTAGACGTATGTTTGCTTTTAAATCTAAATTTTCCCTTAGATTTTTGAAAAGACTTTTCAGCATTGATAATGGATTGTTTAATAGCCTTAGAAGATATTTTATTAAAATAATCAGGTCTATCCGAAGAATGATTAAGAATTTTAGAAAATGAATACGCTGAAATAAAACCATTTTCCTTACAATAATTGAGATACATATTAAAAACTTTACGAGTAACCCCAAAATGTTCTTCAATAAGCTTCTTTTGCGCCTTATTCGGTCTTATTTCAACTTTGTAACACCTTATCATTTTCATCATGCTTTGTGTATTTTCTCAACGCATAATACCTCTCCTTTCTATTATACAAAAAAACTATTTATCAGTAGGCTCTTTAGCCTTACGAGCTAAAACAAAACGATCACTGACCTTACCGCTTACTTTCCATAGATAGCGATACAAAATCATCATCAAAATGAAAAGACCAGTAGTCATAACTACAAGTGGAAGTATCCAAAGGCTAATCATAGATCCCCAAAACATATCCTGAGAGACATCTTTTGCAAGACCTAAACCTTTGATGTTCGTATGAAACATCGCAGCCGCCATCTTAGGCGTAATATCAAATACGAATGCCGTAAAGCTGATATATACGAAAAACGCCATAAAGGCTCTTCGAAGTAGCCACGCCATTAGCTTGTAGCGAGATTTAACTTCTTTTTCTTTTAGTTCTTTTTTATTCTTCATTTTTCAAACCCCTATCCTATTACTACTTAAGAAGCGTATATGCTTCAACACTTAATATCTGATGATCTGAATTTGTACTATATACAAAAGCCACATCATTTGATACCGTAGCACCTTTATTATTGCTTGAACCAACTGTAACTACTGTGTAGTAAGTGTACGTATCTCCATCTATACTTAGCACAGTGCTTTTCATACTTGTAAAAAGCATATTAATCTTCTTAGAGTCAATTTCATTAAACGTTAGACCTCCTGCTTTAAAATCAGATACTTCTGGCATAAACTGAGTTAAAAAGCTTGAGCTTTCCGAAATCTTATACTTCTTAATGACATCAGATCTTGCTGCCTTATACTCCGCAGAAGAAGACCATGTTGTGACGCTCTTAATGAACTTCTCGCAGGCTTTATCGTCTCTTTCGACTCTTAGCTTATCAAGACCTGTCATCTCCTCATTAACAGCATTTTCGTCGTTCTTCTGACTAGCTTTTAAAGTAGCTAGCTTGTTATACTGCTCGCTCATAGAAAGCCTAGCAGACTCTGCTCTTTTAGCATAAGATTTATGAATCATACTAGAAGCTCCAAGACTGACAAGAAAGATAACAGAGCAAATAACTATTGCTAAAACCTTATGATAAAATTCTTTACGATTATCTTGTTCCATAATAAGCCTCCTTAATTTCCCTGCTGCTTGAGATATTCTCTAGCATCAACTTGAGCCTGACCCTCTTCGGGAGTAATAGGCTGCTCGTAACCCTCGCTAACCTGAAGCTTTTCGATAAGTTTCTCAAGACCTTCTCTTTTTGTAAGACCGCTGTCGTTTGTCGGATTGACGTAGTCATACCCTGCTCCAGTTAACCTTGTTTCAAAATCAGAAAACTTATCAAGCTTAGCGTTATACTTTGCCGTAGTTACTGCTAGGATTTCCTTTGAGTTATTAGCTCTGCAAATCCACATAACATCCGTAGTATCGCCCGCAAACTCATACGTAGCTCTCATAGTCCATACAGCCTTCTCATCAGGCTTATTAATCGTAAACCACGGAGTCTCTATACCTGACTGGCCGTTAGCGCTGTAAGCCATAAGATCCTTTGCGTTCTTAGCAAGAGCTTCTGAATCATTCTTATCGATGATGCTATATCTATTCTGAAGTACCTCTATCGCTTTTCCTGATGTAGATAAAGCTGTTAAGTTCTTATAGACATCTTCTTTTTTAATAGGTTCTGTGTCCTTCATATTAGATATATCAGACTTTAGAGCGTTTATTTTAGTAGTATATTCTCTAACCTGAGCCTTAGATTTGTTAACATCGTATTTGGCATAAGCTACCGATCCAATAGAACCTATTATAAGGGCAGAGCATACCATAATAACAGCTAGGTTTTTAGGTAGTTTCTTTTTAGACATTTTATCCATACCTCCGTATATAAAACATTTGATATATGAGCATATTATAACACGGCTTAACAAAAATTGCAAGCCGTGAATATTAAGTTTATTATATTTTATTTTGCTCCTGCTCCAGCATCTTTATACTTAGAGCCTTTATCAGGCTTAACGCATCTAAAGACTATATAATCGCCTCTAGGATCTGCGTTTTGCTGATAGCCTTCTACAGAGCTATCTGCTCCTGGAGAACGCTCGCAATAAGATGCACTAACTGATAAACCAGTATTATTAGGATGATACTTTATCATAGCCTCTTTTCCTATGTAAATCATCGTATGACTCTTATGTATGCACACATCTCCCGGCTGAAGCTCACTAGGACTCATCTTAGTAAGATATCCGACTTTCTTCCACTTAGACGATGTCTGAAGATATGAAAGCTGAGTAGGACAGTCACTGCTAGGATATGTCTCATCAGTACCTGACCATCTAATAGCTGTTGCTACACCAAAATCGCAAGACTGGTATATAAGACCGTTACCCCAGATGTTATCGTGAACTCTCCTATAAAGAGCTGTTCCATCATTACCCTTTGCCTGATCCGCTGTATCCCACGCATAAGATGATGCAGCAAGAGCTGCTGAAGAGTTATCATACTTCTGAGAACCCTTACACTTAGTTAATGCCTTATGCGTTCCTGCATCTGTTGCTTTAAGACCCATATTAGTAGCTAGATCTAAAAGGCTTCTAGCCTTAGCTGTATCAACGTTCATGCTAGGAAGTTTTCCTGCCCAAGACTCCGCAAGACCTAATCTTTTTTCCATTGCGTTTTGCGTATTACCCTCAAAATGCTGGGAAAAATATCTTCCGCACTCTCTAGGGCTAGCACCTGCTGTATCGCTTTTATATCTTGCCCAAAAGTCTTTATAACCTGTAGGAGAATCTCCCTTAGCTATCATATAAGCTATTTGAAAATCTGCTGTATGCCACTCCATATTATTAGCTTTTGCAACATCCATAAGAGCTTTCGCATTACCTGCTGTCCACTGAGCAAGACCTATACCAGGATACATCTTGCCATCCTTTGCTGTATAGCCTCCTGGATTTTTAACAGGGCCACCCGATCCTGTAAAGCCTCCATACTGCCTTGACAAAGGACCTCTTGTGTAAGCATCAAGGTCTGATAAGGCTGCTGACTTTCTAGGACCTGCGACTGAGTATCTCTCATCACTTATGCCTTCTACGCTTGTAGTATCTATGCCTGACTCTGCGCTGAAATTACCTAAAACTCCAGCGACCTGATTCTTATCAAGACCATATGTTGCGAGCACCGAGTAGATAACCTCTGCGTTTTGCATTTGAGCTTCCGATGCATCTACAGAATCTGCAGCTCTTGCAGATTTAACATCTTTATTACAATCAGTAGCTATGAGATTGCCTTCTCTAAGAGAAGTCTGATTAGTAGCAACTAAAACAGTTCCAACGCTGAAAAACAAAACCGATCCTGAAACTGTAATAGCTATTATAGCTGTAGCTATGGTTGTTCCAAGAGCACCAAGACCAAGAGCACTTCCAACAGCAGCTCCTGCCCCTGCGAAAAAACCTGCAATTCCTGATGCAACAGAAGTAATAGCGCCCCACGCTGTATTAAGAGCTTTAAGGGCTAACCCTAAAGTATTTGCTAAAAATCCTCCTGCAGAAGCAAGTGCTGTAGTAGCGGCACCTGTTAGCATCTTAGATAGTGCTAAAAGCTTTGCTATCATACCTACTCCGTGAGCAGCTTTTGCTCCGCCTATAGCTTTTAATGCATTACCTTGCTTTTTAGAGTCATCACCGCGAGCCTTTGCCTTATTATTATCCTTATTAGGATCTGTGGCAATAGCGCCTTCGCTAAACTTATCCACAGGTGCTTTTCCTATCATACCGCTTTTCTGCTCTGGCATCACGCCACACCTCCCTCTTTGTTAGTATAGTTGAATGACCTTGTCGCTTGTGTTTATTGTCGTAGTATCTTTTACGATATTAGAATATGTCTCAGCCTCTAAAAGCTTAAACAAAAGCTTGGTCTGATATTCTTTCTTATCGTTATAATACTGTCTCCAAGCTGCTGTCATATCCTGAACATCTTCGTTATAGCCTTTATATCTTACGTTTTCACTACCTGCTGTATCTTTTAAGGCTGTGCCATCTTCAAGAAGCCAAGTGTATGAGTTTATATCAAATTCATTTTCTGATGACTCCTTATACTTCATAGTGAAATACTGCTCCATAGATAGTCCCGGAGCTTCCTTAGATATAAGGCTTTTTAAATATCCCTTAGAAACAGAACCTTCAGTCCAGTCGAAATCTACTCCGCCTTTTACGGTGCTACCTGCAACAAACTTATAAGTTTTATTGCCTTTTGAATCTTTAGTTTCAATAATCTTATCGCCGCTGATAATAGACGGCCTAGCTTGTTTTTGTATCTTATCACTATTAAACACACGATTTTCTTTCTCTTCGATGTTGTTTAGATCAAGTCTTAACTTCTCAATCTGATCATTAAGTAACTTATGTACATCTTTTTCAACAAAAGCTGTAACAGAACCATCGTAAAGATCCTTAGCTGTTGGAATCTTATTTCCCTCAAGACATTTCAAAATAGTAGCGTGACCTGCTCCTGGGTTAAAGTAAACCCTAAACTGATCGTATTTTGAAAAGCTTGCATCAGATTCCTTGCTTGATGGCGTCTCAGAATTACCTGTGAGCTCTTTATTAGCTCTTACTGTAAGATCAAGCACCTGAGACTTAAAACCGTCTGCGTTCGCTAAATATATACCCATATAGCCTGTATTACCGAACATATAGATGCTAGCTGAAGGTCTACTTCTAAGAGTCCCATCATTTCCCTTAACATTAGCTGATGTTAAAAATAACTGATAGTTCTTCGCATCTATAGACATATTAGTCGTACTATCGAATTTAATAAGAAGTAAAGCTTTAGAGCCATCTTTACTTTTAAATACACCTTCAACCTTACCATTTTGCTCTGAAAGCGATGTTTTAAAGTTTGTGGTATATATTGCTTTATTTGTAAGTTCAATCGACTGCTTGCTTAAATAAACCTTAAAGCCAAGAGCCGTGACTATTAAAAACACTGTCATTAAGAATATTAAAAGGACGCTAAATATTTCCATTCTATAGTGCCTTCTATTTCTTAGCATTTTAAAGAAACCAACATTGTTCTTCATCAATTCACTCCTCCATATTTATATAAAGACAAAATCCCTCTGATTCTTACGAGCCCTCGCTATAAGCTTAAGACCTCGCAGAAACTCAGAGGGAAATCTCATCGATTACTTGAGAAACGGAAGCATGTAAATCGCGTTTCCTCCCAATTCTTCAAGCGTCTTTTTACCGCCGGATGCGATGTTAGAAACGAATGTAAATCCACCCACCATGAAAGCTCCACCAAGAACTAGCAAGAGAATAACTATTGCCCAGTTTGTCTGAACCTTACCATGAGACATAAGTCCGTGAGCCGCTTTCCAAACAGCCGCAATTACCATTATAACACCTATTAGAATAACTAAAAGGCCTCCCCAGCTCTTAATAGTTGATGTTGCGTTTCTAAGAAACGTACCGATATCCCAATCCATCGTTACTAGCGCTATAGCTCTGTTTAACATATGATTGCCCTCCTTTCCTAGAGAATAATAAAACTTTGAAAAACTGTTCTCCCAAAAAGAAGAACAATACGCGTATTATTTAAGCTTATTATACTCAAAAACACTTAATTTGTCAAGTGTTTTCGATTAAAAAAACTTTGATAAATGAGGGGAAAAGAAAACCCTCTCCCCATCACATTTACTTCTTATCTGTAGGCTTTTTCATCTTGAAAAGTCTCTCATCTGACATAAGTTCTGACATGCTGTGATATTCTTTTCTTCCGACAACAGCCTTTCCTTCTTTTGCAAACTGACTCTTAGCTCTTGCAAAATCTCTAACGCCACGCTGATACTTCTGAGTCTGACTCTGGATAGCCCAATTATCAGATTTCTTAGGAGCCTGCCCAGCCTGAGACTGCTTCTCTACTCTCTGAGGAGCATCTTTTGATATTGCCTCATGTTTAGCAGCAACCTTAGTGCTAGCATTTCTTGACTTACTTCCCGCTTTTCTGACATCATTTGCTCCCTGAGCTGCCATTCTAGAACCTTTAGCCATCATTTTAGCATTTCCAGTCTTAGCTCCCATGCCTGCTATAACAGCGCCGCCTGCAGCTTTTGCACTACCTTTGATCTTATCCTTACGCGCTTGCTTTTTAACTTCCTTAGTTTCCTTATGCTGAGCCTCTTGCTCAAGAGCTGACACATCGCCAGTAAGCGACTTCATGCGTCTTTCTGTAGCAAGATCTTTCTCCTGCTTCTTAGAAACCTTAGCATCATCTGCTGACAAACTCTTTGCAGAATTCTTATCATCTGATGGTCCCGGAAGTGCTTTAAGGTCTTTTAATGATGATGCTCCCTGCGAATCTAAAAGTCTTCCTGCATTAGTCTCAAAGTTTGCTCTAGATGCAGAATCTTTACCATCCTTCATAGAATCAGTATCTACACCTGATCCTCCGAACATTCTCTCAGGATCTCTTTCCTTATTAACAGCACCCATAAGACCCTTAATACCGTCATTAAGACCTTCTGTACCTGCTGACATCATCTTTGCACCTGCAGCCATACCGATGCCTGACTTAAGACCATCGCCTGCAGCCTTAAGACCGCCTTTTACCTTTTCTCCTGCTGTAGGAGTATTAACGACTGATGAACCTGCCCCCTGACCACGCTCAAGTCCTGGTGTAAAGAGTCTATCCATCATATCTCCCATATAGCCATCCATTGCTTTTACAACAGCTTTTCTCCATCTTAGAGCTGATATCGTAAAGAAGATATTAAAGAATATCGTAAAGATTAAAGCTGTAGTTGTGATAGCAAATGGCGCTGCAGAAAAAGCATTAGTTGTTCCAACAAGCCATGAGTGAGATACCTGTGAACTTAACATAGTCTCTAATGGCGTTTCCCATACTGTCTGTAAATCTATGAAAAGATTTATAGCAATAGCATAAGCTATCATCGTTCCCACGACCTCACATATCATCATAAGACCGTAGGTTGCGACTTTTGCCATAGCTTTTAAGTTACCAAGCATTGCAAAAGGTACTGACATTATCATATGGAAACCTCTTCCGATACCCGCAAACATAAGTCTTAGACCGTAGCAGATTGTAATAACAGCAGTTCCTGCAAATATTGAAAGTGCGCTTAGAAGATACAGAAGTTTCATACCTCCAGTTCCTATAAGAGCAACCGACCTATGACCATCTCTAGATATATGAGACATTACCTTATTAGCAGAGTATGTACGAACTGTAGAGTCTCCAAAGTCTGTTGTAAGGTAATTATACATCGCCATAGTAGAAAGTCCGCCGTGATCCTGATAGCTATTTATAGCAACGCCATCCCAGCTTCCTGAGTATGTTATGGTGCTTCTGCCCTTAGCTGAAATTCCAGCGTCTCCATTATTCATATAAACAGCCCCATCAGCTCTTGCAAGCCCTGATTTAAAGATAGAGCCTATTATCTTCTTAAGAACCTCATCGTTTGTAGAGCTTTCTCCTGAAATTTCTTCAAGAGTTTTGCCCTTATAGGTATCTGCATCTCCTGTCACAGCAAACGATGCGTAAAACTCGGATCTAGATGTAGCATCTGTTTTGCCTCTGTTGATGAACTTCTTATAATAAGTCTCATAGTCAGATGCTGTATAATAGCTTGACTTCATATAGCGACCTATAAGTGCAGAACCATCGCTATAGTTAGATACGAAATTCGCAATAGCTCCTTTCTGCTGGGACTCATCTACCTTTGAGAGTATACTGCTATCATCACCTGAATTCACAGATGCATATGTGATAGAGTTTATCTTACGAGCTAGCTGCCTTGTACCTGTTGTTGCACTTGCATCAACGTTAGCAGCTCCTTTATTTGCTCCCTTAACTGTTATACGAGTTCCTGACGGAAGTGCTAGATTAGAATTCTCAGCCCATCCTTGGAAATCTACAAGCGTTGACATAAGAACTTGATCTGCTGCATAATTTGAAGACCCTATAGCTTTTTGACATCCGTCTAAAGTCATAGTATAAAGCGATCCTAGAAGCGGTATTCCTATGAAAAGAAATAATAATCTTGTAAAGAACTTTCTAAACTTAGAACCAATACCTTCACTTTTCTTCCAGAAGATAAGAGCAAGTGCTACGCCTATTAAAAAGATAAGTGATACTACAACAAGTCCTATACTCTGAAGGAATGTATAGTATGACTGGATAAATCTAGCAACACCACTGAATATCCAGCTTCCTCCTGCTACATTAGTTCCCACAGCATTCTTTGAGAAAAAGTCTCCAACCACAGAATCTGCGGCTATATCTCTGAACCAGCCGAACGGGTTAAGCATCTTTAAAAATCCTACAGAAACTGCCATAACAAGTGTTGCAAGCGATGCTACCGTATACATCAGCCAAAGGATGATTCCTGCAAAGAGCCTTCCTATTGCTGAAAAGTCTAAGGTCATAGAGCCTACCTCATCAAGACCTAGTGCCTGAAGTGCGTGTCCATACTGCATATACTGCGTAACAGCCTCATTCGTATCATAAACTGATGTATAGTTTCTATCCTGAGAAGAGCTTGACACTCTTGATACTATAGCTCCGAAAAAGCCTTTATGGTAGTCTTCATCCATGAATCCTACATAAGCACCGGCATTACCAAAGGTTGCTGCCTGAGCTTTTTCAAGACCGTCTTTGTTTTTCTCATCAGCTCCGTTATAAGCTTCGTCGAAAAACGAAGTTGCTGCTGACGATACTCTATAGAAAGAAAACTCTTTCTCATGCTCATCGTCATCTGCAAAAGCAATAGTTTTCGCACTCATTAATATGACGAGCACTATGAAAATTGAAACCAGTCTATGAAGCCATTTTTTATTCATATCGTAAGTCATTGCGCAAGACCCTCCCTTCTCTCTTTAATACTTAATAGTTTAATGCGTTTTTGCCTTTCGCTTATATGTACATCTGATGGTACTAATTTAAGATCTTGAACAAAAACAACATTATCCACACCTCTTCTTATATACCCGCAAGCATCACTGTTACTCGCTATGATGCTTTTTAGGTCATCAGGTATACCGTGACCCAATAGGTTCTGATACCTGTCTATAAGAGCAGGTGTCATATTACCAAAGATTGTATAATCTGCCTTATCGAAATGGTTGAAATCTACATCATTAAGGGTTTTAGTGATATCGTTATATAAAAACACCACTTTTCCACCTCTTTCATAAAGTTTTTCGAATTGCAAATTCATATAATCTCTAATACCTTTATCTACATTTTCGCAGCCGTGTATTATCACAATATCACGTTCTTGCAAGTTCTGTACAGCATAACTGATAACATTTACAAGCTGTGCCATTGCAACACCTTTTCCTCTATACATCAGCTTTGAGAAATCATAGATAACCCTCCTGCCGTCTTTTACACCATCAATCTTATCTGAAGTGGTAGTGTTGAAAAGATCGCCGTTATTTGATAGTAAGTTCCTGAACGTAGTAGATAGAACGGAGAGTGCATGAAGCTTCTCATCATCTCTTGCCGTCTTTTGCGACAGTGCTTTATATTCCATATCTAGGTACATAACGAAATCTTCAAGCTTTGGAATCTCATTATGGGCAATACCTACTATACGAATCTTATCACGATTTTCCTTAGCGTTCTCATACCACATTCCTTTTTCTACATAAAAGACTTTAGCTATTTCCTCTAAAGAACCTCTTATGATAGACCTGTCTGAATCCGTAGCTTCATACGCCTGTTCTGCCATAAGAATTATTTTCTGCATCTGAGATGGGAAAATAGAAAGCTCATCACTGACATCGCCAAACATCTCAAACATATTAACATCACCGCTGTTCATATCTATCTTATATGTTGATGCCTTATACGAAGGGCTTATCGTATCAAGATCTGCACTGTCAAGCACTATATGAACGACTCTTTGGTTATCAAGAAGTGCCGACTGAGCAATTTTTACACCCCACATATCGGCTAAATATGCTCTGCCTCTTCTCTTGTCCCTCTGCTCTGTTGAGATAACAGCATGATGTTTAAAGCTAAGTGGATCAAAAAGCACTGCTGAGTTATTTATATCACCTATCATACTGCCGACATAAACTCCTGCTGGATCTTCAAGACCGTGCGTAACTAGGTTGTAGACACCCGCATACTCCGTAGAAGTGAAATGCACTCCTTTTCCTAGCTTTCTCTTATTGTCATTAAAGAGATTAGTAAGTTCTCTTTTTTGCTCACCAGTGTATGAACCAATGCTCAGCACTTTCTCAAAGGCATCTTTATACGACCTTTCGATAGTATCAACTGCCACGTCTAGTTTCTCCAAAGTAGGTGCTTTGACCATTATTCTAAACTGGACATTAAGGTAAGATGCTCCGTTTGCAAGTTCTTGTGCGATTATCTCTAAATCGCCCTCAGCCTTTGCTGCTCTATGCTTTGCTGTCTTAGTTCCGCTTTCGCTCTGAGCATTAGCTGTCATATTAGTAACCCCCTCAGCCGTAGCCTGGTGGCTTCTTATCCATTCGTCTGTTTCTCTTGATATTGTTTCAAGATTTATAGTAACTATATCGCTATCAAGACCTCTTGGTATTAAGGTAGTACCCCAAAATGGATAAAGACCTGTTGTTGACTCTGTATGTGCAAAAAAGCTTAATATGGTAGCGTAGTAATTATCAATCTTAAAATAATCACTATGGAACACATATCGCTCTTTTGGTTTTATCGCTAGAAGATGAGAATAATCGCTAAACATCTTAGCTGGCTCAACTTCTTTATTTTTACGAAATAATTTAGTTATTCCCATCCTATATCGACTCCTTTCCTTGATATATTGTTCTAAGCATAAGTTCTATATCAGCCTTTCCTAAAAGAACGCACTGCTTAAACATAAGACTTGAATTTTCACACTCACTTGCAACGATGTTTACGATATGCCTTAGTGCCTCTTCATTTGGAGCTCTAAGTATCATATACTGATGAATTGACCTGAACGTACCTCCAACCTGAAAATATAGCTGTTTATACTCAGCATCAGCCATCTCTTTAACATCTGGATCATCAAACGCAAGATTCCTATACTTTCTTTCCAGATTAGCTATCTGTCTATATACCTTTTGCGCCTCTTTCGTAGTCATAAAAGTAACAGTAGCATCTGTTCCGATTTTGTTATAGAATCTTTCAACTCTGTTAAGAATAGCATCCCTATCGCTATCGAAAAGCAAAATGGATGCAGATCCTACAACTCTATAAATTCTTCCAAAACTTCCATCGCTATAACACACAAGACCATCATCATCGATCTCATCGATGCCAACTAACTTATAAAAGTCATTTGCATCAGCACTCTTTCTAGTGATAACATAGCGAAGCTTTTTAGGCAAATAGTTTATCATTGTTGGTATAAGCATGAACTGAGGACTACCAGTCTTATCTCTTGTAAGAAGAAGTGCCGTAAGAGCAATCCAAATTATAAGAAATAAAGTGATAAGACCTAAGCCGGCATGAGCCATAAAGGACTTAGCTATAACAGCAAGACCTAAAAGCATCATCAGTATCCATCCTAAAATAACCTTTATCTTCATCGGGCGACCTATGCCCGAATTTCCGCCAACATTTATCTCAGTATCGCCAAAACCTTTATCCAAACTTTCACGAACTGCATATACTGATTTAGCCATTAAAGACCTCCTTTCCACATTGTAAAAAATGTCAAACAAAGAGCAAGAAGACCCTTTGTTTGACTAAATAATCATTTAACCGAAATTAGGTATAATTCCTTTACTGCCATCTTCTCTAGTGCCGTAGCTCACTTCACAAGAGAATATGTTACCTTTTTTACTAAGGCATCCGTCAAGCATAACTGTGCCGCCATTCTCAAGGGTTTCCTTTTCCTCATCCGTAAAGTCATGACCGCACCAAGAATCAGGAACGCCTGTCTTAGATGCAAAACCGGTTCGCTCAAAACCAACGTAGCTATTTCCATTATAGCTTAGCTGAGCTAACTTTCCAGTTATTCCATAGGTAGTTCCTTTCGCTGACTTAAGACCATGAACCTCAATTTCTTCACCTCTGCAAAGAGCTGCACACTCTTCATCTGTGAATCTATGACCACCCCATGTACGAGTAAACGACACTGTATCGCCTTTCCATACTCCCTGATACTTTTCCTTTTTCTCAAAATCCTTTGACATAATTCCAAATTCCTTTCTTACTTTTAAAGCGTTAGCCTGCATAACTGACATATCGTCTTTTACAAGCTGCCTTATTTCTTTTAACAAATCAGCAGGACTTGCTTTTCCCTCTGCAATAAGCCTCATATCTGACATAACTTTTTCTGTCATTTTAAGATCCCCTATGTGGGTACCTGGCAAAATGCCGTAACTCATTTGACCGTACTCTGTCATATCTATTTTGCCCCTCTTTTCGCTAAGAAGAGGACATTTTACCTTTGCACTTGTAACATCTGCATAAGTGCTTGTTCTAGTAGCACCTGTTCCTACATCGTACTTCTCAAGCTGCTTCATAAGCCATCTAACTGAAGGTGCTTGTGGCTTTGGAGGAACATCTTCTGATATGAATGGATTTGCTATTGTACCAAGTCCGTTTGCATCAGAACTCATATCATCATCTTCAGCGTCATACTGAACCGCTCTCCAGCCCTGCGACATAGGAATGTTAGCAGAACCTTTGAACGCTGGATATTTTTCAAGATGACCAAGCTGTCTTTCGTAGACATAATCTTCAGCGAGCATCGATAGATAATTCTTAGCAAGAATTATATAAATATCCTTAGCACCCACTCCATAAAGACCATCTAAAGAATCTAAGTTACTTGGAACTTTAGGACCAGGTCTATTTGCACCGTGAGCACAGCCTGTTTTTACGTGAGTTGCTCTAGGACTTCTATGGCTTAAAAGATTAGTGTCAACACCTACGAGCTTTGCTATCTTATCGACATGTGGCAAAAGATCATTAAACTGCTCTGGTGTAATGAACTTATCTTCTGTTCTAGGATACGAAACAACCTGTGCTTCGTACATCTTCTGATAAGTCTTAAGAACAGTATCAGCCTTAATTCCCTTTGATGATAACTTAGCAGATAATGATGCTAAGTCTATCAGTTTAGGAGGAGCTGTCTTTGCCGTATTCTTAGAATCTATAACGACAGCAGATGTTTTATATATTATCGGAACTTTATCCTTAGAATCATACGACGGCTCATCTGCACTTACATAGATATGCCCGTTCTCATCTTTAAACTTATTTGTGTAAAACGGAACAGGCTTATATGCCTTAATAAGCTCTAGTTGATCGCCTACGAGCTTAACTATTGCCGATTTAAGTCTTCCCTGCCTTAAGATTACATTATTAGCACCTACTGAAAGAGTTGCTATTCTAGTAAACTGCATCGACATAAAATCCCACTGCGTTCTGTAAAGCGCTTTTACATAGTCCATATCCGCCGTCATAGATGGTATATGCTTTCTATTCGTAAAAGCCTTTCTAACTTCTTTCTCAGACTCATCTGTGAAATACATACGAGAAACCTTTGCTGGTCTTAAAGCAAGCTCTGAAAGTATTTCCCACGCTATAAGCTCTCCTTCTCCAGTTGGATCATCATCGGTTCCTATGACTACTTCGCTGCACTTACTAAAGGTATCCCTTATAGTTTTAAGTGCCCCTGCTGCATCTTTCTTTTTCTCTCTCTTCCATGCAAAAATTGATTCATCCCAAGGAAGTGCATCAAGCGTCCATGAACTATAAGTCTTTGCAAGTGATGCTGGAACCTGCTTAGATGGATCTGAGAACTCATACAAATGACCCCTTGCAGGAACTATCACGTATGATTCTCCGTTATATGTACCAGTCATACCACCCAAAGCTTTTGCGAAATTGCGAGCCTGAGATGGCTTTTCTGCTAAAATTCCAATCATAAATTGCTCCTTTCATAATATAGCTATATTATATCAAATTTCATCTCAAAAATCAAGAGATTTTTATTATTTTGCGCTAAATTTACTGTGATAAATTTCCCTACCCTTCTTAGCAGCAGCGTCCATTTTCACAGCTTTTCCTGAGTGTTCGAGCCTCTCTTTCACAGTTAAAACCCCTACCTTATTAAAGTCAAGCTCAGATGCATTTTTAGGATAACCACCTTGAGCGTATCCGAACTTATCGTGTATTAAAGAAGCTGTACCAAGCTCTACTGCCAAGATGTTAAGCTCTAGCTGCTTAATCTTTGCTGTCAAAGCGCCGACCTGACTTGTCAAAACCTTAAGAGGATCGTTTTTATCATCCTTACGCTTTTTAGCTTCAACATAGTCAATAAGATCATCAGAAAGACCTTGTGTAATGCCTGAATAATAAGCTATATAACACGATAGAGCCTTCGTCTGACTTTTACCGGGAAACATAGCCATAGCAACGTTAAGAAGTGCTGTAGGAAATTCCCTTATATAAGAAGTAGACTCAGGATCCTTAAGCACTGCTTCTGGCTCTTCTATAGTTTCTCTTCTAGGAGGCATATCAACAGTCTCAGAAGCTTTCACAGCGTAATTACTGCTTGTATAAGCGCCACTTAAATCAAGCTCTACATCAGCCTCTGTATCGACTTTTTCTGCATCTTCTATATAAGGAACAGGCCTATCGCTAGAATCCGCCATAACAACTGCTGTAAAATCTTCTGCATCATTACTTTCTTCAAGCGTTTCCTCATTTAAAGACGACTCCTCAGTAGGTTTTTCCTGTACACTTTCCTCTTCAGAACCCGCAAGCTTTATGCCTTTCTTTTCAAACTCATTACGAAGAGCTGCCATTCTATCTTGCATGGATGTAGACATACTATATCACCAACTTTCTATAGCTCACCGTCTTCAGGGCTAAGATAGTTACTATCACCCTTAGTAAGACCAATAAGTGACTCAAAACCTGATACTGTAACATCTTCCAAAGACTTAATATTAGACGATAGACTTGTCATAGCATCTATAAGCTGGTTAAGTCTTGCAATTTCTGCTCTAGGCAGGTCATAATCGCTATTTTCCCAAGCTATCATATGCTCAAGCGCAAGCTCTAGATACTCATTAACGCTAAGTCTTCTCTTAGCTGCCCAGTACTTAAGTTTCTCATAAGAATCTGGATCAAACCTTGCTGTAAATCTAACTGTATTTTCCTTAGCCATGAAAACCTCCAAAATCTATTTTATCATTCTCATCCCAATTTGCTTTCCAAAAGTTATAAGCTAAATTATCGCCTATATTAACGTATCTACCCTCATCATAATAATACTCAGCATCAAGAACGCATGTAAGAGCAAACCTCTTCCAAACATACCCAACCTGATTGCACGTAGAAAGAGTAAGAGTCTCATTAGTCTTAGTAGGTCTATCCCCTACTGTATATCTTGAGTACTCAGCTATATGGTTTAACATATTCTCATAGTCATCGCTTCCAAGTCTATAAGGAGTATCATATATCATATCCTCTGGATCAGCATCCATACCAGCCCATACTCTCCATCTTTGGGCGCGGTCCTTATGATACACATAGACATATTGATAAGTCTCGGCTCCTTGCTTACTGCCCCATCTTACAGGAAGCTCCGAAAACTGCCACTCTCCGTTATAAGAGTTCATCCTATGCCCTAATATAAGCGTGTGAGCGTCGCTAATTCCCTCGCTGTGAGCCGGAACAAGAAAAGACCCACATCCGTTCCACTGCTTATTAAAACCTCTTAAATCGTAAAAATATCGCCCTGGAACTTGCTCCTGCATTACAGGAGAATCTAATTTAGTTCCCGGAACGTATAGCCATCTTGTAGCGTCGCTATTTTTAGCTGTAAGCTCATCAAAATCTATACGCCTTAGCAGATTAGAATCCATATCAGCCTTAACTACAGGCTCTGGCGTTTTAGATAATTCTAATAACCTATCCGCTTCGCTTTTGTTTTTATTAAAGTTATTTCTATCCTTTATTATATAGGCAAAGCACCCGATAGCTACGGCAACTACTAGAGTTATTATTACTATATAGAATAATCTATCTTTTGTTTTAGATTTCATATTAAGCCTCCTTTTGTAATACGTAAAGTATATCACAAATAGCTTGATTTATCAAGTGAAAAATAAAAACGGCCTTCGATATGAAGACCGTTTCATTAATTATTTAAGACTATCTATTAGCTTTACGTCTCTTGATAGCAAGAGCTACGCCAGCTAGTGCTGTGATACCAAGCATTCCTAGCGTAACTGCTAGAGCATAGTTATCAATACCAGTATTTAGTCTTACCTTCTCAGGTGATGTAACAACTGTTACAGTCTGACCCTCATCGTTTAGATCCTCGTGAGAACCTACTAGAGTTTCTCCTGCGAATACCTGCTCGAAAGCAACTATCTTAGATCCGCTTGTCATCTTTGAAGTGTCAACTGAGAACTCAAGCTCAACTGTTCCGTTTGCCTCAGTAATCTTAACAGTCTTTTCAGCTACTGCTTCGTTACCCTTAGCATCCTTTAGAGTCTTACCGTTAGCATCAACAAGTCTGCCCTTGAATGTGTACTCTTCGCCTACTGTAAGGTTCTTGTACTCAATCTTATCAACTAGCTTAATATCTGTTGCAATGCCGATAGCCTTAGCGCCACTGCCCGACTCTGTTAGTGTTGTGTGAACCTCCATAAAGCGAACTGACTGTGCCTCATCCTTGATGTCTGTGTGGCTTGCTAGAAGCACTCCGTCACGCTTAAGATCCTCAAACGCTACTACAGTCTTTCCGATTAGTGTATCTGACTTAACCTCGAAGTTAAATGCTACCTCAGCCTTGCCATCTGATTTCTCAGCAACAAATGTTGCCTTAGCTGTAACATCGTTTCCGTTAATATCCTTTACGATACCTCCATCAACGATTTCACCCTTATCATTTAGCTTCTGAATATGTAATGTACCTTCAACGTCGTAAGCCTTTCCAACCTCAAGACCCTTGTACTCTACTGTATCGATAATGCTAACCTTTGTGCTTAGAGCACCCTGATTTGTCTTTGTTGCAGCATCAGATGCTTTTGTTCCAATCTTAGGGAATCTAACTGTCTGACCTTCATCCTCGATATCAGCGTGAACTGCATATGTAGTATCACCCTGCTTTAGAGTTTCAAACGCAACTACTGCATTACCTTCTAAGTCAGAAGCCTCAAACTCAAACATTACCTTTACAGTACCTGAGCTCTTTTCTGCTGTGAACTTAGCCTTACCTATAACTTCCTTGCCATTCTTATCCTTAAGAACGCCATTATCTGTTACCTTGCCGTTCTCGTCAGTCTTCTGAACATGAAGCACGCCCTCTAGTGTGTACTCCTTGCCTGGCTCAAGACCCTTATACTTAACAGTATCCTCAAGCTTAATTGTCTTAGTCTTTGCATTAACAACATGACCTGTTTCACCTGTTAGTGTTGTACCTATTGATGGTACATATACTGACTGACCTTCGTCGTTTATGTCTTCGTGTGATCCGATAAGCGTATCGCCTCTATATAGCTTCTCAAAGACAACAAGTGTCTTTCCTGCATACTTTGATGCATCAAACTTAAATGTTAGGCTCTGCTCCTCATTACTTGACTCTGCTGTAAAAGTCTTATCGGCTGTAGCACCTTCGATTGCTCCAAGATCCTCGCCCTTATCACCTCTTACATGAACTTCTCCAACAAGCTTATACTCATTGTCCTTAACGATGTTTGAGATAGTAACTGCATCGCTAACCTTCTGATTTGACTCTGCAAGAACCATCTTGTCGCCATCATTTGCATCAAGAGCCTTAGTCTTTAGCTTAGGGAAATGTACTGTCTGTGCCTTATCCTTAATATCAGCGTGAACTGCGTATGTAACGCCATCCTTTGATACGCTCTCAAAAGCAACAACAGTCTTACCTGCAAAGTCTACATTCTTGAAGTTAAATGTAACTTCTGCTTCGCCATTAGTCTTAGTAGCTACAAACTCAGATGTTGCTGTGATAGGATTTCCATCCTTATCCTTTAGCTCTCCAGCATCTTTTCCATCCTTGTCCTTAACGTGAAGCGAACCTGATACCTGATACTTCTTACCAACTTCTAAGTTAGCGTACTTAATTGTATCAACTAAAGTAATGTCATCCTTAGCAAGTGCTTCGTTATCAACATTTCCCTTTAGTGTTGTTCCAATCTTAGGTACAGATACAGTCTGACCCTCATCCTTAAGGTCCTTATGCTTAGCGATAGTCTTACCCTTTGCATCTACTACTGTCTCAAAAGCAACAAGTTTCTTGCCGCCCATGTCTGTAGTATCAACTGTGAAGCTGGCCACTGCATCGCCTTCGCCTCTGCCTGAGTTAAATTCCTTTTCAGCCTCAGCAACTACACCTTCGTCGTTACCGTCAGCATCTACTAAGTGAAGTTCTCCCTTTAGAGTATATGCCTTATTTGAGGCTAGTCCCCAGAAAGCTACCTTATCGTTAAGAACTGTGTCCTTAGCTGCAGGAACAACCTTCTCAGATGCTCCGTAAGTTAGTGTTGTACCTATTCCCATAGCCTTATCATTTAGTGTGCCGTAATCATAGTTAATTCCAGCGCCGTCATGATCCTTTGTGAATCTATGAAGCGTAATTCCAACTGTGATTAGTCCAAAGCCTTCATTAGCATCACTGCGAAGCTCTTCAACTATATACTGATCGTATGGGAACGCTCTTAGCTTGTCGTTTACTGTGCCTTGAGCCTCGCCATTTACTTCGTATGTCTTGCCATCAATCCACTTTGTAGTATCAGGAGATGTACCTGTAAACCATGTACCAGCCTCTGCGTCAAGCTTGCTTGAATCCTTTACATACCAGTTTCCATCCTCATCGATAGCAACTGCTCCGTTTGAGATAGGTGATGTAGGATCGTTTGAATTTGTCTTTTCGCTATGAGCTATAGCTTCTGAGTCAAATCCACCGTTCTCATCTGTCACAACGATATGCTTTTCACCTGTTGTCTTAGATGTGATTAGCCAAGCTACGTTTGGCATACGCTCTGAAGAACCTGCTTCCTGCTTCTTTAGGAAGTGGAAATCTTCTCTTATTACCTGATTAGCAACAGCGTCATCTGTACCTGTTAGGTCAATAACTTCTCCCTGCTTTCTAATCTTAAATGTCTTGCTCCACTGCTTAGATGCCTTATCGAAAAGGTATCCCTTACCTGAGCTCTTTTCACGGATCTCATAAGTTCCGTATGGTAGCGAATCATCACCTGTGAAAGCTGCAACGATATTCTTTCCGTTATGCTCCATAGGTTCTGCTGTGATTGTCTTAACAACCTCATCTACCTTATATGTCTTTCCGTCAACAACTACTGACTTCTTTGACTTATTAACAATCTCGAAGATGCTGCCGTCTAGCTTAGCCTCTCCAAGTGCTGTGTATGACTTTGTCTCTCTATCAATCTTTCCTACGATAACTCCGCCGCGATATACCTTATTCTTCATCCATCCGTAGTGGATAGCATTTTCCTTAAGAATCTTAGCCTCGTCACCTTCAGAAAGATCAAAACTATGAACCTCTCCATCTTTTCTGATTGAGAATGTACGGCTCCAGCCTTCTCCGTCACCTGTGTGATAGCCGGCTGCCCCCGATGGGTTCTGCTCTGCGATCTCATAAGTTCCGTATGGAAGTGCATGCTCTGATGTCTTTGCCTCAAATGCCTTATCTGCATCGTTCCATGTCATTGTAAGTGTTAGTACAACTTCTCCTGGTGCATAAATCTTACCATCAACAGCAACTGGGTTAGCTGATCTATTGATGATATCTACCTTTGCACCTTCGATGTTAGCATCGCCCTGTGAATCTGACTCATTAAGGTCTTTATCTGCCTTAGCAATCTTAACAGAACCTGCCCAAGCTGGGTCCTCAAAAGCACCAACTGCTGCTTCGTTTTCTGCCTTAGAAATTCCTTCGATAGGAATCTGCTTAGAGTTCTTGTGGTCGCCTGAGTCAACGATCTGGTAAGCTGCGCTAGGACCGGTTTTAAGTCCTTCGATAGCTGATACCTCTTCAATTACACATGTTCCTAAAGGAACGATATTTCTTCCTCTAGAATCCTTATGTGTCCACTCTCCCTCTACTGGAGTAGCTGTCTGGAAAAGAAGACGTCCCTTAGCATCTGTAGCAAATACTGCACTTGATGAAGGAGTGTGCTCCTTAGCTTCTGCAACTGACTTATAAAGATCTGTATAGTAGCTTACTCTGAACTTAATTCCTTCTAGTGTAGGAATGTCGCCCATAAGCTCTCCAGCCTTCTTAGAACCTGCAATGTTCTTCTGAACCATAATTCTCATAGGGTCTACAAGGCATGGTTCGAGCATGTTCTCACCAAGCTGTGCCTTATTGTGCTGTCCTGCTGTTACTGAAAGCTGCTTAACATTAGTGTTTATTCCATATCCAGCCTTAGCAGGTGCAATCTCCTTAACCCAATAATTTCCTGGTGTTAATGAAATAGGCTCTGTTTCACCTGTATTATCCTTAACTACAAGTTCTCCAACCTTATTAGTGCAAGCTGCGTCTGAGAATACTCCATAAGTTGCACCTGTCATATCATAGGCCTTGTTATTAGTAGTATAATCAGGCTTTGCTGATATCTTTACGACTGAAAGTTTTCCATTAACGTCAAACTTACCTGAGATAGTGTTTAGAACCTGATCTCTACTGTGAGTTCCTGCAATGTTAGGATAGCCAGCGATTGTGTTCTGAGAAACAGTTATCTTAGGAAGACTAACTCTAACTTTACCTTCCTTGATAGCCTGATAAATCTTGCTGATAAACGCCATATTCTGGTCATAAGTATCTGCGAAATGTCCAAATAGATTTCCGCCCATTGGCTTGCCGTACTTATACTCAGCGATTAGGTTATCCACTGACTGATTCCAAGCAACACACTGAACAAACGCATAATCAAAAGGCGCCGCTGGTGCAGAACCTGTTACAGTCTTTAGATTCTCAAGAGTTGCACTATCAGTCTGAGCAAGTAGCGCTGTGAAAAAGAGCTGACGAGTGTAATCAGGTAGTAGTGATCTAAGCCATCTGAACTTCTCACCATTAGTAGCACCTGATGCGTTATGAAGATCTGTATTTTCATTTAGTACACCCTTTGTAGCGTGTAAAAATGATTCAGGATACATAACGCTAGCATACTTATCAAAGAATGCATCAATATTATTAGCATCTAATACTGTAGCTTCTAAGATATGATGATCGTTATAAACTGTTCCCTGACCTGTATTAACTACTGGGTTAACACATACAGTTGTGCCCGGAAGACCGCTAAGAGTCATCTGATGGACACTATCTGTTAGTCTAGGTGCTATAACAACACCTGTTGTAATGCCTTGCACATCTGCAACATAAGCTGCTGTGCCACCACCTACTTTAGCACTAAGATTTCCATACTTCGTAAAAGTAAGTGTGTGTGAAGCTCTTTCCGTATGGAAAATAAATGGAGCATTATTTGATCCTTCATCTGCGTTACTAGCAAATGTGCCAATGCCTGCCATTGATGGAAAAACCATCGCTGTAGCAAGTGCGATTGCTCCGAACTTTTTTAAAACTTTTTTAAACATTAATTATCTCCTTTCCCTTTATTCCCTTTTGATTTTGTACGACTTATCTAGCATTGTTGAACCGTCACCATTCTCGACTCTAACAATAAGAACGCCATCATCGATATCAGCCTTATCAGCTAGTTTAGCAAGATACGGAATAAATCCGTGGTACATGCTATCAGCTTCTGCATCAAGCGAATTGTCCTTATCCTCTATCACATTATTATATTTAATCTTAATAGTGATAGTATTGCCCTTGATGTCAGTCTTTATTGATCTTACTTTGTCGGAATAATTACAAGTTACAAAGCATAGGTCCGCTCCATACTTATCTTGAGCAAAAAATGTCTCAAATGATTTAAGAGCTGGATTACCCTTTTCGGCACCATCAAGCTCATCCATAAGCATAGATCTACCCATAGATGTACCTGTCTTAACAGCACTCACGCTGCTTTTCGAGCTATTGCTAAAATGTTTATATGCCGCAGTTGTTCCAACCACCACGCATACAATTAACATCGCAATGCCCGCACATCTAACGCGATTATTTGATAAAAAATTCTGCATAAGAAATCCTCCCTTTCTATAGATTTTTTTGCGATAGCCTTGTGCTATAAACTACTCATATACTACCATAAATCAGGAGAAAAAGCAAGTATAAAATGAAAAATAATTTTGGTTTTTGAAGGGTTTTTTGGCTATGCTATAGCTTTACCAGTTTGTCAAAGTTAGCGTAAAAAGAATGCTCTGCATTCCTAAGGATATAGTGAAGAAAATGAATGAAACCAATATGGTACAGTGCAAAAATTACATATATATAAGAGGCACGTTAGACTCATATAAGGTGAAAAGAATCTTCATAATTAAAGTATATAAAAAATTCAAGGAGGTCATAGATATGGCATTTAACATGGACAATCACTTCGAGGTAGAAGGTAGACTAGCAAGAAACCCTGTATTCTTTGACAACGCAGATGGCTCAAGGAAGGTTAAATTCACTGTTGTTGTTGGTAGAAACTACAAGAATAAGGACGGCGAAGAGGAAGCAGATTTCATCCCTGTAGAACGCTTCATCAGCAAGGACAAGGTAGCTGCATCCGGTAACGGACTATACGCTAACATGGACAAGGGAATGCTTGTAAGAGTTGGCGGACACCTAGAGTCAAACCAGTACACAGATAAGTCAGGTAAGACAGTTTACGGTCTAACACCTGTTATCGACACAGTAAGACTCAAGGAATCAAAAACAGCATCAGAAGCTAGACGAGCTCACGCAGCAGCTCCGCTAGATGCTGTAGCAGAAGCAGAAACTGCAATGTAATAACAAAACCCCAGTATTAACTGGGGTTTTTCTTTTTTTTTTTTATTTTCTCTGAAGCTGTAAGCCCGCAAGCTCTGCTTTCTCAGCATCTGCTACGGCCCTGCCCTTAGCAAGTCTCTCATCAAGAGCCTCTAGTTTAGATGCTCTATCATCTCTTATGGCATTATCTACCATGTTGTTAAACGATGCTCCAAACTCACCTTCTCTATCGTGAAGAGGCTTCTGATCCTTTGCTTCCTCAAGGTCATCTAGCACCATTTTTCCAAGAGTTGCTGTCGGCATAAAAGCGTCGCTCTTATCAAATTTCTTCTCCATAATAATTTTCCTTTCCTTATTTATTCCATACAGCACTTGCTGCAACTGTAGCAACCTCATAAAGGCCTGTTCTGTTAAGATCTCTGCTGTAACTTGAGTCAAGGTAAATGACAGGAAGAGTATCTCCATTCTCGTCAGAAACCTCAGCAAGAAGTGCAGGGTATAAAACTTTCTGAACATCCTTTGCTCCGCCACCATAGATATAAATCACATCAAGCTGCGCCCCAACTTTTCTATAGATATTAGTAAACTCACGGATCACATCTCTAACAAATTCCACAACCTGAGCATCTATTACTCTCTGTAGTTTTTCTCTTTTCTTCCTTTTAATAGGCGTTGGATTTTCTTCGAGCATGAAATCTGCAAGTGCTTTTCTAGAATCAAAGCTCATGCCCTGCTCATTTCTCACAATGTTAATAACCTCTGTAAGAACTGTTCCGTAGCCTTTATTAATAGACCTTGAAGCTTCTACATTAATACTTCCGCCTGAGAACACAGGAAAATTAACATTACCCTCCCCTATATCTATACCAAGAGTATTCTCTACAGATGCTAAAACCTCTCCTGTGTAAGCAGGATCTATATTAGCACCCATAGCTCTTGCATCATCAAGCACAAGCTGAAGAAACTTACTGCCAAGATTAGTTATTGCATACTGTGCAGCAGCACCTTCTGCTAGTGGAACAACTCTGCTAAAATGCACTCTGATAGTGATATCCTGCTCAAAGTTATGCACTATTACATCATGATCAACTGATGTTAATGACTGAGCATACACATCCTTCCACTGCATGAAATCTTCTATTGGAAGTGCTATACCTATACAGGCATCAATATCGAGCCTATTGTCATCAGGAAGCCTTCCATTAAGCTCATAATAATCTCTAAGAGAAGCACTTGCAAGAGAGGATAGTATTAATATAGTAGAAAGTGCATCCTGACACTTAGGCACCGTATTTTCTATATTAAACTCTCTAAGATTTCCTCCAGAGTGTATACCTCTTTGTCCAACGAACATCCTGCCTGCATCAAAGCCCTTTATCGACCTACTATTAATAGTAACATCCATCTCATTATCAAAGCCCTTGATATATTCAGGTGTTACCACCTTAGGCATATTGCTAACTGCTGTATATGATATTACGCTAGGCATATCTATCATAAGAGGCTTTCTTCCCTCAAAAGATGCCTTGCCTTTCACATAGCCATTACCTATGTCAAGTCCTGCTATTACTTTAATTCCCTTACTCATTTCTAATCTGCTCCTTTACTAAATCTTTATAACTCATATCGCGAATAATATCCATGTCCTTACTCATGAATCTAACAGATATATGATCGCCATAGCAGCAAAAATCTATAAATGAAAGATTCTCATCAGGAAACTCCTCAGAAATTTCGCTAGCAAGCTTATCGTAAATACGATTTTCTATAAACTCTGAAAGCTGAATTATAGACTGAAGAACTACTGCATCTTTTTCAGATAAATTATCAAAATCCATATCAGCTACAAACTTAACTCCCTGATAAACATCATTTGATGTTGCCTTTTTAACTCTCATATCAAACTCCCCATCTTTACATATCTAAAAAACTGCCTAGTGACTGCTTAATATCTTCACTTGATGCTTCTTTTTCTTCAGAAACTTCCTTTTTAATAGGTATTTCCTTTTTCGGAGCTGGTTTTTGCAAAACCGAGGCTCTATTTTCCGTTTTAACGGGTTTTGATGCCATGAAGTAATCTGAATATCCTATCTGATTTATTGCGTCTCTAATCAGCATTCTGAGGGATATTGAGGCATTATCCTGGGATTTAAGCCACTTAATAACCTCATTATCACCTTCCGGTACTGTAAATCTCACGCGACATTTCTTAGTATTTGAACTCATTTAACAAACTCCTTTCAGTCAATTTCTTTTGATTTATGAACTAATTATAACAAATTTTAAACAGCTTGTCAACACTTTTTAGACCAGTTTTGGCCCAAAAAGAGCCCTCAAAGTGACCTCCTAGTATAAAAATACGATATACTACTATAAAACCATCTAAAAAAATTACATCTAAGCTTGACAGAGCAAGCCAATAGATAATCGCGAATATACAATTATTTGATAAAAATAGAAAGGAGTCCTTTATTATGGCTACAAATAAACCTAATAGATTTCGTTACATCATAGATGATAGTGCTACCCGTATTAGCTCAGCTAAATATGTAGAGCTTTATAGTGGTAATAAACTGCCCGAAAACGTTTCGATGTGTTTCAGGATCACAATTCCACCGTCTATGGACATAATACCTGTGAAAAATGGAATCTCAAAAACGCACGATACCAGAAGGCTCGAAGAACTTAAACTGAGGCTCAGGACTAAAACAGCAAATGGCAAATGGATAACAGTTCCCCTAGCACCTGATAACAGGAAAACTTTAGGCGATATCAGAAAGGAGTTTCACTAATGGGAAAAATCATGACATTTACAGGACCTAGACCTGTGAGACTTTACGGTTATAATGATGATGCGAAATACGCTAAGCTTTGCGAAAAAATTGCAGAGCAAATTACTAGCTACGCTGACGAAGGCTTTGACACTTTCATCACAGGAGGGGCACAAGGCGCCGATCAGCTCATCGCACAAGCTGTAGAAAGTGTAAAACTCTCTAGACCTAATATCAAAAGCATCATCTACGTTCCTATGGAAAACCAGTCCGCTCCATGGTCCACCTACGGCAGATTCGGAAAAAATGAATATAACGCAATTCTCGCTATGGCTGATGAGGTCAGAATACTGAGTCCTGCCCCAAAGGATAAGCATCAGGCTATTAAACTTCTTCATGTCCGAAACGAAAAAATGCTCGAAGATGCAGATGAGCTTACAGTTATCTTACCTCCAAACGTATCTAAGGAGCAAATTGCCTTTATGCATAAAGGCGGAACAGTATCTTGCTATAGAGCAGCCCTTGCTGCTAAAATGCCTGTTAGATTCATACAGGCTTAAAAGGAGAGTACTATGAAACAATACCTAACAGCAAGCCTCTCAGATGGAATCTTAGATGTAGATATACTGAGAGATAAGAAAGAATTAGAATCTGCTATAAGAACTTGCTGCAATAACTTCTTACGAGTAGTAGATTCTGAAGAACTAAAAGAATTCTTAGAACAAGAAAATCTCTTAAGTGATGTAGAAATCACAATTAACAATGACTATGGATCTTTCTACCTATACATATCAGACGATTATGTAAGGCTAGATTATGACATCTTCGAAGAAGGTGAAGCTTTTTGCATCGACACTAAATAATAACAGAAAGGAGCTCTCCATGAGCAGGGTACTTATTATTAACAATCTAAATGAAAGAGGGCAGTCAATAAATGCTCTGCATTTCAGATGGTCAGCTCCATCTGATATTGCACTAGATGAGCTTACACGTTTTATAGAAATTATAAAAAGCTACTACAAAAACCCTCTTTACAAAAATTCAAAAGATACTTTTAACCTAGCATCTTGCAGCGCAGCAAGCGGTATCTCAGCAGATGATTTAGCCTCTATAAAGGCTTTTGAGAGCATATCAGGAGAAAAGTATGACGGCTCTAAAGTAAACGCTGCGCGTGGACTTATAAGCTTTGATAAAGACGTGACAAATCGCTTTCTGATAAACAGAGAAGCTAAGATAGATATCATATGGAACTTTGATGAGAACGGACTTCCCAACTTATCAAATACCAAAATTGACATATCAGAGCTCTTTGAAGATATCAGCCCTCTTATGCTAAAGTGTTTAGAAGATTTATCGGCCAGTGATGTCCAAAACATCTTGCAAAATGAAAAGCATATCAAACTAAGAGATCTTTCCATAGAGGAAATAACTGAATATCAAAAAAAAACACTTCCAGAATACTGGTACAATGGATATAACATTACAAGAAAAATAGGAGAATAACTATGAAAATAATAGAGATGGAAAATACGCTTAGACTTTTTCCTGATAATCTTACAGTAAAAGACGAAATTCCGCCAGGAACCTATGTAGTGAAATTTTCCCCTCTATCAGGATATTCACTTGAAAGGCAAAAGAATTTCGAAAACAAAATCAAAGTTTACGGAAATCACCTAAAGCTTAGAGATAAGATGCTGCGTCGCTACGAAAGCTCTGAAAAGAACTTCGGAGTTATTCTAGGTGGCAAGAAAGGCACTGGAAAGTCAATGCTTGCCCGCCTTGTATCAGAAAAACTTATCGAAAAAGGAATTCCGACTATTATCATAAAAGAAGATTCAGACGGAATTACAGACTTCATAAGCTCAATCGAGCAGCCAGTCCTTATCCTAATGGACGAGTTTGAAAAGATTTTCATCAAAAACGATGAATACCCGGAAGACGATACTCAGGTTAAGTTCCTAAACGTCTTTGACGGCATATCAAATCTAAAGCACTTTTACATGATCACAATAAACGATTACGACAAACTTAATAATTATCTAAAAGGTAGAACCGGAAGATTCTACTACGATTTTAAGTTTGGCGACATATCTGCATCTGAGATCGAAAAGTACGTTGATGATAATCTAACATGCGAATTAGATATAGAAAAAGAAAAGCTTATCAGCATACTAAATCGCATAAAGACAAACTATGATCAGCTAGAAGCTATCGTAAAAGAGTTAAACTATGGAGAAAGCCTTAGAGACACTCTTACCTACCTAAATCTAGGAATATACGATATAGACCTGCAATTCATCAACATAAGAGTATTCCTATCAGATGGCGATCATCTAGATATTTCAAGGCGAGTATGGATAGGCGGCATAGAAGAAATCAAAAGCCATTTTGATTTAGATATGTCGGATAAAACCGCAGGCGAATATGATAACTTCCCTTACGTGCTAACTATCCCAGAAGATGCCTATATCTATAAAAGAGATTCCATAGAAATTGACTCTAGCAAAGTATCTCTTAGCCCTGTATTTGACGAAATAAACGATGATGATATAGAGCTTGCTAAGAAATGCTGCCCTAAGATAAAAAGCATTTCCATGGAATTCGAAAGCAGAGTAAGTCCAAAAGTCTTACAGATTTAAAAACTAACTAGGGCACGCTAAGATCACACTAGCGTGCTTTAGTATCTTTTGTAAGGAGATATCATGAAAGTAAAATTAAACGAAGGCATAAAGCCTACTATACATAACGCATGCTCTATAAAGCAAGAAGCAAAGCTAAATCCTCAGATGTCAAAACTCTTTATGGACATGCTATCTAAGATATACGTAAATCCTGGAATAGCTTGCTTAAGAGAATACACAGCTAACGCAGTAGATGCTCATAAAGCTAAAGGCGTAAAAAGACCTGTAGAGGTTTTCGTACCATCTGAAGAAGACCCAATATTTAGAATAAAAGACTATGGAGTAGGTCTTAATCTTCTTGAGATTTTAGGAATCTACGGGCATTTTGGAGCCTCGACTAAAAATACCTCAGATGAGTTCATTGGAGGCTTTGGTATCGGCTCTAAGTCAGGTCTTGCCGTATCAGACTGCATAGAAGTAGTCTCAGTAAAAGATGGCCTTAGAAACCACTTTCTAATTAAAAGAGAAGACGGCACGATCTATACACAGATTCTTAAAGAAAACGAAGCTGCTAAAAACGCTCCATCAGGAACAGAGGTATCTATCAAATTTAGCAAATCTATTCTAGAAGCCCATAGATTCACAACTGGCCTTAAGACTGTATTCTCAGGTTGGTCAAAAAATGAAGTCTTGATAAGCATGCTAGATAAAGACTTTGAAAACCTCATAAATAAAAGCAGAATTCCAGACACCTACATTAGATGTAATGAAGGCTATCTAATAGCTGACTTACACCATAGAGGAAACGAATCAGTTTCTTACATCGTAGGAGGCGTGTTCTACCCGCATAGGCCTCTAATAGATGTACTGGGAGGAAAGTTATTCAAAAAGTATTGTGAAAACTATGAACCCTCAAGTCAGTATATCGTTTTAGACCTTGATATAGGGAAAACTAAGATAAATTACGCTAGAGAGGTCATAGACTTTGAAGCATCAGAAGAAACAAGAAACTATGTGTATGAGAAGCTATGCGTAGTAAGAGATTATCTGAAAAAAGAAACAGATGATATTTGCTTGCGATACGATGCTGATGCTCCAGCAAACACTGTAAAGGAGCTTGTAAAAAAAGGCATCTGTCCGATAGATGTTATGAACAATCTAAATATAAACGACCTCTTGATCAACAAATTTAGTGCAGATGGGCACCTACGTGGCTATGACATTACTATAAAAGATACTAAATCAATTAGTTATGATACCTACTATACCGATGCACAATCGAGTGTAATAAACTCTATACTAATCGTAAAAGATGATGATACAAAGCTTAATGACAAAACCATAGCATCTCGCTTCGCCATAATCATAAAAAAGTGCGTCTTTAAAATTCCAGGAGATTATTGCCGTGATGACTTAGACAAAAGTCTTACAGCTATTTCTGAGATACTAAAAAGAACAGATGAGGCTGTAGCTAGAAGATCATTTAAAGTTCTTATCATAGAAAAAGATATCTATGATAAGCTAGCTTATAAAGACTTTGCTCATGTGATCACGACAAGCGAAATCGATAAAGAGTTTAGCAGAGCAAAGAAGAAAACTGCTAAAAAGATAGCAGAAAAAAAGCAGCTTTATCTAAGTTCGCGCGGTTTATTCTTCGGAAATACTGCAGAGGTAGAAATTAGATCCAATATGCAAAGCATCTGCGAAACCATAGACTGGGTAGCAAAAAGTGGCGAAAAAGTAATACTTCTTCCTATTAACACAAGACACGAAATAGCATCTAAAGGTGATAAGATAATAGCTGCAAGCCTAATTTCTATGACACTTCATAGACGCATAGCTTACACAAAATCTGAAGAAATGTATAGGAAGCTTATCACTAGCTGCCCTAATATAGAAGAGGTATCAGATGATGAGCTTGAGAAAAGACTGCTAGAGAACATAAAAGTAGTATACCCTGTTCACAAAAGCCTCTTCTTCAGATGCGTATCCCAAAAACTATCATGCAACGAAGTAACAGTTATGACAGATGATGAGAAAAGCTTCACTCAGGTTAATGTCAAAAGCATAATAGATCCAGCGGGCAAGCTAACTAAGCTAATAAATAATGCTTATGCCATAGAACGAGAAAGACTGGTTATTGACTCTATCCTCAAGGATAATAAGTCTAAAAATCCTACTATACGATTCGTACAAGAAGTATACAAAACGCTTGATGAAACACAGGTTCCATTTAAAGGCGGGCAGGCTTGGAGAATCCTATATAACATCATGCATCCAGTACTTCACGTAAAAGTAACAGAATCTCAGCTAAGAGAAATAGCAGAACGGGCAGTAGCAGAAGAACGCGAGATCCTAGATTACATATCACAAAACTGCTCGCAGAAAGGACAGGGGCTCTTTTAGAGCCTCAGTCTTATAAAAAAATTCACGAAAGGAAAATAAAATGAAACTAGAAACTAATAAGGAAAAAGTGAGCATGGCTGATGTTATGCTAAGGTCAAAGCACAAAGCTCATATAAACCCGGAAATGTCAGCTCTCATAATGGATATGCTAGCTAAAATCTACGTAAATCCGCTAGAGGCTGCGATAAGAGAGTACGTAAGTAACGCAAGCGACGCTCACCTAGAAGCAGGCATAACAAGACCTGTAGAACTAAGAGTTCCTTGCGACGAAGATCCTGTGCTTGAGATCACAGACTACGGAAACGGCCTTAATATGATGGAGATACTAGGAATCTATGGAAACTTCGGAAGCTCAACCAAAAGAAACTCAGATGAGCTAATAGGAGGCTTTGGCATAGGTTCTAAATCAGGACTTGCTATATCTGATTGCGTTGAAGTTATCTCTGTAAAAAATGGCATCCTAAACCATTTCGTACTTAAAAGAGAAAACATGGAAATTTTCACAGAGTTTCTAAGACGAAATAAAGATGCTGGTGATATGCCAAGCGGAACAACAGTTAGAATATCTGTTAACAATAGCTATCTTCCAAAAGAAGTATACCAAAACTATAAAAGAACAATGGCTATGAATAGCAGATTCAATGCAGAAACTCTATACACAAATCTGATAACAAGAACCATAGCCGGCTGGCCCGCTAAAAAGCTTATAGCAAGCTGCCAAAATCCTAATATAAATGAAAGGCTTAACAACGAAAGAATTCCTGACATCTATATGGAATTTAAAAATGCCTACATGAGACCTGCCATAAATCCTCCTACGTGCAAAGTCGTAACAGACGGCTATTATTCGGCTATAAGAAGCGATAAAGTTCATTACGAGGGGTTCCTAGTGGGCGATGTCTTCTATAGCGTAGATAGAGATTCTAGAGAAGTCACTGATAACGGAGGTGCGCTAGTTTATGCATCTGACACAATTTCAAAAAGTTTCATAGAGGCAAAGAGAGTTAGAAGGTCCAATAACATGTGGGGGCGGCCTCCTTCTTTAGAGCCTTTTGTCCTAAAGCTTGATATTGCAAAAGCTAAAGTCAAATACTCAAGAGAGCAACTAGACTTTATAGGATCAAAAGAAATGAGGAGTTACATAGACGAAGTAGCAAAAAGCTTTACGAAAGAGCTAAACGATATATGCGAAACGCTCGAAGCACAAATCACAGACCCATGCGAACTTGTGAAAAGAAAACTCATTTCAGGCATTAAACCTGTTGAAATCTTTGAAAAAGCTTACATAAGTGATTATACGAGAATGAAACTAAGCTTTTCTAATAACAAGCTTAGCGATATGTCAAGCTACTTTGTAAAAGACACTTTTGATCTTGCAAACCATGAAAGGTTTATGGACATTAGAGCTATCGTAATCGATGATACAGATCCATCAAAGAAGATACTCTCTGATAAGACCTATGTAAACCATATAAAAGATACATATACAGTCTACATGGAAGAGCTTTTAAAGACTGATGGCCCTGCAAAAGATTTTTATTTAGATTCAATAAACCCTTTATATGCAGACTATAGTAAATATAGCAAGACATGGAATAACGATACGCTGCTTATAAGAAAAAGCTTACTAGATAAAATCCTTATCAAAGACTTCATAAAAACTTACAGCATGGAAAAACTTGAAGAGTGCTATAAAACGCTTAAAGAAGAGTATAGAAAGTCTAGCCCAAAGATTAACATCAAAGATCCTTTAGCTAAAGCCTACGTGCTCGACACTAAATTTAAAAACATAAAGTTTTTAGAGCTCTCCGAGATCAAAAATCTAATAGACGAGGAAGTTAATAAAGGCTGTGATATAGCAGGTAAGTTCCTCTTACTAGAGCCTAAATCAAAGTACGCCTTTACTTCAAAGAGTGCATCAGAAGTAAAGAAAATCGCAAAACTTTCAAACCGCATTTTAATATATGCAAAGAAAAGAAAAGATTACGATACTTTGGTAGCTACTTACCCTAATTTGCCTGCGCCAGATGATCTTAGCTTTGAGACTCAGCTAACTGCAAAGATAAACGATTACAGCAAAGTTGCAAGCAGTAAGTTTGCCCAGCTAATCGGAGAGCACTGCATACTTAGACTTGAGAGCGGAATGATAAAAGAACCTTTGCTAGACTTAAGACCAGGAGCAAATTTAAGAGAGATACCTCTTAGCGAAACTAAACCTCTAATTATCAAAAAGCTATTTGATAGCATCTTAAAAGCCAGTGACAGCTCCCCGCTAAAAGACTTAAAATCAGCGTGTCAAAACGCTCTTGCACAAAACAACACTGGCGAAAGCTATCGCTTTTTGATGATGGCTATTAACTCAAGCGAGTATCTAATGACAGAGGCTATGTATGATGATCTCATAGAAAAAATAGCCGTAGAAGAAAAAGATGTCCTAGATGCATTAGAAAGGATTTACGCATAATAAAAAGCCCCAGAAGCATGCTGGGGCTATATAAAAAGGAGATTAAAAATGAAAGAAAGAAAAGATATACTTGATGGCTTCTCAGAAGAACTGGAAGAACTAGAAAAGACAGAAGAAGGAAAAGAGCTTCTGTCAAAACTTGTAAATGGTGCTCTTGATGACTTCGATGATGGAATTAACTGGTAAGGAGAGCTTATGAGACCAAGAACTATAGCAGCAAGCATCGCTGCAGAAATCCAAAATGCTGTGTTTCTTCGAAACGGATTTCCTAGAATCAAAAAGGGAATCTTTAGAATAGCTCATTTCAGAGGCTTTGCTGATGAAGAGACTTTCAGAATCCAGATCGAAGATAAGACATATGAAATAAGTGTAAGAGAAATAAAGTAAGTGCTAGCACTTACCTAATGTAATACCGCAAAGCTTATGTATAGCTGTATAAATGATCTCAGTGCATGAGGGGTTAGCGACCCTGCTGAGACAGCCTTGAATAACGCGAAACAGTAGCGAGGGATACCTTGCTATGATGTCGCTAGCAAAAGTCGCAAGACCTAGCAGGAGATAGCAGAAAAAAACTGCTATCAAGTTAAGAGGCTGGTGCAAACTATCGTGATAATAAAGTACGGTGATGGTATGCCTGTCGTAATTGAAAGGTGTCTTTGATAACGAGATGCTAAGTAGTCCTAAAACCTAAAGGTGTGAAAAGCCTTGTAGTTAGTAGGAAAGTTTCGAACCAAGATGGGCTGGTTTCAACTTTACGTAGAAATGCGTAAAAATAAATACCAAGCTGGTGCGAGTACCCAAAGTAGACCAAAAACTTTATAAACACAGAAAGCATTCTGTCTTAAAAACAATCTGAATGCTTGGGGAAAGTTGCGAGTGTAAATCTCGCTAGAGCCTAGAGTTATGGCAAATGCCATACAGATGAAAGAAGTTAGAATAGGTGTCTTTTAGGCACTGAATTGCGCAAGTTTCTGGCTCAGACTTTCATCCTCTATGACTGAATATTAGCAGCGATGAGAATGTAAGGGGAAACCCTCATTTATGCCGCTATACATAAGCTTTGTAATAATTTTCACACTTAACCTTATTGGTAAACATTCATTGAAAAAGGCATATGGCTATTAGCTATATGCCTTTTTTTTCTTTATTATAAAGAAAAGCTATGCAGACACATAGCCTAAAGCCTCTTAAAAAGAATATATAGGAGGGTATTATGAAACGAAAAAGTGTGCCTACTTCCATGCCTAAGAAAAAAGAGCTAGGAGGCTCTTGCGGCATAATTAAAGGAGAAGATTTAAGAAAGGCAACCAAAAATAGATTCGATATATCACTTACGGGAAGAATCCACGGAGACCTTAAGTATAACAGAAAAAAAACTAAGAAAGACTTAAACTCCCGTATCAAAGAATACTATAAATAACATTAAAAGACCTAGATCCAAAGCACTGGATTTAGGTCTTTTTTTTCTTACACATCGTTGAGACACTACTATAAACGCCTATTATTTCCTACACGAGAAAATAATTATAGTGTTTATATCAAGGGGGAAAGGAGATTAAAAGCTCATCTCATATATGTGAAAAGAACTATTTAATTTGATGGCTATAGGCAATACCTGTAACGATATTTGCGAGCCTGTTTATTTCTGCGATGTCATCTGCATTTAAATTTAATAACTTTGTGTACGGCGTTATAGCAATAGTTGCAGCAATTAACGCCCGAATCTTATCTTGCATTGTTTTAAACTCAAGCTCATCTTGCCGCGGAGCCTCAAGGAGAACTATACTATTTTTGAGGCTAGTGCTGTAATGCCAGCAGGAGAAAAGCTGCTGGTTTCTAGCCCAGATGGAAGCCCAGCAGGCAGGAAGCGAGTCTGGATTTTCTACGCAGACACCGGTTACCTCATCTTTAAAATTAGTATATAACTCAAATCCAACATTTCTATCAGGTGTGTAGATACTTATGAATATATTATCACAAGGATTTTTCTTTGCAACAACTCTAAGAGTTAAATCTATAGTAATACCATCATATAATACCTCATTAAAAGCATCTATGCAAAACCTTCTTATATCGCAAGCATAAGGCATATCTTACCTCCATTCTAGCTTATACCGAAAATCGCGCCCGATACATAAACGAGAAATCGAGCAACAATAGTATTTCTTATAAACCTTAGAAAAATTATAGCATATTAACGAGAAACCTGCTATTTATTTTCTTAGCAATCTATGCATTTTTTTTTTGGCAAAATGTCTTATGTGATACTTACCTTTCTCTCCTTTTTCTATATAAATTTCAGTTTAATAAAATTCTTCTTACTACTTTTTTTTAAAAAAAAAAATCTTAGATAGCTAAGACTTTTAAGACTTAATCATCTTAGCTATCTAAAAACACTTTACTAATTATTTTTCTTCTTGAATCGTACAATCATAGCAGTTGTGAACATAAGCAACATACTGTAAAAAACAATATCCTCTTTATCACCTGTATTAGGTACATCCTTTTTTACTACTTGCTGTGCCTGTTCTTTTTGTGTACTGTTTTTATCCGTATTAGGTAGAACAGGAGTGCTATGTTCTGCTGGTTTTGGAGGCTCCGGTTTCTTAATCTCAGGAGCATCCTTCTTAGGTTCTTCAACCTTTGGAGTTTCTGAGTTTTTAGGTTCCTCAGGTTTGTTAGGTTCTTCTACCTTCTCTTTAGTATTCTTGATAGTAAGTACTCCACCATTGCTTGTTACATCAACTGTGTATACTTCATCAGTTGCTTTATATCCCTCAGGAGCAGTTATCTCTGTAACATTATACTCACCAAGTTCTAGACTATCTGATAATGCAATTCCTTTATCATTAGATGTAAGCTCAAAGCTCTTATCACCTTTAGTTACCTTAAACTTAGCCCCAGCAAGTCCTTTTCCTGTTTCAGAGTCAACTTTTCTAATTCTCAACTTGCCATTAATCTCTGTGTCTAAGCCACCACCAGCAGCTTTATAGAGCCATACACCAGCAGTCTTACCAGGTGCGATAGCGTCTGCTCTTAACTCTGCTGAGTTATTCTGTATAGGGTCCTCATCGTTTACAGTTGTTGCATAAGATAGTAAGTAACCTTGAGTTCCAATCTCACCAAGCTCTAATGTAAAAGATGTCTTATCATCGTTATACTTAACTTTGTTTGATACATCAATCTTTTCGCCATAGTTAGTGATGTTTCCATCAGGAGCAAAAGTAACTTTCTGTAGCTCAAACTCAGGTAAGTATTCACCATTGCCAGATTTAATCTTATCTGTTATAACAACATTATTAAGATTCTGACCACTCTTATTGATTCTAATTCTCCAATCTGCTCTATCTTTACTCTTTGAAGGATTAGCCCATTTACCAATTACTTCTGTTCCAGACACAGGCTTGTTAGGAGTAAACTTAACTGGCGGAGATACATTATAGCTATTTTTATTATTGTTGTTTAGTACAACTCTAATTGGTGTAGCCTCTCCCAGCTTAACAGCTTTTTCATTTCCTTTAGCATAAAAGAATAAATTTCCTTGTAAGTTAGCTTTGCCATTCATCTTTTCATTGAATATGATGTGAATGATTCCGCCACCTGTTTCGCTAGGCTTTACGGCTGCGTGTGCAATCACTTCTCCTTCGCTATCATTCAGAGTAAAGTTATAATCTGTAAACGCTGACGACAAATCAATCTGCTCAGGAACAACCATATCAAAGTAATCTCCAGTATGGATAGTATCATTGATAGTGTAGTTAGCAAATAACTTGAACGAACTACCAATAGATGTTTCTGTGATTGTCTCTCCCTTATCGTTCTGTAACTCTAACTTTGTTAGCTGAACATCCAAAGCTTTATTTTCATCTGCAAATACACCCACAGGTATAAGCGCAAAGATAAGAATAATTGCTGATACGATAACATACTTCTTTTTTCTCATAATGCCACCATTTGGATAAGTATTATAACTTACCTCTTTCCTTTTGTAATTTTAAGTAATATCTTGTAAAAATGACAGTAAGGAAGTGAAGCCTCACCCCCCCCTCTATATATTATACCATAATTTTATATGATTTAACAACCTTTTACCGTTGCAATCATGATATTATTCCAATCAACAAGTTTTTGTTGCAAACTCACATCATTCGAATTGCGTATATTTTCTGGCAAATATAAGTAAATTAAAGTAAAATCTAAAGTACTCTTTAGATTTTCACGCTAGAAATGACATCACAGTTACTGCCAATCGCTACCGCTTAATTTTATTGCTCCCCAATAAAAACGCTATATATGACAAGTCGCTCAATTCGGAGCACGTAAAAATTTCTTAGCACTCACGGGCTTTGCTCACTACGGATTTTCTTATCCTTTTGTATAAGCAAATCCTATTCGCAGTCCCCGTTCATGCTCATTAATTTTTCCTTTAGCTCCTCGAAACACTTATAAAGTTTTAGAAAAAATAGTAAATAAGTAAGTTCTTTTTGAATAGTGATAAAACGTCTTAAAGCATAACAAAGTATGCCTAAAGACATTATAAAAATTTAAAAAGGAGAAAAACTTATGAGCCTAAGTAACATTATAATAATAGCTACAGCCACAATATTTATGATAATTTTAATCACAATTATTATGGCGCTATTCAAATCAGCGGCAACATCGTCACCCAGACCATACTCAAGTATTTTTGCACAAACACTTAAACCTATAATTAAAGCAGTGTTTCTTATTGCAGCAATAGCAATCCTTTCTATAGTAATAATCTCCAGCAAAGGTGATTTCATGAAAACCGAAATAGACTGTAAACCTATGAATTTTATAGCTGTAAAAAATCTACAAGATTATATGAAATTTGAAGAAACTTTTGTACTAAAAGACAGATTTCAAGAAATTCCTATAGGGGATTTTACAGTAACAGCACAAGATGCTACAGAAGGAGACTTTATAGTAGCCTCTTCAGAAGACGGTGTCATAGCTTGCATGTTAGGTACAGATTCACATAACAAACTTACAAATAGATCAAAAACCTACGTAGAAGTCTATAAGGATGCAGATGGAGACTTTCATTATATTCCTTCCACAAAAGAAGTGTATGATTTATATAAAGAAGGCAAATATTCAGGTGCGAAAAACTATATGCAGCAAACAAGAACAACCTACTTATTAGGTGCTAAAACCGGGCACGCAATCGTGCCGTATCTATATAAGAATGATGAAAGTCTTAAAGCACCGTTTATACTAAGATAAAACTTATAAAATAAAAAGCCTATCAGCTTTTTACAAAAGTGATATAGATAAAAAGATGGCCGGCGCATAAAGGCGTCTGACCAAACTATGGGTATCTGATAGCCTGAAAAACTATCAGAATGACTTACCAAAATCTTGGCATTTAAAGCCTCGATCACAGGCTCTATATGTCAAGCTACGCAGGTTAGTTGAGTTTACTGTGCAAATCACTTTAACATTAAGATAAGAAAGGAACGAATATGGGAAACTTCAAGAAATGTAGCTGTGGCGAAAATTACGAAAGTGACAAACTAAATGTCGTTCTTTTCGTATCTCGCAATAAGGATAATAAGAACGTAGATGGCTTTAAAGAACGCAGAAACGCATTCACTACTACTAAAGATGCTAGCGAACTATTTGAAAAGTTCGAAGCCTTTGCAGCGGAAGGAAAGTTTGGCGAGATGAGCAGAATGTACTTTTCTGTCAATCCTAGAAGTAACGCTAAAACCTTTAAAGCGCTTCAGCACAAGATGCTAGATGGGGAATTTAACCTAGCAAGCCTTCCTCAAAGAGTTGCTGCTCTTGCAGCTCTAAAAGAAAACGCTTATGATAGCCAAAATCTCAAATGGCTATTTGACTTCGACCCAGTTGCAGGCTTAGATACAGAAAAACGCCTGAAAAAATTCTTGTCTGACATGCAGTTAGCTTACGAGCTAACGCCTACAAAGCGTGGAGAAGCTAGGCCGAAGATGAACGTAGAAGTCTATAAGACGCCAAACGGATATTCCGTTGTAGTCGATCAAAGATTCGACACAAGAAAACTGCTAAAAGTATGGCATAACGTAGAACTAAAGCGAGATGACCTCTTATGCGTCAAATGGCAGGCATTCGGCTAAAAACTAAAGCCTTTTAAAATAAAGGCTTATCATGGAGTATAGCTCAAAGGATAGAGCGGCGACTAGACCACGCAGACTTAAGGTTCGATTCCTTAAAACTCCTATAGCCTTGCAGCGCGAGCCACCTCTTCCGGAGCTCGGTAAGGGAATAACAACACCGCTGCAAGGCGATATCACAGACTTGCGTTAATCAAAACTTAATGCAAAACCCATACTAACGCCTGTGCCATGTGTACAGTGCGCCCGCCAGAGAACTTACGGTTCACTGGCTTTTTTTTCACCTATGCTGCCATGTGCAGCGAGGATACATGGATGCGTACATACCTGCAAGTAGCGCATCTCGTGCTTATTTCACTGGCATAATGCCAGCTTTTTATCAGGAGGTATAACCTTGAATATCATAGAAAAAGAATTAGCCTCTATAAAAAGAGGTATCATAATGCACCAGGTCAACTGCAAAAATTCCATGAGCAAAGGCCTTGCGAGAAGCTTATACGAAACTCACCCAGAAATTAAATCTGAATACCACAGAGCTTTCGTATGCTACGAGCCTGAACAGCTATTTGGAAAGTATCAGCTAGTAAGACTTTCTGAAAACCTGATCGTAATGAACTCATTCAGCCAGTTCGGCTTTAGAAGTAAACCTAACGATAAGGCAAAATACACAGATGAAGCTGCTTTAAAACGCAACTTAGGAAGCCTAGCAAAACTAGGACTTAAGATGAACCTTCCTGTCTATGTGCCTGATAAAATAGGCTGCTCAGAAGGAGGTAACTGGCAGGAAATAAAAGAATTTCTAGAAACTCTAAAGCCAGACATCATCCTTGTGAAATCGCCTGAGATATCAAAATAATATGCTTGCAAAATCCTGCAAAAAAGTGTATAATATCTTTGAGGTGCCTACCCTCTATAAACAAGGTGGCTATAGCTAGCCGAAGCTTTACTTTAACTGCATGGGCACGTTGTTACTTTTCCAATTCGGAAAAGCCTCTGCAGTTAAATTAAGGTCAAAGCACGTCGCGTCTTCTTAAGTTTCGTTTACTTAAAATTTAGTTACTCCCCCTTTTGTAACTAATACCTCTAATAATAAAGTATGTGTTAAACAAGCAAAACAGGGCGTTTGCGACGGCGCCCACACGTAGGCGGGTAGTTTAAGCAGTAGAACACTTATATAACAAAAGTGCCAGTGCAAATCTGGCTCCGCCCGTCACACAATACTTACCTTGATCTGCTCTTTATAGAGCAGATTTTTTTTTTTTGCTTCAGCTTCGCTGTTTGATTATAACTTAAGATCCAAAAGCACTGGCAAAAGGCCAGTGCCTATTGCTATGTGAAAGAAATTCGCAAAATGGAGGTAATATTATGGAATTAAGAATAAAGTTAACCGGCACAAGTGATGCAAAAATTCAAGGATACGTAAAGTGTGCACTAAAAACTAAGGCTACAAAAGCCATGCTTAAAAGAGAGCCAAATAACCCAGTTGATAAAAACGCTATAAAGGTTATGGCAAACATAGGTCCCGGAAGATGGATACCTATAGGATACCTTCCTGCACCGCTAGCAAAAAATCTAGCAGGCTATGGAGATAATCTTCCATGGGTTACGGGCTGCGAAATAAGATACGCAGGAACTAAGAAGCCATCAGGTGTAGTTATAAGAATGACAGATAGAAGCGGATTCGAAGGACAGCTAAAACTAGCAAGACCTTCAGTTCCAGCATACGCATTAGCATAAGAAAAGGAGTAAGATATGTATAACGAAACTAAATACGACGAATTCTTCATCCACGAGATGAAGTTCACTGTAGAAGATTACGGAAATGATAGCGCGGCTTTGTACCACGAAGACAGCTTCGTAGCAGAAGTATCACTTCCATATAACCAAGACGAAGCTACAGCAAAAGCTATAAATTACTACATGCGCTGCAAATAAAGGAGAAATGAAATGAAACACAAAGTAGATTCAGTATACGAGGCCACAAGAGCTTTCGATACTAATAGAGGAGTAGACGTATACCTAGAAGAAGAACTAAACGAAAGATTCTGGGTATGCCAAAACCTAGATAACGAGGAATATAACGAGTACTACCTATGTAAGTTAGACGATTTAACAGATTTTCACTACATGTAAGGAGGAGCACTATGGAAGAAAGAACATACGTAGTACTTAGTAAGATAGCTGGTAAAGAAGCTACTACAAGAATGAACGAAGCTGAAGTCCTAGAGCTCATACAAGAAGTTGCTGGTGAAATTGACATGTATTCGATCTTATCGCCAGAAGATGGCTCAAAGATAAGACTTATAAAAAGACTAGATAATCTTCAAAACAACATAAATATACGCATAAGGCCTTACGATGAAGATACAAATCTAACTCTTATTGTAAATGGTATAAAAATGATTGCTACAATAAAATGTAGCGTAACTTCAAGAGACATAAAAATAATCAAATCTCTACCTCTATAATAACTTAAAAAGCACTTGTCATTTTGACAGGTGTTTTTTTTTTTCTATATGTGGGCGCTTTTTGACCCAGTTTTGACCCAAAATTAGACCAATTTTAGGGTAGTTTTTAGCCCTTATTTAGACCACACATGATATAAGGTCTTTTTGTGGGCACTTTTTGGACCGTTTCAGGTCACTTTTTGGTCACATTTGGGACCCTTAAGAGGCCAAGATAATATGTGGGTACTTCCCTACCCTCTTTTTGGTTACTATGTGGGTACTTTAAGGGCACTTTTTGGGCACTTAGAGGGCCTCGGTCACTTTGAGGTTACTTTGTGGGTACTTAAAGGGCATTTTCTGGTCACTTTTTGGGCACCTTTTGGACCACTAGATTAATGTGGGCACTTTTTGACCCAAGATGAGACCAATTTTTGGTTACTTTGAGGGTACCAAGCGGACCATGGGTACTTTGTGGGTACTTTTTGGACCAATTTCTGGTCACTTTGTGGGCACTAAAGAGACCATCTGCCTGCAAAAACTAAACTGCTGGGCACTTTTGAACCCTCTTTTTGGTCACTTTCGGGGTACTTTTTGGATCACGCTAAAACCGCGTAAAGAAATAATATCTATAAAACTCATGGTAAAAATAAGAAAATATCGCCGTTACCTACATAGAAAATGAAGGTCATAATAGACCTTTTTTTTTTATTTTACTGGACAAAATATAATACTTTCCAGAGCATATTTATAGCAAAAATTACATGCTAATTTCGCCCGTATAGCGGGCTTATTTTCATCCAGGGTTTAGTTGCTAAATTTAACTAATCTCACGCGCAAAAACCTCATAAAACTTACTGCGATTTTTAACAAGAAAATACGCCAAAAAGGAGCATCGCATGGCGGATAAATCTTAACGGCTTCGATAACAAATTAATAGCCCAGAAAGCCAACTTTGCGCAGGCTATTTAGCGTAAAAACATAGACTGCGTTGTACCATTTTTGCACGAATTAACTGCGTAAAACTTATAGCAAAAAGTGCCTACTTTTATTAACTAAAAACCGGCACACTTTTCACAGAGAAAAAGCCAAAACTTTTCTCCCAAAACTAGCAAAAATCTGTTACGAAAATTGCACTAAAACAGATCCAAAATATTGATAAAAATAGCTGCTAAAACTGTACTATTTTTAACGACGAAAAACAGGGCAAAACTGGCCCTATTTTTCTAAAGAAATATTGCTAAATTTTAAAAAAATTTTAGGCAATATTTTAGCCTTTTCTTATAGCGAAAATCGCTATAAATTTTACTTAAAATCAGGCCCATTTTAGCTGCAAAAATTGGCAGGAATTCCTGCTCAATTTTTAATAAAAATATCAGCTAAAATTCGCAATAAAAATCATGCAAAAACTGGGCAAAAATTGCCCAAATTTTTAGCAACTTTTATAACAAATTTCCATACAAATTTTACCCAAAAACTATTAGCAAAACTGCCCCTAAATCGGGGCAAAATTAGCCTAATTTTTGCTACCGAAACCGTATGAAATCCTGATCGAATTTGCGGGAAAAATATGGGGTATTTTAAGGCAAAATCACCCCTAAATTAGGGCATATTCTGCTATGTAGCGAGCTATGTAGCGGTCGCACCATCACCAGCTTGAAACCGTAGCGCTATCGCAGAAAAATGCCCTTGGGGCACAAGGGTCGAAAAGCACTGTAGCGAAATGCTACAAATTGCTACAGTGTTTTCAGTGACCGCTACAAAAGATGTAGCGGGTGATACAGCTTGAAATTCCAAGGTGTACACCACTATTCCTCCGCTATACGCTTCGGAAGTAGGGTAAAATAACAAAGAGCATAAGGGGTGGTGACGCATCGCTTCGCTCGCGGTTGGCATAGCCAACACCACTTCGGTCAGGCTTCGCCCTCCCTCACCCGTTCGCTAGCGCTCAGGGCCCTTACTGCGGAGCCTTTGGCTCCTTGCCTGCTGATGGCCTTTGGCCACCCAGCAGGTGCTCTCTTCTAACTTCGCAAATGCTCCGTTAATAAACAAAAATAACAAGGATCAAATTACCTTATTAAATCAAAAAATAAAATAGTTTAATAACAATAAAAAATCCGTGTGATTTATGTAAATAAAATATGCTATAGCTTTTATAATATTTTCTGTGATATTTTATAAACGATAAACCATAGCTAAGCTATGCAAACGTTATGTAAAATAAAGGAGGAAATCGTGAAGAATAAAAAGCATAATCAAGGTATAAAATTACTGGCTATAGTGCCTGTTTTAATACTGCTAATAATTGCGTCTTTTAAAGTGTTTAATACGAGTCCAAATTCTGAGTTTAAACACCCTGAAAAATTCATAAAAAATATCGAAAGACATCTAACGAAAAACGATGCCAAAACTGATATACCTAAGAGTAACGAAACAGAGCCTAAGACAAGCACAAAACCATCATCAAATTTAGTAAGTGATAGACTGCCTGCTGACCTACAAACTTGGGACCCTGCCAAAGCTCCAAATATGTATTACGTTTATGGTAAATCTAGTTTCCCTTACGAGATTGAAACTGACGATGTATTTTATCAAAAAGATGATACTGGATACACTCAGTTCGTATACGCTAAAATAGGACCAAAACTTATGAAAAAAGCAAGGTCAAAAAGAGCAGACATCTCAGACGAATATCCAAGAGGCTGGCCTGAAAAGAATCAAGTAGTAACAGTCCAGTTTCCTACTGGCGTAAATTACAAGGGCTGGTTCTGGAATAGATCGCACATGCTTGCTCACTCACTAGGCGGTGACGATGACGTCAGAAACCTTACTACAGGAACGCGTGCTCAAAACGTAGGCGATAATAAGTATGGAGGCGGAATGCAGTACACTGAGAACCTAGCAAGACAGTTTATGAAGTTCCATAAGAACGCTTATATCCTTTACAGTGTAGAAAATCTATATAAGAATAATAGCGATATAATTCCTTATGCAAGTGAGGTAAACATAAAGTCTAGCGACGGTTCAATAGATGAAAAGGTGTTTGTGTATAACGTAATGCCCGGTTATGAGATTGATTATTCATCAAACGGACTTTTTAGGCCCGTGCAGTAGGAGGTTACTATGAAATACACATCCGATTTCTCAAAAGCAAAATACGCATACGATTCTATAACCGATGCAAAGATATCGCTAAAAAAGTCGCTAGGTAATGGTTACTGGATTTGTCTTACAATAGACAAAAACTCTGAACCTAAATTCTGTATATGCCACGAATCAAGAATGTACGGAATGCACTATAACGAAGAAACCGAAAAGGAAGGTGAACAAAAATGCCATTTTTAGAAGAAAAATTTCCACACTTAAAAGATATGAGCTTTGAAGAAAAGTACGACTTCTTGATAGATGGGCTAGGGTTTAAGATACTAAGAAACTGGATACCTGTATCAGACGAAACACTAAGGGAAGCATATGACAAAGATAAAAATTTAAACAACATACCACTGAAAGACTGGGATAGATGGGCTGGAGCATCAGCGAGCCCAACTAATGTATCGTGGAAACCTTACAGCCTAAGAACCCTAGTCGCAGAAAGAACAGGTGTGACAACATTTTCACTAGCTGAATGTGTATGCCTACTAAAACAAACAGCAATAAGAGCTATAAAACAAAAAGGAGAATAAAATGAATCAAATTAAGAACATGGTAGTGCCAACAGCAATACAAGAAACAGCTAATGGGCAGAGAGGTCTCGATATATACTCCCATATGCTAGAAAACAGAATCATCATGCTGGACGGAGAGGTAAACGATAATATGGCAAGCATTATCGTAGCAGAACTTCTATACCTTGAATCAAAAGACCCGGATGCTGATGTTTATATATACATCAACTCACCAGGAGGTAGCGTAACAGCAGGACTGAGCATCATAGATACTATGAACATGATAAAGCCTGACGTAGTTACTATCGGAATGGGAATGTCCGCATCAATGGGTTCTATGATACTATCGCAAGGCGCTAAAGGTAAGAGGTTCATCACTGTAAACGGTGAAGTTATGATCCATCAGCCGATGGGTGGGGCTCAGGGACAAGCAACTGATATTCTCATCTCAGCAGCACATATCGAAAAGACTAGAGCTAGACTAACTAAGATGCTAGCAGATGCTTGCTCTAAGGACTATGACGAAGTATTCCAAGATATGGAAAGAGATAGATGGCTAGACTCTGAAGAAGCAGTAGCCTACGGAATCGTAGACGAAATCCACGTAAAAAATTAAAAAAAAAAGCCTCAGCAAAATGCTGGGGCTATTACTTTTCTTAATAATCTTTTGAAAAAACATGCAGGGCTTTAATTAAAAGACCTGCCGCTAAACCATTCCAGAATACTATCCACGAAGTCATGAACATCCTCTCAGGTAAAGATATGCCTGCAAGGAAAATACTTAAGCTATTATAGAGGATATGCACTCCTATAGGGTATTTTATCTTTTTAGTGTATTCGTAGCTTAAAACGCAAATTAGACCCATTAGAAAGGCTCCTGGCAAATGCACTAAGGTTCCGTGCATTATAGCAAAGACCAAAGATGATAAAACTCCTGAAAACACCATGCCAAAAGACCTTCTCCACTCTTTGTATAAAAGACCCCTGCAAAGCATCTCTTCTGCAACCGGTGCTAGAATCAAAGTCTGTATCACTAAAAGCGTAGCATCTGCAGAGCTATTCTGTTTAGACAGAGCGTCAAAAGAACCATCTCCAAAGACTTGATATAAATAGCTTGCTGTAGTCTGACTTAAGATCCAGATCAAAAACGTGACTACAAACAGAATCATTATAACGGCTGACTTATTAAAACTAAAAGCATAGGAACTCCTAAGTCTTTTACTTCTGTAAAGACCTAAGTAAGATACTATGACGATTGAATTAAGAGAAAACGCCGTAACGACATTCCTCCCGTACTTATCCACACTATCTGGCAAGATATAGTAAAAAATTCCCGCAAACACAAAATATGCCAGTATATACGATAAAGGTCTTAAAAACCCTAAAACTTTACTCATTAAAAACCTCCTCAAGATCCCCCGTGAAATTAACGCTTATAGCATCGTTGAAACGACTAAGTCCTAAATCGCCAACTACCTTAACAGATTCTGCATCTTTAAAATCTTCAAGCTTATAACCTTGATTCCAGCACAAAACTGAAAAGCCGTAAGGAAATTGTATCTTAAGATGCCTACCGTTTTTCAAAAGTACCCATATACCCTCACAAGGCTTAAAATGGAATTCTAAGCGAGGTTTAGGAAAATCTATACCAAAGGGCCCTATTCGTCTTAAATCGCGTAAGAACTCATAAAAAGCAGGTATATCGATGTCTGTATCAGCATTCTCTCCTGTAACAGAAATTATAATATCTGCATCTGAATGTGTCTCATCAAAGTCAATCGTCTCAGACACATCTTCTGTATCTTTTTTAAGAAAATGATAATACGCCTTAACTTCTCTTATATCCGTAAGACCTACGCCAAAGGCTCCCTCATGACCTGCTATATAGAATCCGTTTGCGATAGACCTTGTTCTAGCAGGATACCAAGATGGACTTCTGCCACTGCCTTTAAACGCATTTCCTTCTTTTCCGACAACCATAGTAGGAAGTCCTGTTTCTCTCATAAGTTTTGCCGCTAAAAGACCTTTAATTCCCGAACTAGCTGTAGTTAGGTAAATATATGGGGCATACGGCTGGAGAGAATCCTTGATAATATCATATTCTTTATCAACAACAAGCTTTCTTTGTTCGTTTAATTCATAAAGCATCTCAACGTTTTCACTAGGGGTATTTCCAAAGAAAATGCCAAAAACAATGTTCATATCAGCATCAAGCCTCTTTGCCGAGTTGAACATAGGAACTAAATAAAAACCGAAAAAGCTTTCGTCTATATCCTTTTCTACAGAAATTTTACCCATCTCTGCAAACTTTTCAAGAACTAAATATAGACCGTAAAACGCTCTGACGTAAATATTGGTACCGGCCATATTATTAACAAAAAGAGTATCTCCGTTATACCAAGTAAGCCTGCAAATAGCGAGGGCATCTCTAACAAGATTTCTATTCTCATAAAGAAGGGGCATCATATCAGAAATCGTACCAATACCCGCAAATACTCTAAGCCTTGATATTTGCTCTTGTATAAAGCTGTTTTGATATAAAAATGCATAGCGCTCTAAAACCTGATAAAGAACATGAGCACCACAAATACCTTTATTGCTGTAGCTGTCATCAAACCTGTTAGGATTGACAACAAGATCGGCTCCTAGCATATTTTTGCCACGAGTAGAACCTACCATCTCTTCAGGATGATGATCCGTTACAAGAACGCCTATGCCTAAAGATTTCGCAAACTGTACGCCGCTATAACAAGCAATTCCAACATCGCAAGTCAGTATGTATTTAACGCTAGGAAATTCCTTAACAAGATTTTTTATAGTATTCTCTGTAAAGCCATAGCCATCTGCTGGTGTAGGTCTAAATAAGGCTGCATTAAAACCCATTTCGACAAGTCCTGCATAGCCTAAAACACCTGCTGATATGCCGTCCATATCATAATCAGGTAATATAACTATCTGATCTCCTGCTATGTGTATCTCATTTAACTTTTTACACAGAATATCTATATCTTCAAGAAGAGCGTGATCGTCATCGTTTATGTCAGATAGTACGTCTGCTGTAAGACCTCTCGCTTTCAAAAACTTAGCTGTTAGTTTATTCATGAAGCAAAATTACCTCTCTTTCTATCCTTAGTTGAGCCTATTATAACATATTTCGTCTCATATATCAAGGGTTTTGTGATAAAAGAAAGTCTAAGTGTGCGCGGGCACACCTAGAGTTGTTATGAAGAAATAAATAAAAATATTTCTTGAAAAGCTAAAGACTTTAAAGTACAGTTCAAAGAAAAGGAGGAACTAACTATGAAAGATCTACTATCAATCAGAAAGATGAAAGGCCTTACAATGGTTCCTTGCGATCGAGGAACTCATAAAGTCAGGTTTTCAAAAGTGTATGCGCCTATGGCAGTAATCGAGAATCTCAGAAGAGTATTCCAGATAGAGGGTGTATTCTTCAGAATAGACGCTATCACTCAGGATGAATACGATTTCTACTTCCACTACGAGATACTGTAATGGATGAAGAAAATACACCCACTTGAAGTTGGACCTTACTAAAAGGTCGGTCCTCACATTGCGTAATGTCTAATCTTGCTGATTGGGCAAGTATGAGACCAAATAAAAGGCGTAGGCTAAAAAGCCTGCGCTATTTTTTTTTTTTACAAAACTCGCGAGGTCCCTTTAAAAAAAAATGCTAGAAGAAAAAAGAGAAAGCTCCCTACACAAAAGGAATTAAATTTTTATTTTATTTATTACTTAAGTATATTTATAACATAGCTTGTTTAAATATAATTTATTTGAAATATTTGAAAAAGGGCTTTGTGGCATTTGTGACACTTTTTTAGAACTTTTATATATATACATAAAGTAATCGCATATATTGCACTAAATAACCCTTTTTTTTTTCTATATTTTTTTCTCTATATATAAGTTGTTAGAAAATGTCACAAACGCTACAACAGTCATTTTCCGTTGATTTATCAACAAAAACCTTGTGGCATTTTCAAAATCAAAAATGCCACATCCAATTTTTTCCAGCAGTTACTAACGTTGAAAATTCAATAATTAGAACCATTTCAAGTTTGTGGCATTTTGTAGCATCCATTTTGCCACAAAAAATTTTGATTTCCTCACTTTTTCTATTTTTGTGTAATATCTCTACGATTTTTTCCATATTTTACCAATTAAATGATCATTAAATCGTATACAATTTTGGGCCTATACTGCACTCAACCGTTTCTATTTTCTTCCAGACTTTTTGTAAATTAAAACAAAAAACAAGGCACTTTTTGTTACCACACATAATTGATAAAATATTAACATGGATTTGTAGCAAAGTTGCCACACAAAATGCCACAAAATGCCACAGGTGCTACGGCTTATGAAACCATTGCAAATACTATATCACAGCCATTATAAAACAAATGTTCGTGAAATTTTGTGGCATTTTCAAAATCAAAAATGCCACAAGATTTTGAGCAATTTTCACAAAACCATCACGTTTAAAAATACCAAAATAAGGAGTTTTTAATACAATTAAGACCGTAAGCACCCTCTATGTAGATGAATTTGTTGTATTTGGAATCTATCACTAAACCGACGCAAAAATAATGCGTCGCCAATAGTTACTTAAGATACCAAATTGACAAATATTCTATTGACTATGTATTTGATTTCTGATATTATAGAGTTGGAAATCGTTTCATATATGAATATAAAACAAACTTAAGAAAGGATAAATACAATATGGAGCAGACATATAACGAACTGCTTCGTACAATCACTAATGATTATCTTACAAACGATATAGATTACGATGCAATCCCTGCTCCGCATATTGTAGAAGAAAAATTACTAAGTAAGACAAATGATGCCATAGCTTTATATAATTTAGGTCCGCGAGATCCAAATGCAGACCCTGATGCACCCCAAAGCGTAGCTTATCCATCTCCTAGAAAAGGACATGATAGATACCCTAAACTTAGAACATTAGCTCCGGCTCAAATAGCCTCTATAATAGCTAATCTTCACGAAGGATGCAGGATACCGACAGCAGGAGAAAACACACATAAAGACTATGACGTTGTTGCAATATACCAAAAAGAAGGTTTCGATAAAGGTATATATGTAACAGGAGAAGATGACATTAGAAATATTGCACGAAGTTATAACTACACTCTTTCAGCTAACGATTTTAATGAAATTCTAATAGCTTTAAGAGATATGGTCCCTAGAAAGCTTTTATGTGAAGACAAAGATCTGATCGCTGTAAATAACGGAATTTTTGACTATAAACAAAAAGTATTACTTCCGTTTTCACCAGACTTTGTTTTTACAGTAAAGTCAAGAGTGAATTATGTAGACATGCCTGAAAACCCTATAATAACTATGCCTGATGGCGAGCCTTGGGATGTAGAATCATGGCTAAATGAACTATCAGATGATCCTGAAATAGTAGCTCTATTATGGGAAATACTTTCAGCCATCATAAGACCTCACGTAAACTGGAACAAGTCAGCGTGGCTATATTCTACGCAAGGTAATAACGGAAAAGGAACCTTGTGTGAACTGATGAGAAACCTATGCGGATCAGGCTCCTACGCCTCTATACCTCTTGAAAGCTTTGGTAAAGAATTCTTGCTAGAGCCTTTAATAAGAGCAAATGCTATCATCGTAGATGAAAACGATGTAGGAACATACATTGACCACGCTGCTAATCTCAAAGCTGTTATAACTAACGATGTAATTTCCATAAATAGAAAACACAAAACACCGATAGCTTGCAAATTTCACGGCTTTATGGTCCAGTGTATGAATGAATTTCCTAGAGTAAAAGATAGATCAGGTTCTTTCTATAGAAGGCAGCTATTCATCCCTATGGATAAAAGCTTTGAAGGCATAGAAAGAACTTATATAAAAAATGACTATCTTGCCAGACAAGAAGTCCTTGAATATGTTCTTTGGAAAGTGCTATATGATAGCAACTTCTATAAGTTATCAGAACCTGCAGCTTGCACAGCCGTTCTTGAAGCATATAAAGAATATAATGATCCTGTAAGACAATTCTTTATGGAAGTAGAAGAGCTTGCTACATGGACACTTCTTCCGTGGGGATTCCTATACGACCTTTATCTAAGATGGTTCAAGAAAAATGTACCATCTGGAAAAGCTCTAGGAAAAAGCGTTTTCTTAATGGAAATGAAACAGCTAGCAGATAAATCAGATACCTTTATATATACTGACTCAGCAGTGCGTTCTGCTAACAGAATGGAAGGCCCTGAGATGCTAATAATAGAATATAACGTAGAAGAATGGCAAAACACTGCCTATAAAGGTCCTGATTTAAAGAAAAGAGCTACGCCTGAGCTTAAAGAATTTTATAGAGGCTTACAAAGAATAGGTACTGGCGATAGCCTTGATGACGAAGAAGAACAAGCAGATGATTAAAGGAGAAAAATTATGAGACTTAAACCTAACATATTCTTTGACATGGACGGCGTAATAGCCGTCTATGAAAAAGATGCATATATACCTGAAAGTGGTAAGAAACCACTTTACCTAGATCTTGATAAACACTACTTTAGAACTTGTAAAAAGAATGAGCATGCTGCAAAAATTTTACAGATGCTAAGATCACTAAATGCGTCCGATGAACGCATGCATGATGTAAAACCTTTTGTAAACACTTTGCTGAAAAAGTCAGTAGGTCTTGACACACCCACGCACGCATCTGTAAACGTTTCAGATTACATATTTTCAGCAAGCGTTCATGTGCTATCAAGAATCCCGCAAAGCTGTAAAGAAGCTATAGTCATCGCAGAAGATAAAAAGAAATGGCTTGATGAACACTTTACTAATAAGAACATGACAAGGCGTGAAAAAGGTATTTGCTTTAACACATCGTTTAAAAACAAAGCAGAAACCGCAGAGCACATCCTTAGCAGACCTCTAAAACCTACTGATATTCTAATAGATGACTATAATCCAAATCTAATAGAATGGGAACGTAGAGGCGGAACTGCTATCAAATACCTGAATGGGCAAAACGATGCAAATTCATGGGAAGGACTTTGTGTATCCAGTAATGAAACACCTGCTGAAATAGTAAGCTTCATCATGATGATTTTGATCCAAAACAAAATCGCAGACGTCTACTAAGAGAAAGGAGGCTATAACGTGAGACAGAATTACTATGATATAGAATCTCTTGAAAACATTTTCAGTTTGGCAAATTTTGACCCAGATGAAAACAGAGTTGATATTTACATACTGGACGATGATAAGCTTATGGAAAGCGATCCTAACTTTGAAGAAAATCTAAAAAACGCTGTCTATAAATCAAACATAAACTTTACCGGAGAGATTTTCTTGCACAGTCTTGCTACAGAACTTGGAACAAGGCAAATGGCTAAAACTTTCGGCATATCAGATGCTGAAAAAGTCAACATAAAAGAATCTGAGTCGAGCTTTCCTGATGACTTTAGAATAGTATGCGATACCGACCCTGAATACGACTCAAATATCCATCCCTACATATTTAGCTATAATGGATACCAATATGATAGTACTATGCTTGCAGAATACTTTTACGAAGCATACTCTGCTTTTAATAACTGCGTAAGCGCAAAAGACTTAGCAAGTGGGAATTTCCGCACCAATGATAGCAAGCGAAAATTCGTAGGAACATCCGCAAAAACTATGCGAATGATAAATGATGTGATATTTTCTCCTGACTTTAAGCAGAATATGCCGTCTATCTTGACAAAGGACCTCAGAAACCTAAAAGCTCCAGAGGACTGGACTGATCCAAGATGGAAGATAAGAAAAAACATGCTAATGACAGGAAGGCACGTAGACGTTCAAAGGCTGAACGAAAAAATGTCTAAAGTTGCTCTTAAAAGACTTTTAGGACTAAGAGGCTTTCAGATTCTAGAATCTTTGCTCCTAAGCCAAACTAAGGTCAGAATAAACAACGTAACAGAACTTATAGACCTAATAGCTTACAACGTATCTGACGTAGTAAACCTATGGGAGCTTTTTCAGCATAAGTTCTATAAAGGTCAGTTTAGCTTAAAGCATGGACTACTTTCTGAATATCCAGAGCTAAAATACGATAAGCTTAAAAATGAATATAAGCCTGATATCAGACCTGAAGCTGTTAGAAAAGATAGGATAACTATCGATTCAACATCAGCACAGTTCGCCCAAAAGATTCTTTGCCCATACGGCCATCTTGATGATATGGAAGTAGTATCATTTAATTATCCAGCACAAAGAATAATTGACGAAGCTGCTAAAAGAGGCGAAACAATAAAGCAAATAAACGTTCTTGAAGAAAGTCTTGCCTTTATGAAATCGCACTTCAAAGAAGGATCCGAAGCACTATCTGAGTTCATGAGAGTTTACGAGTTTTACAAAAACATTGAAGGTAAAAACTTTAACGACTCAGATAATTATCAAAGAAAGTATCCAAACGGACCTAAGCCTCAGAATCTATCTGAAATCACCAAGAACGATACTTGTATAAAATATTATTATGCAAGTGGTAAAGGTTCTAGCTGCTACATAAACTTTTCAACAGGAGGAATTCACGGAGCTGAATTTAATGAAAAGGTTTTTATGAGAGATTTAGAAGCTTGGCAGGAGCAAAAAGATCAGCTTGATTATGTAAAAAGTATATATCCAGACCCTCTTGACTTAAGAAGGGCTAAGATAATAGATATTCCAGATATAGGCGTCTTTGAATATAAGACTTTCATAAAGTCAGGAGCTACAATCAAAGCAATGGAAGCTACTCCCCCTGATGAAAGAGCTGCTAAGTTCTATAAGAACTATGATGATAGCAGGCCAAAGCTTTTTACAAGAACAAAGTCAGGAACACTATCCCTAAGTAAAAAGTACATTTACACATCTGCTGGCTTATGCACGCACGAAGACTTTAAGAGCTACTACCCTAACCTGCTAAGAATGCTCGCTGCATTCTATAACGAAGGTCTAGGAGAAGATAGATACGGAAAAATCTTTCAGCAAAAAGAAGATTACGGAAAGCTTGCAAAGAATAAAGATCTTCCTGCAAAGGAAAGAGAGCTTTATGCGATAAAACAAAACGGTACAAAGCTTGTACTAAATGCTGCATCTGGTGCTGCTGATACAAGCGGTAAGTACAAATCACCTATACAAATGAACAACACCATTATTGCTATGAGAGTAATAGGTCAACTATTCACTTGGCGAATAGGTCAGGCTCAAACCCTAGAAGGAGCAAGAGTTATAAGCTCTAACACCGATGGTCTATACTCGATACTTGACTTTGAAACAAATAGTAAAATTCTTGATAGAGAATCAAAGATCATCAACGTCGTAATAGAGCCTGAAGAGGTTTACCTAATATCCAAAGATGCAAATAATAGACTTGAGATGGATCCAAAATCTGGAAAGCTTATCTCATCAAATGGAGGCTCGCTAGGCTGTGCAGATGACACAGACCCTACTAAGGCCTTAAGTCACCCTGCTATTATAGACTGGGCTATGACAGAATACCTGATCATAGCATCTTTAGGACACAAAGGTTTATCGCTTGAAGCACCTTTTGATAGAAAGGTAGGACTTAACATCTTAAAGAACGCTGATAAAGCATTTCCTGATATTAGGCATAGACTTAGAATGTTCCAAAACGTACTAGCTTCTTCCGAAGGTAAAATGTCGTTTGTAACATCTATAAAAGATGGAGAATCAACATATAAGGTTCTTCAAAAGTTCAACAGATCTTTCATCGTAGATAGGACTGTAGAAGGTGCTGTTCACATAGAAAAAGCAACCGCTAAGGTAATAACAGACTCTATGAAAAAGAAAAGAGCAAAAAGTCCAACTGAAAGACCTATCCAGCACGATGTTGATGCGCTCCTTGTGCTAGAAGGACACGGTATCAGAAAAAGCGATATACCAAAGACTCACGAAGCTATAATGACAAAGGTTTCTAACTTAGAACCTACTTGGTATAACATTATCGAAAATAGATCGCTAAATCACCTGCCTGAAGAGGAGCTTAAGGAATTAGAAAGTAAGCTCAATCTAGAAAGGTACTTAGATCTTGTAGAAGCAGACTTCATCAAAAACTGGAAAAACGAAGCTGTATAAAAAACAGAAACGCTGGTAATAAAGCTGGCGTTTCTTGCAAAAAATTCAAAAGAAAGGATATCTCACTTATGAAAACTATGATTAAAATATTACTACCGATAATGCTTTGCATCTTAATAGCATTAGGGGCTTTTACGATAGTTAAAAACAAAGACCTCTACCAGTTTAAACCTGTACAAAATTTCATCGGTAAAATATCGATCAAAGAAACTCCAGGGAGACCGCCTTTCGAAAGACCTAAGATAGAGGCTAAGTATGAAAGTCATGTATACATTCATAAACAAGGTTTTGATATAAACAAAGATTTATATAAAGATGTGTCAGAGCAAACCGTTAAAAAAGATAGCGAGGGAAGAGTTTCAGAAATAAGCACCCTAATATCCGCAGATTCTAATGCAGAAGACTTAATACATATCTTATACCAAAACGAAATGACAAGAAATTCAAGTCTTTTATACCTGCAAAAAACTATAAAGTATGCTGTGACGTATAATATCCCTGTTATATTTGTATTAAGTTATGAGTATGATGGTGCTGATACACAACCGTCTTATATGCATATAAAAGCATACTCAAAAGACGATAAGGGATCTTCTCTTGATTACTACATAACAACCCATCTAAACAAAATAAAAATAGGTGATTAATATGGGAAAAGCAGAAAATTATGTAGAGCAATACCTAAAAAAGCAAGCCGAAAAGAAAGGCTTTCTGGTATATAAATTTGTATCACCTGGAAATAACGGAGTTCCTGACAGAATTCTTATCGGACACGGCAAAACCATATTTGTTGAAACAAAGGCTCCAAAAGCTAAAGCGAGAGCCTTACAAATAGCCGTACACAAACTAATGCAAAAGCACGGAGCTGACGTAAGACTCATCGACACAAGGGAAAAAATCGATGAGTTTTTAGCATGCTTTGAAAAATAAAGGAGATAAAATGAACACGAACTATAAAGGATATCCATACACACCTAAAGGCGGAATAAATCTAGAAGATAAAGATGCTATGATAGAATATCTATCTAGTCACAGCCAGTATTACACTATGAACTCTTGGAACGGAGTAACCAGCATCGCAAACTGCATGAAAGCCTATAAGCTTGATATACCATCTGAGCAGATGGATACCTTCTATGAACTTATCTTTAACATACCTTGCGAAGAATTTCAACTAGACGTTGACGAGACAATAAGAGATTTCAACATGGAAACAGGATATAGCGCCTTCTTTAACGGAGGATCAGGCGGCTATCTAGTACTGGATGCTGGAAGAGAATTCGACGTAAGTAAAGACACTTTAGAAGAGCTTGAGATCGACGAAGTGCGCGAACTTTGCGAAATCGTATTAGCTTTTGATCGCCTCTGCGATAACCTAAGAAATCTTCTAATAGACTGGCTAGATAACAGCGAAATAGTAACTGAAGAAGTTATAGTTACGAAAACTGTAAAAACTTTAGTCAGAAAAGACAGAGATTAACAAATTATCATATTGCCAAAAAGGTCTCATATATGATAAAATATAAGAAAGAGAGAATTTAACATGAACATGTATTCAAACATTGAAACCATAAAAGTTTTAAGCGTATCAACAAAGCATCTTTCTCCAGAGCTTAAAATGATGCTTGATGAAGCAGCTTTGCATAACAATAAGTGTGTAGCTAGTGGCGTAGAAGTAGTATTTAGAGCAAATAATAACTATCTCTTAAGAATCTATGACGTAAGATGCTTATGGGATCAGATAGCTATCGAAAGAGAAAAACTTTTGCCTCCAGATAAGCTAGGCCAGATCACTGAAATAACAGAAGGGCTTCACCCTCTATTTCAGCTAATTGAGACATCAAAGTATAGAGAAAACCAGTATAACCACATTCTCATATACGATGATGGCAAAGAGTACACCAACTTGCCAATATACTAGAGGTGATACTTATGAATTACCCATCTTATGAGTTTCTCAAAGACCCTGACACAGGACAAGTTATGCTTCACGATTATCAAAAGCTTGCTCATGAGTTTATCGTTAATAACCCTTATGTATCTCTGATGCTTGATATGGGTCTTGGAAAAACCTTAACAACCCTAACAGCGCTTTATGATATAAACCCAAAAAGTCACGTGCTTATAATTGCTCCTAAGACGATTGCGAGATCAACGTGGCTTGATGAGATCGCCAAGTGGAAATTTCCTTTCAGAACTAAATCGCTGATTGTAGATGAAAAAGGAAGAGGTCTAACAAAGCAAAAAAGACTGGCTCTTTATGAGAGTATTAAGAACCTTCCTCCATCACTTTGCTTCATAAACAGAGAGCTTATCCCAGACCTTGTAGACTACTTTCAAAAAGACTGGCCATTTAGCACAGTTATCATAGATGAAGCTCAGTCTTTTAAGTCACACACATCAAAGAGATTCAAAGCCTTAAAGAAAGTAAGACCTAAAATAGAAAGACTTGTTGAACTAACAGGAACCCCAACACCTAATGGACTTATGGACCTTTGGGCACAAATCTATCTGCTTGATATGGGAGATAGACTTGGAGCAACCATAACAGAATATAGACAAAGCTATTTTTATCCGTCTATGATCATAGATAACCACCCTGTAAAATGGGAACTCTATGAAGGTAGCGAGCGCGCTATTCATAGCCGAATTAAAGACATAGCAATGTCAATTAAAAATACAAATCTAAAACTTCCTCCATGCACCTTTAACGACGTATATGTATATATGAGCCCTAAGGAAAAGGCATTATACAAAACTATGAAAAAAGAAGCCGTGCTTGAAATTGGAGGTGAAGACGTTATTGCTCAAAACGCTGCAGTTCTTAATCTAAAGCTGATGCAAATGGCATCTGGTGCTTTATACATAGATCAAGAAGGTAACTATGTAACTATTCATAAAGAAAAACTTGCCTACGCAGCGTATATATGTAAAAATTCATCAACGCCTGTTCTTATTGCATATCACTTCAAAAGTGACAAAGAACTTTTGCATGAGTATCTAACAAAAGAAGGTATAGACGTACAGATATTTGACGGGTCCCCTGAAATGATACATAACTGGAACGATGATAAGATCGAAGTTATGCTCATTCAACCTGCTTCAGCGGGACATGGAATCAACTTACAAAATGGTTCCGGACAGACTTTGGTATGGTATACCCTGCCAACTTCTTTAGAGGAATATCTGCAGTGCAACGCAAGGTTATATAGACAAGGTCAAAAGAATCCTGTAGTAATACATCATATTTTGACTAAGGATACTATAGATAGACTAAACTTAAAGCGTCTGTATGATAAGGATACATCGCAAAAGTCTTTACTAGAAGCTGTACAAGCTGTTGTAAGGGAAGACTAGATTGTATTAAGAAAAAGGCATTTCATGATGATGAATTGAGGCCTCTGCTGCAAGCGCATTCGCAGCAGAGCCCTTCGTTATTCGTAACGAGAAACGATACGCATGCGTATCGCTATTGGTTTGTGAAAGAGATCTGTAAACAGATTATGGGTTTCTTAACAAAAATTCATGTAATAAAATTGAGAACGCAATTCAAGGAGGAATTCAAAATGAAAACAAAGGTAAAAGCAACTATAGCACTTATCCTAGCATTACTAATGACACTAGCATTCGTAGCTTGCGGTAAGAGTGATACAGACAAGAACGTAAAGACACCGAAGGCTGAGAAGAAAATTGAGAGAGTTCAGCCTAAGAAGAAAGATGTAAAGAAGGATGTAAAAGCTGACAAGAAAATTGTAGCTGAGACATCTAAGGAAGATGCAAAGTCAGATTCTGACAGCACCGCTGTAGAAAAGAAGGTCGAAACTGCATCAAACTCAAGTGCAAAGGCATCTGCTCCAGTAGTAGATAACGGCGTTGACTGTGCAAGACCAGTAGCTCCTAATAAGCCAGTAGCACCAGTTGTTACACCTAATAAGCCAGTTGCTCCAGTAGTAACACCTGAAAAGCCAGTAGTAACCCCACAGAAACCTGTAGTAACTCCTGACAAGCCAGTAATTACACCAGATAAGCCAGTTGTAAATCCTGATAAGCCTGTAGTTCCAGAGAACCCAACAGTTCCTGACAAGCCAGTTGTTCCAACACCAGGCGAAGATAACGGCGGTACTGGAGATACTCCACAGCCTGAGACTCCAAAGGGTCACTGGGAAGATATCACTGAGCAGGTATGGGTACCAAACATCGTAACAGTTGTTGATGAGCCTGAAAGAACGGAAATCTACAACCTATACAGAATGTACTGGTACAACACAAGAACGTGGGAAGAGACTGAAGACTCAGCAAGATTTGACGAGTGGGATGCTAGTGATGACGGTGGATTCTACCCAATCCTTAACCCATTTGACAAGCCAGAAGATAACCCACTATTCACAGGCTATAATGCAGAGACAGGAATGCCTGAATACACAAACGACCACACAATCACTGAAGGACTCGTAAGAGTGATTCCTGCAGTTACACACACTGAGGATCAGGGACACTTTGAGACAAAAGTAGTTGGTAAGAAGTGGGTTGAGGACAAGTAAACCTTAACAAGAAAAACCTCTGGTACCATTTCGGTACTGGAGGTTCTTTTTTTTTTTCTAAATATCTATGAGGAATAAAAAGGTATAAACAAACGCATGATTCATCAAAAACCCACATGCTGACTGTTAATCGCAAAGCGATGTTGAGAAGATAGCAGTAATATTTAATGCTTATAAAATAAATAGAATCTTCCTTTCGCATAGGTGCCTAATCGTCTAACAATGTGGCAATTTGCCACCTATAGACCGAAGAAGGAAGTTAATGCTAATAAAAACCGCCCTAGCTATACGCCTATGACATAAGTACAGGCTATAAAATAAAGCTTTAGGCGATTTTAACTTGAAAGTCGATAAAGATTACATAAGGCTTATAAAACACGCTTAAAAACGCAAATAATCACTTTGTAGGAATCCTAAGCGATGATCCCGCGTATATGACATTCATATCTCTAATTTGATTTAAGTTAGCAATATAATCAACCGAAAATCCAAATTCATGAGAAATAGATGTCAAAGTATCTCCTGGTTTAATATCATAAACTAGGTTATTGCTTGAATCTTGCCTTACTGATACCTGCGAAGAAATCTTAAAAGGTTTAGTAGCTTGATTATCTAATGGCTCAGATTTCGAATTATTTTGTAAAAGTTCATCTGCGTACTTAAGCACTAAGTCATTGCTTGATACTTTAAGCATTTCTAGTTGTGATTCTTTATACTTACACATATCATATCCCGTGAGAATCGTGAAGAACAAACAAATAACAAGTGTAAAGATTACACAGATTGCTATTAAAGCAGGACTAGTCTTACAATCAACTTTCATAAAGCATTACCTCCAAACTAAATGAATATAACTTGATTTATCACATCATATATGTTATACTCATTATACTACCGAAACTGAATATTTGCAAATTATTTCGGCAGACAAAAGTAGACTGGAGTAGCAGTCATAAAACACTAAATAAACATAAGTGAAAAGAGGTATTTTATGAAAAATAGAACAGTAGATCTACAGTCACTACCAGCAGGCGCAGTGTACGCCGTAACAGGAACAGTATCATACTCAAGAGTAGCATCAATGATTGAAGGCGAAGAGCTAAGAAAAGTTAATGAAAGAAATCTAGCAAGAGGTCAGAGATCTGTTGACAGACCTTACACAACAATAACACTAAACAACGCACGTGCGATCCAGAGAGATCCAAATTACAAGAGACCTGAAGAAATCTATGCAGAGGAATCACTTTTCTCAAGCAATGCAAAGGATGCTCAAGGTCTGAGATTCACAGCAGTAAACAAGGGAAAGAATCTTCCATGGATTGCTGTAAGAGATCCTGAAACAGGAAACATCAAACAGATTCAGCCTGAAGGTGAGCTAGATAAGGACCTTAAGGTAACAGTGATCATGGGTGTATATCAGGGCAAGATCAACAAGGGATCCGGCATGAACGGTATCATAATTGAAGAGACCCCAAGATACTATACAGCTAATCGTAGCGATGCGGGTCTTGCAGACCTATTCGGAGTAGGATTCATTCCGCTTCCAGGAGGTGCAAAGCCAGTGCGTACCACGCCACAGGTAGTTGCTTCTCAGATGCAGACACCAGTTCAGCCAGTTATGCAGCCTGTTCAGCAGGTTATGCCAAGCCCTACACCTGTAGTAAATCCAGTTCCGCAGGTAGCACCAGCACCAGTTCCACAGATGGCTCCGCAGATGGCGCCTATGGGCCAGGTGCCATATAACGCACCTATTGAAAACCCATATGCACAGCAGGTAGCTCCTGTGGTGCCACAGGCTCAGCCTAACCCATACGCTCAGACGCAAGCAGGTGGAATTAGATATGATCTAGAAGATGATATCAGAGGAACATATTAAAAAGAAAAGTATTTAAGTGATTAATTTAACATCTGGTAGCTACTCCTGCCAGATGCTTTTTTTTCGCATAAAAAAAATTAAGAAAGGAGATGCACCTGTGGATAGAAGTTTTATGAACCATCCATTTTTACAAAAGGCTAAAAATCTTGAAGAATGGACAGTCTCAGACAAAAACAAAATGCCTATAGACATATTCGAGCTGATGTACAGAGGGCGAAGGTCAGGCTGCGATATAGCTATTCCTCATAGCACTTGTAAGCTAGATGAACTATTTACAATGTATGAAAGACTAGGATATTGTCCTCCAAACCTAGCTCTTCACATGGACTATCAAGACTGCAATTTCGTAGTACTTGATATAGAACCTAATTGCCCTGATGACCTAAAAGAAACCTTTCTAAAATATCCTGCCATATATGCTGAACGCTCTATGTCAGGAAAAGGTATCCACATGGTATTTCCTGTTCCGTCTAACATAGATGACTTTCCAGTAGTTTCTAATAAGTCAAAAATCCAGCATCATAAAAAGTGGTATGAGATAATGTTAGCTCACTGGATAACATTTACAGGAAATCAAATCGCGTTAACGCCTGAGCTTGGAATAAAAGCGTTCGAAGAAACTTTTGCAGAGCTTGCCAAGCAGCAAAAAGAGCGAGACGATGCTAATAAGATAAACTTCACCCAGACCTTAGAATCAGCATCACATCTCCCAAACATAGATCGTATAATGGAGCTTTTATTAGGCCCTAACGCCTATAAAAAGACCGTAGATGATTTTTACGGGGATGATAGCCGTTTTGAAATGGGCTGTGCATCGCATCACTTTAACAATCTTACAAGACTTATTAATGTATCAAGTTTTAAAAAGGACCATACTTATAGTCTTGAAGAACAAGCTGCTATCATATATGCTGTACTAAAGGAATGCATCCCGAAAAGAGATAAGCATGAGGCAGTGCGAAAAGGCATGCCATGGCTTTTATACATAGCTCACGAGGTTGTAAGCAGAGGCATAGCTTCTGATAACAAATAAAAATTGAAAGGAATTTAGAAATGACAATAAAGCTAATGATGATTCTTATGTTTGCTATAATTGCAATATCTGTAGTTATGATAGTAACAGAATTAGCATTTACGAGGCAAATTAGAAAAATAACAATGATATTTGGCCCTATAGCGGCTATATCAATTATGGTAATAGCAATGCTAATATTTCTAGAAACCTCTTTGATAGCAAGAGGTGCAACTTTAAAAGAAGCAAATAACACCTATATTTCTGATGGTATATTACAGCTAAAACACGCTCCATCTGAATATGAGGGTGATGTAGAGCCAGGTGACATACTGGTTCTCAGAAAGTATGGCTGCCAAGATTGTCTAGACATATATGACGACCTTGAAAAGTATGCTGAAAAACACGACCTAAAAATCAAGTATGTATCAACAACGTCAAAAATAGGCCGTGATATAATAAAAAATAACAACATCGAAGATGTCCCAAGTATCGTATATGTACTCCAAAAAGATAACGGCAAAAATAACATCATGCACGCAGTTATCTTCAAAAGTACCAAAGAAGGTAAAGCTAGGCTTGATACCGAGATATTAGCGATATTCGTATCTGCAAAGAAAGGAAAGAGATAATGATTTACTTAATCGTAGGAAGAACCGCAACAGGAAAAGATACTTTTGCTAAGATATTAGAAGAGTATGACCTAAAAGTCGTTAAATCAAGAACCACAAGACCCAAAAGAGATGCAAATGACGACTCTCATATCTTTGTCAAGGATGTAGAAGATGGAGCGCTTGCGAAAAATACAATATGCGGTTATGACTATTACATCTTGCCTGAAGACCTAGAAAGTAAAGACGTATACATCGTGGACCCAAAGGGAGCTTTTGATATAGCAAGGGCTATGCCAAATACTGCCTTCGTTGTTGCGTTCATTGATGCAGATTACGAGGTTAGAAAAGATGCATATCTTAAGAGAAACCTTCACGCAACTGACGAAGATTTCGAAGAGCGAAATTCTTTCGAAGATGCCGATATGACTAAGATGGTCGATAGCATCAGAAGTGACAAGAGTATAAGCAAGTGTAACTGGCCGGGCAACATAGTGCTAGCAACTTACATATCTAATAATCACAAAAACAAAATAACGCTCGCAGCAAAAGCTGCTGCCATTGCTGGAACAAAAAGCGCTGCTGACAATACTAAGGCTGTCATTGAAATAGCTATAAAAGCAGGAGTGCTAGAAGAAAATCCTAAGAATTCCTCAGAAATCTTAGGTAAAACAAATGAGGGCAAAATTACTGCAACATCTAAAGACATCATGTCTGTAGACCTTACTCAGAATACAGACTTTTTAGGCTCCTTGATTCAGGAGATAATTCACGATGATCCGCAGAAGCTCTTTAAGAAATGGCTACTAAAGAACTTTGATGCCGTAGATATGCCTCATAAAGACCATACTACTGACGAAATAAGCGAAGATTCGTCAAGTAAACTAAGCTAATTGCGTTATCTCAATATAAATAATAAAGACCCCTAATGATGCAAAAGCATTGCTGGGGGTTTTTATTTTTAAAAGACCTTGATAGTGTATAATATCTAAATAAAAAGACTATACATGTTGTAATTCTATATGCTTGCAACTAAGCAAGCTTGCCACTTGGGCCAAGCTTGCCAAAAGAATTACAAGAAAAATTACGCTACTAATTTTGTAAAGTAGTGGTTCACAAAAATTCAAAGGAGTAAAAAGTTATGAAATTTAACAACACACTAATGGATTGCGTAAGAGCAGACGTAACGGAGTCTCTCATACCTATGCTTCTAGGAGAACCAGGAATTGGTAAGTCTGCATGGGTTGAAGACCTAGCAAACAGAATGCATACTAAATGCTTTACGCTAGCCTGCAATCAGCTTGCAGAAAAAGCCGATTTGACAGGCGCTCGTCTTGTACCTATTGACAATCCAACAGCTAGCGGAATGACTCACAAGCAGATGTTCTTCCCTCACGATGTCATCAGTCAGGCAATCGACTACGCAATCGAAAATCCAAACGAAACACCTATTTTGTTCATGGACGAACTTAATAGAACAACCCCTGATGTTACATCAGCAGCACTTTCAATTCCTACGCTAAAGGCCATCGGTTCTATTAAACTACCTAAGAACCTTAGAGTCATCTGTGCAGGAAACGACAAGGGTCACGTAACATCTCTTGATGATGCATCAGTATCTCGTTTTGTACTTTATCGAGTAGAGCCTGACTATGAGACTTTCTGTGCAGTAAATCCTGACCTAAACACATTCATCAAGAACGTACTTGTAAGAAACAGAAATCTTATTTTCTGCAAACCTATTGTCGCCCCTGTAGAAGATGAAGATGGAAACGTTACAGATAGCTTCATAGAAGATATCCTTGACGAAGGTGAAGGAATGCACCAATTTACAACACCTCGTACCATAAGTGCGCTAAGCAGATGGTTAAATAGACTTGATAGAAACACCATCCTAGAGCTTATCGGCGACGCTTACGTTGAAGATGGTCAGCAGAGAAACGCTATGCAGGACGCTATCGAAGGTCACGTGGGCTCAACAGAATTTGCAGCAGAGCTTCTTTCAGAAATCGCTCAGAACATCATGACTACAAGTTCTGTAGGAGGAGCTATATCTATAGATAAGCCATCTATTTACGACAAGCTAAAGGCTTGCCAGACAGTAGATGCTCTTGAGAAGGAAATCCTAAACTGCACGGAAAGAGATAGAGCTGCTTGCTTTGTATACGCTCTATATGAGAAGGCTGATAACGTAAGACTTATCGAGTGCCTTGCAAACAATATCACTGATATTTCATCAGAGACAACAAACCTAATGGCTCTGTCGCTAGCAAAGAGACTTGATGTTCAGAACGTAACTGCGTTCCTCAGCATGAACACAGCTCTAACAGCTACAATCTCAACCATACTTTCAGAGACAATCGCATAAGCTATAGAAAGGAGGCTTAATATGCAGATATCAAACCAAAAACCGGTGATACTTTCACATCTTTTTGCACCTCCTATGGCAGCGGGCTATGACATACCTGAAATTGCAAAGGAGCTCCTTGCAAAGCCTCTTATGGAGCCTTTATCGCAGGGAATTCCTGTTACCATAACAGATAATGGACAAAACGTAACGGAAGATGATATCACAAAAAACGTACTAGCTTGTATGAGTGATTCCTTAGACCTAACTGCAGAAGACTGGATAAAAGAACTTTACGCCCAGTCTCTAATACACTATAAAAGAAGCTCAAAACTAAGAGTTCGAGACATCTTTGCAGTACAGGCTGGAACTAAGGAAAAAATGCCCGAACCAAACTCAATGGTTCTTTACACAGCAGCAGCTGACATTCTTCCTGTATCTAAGGAATTCCTAGCAGGGCTTTGCACGCCTGATAAGCTATTTGCAAGCTTTGCATACTTTGCACGAACAGAATCTCTAGGATTCTACTTCATTAACGAA